>Ga0163144_10000686_pt1 | contig 80031 bp, 65 predicted proteins | sample OliLak19BULKMAT1_FD_123175 | JGI IMG/M metagenome (GOLD analysis project Ga0163144, IMG submission 123175) | Freshwater microbial mat bacterial communities from Lake Vanda, McMurdo Dry Valleys, Antarctica - Oligotrophic Lake LV.19.BULKMAT1 | ecosystem: Environmental > Aquatic > Freshwater >... | reverse complement strand
CTTCAATATCCAGGAGCCAAGACCATTCACCTGGTCGTCGACAACCTCAATATCCACAGACGCAAGTCACTCAACGACCTCCTGGGTGAGAAGGCGGGCGGTGAAGTCTGGGGACGTTTCACTGTTCACAACACGTCCGCCAATTCTGGGAATCCTCGACAGGGCAAAGCAGCTCGGCTCAAATTCGATTACCAATGGAGACCGTCCAAGCGGTCGAAGAACTAGCCGCATACGCCCGGCGGACACGCCGAGGCTTGCGAACGTAACGCCAGCCGCAATGCCGACGCGGCAGTTCACGCCTCGCGCAACCCAAACAGCAAACATCGACAATTTCCCAGCCATTCCTCGATCTGTCAAACAGAGTATCAGCCGTGCGGTTCGCCGGTGATTCTCGGCGGTTCGTCGGATCTTCATACCCCTCCCAGCTCCTTACCGCTATGCTGGACTCTGTAATGACACCCGCAATTGCAGTCCAGGGGCTCCAAAAACACTACGGCAACGTCCATGCTGTCTGCGGCATCGACTTCGAAGTCCAGCAAGGCGAGGTCTTCGGACTCCTCGGACCCAACGGTGCAGGCAAGACCACTACCGTCGAGATTCTCGAAGGTCTCCGCCAACGCACATCCGGCACTGTCAAGGTGCTCGGCTTCGACCCGGCCGTCAGCGTCCTCCAATTGAAAGACCGCATTGGCGTCTGCCTCCAGGCCACCAATCTGCCCGACCAGATTACAGTGCGCGAAGCCGTCGACCTCTTTGCCGCTTTCTACAGTCGCTCCGCCGATCCCAAACGCCTCCTCCAACGCCTCCAACTCTGGGAAAAGCGCGACGCCTACTACAAGACGCTCAGCGGTGGCCAAAAGCAACGCGTCGCGTTAGCTCTGGCTGTGGTCAACGAACCTCAACTCCTCTTTCTCGACGAGCCGACGACCGGGCTCGATCCACAGGTCCGCCTCGAGATCCATTCGTTGATCAAAGAACAGCGCGACGCCAAAACCTCGATCGTCCTCACCACGCACTACATCGAAGAGGCGGAGCAACTTTGCGACCGTGTTGCCATTATCGATCAAGGTAGGATCATAGAAATCGGAACACCGCGCGAAATTCAACAGCGCGTCCTCGGCGATTCGATGATTCAGTTGACCGTCACAACGCCGTTTCCGCCCGAGATCCCCAAGTTTGCCGACGAATCGCGTCGTGCGCTAGAAGGCTTGAGCCTGACCCTCCACTCGGGCAAGCCCGCACGCACACTGGTGGACGCTGTGAAATGGGTCGATGCCGCCGGGCTCGAGATCGGCGACGTCCGTCTGAAGCATCCCACTCTCGAAGATGTCTTCCTTGAACTGACCGGAAAGAAGCTGAGGGAATAAGTATGAAATCCTATATCGCCTACATTAAGCAAACTCTTCGTCTGACGTTTCGGGATAAAACGGTCCTGTTCTTTAATTATCTCTTCCCTCTGATCTTCTTCTTCATCTTTGGACAGCTCAATCATGCCGAACGCGGCGGCGCGGCGGCAGAGGTGGTGACGATGGTTCTGACCATCGGTATCCTCGGCGGTGGATTCTTCGGCGCGGGCATGCGCGCGGTAATGGATCGCGAAGCGAACATCCTTCGCCGCTTCAAAGTCGCCCCGATCACCCCCGGCCCCATCATTGCCTCCTCGCTCGTCGCCGGATTCGTCCACTACGTGCCCGTCGCCCTGATTGTCCTCTCTCTGGCGCACTTCATGTACGGCATGCCCGTGCCAGTGCGCTGGATCTCGCTGGCGATCTTCATCACGGTCGGCGTCATCGCCTTTCGCGCGTTCGGAGGCATCATCGCCGCGGTTTCGAACTCGGCTGCCGAAAGCAATATCATCATCCAGCTTCTTTATTTCCCAATGCTATTTCTGAGCGGCGCGACAATTCCAGTCTCCATCATGCCCGAATGGGTCCAGACTTTCTCGCAATTTTTGCCATCCACGCATCTCTACAACGGACTGAAAACCATCCTCGTCGCCAACGAAGGATTGCTGGAAAACTCCCTGCCCCTACTGGCGCTGTTGCTGACGACAGTCGTCGGGTCGTTTATCGCATTCAAGATCTTCCGTTGGGAAAAGGAAGAGGTGATCCCCGCCAGTTCCAAAGCTTGGATCGCGGCAGTCTTGTTGCCCTTCGTTGCCTTGGGTGTTTATCAAACGTTCAGCAAAGAGAATATCGCCAAAGCGAAGGTGCTCGATCGCCAATCGCGACGCGAACGCTCTCGCCTGTTCCGCGATGCCCGGATTGTCGTTGGCGATGGCACCGTCATTGAGCGAGGCAGCGTGCTGGTGCGCGATGGCAAAATCGAACGGATCTTTCCCGATCAATCGCCGGATGCCGATACCCTCAAGGCCGACCTCGTCGAGGCGGCGGGCAAGACCCTGCTGCCTGGATTGATCGATACCCATGTCCACCTCGGGGTGCCTGGCGGATACATGGATTATTCAAAACTCGATCCCAAAGAAATGCAGGATGTTTCGAAGCCTGTCGCCCGCGAAATGGCTGCGTATCTTTACTCTGGCGTTACCGCCGTACGCAGCGTTGGCGATTGGATCGATACCGTCGAAACCGTCCGCCAAAAGCTCGAATCCGGTGAAAAAGCCGGTGCGGAACTGTTCTATGTCGGCCCGATGTTCACAACCGAAGGCGGCCACGGAACCGAGTATTTCCGCGGCTTGCCGAAGGAGATCCGAGAGAAGGCCGAAGCGCAGATGTTGCGGCTTCCCAGGACGCGCGATGAAGCACGACAGCAGGTTCGAGAGCTTAAGAAACGCCGTGTCCACGCTGTGAAAGCCATTCTCGAAGCTGGATTTCCGGGCCGCCCCTTCAATCGCTTGAATACCGATATCTACATGGCTATCGCCGCGGAATGTCGCGCCCAAGGGCTACCCCTCGCCACTCACACAGGAAATCTTCAAGACATCGAAAATGCAATTTCCGCGGGATCTTCTTCGATCGAACATGGCGCTCTCGCGGAAATCATCCCGGACGAAATGCTGGCCAGAATGAAAGACAACAATATTGCCTATGCACCGACAATGACTGTCTACGATGCCATCGCAGCGGCCTCCAACGGGCAGACGGATATGTTCGATCGCTCGCTGGTGCAGCAAGTGGGTCCGACGGAGTTGCTTCGGACCAGTAAACAATGGATCCAAGGCGGCCGGAACGGTGACATGACCTCCGCAGCTCCCTATCTCAAAATGGCCGTCGAGAACTCGGCGAAGAACACATTCAATGCCTTCAAGGCCGGCGTGAAGATGGTCACCGGCTCCGACGCTGGAAATCCAGGAGTCGTGCATGGCCCGACGGTGCATCGCGAACTCCAACTGTGGGTGGCTGCCGGAGTGCCCGCCGGGGCAGCGCTGCAGGGCGCCACCGCGAACGCCGCAGCCTTGCTCGGCGCGGGGGCGCGGATGGGACGCATCCAGAAGGGCTTTGAAGCAACGCTTCTACTCGTCGACGGGAACCCGCTGCTGGATATCTCGTCCACCGAACGCATCTCTATGGTGCTGTTCAAAGGCGAACGCGTGAACCGCGGCGAATTGTTCGAAGCGGACAAGAAGAAGTAACTACAGCGCCGCAGGACCATCCAGGCTCCGCCACAAATACCAGCAGGCCACTGTTCGATACGGACGCCACTTCTGGGCAAGCGCCTCCATCTCCTTCGGTTTTGGAGGCGCATCCAAAGCATAGGCCCTCTGTATCGCGTTCCGGATCCCCAAATCCGCCACCGGCAGCACATCCGCACGCTCCAGCGCGAACATCAGCAGCATCTGCACGGTCCAGACACCAACGCCCTTGACTTGCGTCAAATGCGCGATCACGTCGTCGTCGCTCAAAGATGGAAGCCGCGAGAAATCCACCACGCCATCGCGGGTCTTTTCCGCGAGATCGCGCACATACGACGCCTTCTGTTGCGAAAGGCCCGCCGCTCGCATCATCTCGGGGTGGACATGCAACACGGCTTGCGGCGTCAGCGGATCGCACTTCGCGGCCTCCACGACCCGCCCGAAAATGGTCGAAGCGGCCTTGCCGCTCAACTGCTGGTAGACGATCGATCGCGTGAGGCTGTTGAAATCCGCTTCGCGCTGCTGCATTTTGCACGCACCAACCTGGTTGATGAGCGCTGCCATCACGGCGTCGGATCTCTTGAGGTGTTGCACGGCTTTTCGCATAGAAAGAAACGGATCGGAGCCCGTAGGCATCTATGCCTTCAGACATCTATCATAGTATCGAGAGTATGAAATCCCCGCTGTTATCCGCCGCCCTTGCGCTGGCCGTTGCTTTGCCGGTCTTCCCCCAGGACGACGTCATCAAAGTCGACGTCGATATCGTGAACATTCTATTCAACGTCCGCACGAAGAAAAATGGCATCGTCGGAACCCTCACCAAAGACGATTTCGAGATCTGGGAAGACGGCAAGAAGCAAGAGGTGAAGTTCTTCACTCGCGAATCCAATTTGCCACTCACCATCGGTATGCTCGTCGACGTGAGCATGAGCCAGGAGAATCTCATCGAGCAAGAAAAGGCCTCTTCGCTGCAGTTTTTTCAGCGCGTGTTGCGCAAAGAGGATCTGGCGTTTCTAATGAGCTTCGGATCCGAAGCCGAACTGCTGCAGGACTACACGAATTCCATGAAGCTTTTGCGCGCCGGGATGGACGCGATCCGGCTCAGTGGATCTGCGGGCGCAATGTCACCCACCGGATCGCCGGTGCCCACGGCTTCCACTCCGCGCGGCACGATTCTTTTTGATTCCGTTTTTCTCGCCTCCGCCGATCAATTGAAGTCTCAGGTGGGACGCAAGGTGATTATCCTGGTGACCGATGGCATGGACCAAGGCAGCCGCTACACGCGCGAACGTGCGATCGAAGCCGCACAGAAATCCGACGTGATTATTTATAGTATTTTCCACGCGGATTTTCGGCGCAATGGCTACTACTATCGCCCCTCGACCGCGGACCTCAGCCGGATGTCCGGGGATACAGGCGGCCGCGTCTTCGAAGCGGGCCGTAACGACTTGAATCAGATCTTCAAAGAGATCGAAGAAGATGTTCGCAGCCAGTATGCGGTCGGCTATACGCCATCGAATCCGAACAAAGACGGGTCATTCCGCAAGGTTGAGATCCGCGTGAAGAACAAAGACCTCAAGGTCTTTGCCCGCAAAGGCTACTACGCCAATCGCCCCGACTAGCCATGCCATTCGCTCAAATCGACGGGAACACTCGCATTTATTACAGGGTCGAAGGACTGCCCACCAAGCCGGTTCTGATCCTGTCCCACTCTCTCGGTGCGGATCACGGCATGTGGCTGCCCCAGGTTCCGGCGTTGCTCGATTACTTCCGAATCCTTCGCTACGACACTCGCGGCCACGGCGCTTCGGATGCCACCGATGGTGACTACACTCTCGATCAACTCGGCAACGATGTCCTCGCGCTAGCGGACGCTCTCGGCATTGAGAAGTTCGCCTTCTGCGGACTTTCGCTGGGAGGCATGACCGGCCAGTGGATCGCCGCCAACGCGCCTCAACGGGTGACGCATTCGGTGCTGGCGAATACGTCGCCGAAATTCCCGGATCCATCGATTATGGAGAATCGCCGGAAGACTGTTTTGTCGGAAGGCATGGCTCCGCTGGAAGCCTCGGTTATGGGGCGCTTTTTCTCGGAGGCAACACTGCGTTCAACGAACCCTCACGTCGAGACGTCGCGAGCCGTGCTCCTCGCCACGAATCCGAAGGGCTATGCAGGCTGTTGCGCCGCCGTTCGTGACCTCGATACCCGCGGGTTGCTGGCTCGCATCACCTCGCCAACATTGGTGATCGCGGGAACTGGCGATCAATCGACGCCTTGGGAAGGCCACGGGAGCGTCCTCGCCTCCGAGATTCCAGGCGCGAAATCGGTGCTGCTGGACACCGCCCACTTGTCGAACATCGAGCGACCGCAAGAGTTCACCGCCGCGTTAATGCGGTTTGTCGGCTAACAGCGCAGCAGCGTGACTTTTTACGCCGCATCTTCGAAGATATAGCTATGACACGCCGCCGGATTCTGTTTCGGGTTGCCTGGCAGACCATTTCCCGCCCCGTTCCCGGCTTGGGCGCCTTTTTTGACGCTGTTGCGCCGGAGGCGTCCACACGTCGGGCGGCTTTTGCCGAACTTAAGGCTGGCTGGCGCAACTCCTACGCGGCAATGCTGATCGAACTTGCCACGTTTGTCCGCCGTCCGGAGAGCGCAATCGACGGCGCGCCGAACACCGCCAGCACGATCCGGGAAGAGTTGCTTGGCTTCCTCGCCCGGCAGACGGGGCAAAGGCCAGAGCTGGACTTGCGGCGTTGGTACCGCTGGATCTGGTCGCTACCTTACGAACCGCACCCCGGCTACGCGGAGTTCAAAGGGGCGCTTTACTCCAACATCGATCCTCGCATGCGGGATTTCTTTCCATCGGGGCGGCCACTGCCGACGCGGATTCGGCTCGATCAAGTGCAGTGGGGCGGTGTTCCGGTAAACGGAATTCCTCCGCTGGTAAATCCGGCGATGCTGCCCGCACCCGAAGCGGGATACTTGAAGGATTCCAATGTTGTCTTCGGCGTGGTGAAGAACGGCGATGCCCGCGCCTATCCCAAGCGGATTTTGGCGTGGCATGAACTCGCGCGCGATACCGTGGGGGGCGAGTCACTGGCGATTGTGTACTGCACGCTGTGCGGTACGGTGATCCCGCATCGCGCGGGCGCACATGTGCTCGGCACGTCGGGGCTGCTTTACGAATCGAGTAAGCTGATGTTCGACGAAAGCACCAAGTCGCTTTGGTCGACATTGCAGGGCGAGCCGGTGATTGGCCCGCTGGCTCATTCGGGCATTCGTTTGGAATACGAAACGGTAGTGACCACCAGTTGGGGTGAGTGGCGGAGGCAGTATCCAGGGACGCGTGTCTTGGCGCTTGAAACGGGGCACCGGCGGGACTATAGCGAAGGTGCCGCCTACCGCGCCTACTTCGGAACCCAGGATCTGATGTTCGAGGTGTCGCGGCGCGACGCCCGCCTGGAGAACAAAGACGAGGTGCTGGTGGTGCGCTTGGCCGGGAAGCGTCCGCTGGCTGTAGCCATCAAGCGCTTGCGAAAGTCACCCGAATGGCGCTACACACATGAAGGCGCGGAAGTCTTAATCCGCACGGCACCTGGCGGCGCGAGCCTAGCGTGGGTGGACGGGAATCCGGTGGCCACGCACCAGGCCTTCTGGTTTGGATGGTTCACACAGTTCCCCGATACGGTGCTGGTGCCGTGACAAACGAATTGGCATGCCCGGTACTCAGGATTCTTTTGGAACCAGCCGGATCATACTCAAATTTACCGACATCTGCCGGTCATCGGTCGGAACCATCCATACAGGTGAGGCCTGAATCTCGATCTGGTATACATTCGCCTGCGGCACATCCGCTTCAAGAATAAACACGCCAGTGCGGTCGATCGTCCAGTTGCCGATCTCCTGCTCGTTCACCGCCACCTTCACTTTCCCAGGACTACCTTGTCCCAGGAACGTCTCCGTCGCCAAACCTCGCACACGCAGTTGCTGCGGGCCATCCTTCACGCGCTTCAATTCCGCCGTCGCGCGTGCGCCAATCCAGCGGTATTTATTTCCGTGGATCCCTTCGAGGTCATACCAGCCTTCACGCAAATGGGCGGTATGTCCTGGCAGCGAGAAATCGATAATATCGTCGCGATCGCCCGGATATAATTCCGCGCGCTCGACCGATGGCAGCAAATTATAGACGCCGCCTTCGTCTGGAGCCGAATACGAACACGACGTGCAGTGCAAGCCCTGATCCACGGGATCGCGCCGCAAGGCCTTGGTGCAGTCCGGGCAGCGGAAGTACGTCTCAAACTTCGCCGGATCGAAATCGGACGGAGCGGGAACGCCGGCCTTTTTGCAGAAAGCCGCCAGCGTGCCGCCCAGCATCCGTGCGGACAACCAATCCGAACCCAGCCGGTCAATCCTGCGGAACAAGGCCTTGGGGATGCTTTCGCCCCAGCCGCGCTCGGGCACGAACATCTGATACTCATGACCCGAGAAATGCTTGGCGACAAGTGCATGCCAGTCGCGAATCGTCATCCGATGGTTCTGACGGATGCCGAAGCTCTCTTCCTGATGGGCGCCGATCACGTCGCGCACGAGGTAGCCGAGCAGGCCCCAATCGGATAGCGTCCGTTCCCACGGCTTCATGTTTTCGTAATAGGGGCAGCGATAGAGACGCAGCGACAGTTTGCGCCGCATCGGTTCTTCGGCGAAAAAGAAGACGCCTCCCGGCGCGAGTACGCGCTTCACCTCCAGCAAAACCGCCTCGATATCCTGAAATTGCGACAGCATCTGGAACGCCATCACCAGTTTCATGGATCCGTCACGAAACGGCAGATTGAGCGCATCGCCCGCCAGCCGGATCGGGGCGCGCTCAAAGCTCCAATGCTGCTGCAGTTGAATGCCGTAGCGCAGCGAATCGGCGGAAATGTCAGAGGCGAAGCCTTGAGCGCCGTGCTCGTTCGCAAGCAGGTAGCTGGTGTGGCCGACATTCGCGCCAATTTCCAAAAATGGTGTTAATTCTCCTAGAAAACCGCGGTGGACGCGAAATACTTCGCCTCGCCGGATATTTTCAGCCTCATATTTTCCGATCGCACGCTCAGGTTCACCCAGCGAAGCGAAGTTGTGAAACTCCACCTCGGCGCGCTTGACTGAGAACGCCTGCGCTTTGCTGGTATCCGGAGGCGTTACCGTTGCCATACACCCTCTTTCATGGTGCGTGTTTCGCGCGCACCCTTCATCGTCAAATTCGCTGGCTTGCCCGGTTCGATTACGCTGCCCGCATCCAGAGGGGCAAGCGTCTGTTCCAAGCCGTTGATCACTTCGGAATCCTTCGGCAGCGGGACTTCAGCCTGCTCGCCTACCGCTTTGAACTTGCCGTCTTCCACGATCACGATCGAGTAGGGAATGGCAGGTTTTCCGCCGCCGGGTTCGAGCCGGGCGCCTGCGATGGCGATCTTCTTCGGTCCGTTGGATGTGTCTCCACAGCCAAGCAGTACCAACAACAATAGAGGGAAAAAACGTTTCATGCGACGAGTAATTTCTCCGGGGGCAGGCTGCGCAAATCAGGAATCAAAATATCTGGATCATGCGTGCTCAACTCAGCGGCATCCACCACACCGGTGCAGACCGCGATCGAACGCACACCGTTCGCCTTCGCGGCGCGGATGTCATTGGGATGATCGCCAATCAGCGACACCACGGTATCGCGATGCAGCCAGCCTCGCGATCGGGCCTCGCGCATGGCGATGCGAACGAGACCCGCGCGATCGTCGGCAAGTTCGGCGAAAGCACCGAATTGCAGGTAGCGTCGCAGTCCGGCGAGTTCCATTTTCTTCCACCCGATTTGCGTAAAGTTGCCTGTGACAAGCCCTGCCGGTACCTTCTTGCGATGCAGTTTCCACAGCAACATCTTCGCGCCGGGGCAGACTTTCTTCGACAGATCGGGCAAGCAAATCTCCGAGTAGTGGCGCTCGGAAAGGCGGATCATCTCCGGCATGGCTTCGCGAATCGCTCGCGGCTTCAGGCCTTTTACTTCAAGCATCTGCCGCAAGATGTCGCGATCCAACATGCCTTGGGTGGCAATGCCCTGGGACGTGACGTCGAGCCCTGTGGCACGCTTGGCTGCGACTTCGAGGGCTTGTCGATGTTGGGGTCCGGCTTTGCGGACGAGTGTGCCATCGATGTCGAAGAGCACCAGTGCGGAGGGCATGCGTTGCTACTAGGTTACCGCTTACGGGTCATTGTTCGCGGCGCGCGGCGAAGCGACAGATCCAGCAGAAGAGCCCTGCAAGTCCGCCGAGAAAGATCGCCCAGGTTTGCACGGAATAGAGAAACGGTTCGCGACCGAGGATGGAAAAGAGCGCGCCAACAACTGCGCCCAATGCCGCTCCCCACATGAGCCAGACCAGCGGACGCGCATCGCGATCCCAGGCCCCGGACTTGCGCGCGACGAAAGAAACGGCCCACAATCCTCCGCCGAAGAACAACCCGCCGAAGATCGCACCGGCGAGTCCTTGACCTCCGATGCCTCCGAGGACGGCACCGATCATTCCCGCGGCGACCGCCCAACCGGAGAGGTTTCCCATTCCCACCGGTTCCGGCGCGGGGCCGCCACCACCGCCGCCTATGGGGCGATTGCGGATCTCGTCGTTGCTATCGCGAATTTGTTGAGCCTGACGATCCTGGACAATGCGTTCCGAACTGTTCATGCCTCAGGATTCTAACAGATTCGCCATGGTGGGCTAGAATGAAGACGGATGCAAGTATTGCAGGCAGGAGAACGGAAGCTGGTGCTGCTCGAACTCGACACCGAGACGGTGGAGAACATTCTGAAGCAGGCCGGATTCCAACACCGGATCAGCGATTCGGCGCGCAGCATGTCGATGGAGTTGTTGGCAACGGATCGGCAGGCGCCGCTGTTGCTCTTCGACGCCTCTGATCCCAGCAACCTCGGCTGGTTTTCGCGCTGCCAATTCTATGTGGATGGTACCAGCGGAATGGTCTTGCAGACGCCGATTGCGCTATCGAATTTGAAGGATGCGCAGGGGCGGCCGCTGCCGCATTCCGTGCATTTACAGATTGCCAAAGAGCTTCCGGCCGCATTCCGTTTGCCCGGCAAACAGCCGGTGAACGAGCAGATGGTGTACGCGGTGCTCTACAATTTTCTCAATGCACTGCTGAACACCGGTGTGGGATTGTGCGGACGTTCGGTGATACAACCGCTCGCTGGCCGAATCGACGCCAGAAAACAGTAGACCCTCAGGCTGCCGAAGGCGGCGAATCGTTGCCATCGACACCAGCCTCAAGTTTGTCGACAGACGTGCCGCCGGCGTGAACCTTGAAGATTCCCACAAGATTCGGCGCAGGACCACGAAATGCCGAAAGATGGCGATCGAGCGCAGCCAATTGTTCCGCGGTGCGGGTCCGGTTTGAAACCAAGCGCAACCCGGAATTCGAAATCCCGCTTTGCGTTGCAGCCTTCAACGCAGGCTTCCCTATGACCGCGGCAGCAGGACGCAGCCGCTGCAATTCTCCCCCGGGATTCACATCCCAGGCGTCGTAACGATCCTCGCCTTCGAGGATGTTTCGTGCCACTAACATACCCGTCAGCATTGCCTGATCGAGGTTATGAGCCTTGTGCATGCCATTGCGGCCAGCCAAATGCAAACCTGGGTAGCGCCCGGCGATGTCCCGCCGAATTGTTTGAATATTGCCCGCGTAGCCGTTGTCATAGAGCGGCAGGGCTTTCTCTTGTCGGATCACATGCCCATCTTCGACTTCACTGGCGCGGGCGATGCCCGTTCGTTCCAGCTCTTTTGCGGCGAAGGCGATCAGGTCACGATCCGTCATATCCCAAAGACCGTCTTCTCTCGGACGGAAATACTCAAGTCCGTAACTCGCATAAGCCAGATCCGGAACCAATTCCGGTGACCACGCCTTGTAGTTTTGCAGCTTTGCAGCTTTGATTTCCGGGTCGTAAAGATGGATGGTCTGATCGGGGAGATTGCGAAAGTCCCGAACGATCAGGGCGACGCTGAGAAAATCCCGATAGTGCAGCGAACTGCCCGACAACACGGCCTGAGCGGGAACCGCCGGCTGGATCATATGCACTAGTTCGCGAATTTCGGTTGTGGAAATCACATGCGCGGCGCGAAACTGTATTTCTCGACCCTTGAGCCTCTGCACATGAACCGTCCATACGCGATCGAACATCTGCTCCATCGACATCACGAAGTGTCCAAGATAGATCGATCCGCCCATCGCGCGGATCTTATCCGCGCAACGGTCCCACATCTGCCCCGGTCCTAGTCGCGGATAGCGGAACGTCGGTTCGGTCGCCCTGCTCGGTTCTGCCGCCCCATCCCATGCTTTTCGAGCGTAGTTCTGAAAAAGGAGTCTGAAAAGGCGGCTTCCGAACTGCTTGGTGCCCCATTCTTCGAACGACCTCGGAGGTTGGCTCGTTCGAAGCAGCGCCTGCAGATAGGACAGACCCGATAGCATTGCTTCCTGCAGCCCCAGTTTGGGCAGCACATCGGTCGCGGTGCGTGGGTACGGGAAAATCTTACCGTTGTACGAGATACGCGAGAGCCTCGGGCGCTCAATCAGATCGTTACCGAGAATCTCTTGCCAGAAATCGTTGACCACCGACGAGCGAGATTCAAACGGATGCCCGCCAATGTCGAACCCGAAGCCTTTGTAGGCCACCGTCTTCGCCAGACCACCCAAACGATGGCTATCGCCCTCGAAAATCGACACACTCCAGCCTTTCTTCGCAAGAAGGTATCCGGCGGTTAGCCCGGCTGGGCCACCTCCGATGATAGCGATGTGCTGTTCAGGGTCCTGCATCGTCTGCCGGAGCGATTCGATTGCGCAGTGGGTCTGCGCTCTAGTGCATATCGGCGGATACAGGCGTTAGCCTTAGTCCTTTCTTAGCCCTGCCAGACGACTATTTGGTAACTGGCGGAGGAGTTGGAGTTGCCGGAACTGGTCTTGTGGCCGGAGCGGCTTCGTTCCTTAGATCGGCTCGGGTTTTCGAAATGTCGTTGTAGAGCACGAACGCCACAACCATCATGAGAAATGCGAAGCCAGCCTTGAAGACGGCCTCCTTAACGCGCATTGACAAATCTTGCCTGCGCACCATTTCCACAAGCAGCATCAGGATGACGCCGCCGTCAAGAATCGGGATCGGCAGCAGATTGAAGATCGCCAGATTGAGGCTCACCATCGCCATCAGTCCAAAGAATGTCATCGGACCTTGGCGCGCGGCGCGCTTCGCCAGTCGGGCGATACCCACAGGACCTTCCAGCGATTTGGGCGACAGCCGCTGTTCGAGCATGCCGCGCAGGAACTTGTAGATCAGGCCCGCATATTCGGTGTTTCGGTTGACCGACTCACGAAGCGCATCGGGAAACGACAGTTTGGTGATTTCGAGCAGTTCTTCCTGCTTCACGCCAATCGCCCAACGCTCCGGAATGCTCGGGTCGAGCTTCTTCCAAACCGGCGTAATCGTCGCCATACCCGGCTTGCCTGCGCGAAGATACGTCACCTCGACTGGCTTGCCCTGCGAGGATTGCACTGATTCGGACACCGCTGCGAGCGACAAGATCGGACGGCCATTGACTGTCTTCAACTGGTCGCCGGGCTGAAGCCCCGCAGCATCGGCGGGTTCGCCGCTGACCACTTCGGCTATCAAAATCTCGCGTTGTTGGTCCCAGCCGGCGTCGCCAATGTGGGTTTTCTCATCTTCGGGAAACGGAATCTCAAAGCTCAGGCGCTGTCCGGCTGCACGTTCCACGGTGACGGCGAGAGTCTTGTTGGTGGCATCGAATTCCCGCAGGCGGACATCGTTCCACGTCGGGTTTTCAGTTCCGCCAATGGAAACGATCCGATCGCCAACCTGGATTCCGGCCTTCGCCGCGCCGCCAGTCGGAGTGAGATATCCAATCGCGGGATTCTTGCCCATCGGTGGCCGCTCATAACGGACCATAAACAGTCCGGTAAGGATTCCCACTGCCAAGAGCATGTTCATGAACGGACCGGCGAATGCAATAATCAGCCGCTGCCAGCGCGGTTTCGACATAAACCCGCGCGGATCGGCGGATCCGTCTTCACCCGGCTGTTCGCCCGCCATCTTGACATAGCCGCCCAGCAGGATCGCGGCGAATCGAAAGTCCGTTTCGCCGACTTTGAATCCGAATAACCTGGGGCCGAAACCGAAGCTGAAAGTCTCAACACGAACGTCGAAGAACCGCGCCGCCCAATAGTGGCCGAGCTCGTGGATGATGATCATGACACCGATCAGGATCAGCAACCACCAGACGCTTTCGAAACCCTCGGACAACATATTCATATTCAATCCTTAAAACTCAGCAAACAAAAACTCAGCACACAAGAGCCGTGCGGCGGCGAGAGACGAAAGCACGGGCAGCCTCTCTCGACTGACGGTCGATTTCGAGAATGGTTCCCACAGAAGTGACTTCTTGCACGGCAACGGCGTTCAAAGTATCTTCGACCACCGCAGCGATGCCCGGAAACGAGATTTCGCCTTTGAGAAATGCCTCCACGGCAATCTCATCGGCCGCATTGAGCGTGCAAGTAGCCGAACCGCCTGCGTTGAGCGCGTCGTAGGACAAGCGCAGCAGCCGGAACTTCTCGAAATCCGGTGGGTAGAAATTCCACGTGCGCGGTTCCGTCCAACCGTAGCGCGGGACGGGCGCTTCGATGCGTTCCGGGTAGGTCATGGCGTATTGAATCGGCATCCGCATGTCGGTGGCGCAGACCTGGGCGACGATGCTGCCATCATTGAATTCAACCATGGCGTGGACGGTGGATTGTGGATGCACGACCACATCCACTTCATTCGGCTGAAAATCGAACAGCCAACAGGCTTCGATGACTTCGAAGCCTTTGTTCATGAGGGTTGCGGAATCGATCGTAATGCGCTGTCCCATGACCCATGTTGGATGCTTCAAAGCCTGCGATGGCGTCACATTTTCAAATTGCGAGCTAGGTGTTTCGCGGAAAGGCCCACCGGATGCAGTGAGAATCAGTCGCAAAACCTCGCTGCGGCGACCGGCGCGCAGGCATTGGTGGGCCCCGTTGTGTTCGCTATCGACAGGGATGATTTCGCAGTTGTATTTCTTGGCGGCCTCAGTGACGAGTTGGCCGCCAGCGACCATCACTTCTTTGTTGGCGAGTCCGATGCGCTTGCCGAGCTTGACCGCTTCGTAGGTGGCTTCGAGTCCCGCGACGCCGACGATGGCGGACATGACAAAGTCGACCTCAGGCGCAGTGGCGGCGGCGATGCGATTGCGGTTTCCGGCGGACAGGTCAGGCAGTGGTGAGACGCCCAGTTCTTTGAGGGTCGAAGCGAGTTTAAGGACGTCTTCGTCGCGTGCCACGACTGCGGCCTCGGGGCGAAACTCAAAGATCTGCCGGGCGAGCAGTTCGATATTGTTTCCAGCGACCAGCGAATGGACCTCAAACAGATCGCGGCGGCGGCGAATGACGTCGAGAGTTGAGGTTCCGATAGAGCCGGTGGAGCCGAGGAGGCAAATGCGTTGTGGCATTCCCCTCGATGGTAACAGGGTGTGCCGGATGACGAGTTTTCGGACCGCTATGGTTCACTGTCCGCAACGAAACCTCAAGCCCCAGCCTTCTTGACCCGCGGAGACACCGGGGCATTTTTCTTCTCCGCCATCGCCGGCGTCAGCGGCGTACGCGCCCTTTCGGGATAATGCAACACCGCCGGATCCAATTTCTTCGATGCCACCAACGCCGCATTCCGGAACAACAACTGATTCGCCTCATTCCTGGGCGCCACCCCCGGACTCCCAGCATCCGAGATCTTGCACTGCGCCGCAGCTGCCGTGAAATCCATGACCCGGCACGAATCGCTAAACTTCGGGAACTCAACGAACGCCGACGCCCCCATCGCCCATGCCATGCTCAACAATCCCAACTGCGCATCCGCCGGCCATGCATCCCACTTCGCAAACGAGGTCTGCTTCCGAATCAGCTTCTCATTCGACAACAGACGCTTCTGAATCAGACGTCCCAGGGCCTCGTCATTCAACTCCAAATCCGTAACTTTCGCCGCCGCTTTGTAACCCTTTTTGGCCAGCGCCGTATTCGCTTTCACAGTCTTCCACTCGGATTCAATCTCCGTTTCCGTCGCCTGTCGCTCTGGGTCCGACTTGAACTGAAACGGCAGAATCCTCGCCTCGCTGACCGGGTCGATCAGATTCCCAACGCCAATCGTAACAAGGCTTTCGATGTCCAAATACATGTGGTGAACCACGCCTTCGAACGGCTCATTGAATGCGCGAAACACGCCCTGTACGGAAACATGCATAATCGGCTGAGTATATCAGTTATGATGATGCGAGCATGTTTCATCACCACGCACTTCGCCTCGTTCTTGCGACCGCCTTCCTCTCCCAGACCGTCGCACAAGCGGAACCTCTCCCCATCGTCCCAGCCGCACAAACCGGACTCGACGCCTCCCGTCTCGCCCGCATCGAGCGCCAGATGAACGCCCACGTCGAGGCCAATCGCCTTTCCGGCGGCATCGGTCTCATCGCCCGCAACGGCAAGATCGGCTACTTCCAAACCTACGGCTATATGGACGTCGCCTCCCAAAAGCCGATGCGCAAAGACGCCATCTTCCGCATCTATTCGATGACCAAGGCCATCACCGGCGTCGCTGTCATGATGCTCTATGAGGAAGGAAGGTTTCACCTCAACGAACCCGTCTCCAAGTATTTGCCCGAGTGGGCCGATATGCGAGTCGCCATGGAAACCAAAGATCCCACTACCGGGAAACGAGTCGCTTACACCGTGCCTGCCGAACGCAAGATCACGATTCGCGATCTGCTGCGCCACACCTCCGGCATTGACTATCAAGGTCCTGTCGACGAAAAAGGCAGCCCCGTCTACATGCAGTTGAAAGTCAACGATCCGGCCATCGACCTCGCCGAAGCTTCCCGCCGTCTCGCCAAAGCGCCGCTGCTCCATCATCCCGGAACCACGTATCACTACGGACTCTCCATCGACATCCTCGGACGCCTCGTCGAAGTCGCCTCCGGCCAACCGCTCGATCAGTTCTTCGAAGAACGCATCTTCAAACCGCTCGGTATGATCGACACCGCTTTCTACGTGCCCGAAGCCAAGTGGGACCGTCTCGTCACCCTCTACGCCCCCAAATCCGACGGCACCATCGACATCTTCAAAGGAGCGCCGCAAGAATCCTATAAAAAGAAGCCCAACGCCTTCATGGGCGGCCAGGGACTAGCCTCCACCGCGATCGACTACGCTCGTTTTTGCCAGATGCTTCTCGATGGAGGTAAAGCCGAAGGCAAACGACTGCTGAGCCGCAAAACCGTCGATCTCATGTCGTCCGATCATCTCGGCGATCTTCCGCGCGTCGCAGCCATGGGCGCGATCCCGCAAGGCTACGGTTTCGGACTCACCTTTGCGGTCAACAAAGGGCCTGGCATGACCGGAGCCATCGGATCCCAGGGTGAATACAACTGGGGTGGTGCCGCCGGAACCCGCTTCTGGATCGACCCCAAAGAGAACCTGATCGGCGTCTTTATGATGAACACACTTCCGCCCCAGATCGAAGTTGGCGGGGAGTTTAAGCAGCTCGTCTACCAGGCTCTGGAATAAGCTACAATGGAGGACTTTGCAAAACCTGCTAGAATGGGGTCAGATGCAAAAACACCAAGCCGCGATCTCGTCCTATCATTTCAGGCGAGCGACTGGCACGAGTAGCATCATTGAGATCCTGAACGAGGGTTCGTACGTGATGGCCGAGTACAGTGAACGTACCGGCGCAGTCAAGTGGCAGCGAGTCGTCCTCGCTTCGCAAAAAGAACTTATCGAGAAGTGGATCCGTGAACGCTATCCAGTGCAGAATGCAGCAGCTGTGGCCGCCCGTTCTTAGCGGTCTCTAAGCTCCATTCCTGGACGGCCGCCAAGGCACCCAGGCGTATAAACCCAACCGCACGAAACCGAAAATGAAACGGCCGGCCTCCTCCGGCCGTTTCGGCATTATTACCGGCTCAGCAGGCCGCGCAAAAACACGACGCGGTGCAACCTATCCGGTTGGATGAGGAAGTCGGCTCAACTCGGCTCGGCGCGCTCGCAGAGTCCGCGTCCGCGTTCCGCTGCCTTCACGATACTGTACGATGACTTCGCCGGGTACGTCGGCTTCGGCTGTTTGGACGGGATCGCTAGAGAGAGACTCGTGGACTCCTGCCTGCGATCTGGCCGATCTTGCTGTGTGAAGCTGACTGCCGCGAAAGTAACCGCAAATCCCCAATGCTCGAAATTTCTTAGGTGTCATGCATTCTAAAGAGTGCGGTCCGGGATTGGCTGAACCAATAAGTTCCCGGAACTGAATTCCTTAGATTTCCGCGGATCCGGTACTCAGCGGTTTTTCGTAGTCCGTGAAGCCGGTCACCCGCCCTCTGTCGGCTCGGCTTCTTCGAAGCCTTCCAACTCATCCGCACGCGATGCGTAGCGCTTCAAAACCTTGATCGAGTTGCCGGGTGAGTAACCCGCCGTGCGGAGTTTTCGATAGGCCGAGGCGAGGTGCTTTTCCTCTTTGAGATATTCGGTGAGGTTGGTGGAACGGAACTTGCGAGCCAGATACTTCTCGATGAGCGTGACCTCATCCTGCCCGGAAAATGCCTCTTTTACGGCTTCCTCGGCGACTTTAGAGGGAACGCGGCGATTGCGCAGATCGCGCAGTATGCGCATGCTTCCGAGCGACTGATTGTCGCGCCGCGACACGGCAAACGTATCGGCGACATGGCGGTCGTTCAGATAGCCGTATTGTTTGAGCGATGAGAGGACGCTGTCGATGTCTTCTGGTTTGGACGCGCGGGTCCGCAACTTCTCTTTGATCTCCCCGATGGTCAGCGCCCGGGATCCCAGAGTTTTTACCGCGTAGTCGAACAATGCGTCGCGTTCGAGCGTCTTTACTGTACGAGGCTTGCCAAAGGGCATGATATTCTGAGGGTGGATCGTGAGCCTCATAGCTCACGGGTCCAGACAGAAAGGACTATAGCATGGACGACGACAGCAAATTGGGATACTTCTTCCTCGGCTTGGGTGTCGGTGCCGCAGCGGCGCTGCTTCTCGCTCCGAAAACCGGCGAGGAAACGCGCGCTCTGATCAAGTCCAAGGCGAACGACAGCGCCGAGTACTTGCGCAAGCGCAGTGAAGACGTTAAGGAACAGGCAAGCGAACTGGTGGACAAAAGTCGCGATGCGGTCAGCCGCCAGAAAGACCAGTTGACCGCCGCAGTGAGCGCCGGGCGGCAGGCCTATCGCGAATCGGTCGGTTCTACCGATTAGGTTCTAGAGATGCGTGCGCCTTCGGCGCTGTGTTCTTGTCGGCCGTTGGTGCGTTTACCCCCGTAAGGAAACTCATGGATCAACAGACTTTGCTCTACATCATGACGACGTTTGTGGCGCTCGCCGCGATTGCGATGGTGGCACAAGCCGTGGCAATCGTTGCCCTTTACAAGGGCATAAAGGCCACCGAACAGCGCGTCGCAACCGTGCTGCCGAAGGTGGAAAAGCTGCTGGAAACCTCCCAGTCGACTCTGGAACAGGGCCGTACGCAGATGCTGGAGATTACGAGGCGCACCACGGAAATTCTCGATTCCGCGCGCACGCAGCTAAACCGCGTCGATGAGGTTTTGGGCGATGCCACCGTGCGCGCACGAGTCCAACTCGAACGCGCCGAAATGATCATCGACGACACCCTGAGCCGGGCGCAGCAAACCATTGGTTTGGTCCACTCAGGGGTGATGAGGCCATTGCGTGAAATCCAGGGTGTGACGGCGGGTATCCGCACGGCGCTGGCTTTCCTCGCCAAAGGCAATCGTCCGAGCGTTGCGCAAGTAACACAGGACGAAGAGATGTTCATCTGAACTAAAGTTCGCCACAGTCAAACGATAAGAAGAACAGGAGCCGATGGGACAGACTGTTCAAAGCTTAGTGCCGGAGTTCGACCACGATCCGTTTTCCGTTTCCCGCTCTCTCAGAGAGCTGCGAGATGTCAACCAGGAAGCGTTTGAATGGGCCGCTTTTCGTTCCCTTGTCGAACTCGGCGATTGTCCCGGCACTCGACACCTCGTGACGCTCGTTTATGAGGATGAAACTCTGCTGCGGCGCATCGCCAATCCTCATCTACTGGCACTACCTGCGGCGGTCCGGCTCATTCACGCGATCCGTCACGTCGATCCGCAGACGGAAGTCAAGCTCGTCCGGCTCATCATGCCTGGGGCAGAGCCGGTTGCTGACGAAACTACCGAACGCGTCCTCGATCTGATCGATGCGGTCACAGATAGTCCCAAACTCGTGCCCGTGCTGATGCATCTCTATCGGGCGGCACCCAGCCGCATTCGAGCGCGCTTGGCCACCACAATCGGGCGGCACCATCGCAACCGCGATTGGATCGAAGATCGGCTCAGGGACGACGATTCACGGGTGCGAGCCAACATCGTCGAGGTCTTCTGGGGAGAAAAGACCACAGAGGCCCTGGAAATCTTTCACAGCACGCTGCACGATCCTAGCCCGCGCGTGCGCGGCAATGCCGTTGTCGGCCTTTACCGGGCGGGTGCGATCGAGTCTCTGCCGGCCCTGGCAAAACTCGCTGCCAGCGATAATGAAAACGATCGGGCGACGGCCGCCTGGGCCATGGGTGTCACGCGCGATCCACGTTTTCAGAAGATCCTTGCGCAGTTCGTCAAAGATTCCGATCCCAATGTTCGCCGACAGGCCTATCGTTCGCTGGGCGAAATCAAGCGTTATCAGGATCATCTCAAAGGGAGGACTCCCTGCCAATTGCGATTCATTAAACTCCACCGTGCTTCGGAGGGGCTCCTCCACATCCTGTTCGAAGTCAAGGAAACCGCCTCGCTACAGGCGGTGAAAGGCGTCAAGCCTCTGGAAGTGCTGGTTTCGGAAAACACCATGCCAGTCTTTGACTACCAGTTGGTGGAACGCGTGAAGTATCCGCAGCCCGGCATCTACGATCTGCACTTTCATTCCGAACACGCCAAGCGTGCGCCTGAAGGCACGGACGTGTCCACCCGCATGCTGAAGGTGGAAGTGGCGATTTCGATGGAATCCCGCGTAGGCGATCATTCCAGCTACTGGTTCGGTGAATAGAGTCTATTTCGCCCTGGTCACAGCCCCGGCCGGGGTCTTCGCCGCCGCCAGCGCCTTCTGGTTTCCCCAGGCTTTCGCGACATCCAAAGGAAACCCCGCCATCAACTTTTCGACTCTGGCGAGCATTTCCTTCACTACCGCCGGATTCTCTTCCGCGACATCGTAGCTTTCCGCCGGATCTTCCCTCAAGTTGTACAACTCCGGTGCCACCAGTGGAAACGACTTCCGTCCCCCCGCGGGCGCTGGGCTGTACGTCGTATGGTTGTACCTCGCCACATGCAGCTTCCACTGCTTCCAACGTGCACACTGCAGGTTCGTATTGTCGAAATACAGCAGTACTTCCGGACGTTCAACCGCCTTCGTCGAGCCCGACAGCAGCGGCCATAAGTCGATCCCGTCCAAGGGCTTGGGCATTTCGGTGGCACCACACAAACCAGCCACGGTCGGCACAATGTCCATGGTCGACCCGATGCTTTCCGAGACGCGCCCTTTGGGAACCCGCCCTGGCATCCGCATGATGCAGGGCACCCGCACTCCGCCTTCCCATGTCATACCCTTCCGCCCGCGTAAGGGGCCGGGACTGCCTTGATACCAAGGCCCATTGTCAGACGTGAAGATCACCAGCGTGTCCCGTTCCAGCCCGTTTCGTTTGAGCGTGTTGACTACCTCGCCGACGCTCCAGTCGAGTTCCTCCACCACATCCCCATAGATCCCCAGCGGACTCTTTCCCCGGAACTTCGCCGACGCGTCCAACGGGATGTGCGGATAAGTGTGCGGCATGTAGAGAAAAAATGGCCTGCCTTTCGATTCGTCGATGAACTTCACCGCCTCAGCCGTGTAGCGTAGCGTGAGCGTCGCCAGATCGGTAGTCTCTTCAATGACTTCGGTGTCGCGCAGCAGCGACCGCGGCGTCATGTCGTTGCTGTAAGGGATGCCGTAATAGTGGTCGAACCCGCGGCTCGTCGGCAGATACTTTTCCGGGCGTCCCAGATGCCACTTGCCAATACACATAGTGCGGTAATTGCGTTTTTTGAGGAGATCGGCGAGCGTGGACTCGTCTACGTTGAGTCCGCCTGGGTCTTGTGGGAAAAGTACCGCGGGGACCCCTACACGGGTAGGGTAGCGACCGGTCAATAAGGCGGCGCGCGAGGGGGAGCATACAGGGTTCGCACTGTAAAAGTGTGTAAATCGTATTCCTTCCGCAGCCAGCCGATCTAGGTTCGGAGTGCGGATTTTGCTCCCATAGCAGCCAAGATCCCCGTATCCCAGGTCGTCGCAGAAGATCAGGACAACGTTCGGTAAGGCCTTTGCGCCGGAAACGGCTTGCACGGTAGCCGCAAACGAGGGGAGAATCAGAAAATCTCTGCGGGTAGTCGACATCGGTGAATTCCTGAAACATTATACCAGGGGCTAAAAATGGGCCAATTGACGGGTTTCCCGAGCGATGGTACGCTCAGTCAGTCGCACTCGCTGCGGGAGTGTGAATGACGGCTTGATCCAACCCGTTCGGGTCTGGATTCTCCTCACAGTCCGATGTCCCTCAAGGGGCTACCTGTGCCGGAGGCCTGTCCTAAGTTCCGCTTTTTCGGAGGAATTCAGAATGAAGATGATTTTCCGCGTGATGTTGGTATCGCTTTTGACGATCGCACTGGCCGTGGGTCAACGAGGCCCGCAACCGGGAATACTGGCCGATTCGACCAGTCTTCCGGTACAAAAAATCGGCCCCGACGATCTACTCGGGCTGACCGTGTACGACTCGGCAGAACTGACGCGCAACGTGCGAGTTTCGCAGGATGGCTCGCTCCGGTTGCCATTGTTACGGCAACGCATTCAAGTCGCCGGCCTGTGGCCAGCCGAAGTGGAGACCGTGATTGCCGATGCCTTGAAGAGAGAGCAGGTCATGGTCGACCCTGTCGTGACTGTGAGCGTTGCCGAATATCGCAGCCGGCCAATCAAGGTCGTCGGCGCGGTCAAGCACCCCATTACGTTCCAAGCGTTTGGAGAACTGACGCTGCTCGACGCGATCTCTCGCGCCGAAGGATTGGCCGACGATGCCGGTCCTGAGATTCTCATCAGTAAAGTGCAGCCCGGTGTCGACGGCAAGCCCGCCACCCTGGTGCAGCGAGTTTCAGTGAAGGCGCTGATCGACGCCGCCGACCCGGAACTGAATTTGAAGCTCGAAGGCGGCGAGGAAATTCGCGTTCCGGACGCCGGCAAGATCTACGTCGTCGGCAACGTGCGCAAACCCGGCGCTTTCGCGATCAAAGATTCGGCCGAAACCAGCATCATGCGATTGCTCGCCCTGTCTGAGGGCCTGTTGCCTTACAGCGGCAAACAGGCGTTCATCTATCGCAAAGAGGCTTCGGGCGGCAAAAACGAAATCCCGATCGACCTGGAACGAATCATCCAGCGCAAGTCTCCGGATGTCTCTCTGGTCGCCAACGACGTGCTGTATATCCCCGATCGCACCGGCCGACGCAACATCATGAACGTGATCGAAAAGTCGCTCCCAATGGGTGCGGCAATCGCCAGCGCTCTTATCTGGGTCGGCTCGAGATAGCGCCCGTCTCACGGTAGAAATTACTCACACAAATCCATGGCAAAAAACAACTTCGAAGGCCATCAAAGCCTGATGACTCTGCCTCAGGGCGGGACAACCAACTCTCCTTTCGCGCTATCGCCCCTCTACTTCCAGCAAGTGCCCGCGGGTGCTGGCGGCGGGATGGAGCCCGAGAGCGACGAGCAAAAAGTGCCCCTCAGCCACTACATGTGGATTGTGCGGCGGCACTCCTGGAAAATTCTCGCCTGGGTGCTGCTGTGCATGCTGGGGACTTTTCTGGTTTCCTCACGCCTTGCCCCAATCTACGAATCGACAGCCACCATCGACGTCGACCGCCAAGCGCCCAGCGCCATCGTCGGTCAGGATGCGGCCCGCGCACTCAGTCCAAACGATGCCGATCAGTTCCTGGCGACGCAAGTCAAGCTGATTCAATCGGATTCCGTTCTTCGGCCAATCGCTGAGAAGTATCGGCTGCTCGATCACGAAGAGCAAACCAAAGACCTCACCGAAGGCAAGTTGAGAGCTTTGATCACCGCCCCGGTGGCGCTCAAGAAACTCACCGTTGTGCGGCCCCCCAATACGTATTTGCTGCAGGTTTCCTACCGCTCGACCGATGCGGCTCTGGCTGCCGACGTCGCGAATTCTGTGGCCAAATCCTACCTGGAACACACCTACCGTATCCGGTTGACGTCGGCATCGACGCTTTCCAGTTTTATGTCGCAGCAACTCGACGAACTGAAGGCCCAAATGGAACGTTCCGGCCAGCGTCTCTCGGCGTTCGAGCGGGAACTGAACGTCATCAACCCCGAAGAGAAGACCAGTATTCTCTCTTCGCGGCTGCTACAACTCAACACCGAGTACACCAACGCACAATCGGATCGCGTCCGAAAAGAAGCTGCGTTCCAGTCCTTGAAAAACGGCTCTCTCGAAGCGGCGCAGGTCTCCAGCCAAGGCGAAGCGCTTCAGAAACTCAACGAGCGGCTCAACGATGCAAAGCAAAAGCTGTCGATGACTCGCACCACTTGGGGTTCGAACAGCCCGGATTTCCGCAAGTCCTCCAGCGATGTAACGGAATTGCAGCGACAATTCGACGAAACCCGATCGAACATCGGCCGCCGCATCGAAGTCGAATACCGTACGGCCCTCAGCCGCGAGGACATGCTTCGCAAAGCGGTTAACGCGACGAAAGCAGAATTCGACGGTCTCAATGGGCGTTCCTTCCAATACCAGCAAGCCAAGCGCGACGCCGAGAACGACAAGAAACTCTACGACGAACTCCTGCGCAAAATCAAAGAAGCCGAAATCAACTCCGGCATGCAGAACAACAACATCCGCATTGCGGATATGGCCCGGGCAGGCGCAAAACCCGTGTTTCCGAACATCCGGCTGAACGTCCTGCTAGCCTTCCTGCTGGCGGCGATTCTTGGCATTGCCGGCGCACTGTTGACGGACGTTCTCGACAACACGATTCGCGATCCGGAACAGGCCGCTCGCGTCCTCAATGTCGACATCATCGGCGGCTTGCCCGCGATCAAGTTGAAAGACGCACGCACCGCCGAACGAGTATCGGCTCCCGCAGGCGCTCTCGTCAAGTTCGGCGACGCCGCGCCAGACAAGATCTCGGGTTACGAGGAAGCCATCCGCACGCTCCGCAACTCGATCCTTCTGGGTGACTTCGATCGCCGGATCCGGTCTCTTCTCATCACCAGCGCTTCCCCAGGCGAAGGCAAAACGACCACTGCCGTCCATCTCGCGATCTCCCATTCGCAGCAGCACAAGAAGACTTTGCTGATCGACGCCGACCTCCGCCGTCCTTCGGTCCACAAAAAGATGCAGATCCCTTCAGATCGCGGTCTCACCAACTACCTTACCGAAGAAGGCGTCGGCTGGAAAGACGTCCTTGTGAAGGACAACGACTTCCCCGATCTCGACGTGATCGCGGCTGGCCCGCCGTCGCGCCGCGCCTCTGATCTCATCGGCCCTCGTATGGTGGACTTGCTCGAAGAAGTTTCGAAGCAGTACGATCTCGTGATCGTCGACGCTCCGCCGTTGTTGGGCTTTGCCGAGCCGCTGCAAATGGCAACGAGTGCGGACGGTGTCCTGGTCGTGACTCGTGCTGGATATACAAGCCGCAAGGCTGTTGGCAGTGTTCTCGGAACGTTGAAACGTCTGCGCGCCAACGTCGTTGGCGTGGTCCTCAACCAGGTGAAGCCTGGTATGAGCGAACACTACTACTACTACGGCTACTACCGTAAATACTACACGGAAGCAAGTTCGGAGACACAGAATAGCTAGGTCCACGAATCCTGCCAGGGCCACGGCCCGAAAGGCCGTGGCTCCAATCGCAATGATCGAATTTGAAACTTTTACCTATCGAACCATGAATGAAAGAATGTTCCGAATCGTCACGGGCGTAAGCCTCGCCACGATCCTTTACAAGGCCCTCGCCGCGCTCCAGCAACTACTGCTGGCTCGCGTTCTCGGTGCCTCAGAGGCGGCGGATGCGTTCTTTCTCGCGCAAGTCCTTCCCGTTCTTGTGGCGGGTTTGTCCTACAGCGCACTCTGTTCAAGCACAATATTCTTGCTCGGCCGTACCGAGAAGTCGGATCGCGGGCAGGTGACGGGAATGGTGTTGCAGACGGTGGGATTCTTCGCCGTGCTCATCCTGATCTTCTATCTGGCGGGAGACTGGACCATCCGTTTGGTAGCACCGGGATCGACAACTCCAATGATCCGCGAGGCGACCAGGATCGAAACACTGCTCCTCCCCATCCTGCTCTTTCAGGCAGCGGGAGGCGTTCTCGCCGGAATCCTGCTCTCGAAACGCCGTGTTCTCGCGCCACCACTTTCCATGTGTTTGATGTACGCGAGCGGCCTCGCGGGCCTCTGGGCAACCGTCGACGGTCAGGCGACGAGGCTATCGGTGGCCCTCTCCTGCGGCGCAGCCCTGCAAGCTGTTGCGCTCTTTGCCCTGCTTTGGCGCAGCGGTGAACTGGGGATGCCAGTCTGGCGAGGTACGCAGCTTCGCGACCTCGCCGCGCATGCTCTCCCCGTACTCGGCTGCAACGCCGTCTCCACCCTTTTCCTGGTAACGGACCGTTCTTTTGCATCAAGCCTTGGCCCAGGGCAGGTAGCTGCTGTCAGTTACGTCTACTCGCTCGTCACCATGCCCACCCAAATCATCGTCAACGCCGTGATCGGTGTCTGCATGCCCGGCTGGGTGAGCGCCGGTCGGGATCCCGTGGCATTTTCAGATTCCGTGACCCGAGCACTCTCGCTCCTGTCATTTGCACTTCTCCCCATCGCCATTGTGATGACCTTGGCCGCAGATCCGCTGACACGGCTCGTTCTAGGAGCGACAAGATTCACACCGACGCAACTCGACTCTACCGCCCAACTACTCGCATTGTACTGTCCCGCGATTCTAGGTTTCGCCGCCAAAGACGCGCTCACTGCCGCTGCCGTTGCGCAGGGTCGCTCGTTCGCGGCATTCTGCATCGGCGCGGGTTCTCTCGCCATCGCCGTATCGGCGAAATTTATCTTCGTTTCTGAATACGGTGCGGCAGCAATTGCTCACGGAACCACCTTTGCTCTAATCGTTTCCATCGCTGGATTGCTGGCCACGCTCTCCGCTTCCGGGGAGGCCGTTGCGATCCCGCGGCGTTTCTGGCACTACAGCAAAGGTGCTCTTCTTTCCGCGATTCCAGCACTTGCCCTCGGCGCGCTCCTCAGCCACCTGCTGCCCGGAACCGGCTGGATTGTCGCAAGTGTCGCCCTGATTGCTTACACCGCGGTCTGGGCTAGCCTTGGCGGGCCGGCCAGTGGACTTCAACTCATTCGGGGAAGGTCGTAACTCATGCTTGCTCTCATCCTCACGCTATTTTCCCTGGTCGTGCTTCCCCAAACGAAGCTCGAAGTAGAGAGTATTCCCTTTCTGGTGCTCGCTGGACTCGCCTGCGTCTTCGCAGCCAACACCCGGATCCGTCAGATGTCCAGCAAAGCCGGACTTTGCATTGTTGCCTTCTTCACCCTCTGTCTAATTCACGTCGTCTTCATTTTCGCGGAGGTCATGACAACCGCAGAGTACGTTCGAGGCCTGATCCCTTTCCTTTTTCTGGGATTCTTCTTCATCACCACCCGGTTGACATCATCGAAGAACTTCAAACATCTCTACTACGCCATGATCGCGGCCGGGTTGGTCTTCGCCATGGAAAACGTCGTCCTCCTTCCGCGGGTGTTGTCCGGTGAAATCTGGCGTAGCACCTACGTCAACACCAACCATGGCATCCCATTGCCGCTGATCGGATTTCATTTCTGCATCGCTTTGGCTCTGAGCAAAGGGACACGCGTCCAGGCCAAGATCATCCTCCTGGCGGCAGCTTCGCTGATGCTGCTTTCGTCTTTCCTAACCGGCACCCGAAGCCTCATTATTGCGTCCCTTTTGCCGCTCTTCTTGCTCCCACTAGTTGAAGCTCCTTCATTCAAGAAGCTGGCCCGATACGGGGTTGTCATCGCGCTGCTGGGCATAATGTTCCTGTTCGTTCCGATCGAGCTACTGCTGCGCAGTGCCCGCATCGGCTACTCCCAAATCGGCAGTATCGACACCCGCATACAAGAGAACAATATTGCTCTTGACCTCATCGCCAAATCCCCGATCATCGGCAATGGACTCGGCTTCCGTTTCGATACCAACGGACTCTACTATGCCGTGAACCGAGTCGGCTACGTTCACAACAGTTTGCTCTACCTGATCATGGATTTCGGCATCTTCGGGTTGCTCTATCTCGGAGCGCCGCTTTACGCCGTTCGTTCGCTGAAGCAGGTTCGGGAAGGCCCGCATCGGGACTATTCCCTGGGACTCGTGCTGGCTCTGCTGGGCCTGGCGCTGGACAGCCTCGGCTTCGCAATTGTGCGCCTCATTCACTTCAATGTCGTGTTCGCAATCATCATTGGAATGCTGGAAGTCCTCAAGCGGGACCATGCTCTTGCCGCGATCTGCGCCCCTAGATTCCGGATCTTCGCCACATCCCAACCCCCTGTGCCCTCTACGCAGACTCCATTGCCGGTCCAAGGATAGTGCCAATGCAAGCCCAAGCCACGACCGCAAAATACATTTCCGCCAACATCCCGCTGGCGAAAGCAGCGTCATACGACTGCGTTTGCACCGTGAACTTTGTCCGGGATTTCGATGTGGAGTCCCATTTCCATGCGGTCCGTTCAGACTATCGCTACGAAACAGTTCCCCTGCTTGATTCTCTTGCCCCCGAAGGCGCGGTGAATGGGCTGATCATTGGTTCGAGCCTCAGCATACTTCTCGAAGCCGAGCGGATGCGCCAACTCGCAGGAGGTCAGCGCTTCTTCAACTTTGGGCTCGGATGGGCAAGGGCCAAGGGCTTCTTCGCCACTCTTCGCTTCGCACGCAGCCGGGGGCAAAGGCCCATGCGCGTCATCATAAGACACCCGACCCACTCTCTGAGGGAACTCCCAGTCGGCAAGCCGGATGCACTATCTAAAGCCCGGATCTTTGCTGGATCCTTGCCATATAGGTGGAAGAAAGGACAGTCAGTCCATCGTCTCCGGTGGAAACCCGCCCTCCGTTTCTTGGCCGACGGCCCGCTGCGGTGCCGCGATCACGAAGAGCAACTTTACCCCTGCGCATCCGAACACCTCGTCGCCAAAATTTCGGGACTTATCCAGCAGGACAACATCGACCCGTTCAACCTACATGATCCCGTGGCGTGCGGCGAGCCTTCGAATGAACGAATCTGGATTGGCGGCCAGAATACCCATCGTTCCGATGACAACCCGGCTTGGTCCGGGCCAGGTGACGGTTTGGACCGGCGGTCACTCCACGAAATCGCGGGAGGCTGCCACCAATGAACAGTTCTTCTCTCAACGAAAGCGTTTTTTTGTACCCCAGAAGCTAAAACACCATGTGCGGAATCGCTGGCATTTTCCATTACGCTGAACCAGAACGGCCAATCGACCGGAACCTTCTGGAGGCCATGACCCGGTCTATCGAACATCGGGGACCCGACGCCGCGGGTATCCACATCGATGGACCCATTGGGCTCGGCCACCGTCGGCTCGCCATCGTCGACTTGAGCGAGACTGGCGCGCAGCCCATGCGCACCGGCGATGGTTCCGGATATATCGTCTACAACGGCGAGTTTTACAACCACGCTGAGTTCCGCTCACGTCTCGAGCAGCGGGGTGTGCGCTTTCGCGGAACCAGCGACACCGAAACCCTGCTCCACCTCATGCGCGAGTACGGCCCCTCTGCTCTCGAAACCGCAGCCGGCATCTTTGGGTTTGCCTACTGGGACGCCAAGGACAAGAAACTCACCCTCGCTCGTGACCCACTGGGCGTCAAACAGGTCTACTATCACGACGACGGCCGTCGCCTCCTGTTCGCCAGTGAAATCAAGGCTCTCCTCGTCGACCCCATGGTCCGCCGAGAAGCAGATCCACTGGCCGTTTCCGAGTACCTCCACTTCCATACACCGCTCTTCGAACGAACCTTCTTCAAAGGTATCCGGCAAGTCCGCGCAGGCGAGTGCATTACCTTCGGTCGGTTCCACTCGCAAGCCCGAACTTACTGGATGATCAGCGACTTCGAGAAAGCCAAACTCGAAACCCAAGAGCACGTCGAAGAACTCGCCGGCCGCATCGAACACGTCGTTAAAGACCAACTCATGTCCGACGTTCCGGTTGCCGCATTCTTCAGCGGTGGCATCGATTCCACCGCTGTCGCCGCCTTCGCTTCCAAGAACGGATCGCTCGCCCGTTGCTTCGGCGTCCACTTCGCCAATCAGGGCGTCATCGACGAGCGTCCTTACCAGGAAGCCGCCGCCAAATCTCTTGGCCTCGACCTGCAACTGACAACCCTCGACGGCTCCACCTTCCCGGAGGATATGCGCCGCCTCCTTTACTTCCAGGATCAGCCCGTCATCGGACCCGCCATGTTCCCCATGCACGCGGTCAGCCAGCTTGCGGCCAGCCAGTTTAAAGTCTGCCTTGGCGGGCAAGCGTCGGACGAAGTGTTCGGAGGCTACGCCCGTTATGCGCTCGCCCGGCCGCTCAGCGTCATACGCAACTGGTTCGCGCATTCGAATAGCCACCATGTCAACCAGGTTGGCGGCAATCTTTCAAAGCAACTGACGCAGCGCAAGAATATCGCCCGGTTACTTCGCAACGTCGGTAACCTGCGGAATTGGCAATCGCGCTACTTCGAAAGCTTCGCTAAAGTTCCGATCCACCTTTGGAAGCAGATGTTCGATGCGGGCGACCTCTGCGACCGTGAACATTGCCGTCGGCTCTTCGAGCAGGAAACCAACCTCTCCAACGCCACCGATCCGGCCGACAAGATCATGCAATGGGACCTCCGTACTTACCTCACCGGGCTGTTCCAGCAGGACGACCGCATGAGCATGTCCGTCAGTCTCGAGTCGCGCGTGCCGCTCGCCGATCCGCGACTGGTCAAGCACGCCTTCAAGATTCCGTATGACCTCAAGTTCCGCCGCGGTGCAACGAAATGGATCCTCCGCGAAGCGATCGCGGACATCGTGCCGGAACAGGTCCTCAATCGCGTCAAGGTCGGCTTCGACACTCCGGTCGAAAACTGGATGCGCGGCCGCCACGCGGGTTTCGTTCGCGACACCTTGCTCTCGAAGAGCGCCCTCGAGCGTGGATTCTGGAATGAAAAAGGCCTGCGCCACATGATCGAGCATCCGGATTCCGCTTTCTGGCTCGACCGGGTCTGGAAAGCACTCAACATCGAGGTCTGGTCGCAAACGTTCCTCGACACCGCTCCGGCCAGTCACAGTAGCACTCCGTATATCCTGCAGAACACCTCCGATCCCTGCGCCCTGCCGGAAACGCCGCATGCCGCAAATCAGCCGGCCATTGCCAGCCTTGTGCGTGAAGTTCGTGAGCTCGGTCTACTCGGAACCGCTGCCCGCTCCGTCTGGGAATTCAAGACACGATCGGGATTGCTGAGCGTCGCTCCCAAAACCGCGCTGCCCGAGAGTGGACCGCTCGCACGTGGACTCTTCGCAACTCCCGACGTCGTTCGCAAAGCCCTTGCCTCCAATCGCGAAATCGACCACGATGGTCTCCTCAAAGACGCCGTCCAAGCGGCCCACGGGCGAATCAAAGCCTTCGGCAAGTGGACGGCGGATTACGGCCAGCCCATCGCCTGGCACGTGAACCCCCTCAATGGGCGCGGATTCTCCCGTACACCTCACTGGTCCCGTATCCTCGGCGAACAGTCCTACACAGGGGACATCAAAATGGCTTGGGAAGTCGGCCGTTTTCCACACTTCTTTCATCTCGGCCGTGCGGCCGCTTTCCATCCAGAGGCTGCCGCAGACTTCAGTGCAGCGACTGCGGATCAGCTGCTCCACTTCATCGATACCAACCCGGTCGATCTCGGTGTGCAATGGACGTCTGGACAAGAGGTCGCTTTGCGCCTCCTTGCCTGGACTTTCGCTCTGGACACCTTCTCCCAAGGAAACGATCCGTTCAGCGACAGCCTTCGCCGCGCTGCTGCGGCTCACATCACCGCTTCCGCCCAGTACATTGAGGAACACATTGAATACGCCATGCGGTCGGTGTACAACAATCACCTCATTAGCGAAGCTTTCGGACTCCTGCTGGCGGGCCTCTTGTTGCCCGAATGCGCGAGCGCCGGTCGCTGGACCCACTCGGGCATAGAGATACTCAACCGCCAGGCCGACCGGCAGGTCTATCCGGACGGTGCCTACATCAGCCAGTCGCACAACTACCAGCGTTCCGTCTTACACATCTACCTCTCGGCGATCGGGCTGTTGCGAGCACGCGGAATGGAGATACCGGATTCCTGGATCGGCGCACTCGAACGTTCCCTGGTCTTCCTTTACGCGCAGCAAAACGCATCGGACGGACGCCTGCCCAACTACGGAGGCAACGATGGCGCTATGCCTCTCATCCTATCGACCTGCGAGTACGGTGACTATCGCCCCACACTGCAAGCCGTCTCGCTCGTCACCCGCGGAACCCGCTTGTATCCCGCTGGTCCGTGGGATGAGATGGCCGTTTGGCTCAATGGAGCGGACATTCTCGAGGCTCCGCTCGACAAGCCCGCCAGGAGTTCTGTTTCGTTCGCCTCCACCGGCTATCACGTTTTGCGCGGCACTCGCGAACCCGACGGCAACTTCGCGATGTTCCGTTGCGGTTCACTGAAAGACCGTTTTTCGCAGATCGACATGCTGCACACCGATATCTGGTGGCGGGGCGAGAATGTGTTGGCCGATCCAGGAACATTTCTCTACAACGGGCCCAGCGAGTGGCATTCGCATTTCTACGGCACCCTTAGCCACAACACGGTGAGCGTCGACGGGCGCGATCAGATGGTGCACCTGCGGAAATTCAAAACTCTTTATCCAACCGAGGCGTCTTTGCTGCAGTTCGATGATAGCGGCGAACTCGCAGTCATGCAGGGTGAACACTACGGTTTCCGCCGCTATACGGGGCAGTGCGTCCATCGGCGGACAATCCTGTATGACAAAAACGAAACCTGGGTGGTGATCGACGACATTCTCGGCGAAGGGATCCACGGGGTACGCCTGCACTGGTTGGGCGGCGACTACCCGTATGACACGCCAGAACGAAACCGCTTGCGCCTATTTACTCCGCAGGGCCGGTTTGAGATCGCCCTGTATATGGGCGACGGGCAACCGGCACCGTGCGGTGTCGTTTCCGGCGAGGACGATCCACCGCGCGGCTGGCTATCGCGACACTACGGAGCGAAGGTTCCCGCACCGTCACTTGCCGCGGTGTGCGAAGGCCGACTACCTCTGCGCTTCGTGACGGTACTTTCCCCCCACGCAACCAATTCGATATCGGTGGGAAAAGACACTTGGACGATCGAATACCAATCTGGCCAGCGCGCCATCGCCTTCAATCGCCTCAGTCCCGAAATCGCTTTTGTATCGAGCGCGGCTCGAGTCAAAGAAGAGGTCCTCCAGCCGTGAAAACTTCCGAAAACTCCAGAGGGGAATTACCGTTATGAGAATCGTCGTATTTCATCAAAATTACTTGGCCCCCGGCCAAGCCGGAGGATCGCGATTCAATGAACTATCGCGGTTTTGGTGCGAGGCGGGTCATGAGGTCATCGTCGTCGCCGGAAGCGTCAACCATTCCGGCAGGACACAGAGTGCGGTGAAATCCTGGAAGTTGTATGCCGAGGAGGAATCGAAGTCCGCGCAAGGTCCGCGTGTTTGGCGCTGCTGGGTGCCCGACACATACGCCGGCTCCTACTTCCAGCGCGCGATTGCATTTCTCGGCTACATGTTTTCTGCGGCCTGGGTATCGATGTTCCTGCCGCGCCCCGATGTCGTCATCGCCACATCCCCACCCTTGGTCTCGGTGGTTCCCGCTTGGATCCTGTCACGTCTGCTTTCCGGACGCCGCTGCCCGTGGATTTTCGAAATCCGCGATTTATGGCCCGAAAGTGCCATTACAACCGGCGTCATTAAAAAAGGCTCCTTCCTTGCGAGGGCACTCTACGGCTTAGAACGGTTCGCCGCATGGAGCGCCGATCGGATCAACGTCCTAACTCCCGCTTTCCGCGTTGATCTCCTCGGCCGCAATCTCGCCGCGACGGAAAAGATCGTCTTCGTCCCCAACGGTGCGGACCTTGAGGCATTCAAACCCGAAGCCGCAGATCTGAAACTGCGCGACGAGTTCGGTTGGGGCGGTCGCCATGTGGTCCTTTATGCCGGTGCCCACGGTCGCGCCAACGCTCTCGATCAACTTGTACGGGCCGCGGCTTTTTTGCACCATCGCAACGATATTTTGATCGCTTGTGTTGGCGATGGCCCTGAGCGAGCGCGGCTTGCAACCGATGCGAAACAAAAGGGTTTGAGCAACATCTTCTTTCACGGTCCGCAACCCAAAGACCGCATGCCCGCGATCGTCAACGCCTCCACCATCGGGATAGCCGTGCTGCAGCGGAATCCGACGTTCCTAACCGTTTATCCCAACAAAGTATTCGACTATATGGCTTGCGCCAAGCCGGTGTTGCTGGCGATCGACGGCGTGGCGCGCCAACTGGTCTGCGGCGAGGCCGATGCGGGAAGATTTGCGACGCCAGAGGATCCTGCGCAAATCGCCCGGCACATCATCGAGTTGATTGACAGTCCGGTGGAAAGGGCACGTCTTGGGACGAATGGCCTCCGCTGGGTGAAGGCCAACGCCGGTCGCGAGCGATTGGCCGCATCCTACCTGGGAATCCTCGAAGAACTCTGCTTGAAAGACGCACCCGCGCCCGCCGTTCCTGCAGCGCGGCCAGCCCACAGGTGACCCATCATGACGCTGAAACGCCTCGTCGATATCGCAGTCTCCGCCTTGGCACTCTTGCTGCTATCGCCCGCTCTCTTGCCACTGTGGATCCTGATCCGGCGCAGAATGGGCAGTCCTGTCCTCTTTCGCCAACAGCGGGGCGGATTGGGAAATCGACCCTTCGTGTTTTACAAATTCCGCACGATGACGGATGCCCGCGATACCAAAGGCGAAATGCTGCCGGATCACATCCGTCTGACGACGCTGGGCCGCTGGCTGCGCGATTCCAGTTTGGACGAACTGCCCCAACTCTGGAATGTTCTTAAAGGAGATATGTCGCTCATCGGACCCCGGCCCTTGCTAGCGGACTACCTAAATTTCTATGACCAACGCCAGCGGCGGCGTCATGAGGTACGCCCGGGTATTACCGGGTGGGCGCAGGTCAACGGTCGCAATACCATCTCTTGGCCGGAAAAGTTTGAACTCGATATCTGGTACATCGAAAACTGTAGCCTGCACCTCGATGCCGTCATAATCTGGGGCACTTTAAAAGTTGCCCTCGGACGGAGAGGAATCGACCGGAGTGGCGACGTCACAATGCCGCGATTCTCTCCCAATGTTCTCGCTCTGAAGAAGGAAATCTAACTTGAGCACAACAGCTGTCAGACAACCATCCATCGTCGCTCCCGGAGCCCTGGCCAATGACTCTCCTCCCGGGCGATCGAAGCCAGTCTTCGGACCCTGGCCACACTTTTCTGCGCAGGACATCGCGGCCGTCAGCCGCGTCCTCGCCTCCGGTAAGGTCAACTACTGGACCGGCAACGAGTGCCGTGAGTTTGAGCGCGAATACGCGCAAAAACTGGGCGTCCAGCACGCGATTGCGTTGTCCAATGGCACGCTGGCCCTCGAGCTGGCCTTGTACGCCCTCGGTATCGGATCGGGAGACGAAGTAATCGTCACCCCGCGCTCGTTCATCGCCTCCGCGAGTTGCGTGGTCATGCGCGGCGCGACCCCGGTCTTCGCGGATGTCGATCTTGATTCTCAGAACATCACCGCGGCGACGATCGCTCCGAAAATCACACTGAGAACCAAAGCGATCATTGCCGTCCATCTCGCCGGTTGGCCCTGCAATATGGATACGATTCTCGACCTCGCCAAAGCGCACAATATCGCCGTAATCGAGGACTGTGCTCAAGCCCACGGCTCGTACTACAAGGGGCGGCCCGCCGGAAGCATGGGTGTGATCAATGCCTTTTCCTTCTGTCAGGACAAGATCATGACGACGGGAGGCGAGGGCGGCTTGGTCACCACCAACGACAAGGACCTCTGGAGCCGCGCCTGGTCATACAAAGATCATGGCAAGAGCTACAACACTGTTTATGAAAAACAGCATCCGCCTGGGTTCCGCTGGCTTCATGAGGATTTTGGCACCAATTGGCGGATGCTCGAGATCCAGGGTGTGCTCGGACGCCAGTGCCTGACGCAGTTGGATGACTGGATCACAATTCGCCGCAGGCATGCGGGGCGTTTGAATGCCGCCTTGGCCAAGGAGTCGGCAATTCGTCTGACGCTGCCGCCGTCGGAGATCGAGCATTCGTATTACAAATACTATGCCTTTGTGCGCCCCGAAGCGCTGCGAAGCGGTTGGAGCCGAGACCGCATCCTGAGCGAAGTTTCGCGCGAAGGCGTAACGTGTCTCGCCGGAAGTTGCAGTGAGATGTACCAGGAAAGAGCCTTCGCGAAAAATCGACTCAAACAGTCCGAAAGACTGCCCGTCGCCAAGGAACTCGGGGAGACATCCTTGATGATGCTCGTGCATCCCACCTTGACCTCTGAGGCGATAGAGTATTCTGCGGAAACTCTGAAGAAGGTATTGCGTGAAGCAACTCGCTAATGGCCAACGGGCTGGTCTAGCCACCTACCCGCATTTGGGGTACCCGCAAAATAGTATTCATTAGCAGGCCGTACTGTGCCGAGGAGTTTAATCAACATGATCGCTCATTTACGCGATTTCAAAACTCGCGAGGCGTTGCCCCGCATGCTGGCAGACATGGCCATTGTTCAATTGGCCGCGATTCTGTCGCTCCTGTTCACGTTCAGCTACTACATCTTCTTCCTGCAGGAAGAGATTCTTAGCCGCAGCTTTTTCATCGATACGCTCCGCAGCCGATACATCAACCAGTTCCCGGTGCTCGCCACCGTTTTCCCCTTGGTGCTTCTGCTGACCGGCGTCTATACGCGGACCCGCGGCTATGAAACCCGCTACAAATGGCCAACCCTCTTCCGCGGATGCGGGCTCGCTTCGTTGCTGTACGTCGCCGCGAGCCTCATCATCACCCGAGAGGATCTCCTCCCTCGAAGTTCGATGATCGTGCTGCCCATCCTCGTGACGGTCGGCGTCATCGGCGCACGCTGGCTCAATAGCTGGCTCGAGAATACCCGCATTGGACCCATCCTCGCTTCCAAACCGTCGGAAAGTGAGTTTGAAGTCGTCGCTTCCGGAGGACCGGTGCCAGTGCTCGTCGTCGGTGGAGCAGGATACATCGGCTCGATCATCGTTCGCAAGCTACTCGATCGCGGACTGCACGTCAGGCTGTTGGACAAGCTCACGTACGGAGACTCCGCAATCGCTTCAGTTCTGGGACATCCACGCCTTGAATTCATCCATGGCGACTGCCGCAACATCCAAGACGTCGTACGCGCCATGTCTGGAGTCCGGGATGTGATCCATCTCGCTGCCATCGTCGGAGATCCCGCCTGCGCGGCCGACGACCAGAACGCCCGCGAGATCAACTATGCCGCGACGCGCATGATGCTGGAGATCGCCAAGGGACACGGGGTCCAGCGTTTCCTGTTCGCCTCGAGTTGTAGCGTCTACGGCCTTTCGGAATACCTGATGGACGAGCAGTCCGCCACTGCTCCAATCTCGCTCTATGCCGAAACCAAGCTGAACTCCGAAAAAGTTCTGCTGGATGCGACGTCCGATACATTCCATCCGGTCATCCTGCGCTTCGCGACCGTCTTCGGCCTCGCACCCCGGCCCCGCTTCGATCTGGTGGTGAATCTCCTCACAGCGAAGGCCTTCCAGGAAGGAGTAATCACGATCTTCAACGGCGATCAATGGCGACCCTTCATTCACGTCGAGGACGTCGCCGAAGCCGTCTGCCAAGCGCTCGAGGCCCCTGTCGATCAGGTCAGTGGCGAAATCTTCAACGTCGGAGACGACCGCTTGAACTACAACCTGTCCCAAGTCGCCGATCTCATCCGCGCCGAATTCCCGGACACACGCGTCGAAAACGTCGAAAACGCCGATAAACGCAATTACCGGGTATCGTTCCAAAAGATCCGCGAACGGCTAGGATTCGAGTGCTCGAAGACGGTCGAAGAGGGAGTCCGCGAATTGCGCATCGCCTTTGAACACGGTCAGATCGCCAACTACAAAGACCCCCTTTACAGCAACTTGGCATACGTCAAGACCTTTGGAGGCTTTCACGCAGACAGCGACCTGGACGTGAAAGTCATGGCTGCGTTCTCACAAAGCCTAGGCAATCTGGTCGCCGCAGGATGCGACGCTAAGCCAACACCCGTGGCCGAGCCAGCGACGAACCACACCTAGGTCGATCAAGCGAAGACGGCGTTCCTCTCTCTAAGCAACGCCGGAGGCTCTAACCTTCGCTTGCGGTTTCTCAAGGCAGTCCCTTCCCCCGAGAGCTGACGATAGTGTAGCGTCGGCATAGTCAGCTCTTGTCCGCAATCGTCAGGAAGCAGCACCGCTGCCTCTTCGCTTTGAAGAACGTATGCCGCCGTCGGCGTTGCAAAGGCACGGCCAAAGCCGACATGCGTGACCCCCTGCCCTTCGACGCTAAAGTCGCCAACCGAGGAACACACAAAGGTCTTCTCGATCTTGTAGCCGTAAAGAAGGGCACCGCGGACTCCCTCGATTGCGTTGCCGTTCGTATCGAGAATCTTGCCGCAGACCTTGATCCAGTGATCCTCTTGATGAGGATCGTTCTTGGCCATAAAACTCACTCCTCTCCCCTGAACTCTGGAACCCTACGCCGACACCGGCTCATTCAACACCGCCGAAGCCGCCGCCTCGCGCATCCTCAACCCAGGCGTCCCGATCCGCTCCGTCAAGTCCTGCCAGCACTGAGCCAGCGCCTGGCTGACATCCATCAGCGGAGCCTTGCAGGCAGTGATCGAGTTGCGTACGCCCGCGGTCCACGGCAGCCACTCGCCACGGGAACAAGAAATCGCGAGAATGGTCGCGGCGGTCGCGGCAGGGTATCCCAATAAAATCAATAAAATCAGTGCTGGAGTCTTGGATATCGGTGCGTGGACGGTCTGCACCTACATGCTTCGGATTTTCGCGAAGCTGAACGTCACCTCGCGCGCCGCAATGGTAACCCGGCTGCATCGCGAAGGACTGCTGAAGTAGCCTCGACGCGAATCGAGAGTCCACAGACGTGCGGGTTATCCTGAAGAGGAATGATCCGAGTCCGCTTCGCTCCCTCGCCAACCGGCTACCTCCACATCGGTAGCGCACGAACCTTTATCTTCAATTGGCTCTACGCGCGCCGCAATGGCGGAACCGTAATCCTACGCCTCGACGATACAGACCTCGAACGCAACACCCAAGCCTCCATCGATTCCATTTTTGATGGACTCAAATGGCTCGATCTCGCCTGGGACGAATACTACCGCCAATCCGAGCGCCTCGATCTTCACGCCAAATCCGCTTGGCAAATCTTCGAACGCGGACTCGCCTACCGCGATTTCACCCCAGCCATCGACAACTCCGCAGAAAAATCCTTCGAAGGCGGATCCTGGCTCTTCAACCCCGACATGCGCGAACTTTCCCGCGAAGAAAGCGATCGCCGCGCCTCATCTGGCGAATCCTTCGTCCTCCGCTTCCGCGTGCCCCGCGAAGCTGGCCAACTCGTGACCTTCAAAGACGAAGTTTTCGGAGAGCAGTCCAAAGCCGGCGCCGACATCGAGGACTTCGCACTGCTCCGCTCCAATGGCATGCCGACCTATCACTTGGCCTCCTGTGCCGATGACGTCGACACCCGCATCAGCCACATCATCCGCGGTCAGGATCACCTCACCAACACCTTCAAGCACGTCCTGATTTTCGACGCTCTCGGCGCAACCCCGCCCACCTTCGCGCACTTGCCCTTGCTCATCGCTCCCGATGGATCCAAACTTTCGAAGCGTCGCCACGGGCCCGTCGTCAGCGTCCTCACCTATCGCGATGCCGGATTCCTGCCGCACACCTACGTCAATTTCCTCTGCCTGCTTGGCTGGTCGCCGAAGAACAACCGTGAGCAAATGTCCCGCCAGGAAATCATTGACGCTTTCACTTTCGAAGGCGTCAACAAATCGAATGCCGTCGTCAACTTCAGCGATGCCGACCCAATCGATCCCAAGGCGCTCTGGCTGAACTCGCAGCACATGCGCGCGATTCCGGCTGAAGAACTCGCGGCACAAGCACGCATCGCTCTGACCACCGCAGGAGTGCCGATCCCCCAAAACGACGCCGAATTCACGCACGTCGTCGACGTTCTGCGGGCCCGCTATGCCACGCTGCTTGATTTTCCAACCAAAGGCCTGCCTTATTTCTCGCCGGATCCCCCGGCCATCGAGCCCCAGGCCCTCGAAAAACTCAACGTTCCCGGCGCGCGCGAACTCCTGCGCGAACTCGGTGCGCGCATCGAAGCGGCATCGGAATTCACCGAACAATCCGCCGAAGCCGAACTCCGCAAACTCGCGGAAGAGCGTGGCGTCAAAGCCGGTGTCTTGATCAACGCCTCCCGCGCCGCCCTCACCGGACAGCACGCCGGACCCAGCGCCTTCGCCATCTTCTCCTGCATCGGACGCCCGCGAGTGGTCTCGCGCCTCAAAGGAGTATAAACATGAATATCCTCGGACTCGGAGGCATCCTCAATGACGCCGCATGCTGCCTCCTTCAGAACGGCAAGCTGACCGCCGCCGTCGAACAGAGCAAACTCCGCCGCTCGCATCTTCCTGGCCAACTTCCGGAAGCCGCAATTGACACCTGCCTGGAAATCGGGAAAATTAAAGCCGACCATATTCATATTGTCGCCGTCGCCCGCCCATTTTCTATGGGGAAGGGCACCGCCATCCACCTCCGCCTACGCGCGCTTTTCCCCAAAGCCCAAGTCATGGTCGTCGAACATCACGTCGCCCACGCCGCCTCCGCCTACTATGTCTCGGGATTCGACAATTCCGTCGTCCTCACTCTCGATCGCTCCGGCGACTTCCGTTGCGGCGCGCGCTGGCTCGCATCCAACAACGAACTCCGTATCGATCGCGAGTTCCACTACCCCGATTCCGCTGGCGAACTCTACAGCCGCGTCACCGAATTCCTCGGATTCGAAGCCGGTGCCGACGAACACAAAGTCCAATGGCTCTCCACTAACGGCGATGATTCCCTCGCGCCCGTCTTTCGCCGGGCCCTCAACGACCCCAACTACTTCGACGCCAACCGCCTCCGCTATGGCGGATTTTCCAGCCGTTTCTACACGGAACTCGGCCTCGCCGATCAGGTCGTTCCCCTCGAACGCGTCCGCTCCCTGGTTGCCGGCGGACTGCAGAAGGCCATCGAAGAATACGTGATCGACCTCGCTGGCGAAGGTGAAAACCTCTGCGTTGCCGGCGGACTCTTCTTCAATGCGCTGCTCATTGCAGCCCTCGAACGCTCCGGCCGTTTCAAAAACGTCTTCGTCCAACCTGCCGCCGGCAATGCCGGAACCGCGCTCGGCGCAGCCTTCGCCGCCTGGAAAAAACCCGTCGATTTGGACAGCCTCTGCCTTGGGCCAGGATATTCCGCCGGCGAATTCAAAAAGATTCTCGAGAACTGCAAACTGCGTTTTCAATATCTCGGAACCTCGGATGAACTGATCGCCAGCGCCGTGCAGGCCATCGGCGACAACCAGATCATCGCCTGGATGCAGGGCCGTATGGAATTCGGACCCCGCGCGCTCGGCAACCGCAGCATCCTGGCCTCGCCGCGCAATCCCTATTCCACAGAAAATCTCAATTCGTTTATCAAGCACCGTGAGCCGTTCCGGAAATTCGCCGCCTCTGTCCCCGCCGAACTGGCGTCCGAGTATTTCGAAACAGGACCCAACTCCCGCTTTCTTGCCACCGTCGGCAAGGTGCTCCCGCAGCACATAAAAACGTTCGAATCCGCGCTACTCGGCAAGGATCTCGTGCGCGTCCATACCGTCAGCGCCACCGACAATCCGCTTTATCATCGCTTGCTGCACGCCGCAGGTAAAGCAACCGGATTGCCCGTGCTCTACAACACCAGCTTCAATCTGTTTGGTGACCCGCTCGTCTGCAACCCTCGCGATGCCGTGCGTAGCTTCTACTCGTCGGGCATCGATGCGCTTTTCGCCGACCAGTTCCTTCTGAAGAAGTAGCCGACTCCAGTATTCTAGAGAATGATCTAAAATGACCAAGAACTTCGACGTCGTCGGCGTCGGCCTGAACGCCACGGATACTCTGATCCTGCTTTCGCACTTCCCTGCCTACGCCGGCAAAGTCGCTTTCGATGCGGAAATGCTCAGCCCCGGCGGTCAAGTCGCCTCGGCCATGGTCGCCTGCTCCAGTCTCGGCCTACGGGCCAAATACATCGGCACGGTCGGCGACGACGAACGCGGACGTATCCAAATGGATAGTCTCTCCGGCACAGGCGTCGACATCACCGACGTCGAGGTCCGCAAAGACTGCCCGAATCAGACCGCGTATATCCTCATCGATAAAACCACCGGCGAACGCACCGTTCTTTGGAGCCGCCCCGACTGCTTGAAACTTGCGCCCGAATCGATCACCCCTGAAAAGATTCTCTGCGCGGAATTGCTCCACATCGACGGACACGACACCACCGCCGTCGCGCGCGCCGCTGAGATCGCGCACGGCGCAGGTATGCCCGTCACCGTCGACGTCGACACCATCTATCACGGCTTCGACAAGGTTCTGCCCCACGTTTCGCACCTCGTCACGAGCAGCGAATTCCCATCCCAGTGGACCAACGAACGCGATCCCTTCAAGGCTCTGCAAATGATCCAGGAAGAGTACAAGATGCCCGTCGCAGCCATGACGTTGGGCGCGCACGGATCCCTCGCCCGCTCCGGAGGACGCTTCTACTATTCGCCTGCCTTCGTTGTGAATTGCGTCGACACCACTGGCGCTGGCGACGTCTTCCATGGGGCCTTCTGCTACGGCGTTCTCAAGGGCCTGCCCCTTCAGGAAAATCTGGAACTCTCGAACGCCATGGCCGCGCTCAACTGCACCGCCATCGGCGCCCGCGGAGGCATCGCCACACTCGATCAGGCCAAGGAACTCATGCGCCGCACAGACCGCCGTACCAACAAAGACTACGAAGCTCTGGTCAAGAAGTCGTAGTGTCTGAAATCCTTGTCACGCACGACCGCCTGCGTGCTTTCGCGGCAAAACTGCTGAAGGCCGCGGGAGTCCCCGAGGACGACGCGGCACTCACCGCCGATTCGCTCGTCGCGGCCAATCTCCGCGCAGTCGATTCGCATGGTGTGCAGCTCATTCCGCCCTACATCGCACAGATTCGCGCCGGCAATTTCGATCCACTCACCAAAGGCACAGTCGTATCCGAAGAGGCCGCCTGCATGGTGTTCGACGCGCAAAATGGAGTCGGCCAAGTCACCGCCAACGTATGCTGCCAGCACGCCATCCGCATGGCGAAGCAGTACGGCATGGCCTCCGTTACTGCGCGTGAAGCCAACCATTTCGGAGCCGCCGCCTACTGGGCGCAGATCATGTCCCGCGAAGGACTCATGGGCCTCGTCTTCTGCAACGCCACTCCTCTCGTCGCGCCGTGGCAGGGCAGGGATGCCCGCTTCGGAACCAACCCCATCTGCGTCTCGCTTCCGACAGGATCCGAAGAGCTCTGGCTGCTGGACATGGCGACAACCACGGTCGCGATGAATCGCATCTACAAAGCGCAGGCCAGCCGCGAATCCGAAATCCCCGCGGGCTGGGCGCTCAACGCGGAAGGCGAACCCACCACCGATACCGCTGAAGCCGTCAAAGGCTCGCCGATGCCCCTTGGAGGCCACAAAGGCAGCGGACTTGCCTTCTTCATCGAGATCCTCTGCTCAGTCCTCTCTGGCGGCGCAATGAGTACGCAAGTGGGAGGCCTCCGCGTGATGGACCGACCCATCCGAACTAGCCAATTCTTCATGGCGATCGATGTCGCGCGATTCATGCCGCTTGACGAATTCACCGACCGGATGCGCTTTCTCGTGAACCTCGTCAAGGCCTCGCAGGCGGCCAAGGGTTACGACGAAGTGATGGTGGCCGGAGATCCGGAATGGCGCGCGGAAGCAGATCGCAAGGTCAACGGGATCCCTGTTTCCCAAGGCATCTGGCAGAGCCTCATCGATCTCGGCAAAGACCTTGGAGTCCCGGAACCTCAGGCCTAATTTGGTTGTCTACCTCCACGGAGACCAAGTTACTTCACCTTCGCAGCCACAAAATCTTTGTACAGCGCCGTCACGGGAACCTCATCCGGATGAATGACCACCCGCCAGAGAAAGTTCAATTTCTGCCCTTTGGCCAGCTTCGTGATGTTTTCTTTTTGCGTCGGATCGAAAGCCTGCTGTCCAAAAGGATTCAGCGAAAACAACCCATAATCCCGCGCGTGCCACCTCGTCGGATGCCCCGGGTTCGACGGGTGATCGAGAATCGCCACGCCTACCTTCTCGCCCTGTAATTCCGCAGCATAGTTCACCCAATTCGAACGCTTGCCCCAGATGGCCTTCATCGTTTCCAGCCCATCGGCATTCGTAATCTTGCCGCCGCGCTTCTCGGTGAACTCCTCCGCCAGCCGGATCGCAAACGCGCCCTCTTTCGTATCGCCGATCGTCACATCCATCGCCGCCGTCAGCGTGATGTGAAAGTCCATGATCCTCAACTTCGGATCCGAATGAAACACCGTCCGCCGCTTCTCAATCAACTGCACATTGCCCGAAGCATCCTGCCATTCCATCACCGCATCCAACGTCCCCGCCTTGGCGCCATCTTTCCATTCGGCCTTCTTCACCACCACCACTCCCTTCGGATTCTTATTGGTATATGAAGGGTCGTTTTCCCAATACTTGGTGCCATTCACATCGTCATAGGTGAACCACAGTCCGCGATGATGCAAGTGATCGCGGCTCTCGCCTTGCACCATTTCCATCGGAAATCGGCGCGTCACAATCTTGCCCGATGCGCTCCGCAATGGCCCGAAAAACGGCTTTGCCGCCTCGACGCCATAGTGAAATGTCGTGAACGGCTTACCGTCGACGTCGATGTTGATCGCGCCCGGAGCCATCTTCACTTGAGCAAAAGCCGGAATCACAAGCAAAGCAGCCGTAGCAATAAATTTTGTCATGTCAGTAGTGGAAGCCTCACTGCATCATATATTGTGCCTCCATCCCAAAATCGAGCCACCGACGGAGGCTCGGCCATCGTGACCCGCAACCCCCACTCCGCACAGCCCTTGACTGCATAACCGATCGAGCTCGTCGATTATCCCGGAAGCTCATTCGCGCTCTCGCAAGACGAACTCGCTTCTGGAACGAACCCCTAGCCGCAGGGTCCAGAAGCTAGAGCGAATTCAGGGATTGCGTAGATTGCTCAGAGTCTTGCGGAGCCTCGACGGTGACGGAGCGGGCAACCTTTCGTCAATCAATCTCCAGCACTTGGGACCAAATCGTGCGAGGTCGACAACATAACCGGCTGCGTGAACTCGCATTCACCCTGGGAGCAACCTGGCGGTGCGCCTTGGCGCACTGATCCGAGCACCACGAAAAATCTGAAATTGCTCTAAACCTTTGTCGGGAGTTTCCGTTCTTCCTATCCAGAGCTGCCAGATCGGCTCTGGAACAATATGAAACTTCTTGCAAAAATCGCGATGTTCACCGCACTTGCCTCCTCCGCCTACGCGGACTCGGCCACCTTTACCATGGCGCAACCCATCGATCCATTCGTATGGCTTTTTGACTGGAACCACCACAACTTCCTCGTCACCAACCCAATCTATCCGTTCGCAGGATCTTCGGGTCCACCCTACGACGAGTTCGGCTACAGTTTTGTGACTGGACTCGCAAATCCAATCGACAACGGCTACTCGACTCATCCCGATTCCTGGGACACCCAGCTTCGTGGTCATGTTCAAACTGTGAACGTCTCCTACATCGATCGAATCGTCTCTGCGACTGGATCCACTTTCCGCACGGGTTCCGTCATCTGGAATAGAACGACTGGAGCTTTCTTCTTTGCATTTCTCAACGCTCCAACGGCCAGCCTGGAGGCGGTCAGTCGAACCCTGACGCCAAGTGCGAACTACTGCCAACTCGGGCCTGGCAACGCCTGCACTGCCATAACAGACTTTGGCAGCGGCATCCTGCACATTGGCGTTGTCGTGGAAGCCGACGCCCGCGCGGAAGTCGACCACCAATCCTCGGTCGCTTTCCGAAACTTCTCGACCACGCTCTCGACAAGCGCTGTTCCTGAACCGTCGAGCGTCGCGCTCTCCCTTGCAGGACTCGTCGCCATCGGCTTCGCATCATTGCGCCAACGCCGTTCGCGATAGCCGCAACCAACGATCACTCTTTGATGATCCGCCCCCGGATCTAGATCGGTTCGTGGCGCGAGCCAGATCCTCGACTAGACGCGCCGGAACTCGCCTTGGTGGCAGCCCCGGCCGCAAACCTCGTAACCGGAGGACGAGGCGTCGCCGTCGACTGCAATATAATGGTGTTGTTCACGCAAAAGTCCCAAGCAAGAGAGAAACGGCGTCGTCAGAATGGTTTCCCTTATCTTCCTCCTCGCCTCGGTAGCAGACTTCGATCAAGCTGCCATCAGGCAATTCTGCCTCGGCTGCCACAACGCCAAACTCAAATCAGGCAACCTCACCCTGGAATCCTCACCGCATCCGGAAGCCCAAGAGAAGATCATCCGCCGCCTGCGCGCCCGCCAGATGCCTCCCGCCGGACTCCCGCGCCCCAGAGAACCCATCTATCGCGACTGGATCACATCCCTCGAAACCAAGCTCGATCGCGAAGCCGCCGCCAACCCCAACCCCGGACGCACCGACACCTTCCGCCGCCTCAACCGCACTGAGTACCAGAACGCCATTCGAGACCTGCTTGCCGTCGATCTCGACGTCTCCTCTTTGCTCCCAAGTGACGACGCAAGCCATGGCTTCGACAACGTCACTGTCGGAAATCTTTCCCCCTCGCTACTCGAACGCTATCTGAATGCAGCCCAGAAAATCAGCCGCCTCGCCGTCGGCGTCCCGCCCAAAGCTCCAGGAGGCGACACCGTCATCCTGCCGCCCGACCTCACTCAAGAAGAGCACTTCGAAGGCATGCCCCTCGGCACACGCGGCGGAACCATAGTCCGCCATACGTTCCCGACTGACGGCGAGTACGAGTTCCACCTGCGCCTCGCCCGCGATCGCAACGAGCAAGTCGAAGGCCTCCGCGATACCCACGAAGTCGAACTCACCGTCGACGGCGTGCGCGTCCAAGTCTTCACCGTCACCCAGCCCAAGGGCGCAGATCATTCCACCGCGGACCAGCATCTCCACGCCCGTCTCAAAATCAAAGCCGGACCCCACACCGTCGCCGCCACCTTCCTCAAGAAGCCGTCTCTATTGATGGAAACCAGCCGCCAGCCCTATCAGGCGCATTTCAATATGGACCGCCATCCGCGCATCCAACCCGCCATTTACTCGGTGACGATCAACGGACCCTATGCCATCGCCGGATCCGGAGACACACCCAGCCGCCAACGCGTGTTCCCTTGTCGCGATGACAGCGATGCCTGCGCCCTGAAGATCGTGCAACAGTTGCAGCGCCGGGCCTATCGCCGCCCCGTGACGCTTGCGGATGCCGAAGCGCCGTTGAAGTTCTATCGCGAAACCCGCAAGCAGGGCAATTTCGAACTCGGCATCGAGATGGCTCTCCGCGCGATTCTCGTCAGCCCTGAATTCTTGTTTCGCGTCGAACGCGATCCCGCTGGTGTAACCGCAGCCTACCGCATCAGCGACATCGAACTCGCCACCCGCCTTTCGTTCTTCTTGTGGAGCAGCATCCCCGACGACCAACTCCTGAGCGTCGCCGAAAAAGGCGCGCTTCACACCCCTGCGGAACTCGAACGCCAAACCCGCCGCATGCTTGCCGATCCTCGCTCCCGCACCCTCGCCAGCAACTTCGCCGGCCAATGGCTCTACTTGCGGAACCTTGCGAATGCGAGTCCAGACATGCGCCTCTTCCCCGACTTCGACGACAACCTCCGCCGCGCCTTCCGCCAAGAGACTGAGCTCTTGTTCGACGATGTACAAAGCAACGACCGCGGCGTACTCGAACTGCTCAGCGCCAACTACACGTACTTGAACGAGCGCCTCGCCAAACACTACGGCATCCCCAACGTTTACGGCGACCGCTTCCGGCGCGTGCAACTCAGCGCCGACAACCCGCGCCGTGGCTTGCTCGGACACGGCAGCATCCTCACCGTGACTTCGTACACCAACCGCACCTCGCCCGTGATCCGAGGCAAGTGGGTGCTCGATAATCTCCTGGGAGTTCCCCCGCCTCCTCCCCCGGCAGCCGTGCCCGCACTTAAGGAAAACTCGAGTGGTATCGGTGGACGCAACCTCTCGATGCGCGAACGCCTCAGTGAGCACCGCGACAGCTCCGCCTGCTCGGGATGCCACAAACTCATGGATCCCGTCGGCTTTGCTCTGGAAAACTACGATGCCGTCGGCCGCTGGCGCGATGTCGACGAAACCGGGCGCAAAATCGATGCAGCTGGCAGCCTACCTGACGGCACCAGCTTCGACGGAGCCGTAGCCTTGCAAAAGGCTCTGCTGCAACGCCCGGAACTCTTCGCAGGGACGTTCGCTGAAAAGCTTCTGACTTTCGCCACCGGACGCGGCGTGGAAACCTATGACGCGCCGGCCATCCGCGCGATCGTCCGCCAGAGTGCTGCGGCAAACTATAAGTTCTCGGCGTTCATCCTCGGAATCACCGGCAGCAAGCCCTTCCAGATGCGCCGAGCCCCAACGCAATAACTCCCCTCTCTTCCCCGAATCTCACTATTCTCCGCACCCAATCTAACTATACTTGCACTATACACACCATTTTGATAAAATAGACTCAAAATGAAGATCTCTTCCGCAGATCTGGAACTTGTACTCGGCCAGTTCAACCCCTGGTGGCGAGGGGAGGCATTCCCCGACCTGCCAAACTGGCAGCGAGCACATTGGCGGGAGCTGCAGCGATGGGTGGTGCGTCCACCCGCGCCGCGCGCGATCCTGCTTTCCGGCGCTCGTCAAATCGGCAAGACCACACTGCTCCTGCAATCGATCGCCGATCTGCTGGCCAAGGGCGTACCGGCCGCAAACATCCTCTACGCGACTTTCGACCACCCGCTCTTCAAGCTCGCCGGCATCGAAGCTGTGCTCGACGCTTGGCGTCAGCGCGAACCCCGGGTCGACGGGCCCGAATACCTCTTTCTCGACGAAGCCCAATTCATCCGCGACTGGGGAACCTGGGTCAAGCATCAAGTGGACTTCGTACGCCACCGCCGCATCGTCTTCACCGGTTCCGCCATGCCGCTGCTCGAAGCCGATCAGGAATCGGGAGTGGGGCGCTGGCACACCATCCGCCTCACCACGCTGTCGTTTTACGAATACCTGCAGATCAAAAAGGTAAAGCTCCCGCAACTGCCGTCGGTCAACAGCCTAGCCACGCTGTTTGAGTATTCGCCGAGCCAGTTTCAGGCCACACAAGAGCTCGCAAAGCCCTACGTCGGGCATTTTCACGAGTACCTCGTTCGCGGAGGCTTTCCCCAGACCGCGCAAGTGGAAAGCATCACGCAGGCGCAGCGACTGCTGCGCGAAGACATCATCGACAAGGTCTTGAAGCGCGATATGACCGCGCTGTTTGGCGTGCGCCGCATCCTCGATCTCGAACAGACCTTTCTCTATCTCTGCATGCACGATAGCGGACTCCTCGATATGCCCGCGCTCTGCAGCAACCTCGAAGTCAAACGCCCAACCGCACAGCACTTTATTGAACTGCTCGAAGCCACCCATCTGATCTACCGCCTGCAACCGTTTGGCTATGGCAAAGAGGTTTTGCGTGGACGTTACAAAATCTATCTGGCCGATGCCGCCATTGCGCCGGCCGTACTGCTCAAGGGAAAGTCGATCCTCGAGGATCCCACGGCCCTCGGCGTCGCCACCGAGACCGCTGTCTTCAAGCATCTGTTCGCTCGCTATTACTCCCGGCAGGTAAAGTTCACCTACTGGCGCGGCAAGCGGGATCATGAGGTGGATCTGGTCGCTGACCTTGGCGATTCGCTCATTCCGTTCGAAGTAAAGTACAGAGCCGAACCCGCGAAGCCGAAAGAACTCAAGGGCCTCTTTGAACTCTTCGCCGACAAGCGAGTGGATCGGGGTTATGTGGTGACAAAATCGCTCCACGATTTCGGTCCGATGTCTCGGGTAGAGCAGCCCGCCAGCAGGATCATGCGGATCCCGGCCCCGCTGCTTTGCTACTGGATGGGAGAGTCCGAAGCACAAGACACGCATGAAGTCGGCGCGGCATAGCAAGGCGGGCTCTAGAGTGTGAGCGCGCCTTTGAACTTCATTTCCTTCAATGTAAATTTGACGGAAAGATTGTACGGCGCGAAGGTGCACTCGAGGTGAACGATCTTGTCGGCGTCCGTGATCGGGTCAGTGTCACGCGGAAAGACCAGAAGAACTTCACGGGCACCCTCAGCCTTGCCGGCAAAGAGCTTGGTGCAGGCAATCGGAGCCTTGTTCTTTCGCTCGAGTCGGCTTCCTCTTCGGATCGACTGCAGAATGGCCGCGTTGGGATCGGAAGGGGTCTCTTCGCCTCGCTTGACCTTCGGCGGAGGCATGAGTGGGAGTCCGCGAAGGCTGATCATATAAACCTGTTCGCCCATCTCCGGCAGAGTGATGCCATTGGCGAGGCGAACGGGGCTGGCGGTTTCCCAACGGGCGAGCACGGGGAATTTGACGGCATCGCCAGGGTGGGCACTGGGCACGGGAGGAATCTCCTCACCGATCGGCACGCTGCCGTCGCCTCCGGGCCGTGAGTTCGGCTTGCCGCTGGGCATGTTCGTGCCGATGCGACCGTCGTTGCCATATCCAACTTTGGTGTTGCGCTTCTTGCCGGGGTCGAATTCTGCGACACCGACTTGCGCCCACGGAGACTCACTGAGGATGGTGAGCTTCTCGCTCTCCGTCCAAGAGGCCGGATCGCGGGCGTCCCAGAATGCCTTGGCTCCTGCGTTTAACGTAGCGCTAGGCGAGAGGGCCAGTGCTGACGCCGTCGCTTGCATCCACTGTCTTCGTGTCGGCATGTTCGTACTTCTATTGTGGCGTGATTCGGCGCTCTTGGACCAACCCAAACGGCTGCCGCTCAAAAATTTGCCGTACTACATCTGTGCATTCAGCAAAAGCAGGCTTTCATGGGGTTTTTTAGTTGATTCGAGTCGCGATATCGCCTCCCAACGGGCTCAGTCCTCCGGAGTTTCCATCCGAAAAGGTGAAATCTGGTCCCGGTTTTGGTTAGAATAGGGAAGTTTGAGGTTGTCGCAGGTTTCAGCGCCCCTTTCGCTTGGGGTATCCTCCTGGTTGAAACCCGATCTAGGTTCAGTACGTCTCGTCTTCAAGCGCAGAGTGGAAAGGAACGTGGTTTAATGATGTTTCGCAGGCCTGTAAGCCTGTATGCCGTCGCGGTCTGTTTGTCGGTCGTTCCATGCGCTTTTCTTGTTACGAGCCAATCGGCTTTTGCCCAACAACAGCAGCCGCAGCAGACCCAGCAGCAGCAATCACCACCTCTGGCACAACAGCAGCCCCCTCCCCAGAAAAAGCAGGCGCCAAGCCCGTTTGAGGCGATCCCGCAGTCCGAAGAAGCCAAACCAGCGCCGGTGCAACCGGCGAAGCCTGTGGATCCCGGAGCAGCCCCCACAGCGGCAGCTCAGGTGGACGATGTCGTCGAAGCGATCGAGTTCCGAGGAGCGCGCCGCGTTCCTCAGGACACGCTCAAGGCGATGATCTTCACCAAGAAGGGCGATAAGTTCGACCCGGATACGCTCAATCGCGACTTTATGGTCCTCTGGAACACCGGTCGCTTCGATGACATTCGTCTCGAACGCGAGGCGGGCAAGTCCGGTTGGGTTCTGCGTTATCTCTTAACCGAACGCCGCATCGTCCGTACGATCAAATACGAAGGCAACAAGAGCATCACGGTTTCCGAAATCCTCGATCGTTACAAGGAACGCAAGGTCGGCCTCCAAGTGGAATCGCAGTACGATCCCAATAAGGTGCAGCGCGCCCGCAATGTCCTGATCGAGTACCTTTCGGAACGCGGTCGGCAGTTCGCCAAAGTCGAGCCGGACATCCGCCAGATTCCCCCATCCTCTCTGGAAGTCACCTTCAAAGTGGACGAAGGCCCCAAGGTGAAGGTCGGTGAGATCAACATCGAAGGCAACAAGGTCTTCGATGACAAATCCATTCGCCGTCTGATGAAGAATCTGAAGCCGATCGGTATTCCTTATTCGATCCTTTTCGAAAGTCTGTTCTCGAAGAGCTACGATGCGACCAAGCTGGACGAAGATGCGGATCGTATCCGCGTCGGCCTGCAGCAGAAGGGCTACTTCACCGCCCGCGTAATCGACCGCAAGATCACCATGCGCGACGTGCAGACCACCAACAAGTTCCGGCTGCCCATTGTCCAAAAGAAGAAGACTCGGATTGGCAAACGTGCCGATCTTGAGATCACCGTCGACGAAGGCAAGCTGTTTACTCTCGCAAAGGTGAACTTCAACGGCGTCAAGCTGTTCAAGACCCCCGACGCGCTAATGACTCCGCTCTTCGGCATGAAGGAAGGCGATATTTTCGCCACTCAAAAGCTGCAGAAGGGCCTCGAATCGCTCCGCAAGCTCTACGGCGAATTCGGCTATCTCGATATGGTTCCCGAACCGGCGTTCGAACCGGATACGACCAACGGCAAGATGGAATTGACCCTGTCGATCGACGAAGGCAAACAGTTCTTTGTCCGCCGCATCGACTTCTCGGGCAACACCACCACTCGCGACAAAGTCATCCGCCGCGAAATGCTGATCGATGAAGGCGACATGTACAACTCGCGCTTCTGGGAACTCAGCATCCTGCGTCTCAACCAACTCGGCTACTTCGAAGTGCTCAAGGAAAACGAGTCGGTGGACATCAAGCGCGACACCAAGAACAACACCGTCGACCTCACCGTCAAAGTGAAGGAACGCGGCAAGAACTCGGTGCAGATGAATGGCGGCGTGTCCGGTATCGCGGGTAGCTTCATCGGCTTCTCCTATGCGACCAACAACTTTCTGGGCTTAGGCGAAACGCTCAGCATCGCCACCCAGTTGGGTGATCGTACACGCGACGTGACATTCTCGTTCACCGAGCCTTACTTCCTCGACAAACCGATTCAAGTCGGTTTCACGATTTTCCTGCAGCGCTTCAACTACGATCAAGGCCGCGAAGTGTCGCTGCTCTCCGGCCGGAATCTCAGCCAACAGTTCAACGCCATCGGCACCAACAACCTGTTGAACTATGTTTCGAACGGCAAGGGCCTCACGGTCTTTATGCAGTACCCTTTGAAGCGGAGTTTCGCTCGGCTTGGTTTGAGCTACGGCTACAATATCCAGAACATTCGGACGTTGACCGACGCGGCAAGCGCCTACTTTAACTTCTCGCAGTTCCAACAGTTGAGCGGTCCCAACCAGTTGAATGGCATCAAAACCAGTCAGGTGATTCCTTCGTACACCTACAACACGGTGAATCATCCGATCACGCCGACGGCGGGCAAGAGCCTGTTTATCTCGACGGCCTTCGCGGGCAGCATTCTCGGTGGCAGCGTGAATTCGTTTGAACCGCAGGTGGATGCCAAGTACTTCCGCCCCGGTTTCAAGAAGGGCCACGTTATCGGCGGCCACGTTCTGGGTCGCTTCGTCACGGGCTTCGGCGGCAAGGTTGCTCCTCCGTTCAATCGCTACTTCATGGGTGGCGAAAACGACATCCGCGGCTTCCAGGTATGGGAACTCTCGCCCTTCTCGTATATTCCGAGCCAGGCGACTGTCGAAATCCTGAACAACGATGGCTCGCCGCGCCAGCAGAAGCAGACGGCCACAATAGACGGCGTCACGACCACGGGCTTCGTGAATGTGACGCAACAGGTTCCGATCTACCAGTTCATCTCGCCAGGTGGCGATACGCAGATCGTGACGAACGTCGAATACCGCATTCCGATTTTCGGACCGGTCTGGTTAGCGGCCTTTCTCGACGCCGGCGTCAACCGGTTGACGCGGCCCGGTCAGTTGAAGATCAGCGAATCGCGTATCGATGGCCTCAACAGCCAGTTTCCCGAAGCGGGCTTCCAGCCGCAGGCGCGGTTGCTGACGGCGTCGCAGGCGATTCGTTCTTCCACCGGTCTTGAGCTGCAGGTCCTGATGCCTGTGGTCAATGCGCCGTTCCGCCTCTACTGGGCGTACAATCCGAATATCTTCGATGGCACGGTGCAGCCGCCGATCGTGGCTGACCGCTCATCGTTCCCGAATCAGGCAAGCTTTCTCAACTCGGTCGTGCAGTTCGGACGTCCTTTCCGGTACTTCGAGCGCCGGTCGACGTTCCGGTTCTCGATCGGTCGCACATTCTAACGAGTTTCACAGGAGTTATTGACCAAATGAAGTTTCTACGGCTAGTGGCGATTGCGGCGGCGACAATGATCGCGGCGAACGCGCAGAGCAAGGTCGCGGTGATCAACATCCAGGCCGCGATCGCCAACACCAAGGACGGCAAAAAGGCCGCCGAGGATCTCGACGTGCGCATGGCTCCCGTCAAAAAGGATCTCGAGAGAAAGCAGGGCGAACTCAACGCTCTGAAAGAATCGCTGCAAAAGGGCGGACTGACTATGTCCGAATCCGCAAAGCGTGAACTCGTTGGCAACATCGACGTCAAAACCAAGTCGTACAACCGCGATCTCGAAGACGCCCAGGCGGAAGCGCAGCAACAGCAGGATAAGGTTCTGAACGACCTCGGCCAGAAGATGATGGCCGTGATCGACAAGTACTCTCGCGACAATGGGATGGCATTGGTGCTCGACGTCAGCAACCCCCAGACCCCGGTGCTGTTCGCCTCGAACACCATCGATATCACGCAGGCGATCATCGAGATGTACGACAAGAACGCCCCGGCACCGGGCGGAGCAGCGCCCGCGAAGCCTGCCGGTGCACCGATGGCTCCGGCACTGGCTCCCGCAAAAAAGCCGGCCGCTAAGTAAGCAATCGATCCTATTCCTTCACAAAGGCGCGGATGGGATAACGATAGAGTCTCATCCGCGTTTTCGTTTGTCTGCCATATGGAATTCGTCTTCGAGTGGATCACGCAGTACGGGCTGATCGCCCTTTTTCTTTGCCTCGTGCTGGGCATTGTCGGCTTGCCTATTCCCGATGAGACTTTGATGGTCTTTTGCGGATACCTGATCTCGAAGGGAACCCTCGCCGCAGGTCCCACGTGGGCGACGGCGTTCGCTGGCAGCATCTGTGGGATCACGATCAGCTACTGGCTTGGGAGGCAGTTCGGGATGTCGGTGTTCACGAAGTATGGCAGGTACTTCTTCTTCACTCCGGACAAGCTCGATCTTGTCTTGAAGTGGTTCGACCGCGTGGGCCCAGGAGTGCTGTTCATCGGATACTACATCGCTGGGGTTCGGCACTTCTCGGCGGTAGTGGCCGGAACTGGCGATATCCGGTATTGGAAGTTCGCGCTCTTTGCCTACTCGGGCGGCGCGGTATGGGTGTCGACGTTCCTGGCGTTTGGCTATATTGTCGGTGAGAACTGGAAAGCCATGGCACAGCAGGCGCACCGCACGATGGCATGGGCCGGGCTGGCCATGTTTGCGATTGTAGGCATTGCGCTGCTGGTGCGATGGTATCGGAAGAAGAATGCCTCCTAGCGATGAACCAGCGACACCACACACGCTGGCTGTGTCGCTCCCAACTAAGTATTCACAGGCAGAACGGACCGGGACGGCGGCAATACTTGCCTGCCTTGAGGCAGCCCAGGCCTTTGTCGGCTAGCTGCTAACTAACTAAGGCTCGTTGGGGCGAAGTTCCACCAGCAGGATTCCCGCCAACACCGCCACCGCACCGCAAGCGGCCCGTAGCGTGAGAACTTCTCCCGTCATAATGTACGATGTGATCCACGCAAACACAGGCTCCAGCGCAAAGATCAAGGCGGTTCGGGTCGAAGTCGTATGCTTCTGCGCCCAACTCTGCACTGCCAACGCGAGCGCGGTCGCGAACAAGGCCGTTGTCAGCAGTGCCGTGATGACAGCACCGGTCCAGACAACGCGCACAGGTTCAATCCACCAGTACGTCGCCCACCCCGACAAGGCTGCCACCGCGATCTGCGTAAAGCTCAAAGATCGGTGCGGAACGAATTTCGAATAATGTCCAGTCAAGAGGATATGAAAAGCGAACGCCACGGCACATCCGAGCACGAACAGATCGCCCTTGCGAAAACTGAGTTCCCCTTCTGGCCACGTCAACAATCCGATGCCAATCGTCGCGATGACGACACCCACGCCTTCCACCGTCGCTGGAGGTCGGCGGAAGTAGAACGCGCTCAATATCGGAACCAAAGGAATGTAAAAGCCTGTGATAAATCCGGCATTGGCAGGAGTGGTCGTTTCGAGCCCCACGGTTTGCAGTGCATATCCGATACCGAGACATGCGCCAACCAGCAATCCTGAAAGCAGATGTTCCCTCTTCGGAATCCAGCCTCGACGGAAATAGATCGCGAGAACCACTGCCGCAAGCGAGAAACGCACCGTCAGAAACAGCACGGACGAGATATCGTCCAGCGCTCGCTTCACCACGACGAACGTTGCACCCCAAATGAATGCGATGAAAACCAGAGCGAGATCTGCGCGAAGCCGCGTACTCATTGCGCAAGGGCTGGCGTGGACAACAGACAAAGCGCCAACAGGACACGTTGCAGGCCGGTTTCACGGCCTTCCGCGTGATACCACTCCGCTGGGCTGTGTGCGCCTCCACCCTGCCCGCCAACGCCGATGGAAGCTGCCGGGATGCCCAACGACAGCGGGATGTTCGCGTCGGTCGAGGCGCAATCGAGATACGCACGGATACCGAGATGGCCATCCACGGCACGCAAAGCTTGCAGCAGCGGGGCGTCTTCGGTGAGTCCGCCGCCGGGCCGCGCACCGATATCGCGCAAACGCGCCTGCACACGGCCCTGCGTGGCACGGTCGTTTTCCACTTCGAGTGCACGTTCGACACAACTCTGCAGCAGGCTTGTCATCTCATCGAGTTTGGCAGTGCTTTCGCTGCGCAGATCCACTTTAGCGCGGGCCTGGGTGGGAATCGAGTTGATACTCGTGCCGCCTTCGATGATTCCGAAATTAAAAGTACTGCGAGGCGTCGGTTGGCTCATGGCCCGATGCTCGGTGAACAGCGTCACCACGCGGCTCAGCGCGTGCACCGGGTTGCCTGAACCCGCATCGCTCCACGAATGCCCACCCGGGCCCGTGAACACCACATCGAACCGCCGGCTGGCCAGCGCGCGACTCGTGATGTGATCGGTTGCCGGACCATCCAAAACCAGAAACTGCCGGATCGGCAGTGCGTTCGGCGACTGGCGGCAGAGATAACGCATGCCGCTGAGATTGCCTTCACCTTCTTCGCCCACGTTTGCGATGAGCACGATGCCATCCAGCATCTCTTCGATGTCGGGGTTGGACTTGATCGCACCGGCCAAGGCGAGTAGAGCGGCAAGACCCGCGCCGTTGTCGGAAACGCCGGGGCCATAAAGCCGACCATCGGAACCGTAGTGGATATCCTCTTCGCGCCGCGGTGCCAGAACGGTATCGAGATGCGCCGTAACCGCCTGAAAAGGACCCTGGCTCCGCGCGTTCAAAAACGCCAGCACATTGCCCGCACGGTCAATCTGCGGCAAGCACCCCAACGCGCGAAACTGCGAGGCCATCCATTCGGCCCGCTTCTGTTCGAAGAATGTCGGCGAAGCGATACGGCAGAGTTGGACATGCCTTTCGGAGATCCAATTGCGCTCACGCCAAAACCATTGCAGGCAGTCGCGGATCGCACGCACAGACGCAAGTTCCGCAACAGTGCGCGCTGTTGGGGGGCCTGCGAGTGTGGGGTTTGTCCGAAAAGTCACCGCTTCACACAGTGTAGCGTTGAGGCGATTCACGGCGTACGCCAAGTTCGGAACCGCAGCCGTCCCCACCCTCACCCGGAACCTTGGCTGAACGTCTGTGGCGTGGATGCGGATCTGGAATTGCACGATAAAGCAGCTGAACCCCATCGTGCCGACGCACGGTTGTCGATCGTCCATTGTGCGCATCCCGCGCGTCGCCAAACGATATCTGACGAAACGCCGAATTGTCGTTGGACTCTTCCACCCGGCGCGATGAGAATCGCTGTGCCTGTTCCTTCTCGGACAGATTCGGGAAAGACCGCAATCGTCGGATCGACCGCCGTCAGAGCCGTCAGAGCACAGGTCAGGATAAGAGCCGTGAACACCTTCACCAATTTATGCGATCCGCACGATATTGCCGTTTTCAAACGAAACCGGCGCGTACCGGTACTTCCAGTAGTGGACACCCAAAATGGGACTTTGTTACCCTCGGGTGGTTGGCAATGGCTGTTCGTTTGACTACTCGAAATCGGAGCGTTCATGAAGGTTGTGCTGTTGGCCGGTGGGAGGGGGACACGTCTCAGCGAAGAGACGGAGGTCCGTCCCAAACCGATGGTGGAAATCGGCGGGAAGCCCATTCTCTGGCACATCATGTCCGTTTATCATGCTGCCGGTTTGAATGACTTCGTTGTGGCATGCGGGTACAAAGGCGCTTTTATCAAGGAGTATTTCAAAGGCCTCCATCTGCACCACAGCGACCTGGTAGTGGACCTTTCGAGGGGTTCGACCGACACAATCCGTTCGAATGCCCCGGATTGGCGGATCACACTGGTGGATACCGGCTTGGACACAATGACCGGTGGCCGCATCAAGCGGCTCCAGCCCGATCTCGGGAACCACACTTTTCTAGCAACTTATGGTGACGGTCTCGCGGACATCGACGTGCGCAAGCTGATCGATTTCCACAAGTCCCATGGCAAGCTGGCAACAGTCACGGCCGTCCGTCCTCCCGCGCGCTTCGGCGGGTTGGTCTTGGACGGCACACAGGTCGCGGAATTCACCGAAAAACCGCAGACGGGCGAGGGCTGGATCAACGGCGGATACTTCGTCTTCGAACCAAGGGTCTTCGATTACCTTGGCAACGACGACACCGTTCTCGAGCGCGAGCCGCTCGAAAAGCTGGCCGCGGAAGGCCAATTGATGGCTTTCCAACACGAGGGATTCTGGCAGCCCATGGATACTCTGCGCGAAAAGCACCTGCTCGAAAGCCTCTGGAACGCGGGCACCGCCCCCTGGAAGCTCTGGTAAAAGTTCTTCGAAAATGCAAATTCAAAATCATTGGAATTCACGCTGTGCTCTGGTTACAGGAGCCACTGGCCTGTTGGGATCCGCGCTCACTGCCGAATTGCTCCGGCGTGGAACCCGCGTCACCGCGCTGGTGCGCGATCCCGATCCGCAGAGCGAATTGATCCGGTCGGGTACGATCCAGCAGGTCACCGTTGTGCAGGGTGCCCTCGAAGACTACGCTTCGGTGGAACGGGCGATCAACGAAAACGAGGTCGACACGGTTTTCCACTTGGGTGCGCAAACGATCGTCGGAACCGCCCAGAGAAGCCCGCTGCCCACCTTCGAGGCGAATATTCGCGGATCGTACAATCTTCTCGAAGCCTGCCGCGTTCACCAGAAGCTCGTGAAACGCGTGCTCATCGCATCGAGCGATAAAGCCTATGGTTCGAGCGACGTACTGCCGTACACCGAAGAGCACCAACTGATCGGCCGGCATCCCTACGATGTGTCGAAATCGTGCACCGACCTGCTCTCGGCGGCCTATGCGCATTCCTACGGAACGCCCGTCGGAATCCTGCGCTGCGGCAATATTTACGGCGGTGGCGATCTCAACTGGAGCCGCCTCGTTCCCGGCACCATCCGCAGCCTGCGCGACGGCAAAGCTCCGGTGATTCGCAGCGACGGCAAGTTTTTGCGCGACTATATCTATGTGCAAGACGTCGTCGAGGCATATCTGTTGGTGGCCGATCGTCTCGACAGCCCCGCAATGTTCGGCGAGTCGTTCAACTTCAGCCCCGAGCGCGCGTCTTCGGTCCTCGAAGTGGTCGATCTCCTCAGAAAAATCATGGGCAAAATGGATATCGAGCCGGTGATTCTCGATCAGGCAGCGGCGGAAATCCGCGATCAATATCTGGATTGCTCTAAGGCCAAACGGATGCTGCATTGGTCCCCCCGGTTTCGGATGGAGGATGGCCTCGAAGAAACGGTTCGCTGGTATAGCGACTACTTGGCTAAACAATAGATGAGGCTTTCGTGGACATCGATTGCGGCGATCGTCTTCATCGCAGCCTCAGTGGGACTGCAGTGGGCCAGCGGTGCGTTTGGCGTCGAATTCGCCGGATATACCGATGAGGCGGGCCAAGTCGTCACTGGCCTGATGATCCGCGACTATATTTTGCAGGGATTTCCAGGAACTCCGGTCTCTTTTGCGGAATCTTATTACCTGCATTATCCGAAGATCGTCTTCGGTATGTGGCCCCCGCTGTTTCACGTATCGATCGCCCTGTGGACCATGGTTTCCAACTCGCGATTGTGGATCCTGCTCTTGCAAGCAGTTGCCGGTGGCGCGGTGGCAACCGCCATTTTCAAAATGATCGTCCCACGCCAAGGCATTGCAATGGGGTTCCTTGGCGGGCTGACTTTCTGCGTTGCTCTCATGACGCTCGAAGCCGAACGCATCATGATGCCTGACGTGCTCTTTGCGGCTTTGGCCGCAATGTGCAGCCTGAGCTTCGCCCGGTTTTTAGAGCAGGGGCACCGCAACGACATTCTTGCGTTCGGATTGTTTGCAGGGCTTTCGCTCGCCACCAAGGGCAATGCTGTCTCGCTGGCACTGCTCCCTCCCTTAGCCGTGATTTTCCTTCGCCGTTGGGATCTGATCCGGCACTCCGGCGTCTGGACTTCCGCCTTAATCGCCGCCACAATCGGTTTGCCTTGGCAGCTTCTGATGGCCGGCCTGCAACGCGGCACGATTCCTTATGAACAATTGACCGGATCGGTTATGGCCGGCAATCTGATTCGCTATCCCATGCTTTTTGCTGAAAAAGCCGGTCCACTCCTGGCAGTTACTGCGATAATCGGTATTTTTCTGGTGCTGGTGAAGGTGGCGCGGGGCAAGGCGGATGCCATGTCCGCTGTGCAATTGGCGCTGGCCATCGGGTTCTTCGTTTCCCATTGCATCGTCACCTTTGGGCCGGAATCTCGTTACTACATGCAGGCTATGCCTCCTCTGATTTTTCTGGGGATGGCGGCTGTTTCCTGGATCGGGCACCGGTTCCATGCGGCGTACGGAGCCTTGGCACTCGCCTCTGTGATTGCTTGTGGGACGGCGCTTTGGTCGATTGGCGGTGGAGTTCCCCAAAAAGAGAGTTGGGGAATGAAAGAGGCGGCAGAGTTTTTGTTGGCACAACCCAATGTGGCGGGAAGTGCGACGTTGATCTCTTCGCGAGCCGTGGGTGAATCCGCACTGATCGCGGAATTCGCCATTCACGATGCCGATCGCCCCGGATTTTGGGTGTTACGAGGAACCAAAAGCCTTTCGGCATCGAGCTGGTACGCCTTGGACTACAAGCCATCCTTCTCGTCAGTCGGGGACGTCCAACAATACCTCGGCAAAGTACCCGTGAGATTTCTCGTTTTGGACGATACGCCTCGCGATCCCGCCATGGAACATCACATCCAGTTGCACAAAATGGTGGAAACCGAACCGAGCGAGTGGACCGAGATCGGACGCTTTCCGAAGAATCAGCCGACGAATGTGCCGTCACCGAGTATCCGCGTGTTTGAGCGCGCTCTGTCTGTGGCGAAGCCGACCGGATTGTCGATCGACCTCCCTCGGACGCTGGGCCGGAAACTGCAATCCAAGTAGCGCGAGCTATCCGGCAAACGGACGAGGCACCGGCAACGGCAACAGGAACTGACCGCCCCGGTCGCGATATTCCGCCTGCTGGCGCACAATCTCCGGTGCTAAGTTCCAGGGCAGAATCAGCACATAATCGGGCTGCTGTTCCAGCAGCGTCTCCACCGGCCTCACCGGAAGGTGCATACCCGGTGTGTACATCCCAACCTTCAGCGGATTCTTATCCACCGTATAGGGCAACCAATCGGTCCCGATTTTACAGAAATTCAGTAGAGTATTGCCCTTGGCCGGTGCGCCGTAGGCGGCCATGGTCTTGCCAGCCGCATGCAACGATCCCAACTGTTCGCGCAGCATGTCGCGATTCTTGTGGACATCGGCGGTAAACCGTTCCCATCGCGCCAGCGAGTGATAACCGGCTTTCTCTTCTTTCGCGATGCACGCAAGCGCGTCGGCGGAATGCTCGCGATAGTGCTTGCGCTTGCCCGCGTGCAAGCGGAACGAACCACCGTGCACCGGCGTAAAGTCGAGCCGTACAATCACCATATCGTTGCGCTCACAAAGGTGCATGAGCGCCTTGGCGCTGAAATAAGCCAAATGCTCGTGATAAACCGTATCGTACTCAAGCTCTTCGGCAAAGCCCTCAATATAGGGCGACTCGAACACCGCGAGCCCGTCATCGGTCAATAGACTCGCCGCCGCGGCAAGAAATCCCGAAGGATCGTCGACATGCGCGAATACATTGTTGGCCACAAAGGCCCGGGCGGGACCGTAGGTGTCCCGGACATGCGCGGCGGACGCGGTATCGAAAAACTCAGCGACGGTTTCCACGCCCCGCGCGCGGGCCATTTCCGCGATGTTTCGCGCCGGTTCCACGCCGACCACCCGCTGGCCTTGCTTTTGAAAGCAGGAAAGCAGGCTGCCGTCGTTGCTGGCGGCTTCGACAACGAGATCGCCAGCGCCTAACTGTGCCAGTTCCGCCACCGAGGCGGCGTAAATCGGATTGTGTTTCGCCATCGTGTCCGAGGTTCCGGTCACATAAATATATTCGCGAAAGAGTACTTCCGGCGAAACGACATCGGGAATCTGCACCAGCGAACAACGCGGGCAGAATTGGACATCCAACGGAAAGAACAACTCCTCGGCAAAAGCTTCAGCGCTTTTGGGAAACGAATTGGCGAGAGGTTGCGGGCCCAGTTGCAGAAACTGCGACAACTCGGCCGAGCCACAGCAGCGGCAATCGGTGCGTCGATGATACATGTTTGAGGTTTTTCGTGCCTGTGCCGCGGCCTATTGCCCGGCGGAGGCGCCTTTCGCGGCAGTGGCGGTAGGTTCAGCGGTGGAGGGAACTTCCGCTCCGACATCGAGCAGATGGCGTCCCGCGCCCCAGCGATAGTAGGCTAGATTTTTCAGAAATTCCCAGCAGGTGGATGCCTTCACGTTGGATGTGCCTTCAGCCCGCATTTGGGAAAAGACATTCAGTTCGAACACCGGCAGACCAAGACGCCGGGCCTTGATCATGACTTCGGCGTCGAGAAACCAGTCTTTCGACTGCAGATTCATCCGCTGGTAACTCGATCGTGGAAAAAGCTTGGGATTTCCATTCAAATCGCCGGATCCTAGATTGCCGAACACGAAGCCGGCCAGCACATTGTACGTTCCTGAGACAATCTGTCGGGCAAAACTCTCCATCCGGAACCGGCGGCGAACTTTATACATGCGCCGAGTGGGTGAACGCATCGCGACGCGGCAGAGCCGCGCAACGTCGCCGGCATCCACCTGCTCGTCCGCGCAAAGAAATCCGACATAGTCACCGCGGCAGGCTTCGAGTCCTCGCAAAACGCCATAGCCATAGCCTTGATTGACTTCGATGGTGACCTTGCGAACCGGATAACCCTCTTCGATCAGCGCGTCGATTTCCGCGCCGGTCTGGTCGCGCGAGCCATTGTCCACCAAGACCAGTTCCACCGGCACACGGTTGACCTGCATGGTTTCCCACAAGCGGTAGACCATGTTTCGAAGGCCATCCTCCTCGTTGTAACAGGGGACCACCAGCGATACCTTGGGGTCGCCCAATTGCGCTTCATTTTGCCTATTCATACGTAAGTCTCCATTGACTCCAAAACCCCTTGAGCGATCGAAGTGGTGGGCAGCCAACCCGTGCGCCGGTGCAGGCGATGCACAGCCACTGGCAGATGCGCCATCTCTTCGACCCTGGTGGGAAGTTCGCCAAAGCCGAGTTGGCCAAGGCGCAATCCAAGAACTCTTGCCGCTTCGGTGACGAAATGCTTCACTGTCTGCAATTCACCGGTGGCAAGATTGACGATCGGTTCGAGTTGGTCGGGTGGTGACAGCGCGCCTAGCCGCAACAGGCCCTCAGCGACATCGCCCACATAAGTAAAATCACGTTGTTGCAGCCCTTCGGTGAGTGGAAGATGGCGGCCTGAGCGCGCGGCTTCGGCCAGCGACGGCAATAGGCGCCCCTCAATCTCACCGGGCCCGTAAATCGTAAACAGTCGCGCGGTCAGACACAGTGGACCAGCTCGGGCAACGGCCAAAGTTCCGGCGAGCTTCGTCTCGCCATAAAGAGTCGTCGGCTTGGGTTCGGATGCCTCGTCGAGGTCACCGCTTGCTACTCCATATTCCAGCGCCGAACCGACATGAACAAAGCGCAGCCCCTTCCAATCGCTTTTTAAGTGGGAAGCGGCTCGGGCGGCTTCTCCCGCCAGGCTTCCGTTGATGCGCTCGGCAAGCGCCGCATCGCGCTGTGTCCGGTCGATTCCATAACCTGCCAGATTGAAGACGATATCCGGCTGCACTTCTCGTATGAGCGTTGCAGCCGATCCCTCTGGAAGCAGGTCCGCAATCAGATGTTTTCCAGGGGTGCCAGATTGCTGCGGTCGACGGTCGGCGACGATCAGATCGGCCTCGGCGTGGGCCAGCGCCCGAGCCACTGCTTGCCCAATAAAGCCTGAAGCTCCAAGGACGAGGGCGCGTTTTCCGCGGAAAGCTGGACTGGACCAGTTCGAATCCATAAGAAATAGGACTACCCTGATCTTAAGGTCCAGGACCAAAGTAATCAATACTTTCCCAAGGACGATGGTACCAGTTGCGGAAGCTTTTGGACTGGGAGTACTAAGGAGTACCGCCTATCGATCGCTTGTGGAAAACGATCCAGCCATCCCCGTCTTACAATTCACTTCGAAGAAACGCGCCAGCGGACGACCAGCCCTTCGACGAAATCGACTTCGATGGTTTCCACATCGGATTCGAAGGCTTCTGTGCGAGCGGCAGTCGAGCCCTCTTTCGATTCCTTGTAGCGTTCCGGATTGCCCAGCAACCGGTGCACTTCGGCAATTTCCATCCCGCGCTTCAAAGACGCCGCCGTCCGTACCGCCGGAATCGGCACAGGGGACGGAATCCCACCATTGCGGCGCGATCCAGCGGCACTCGGTGCCGGCACGAAATCCACCCATTCGTCGAGCATCCGCATGAATTCTTCCGGCGTCGGTATCGATTCCTTCAGGTAATCTTTTTCAAACCAGAGATTGATTCGTGACCCGTAGCGATAAGCTTTTTCGCGAAGTTCGCGATGCTTCATCTCTTCGAGCCGAGCCTTTTCCGCGCGCAGTCGGCGCTCTTCGTCATAGCGGCGCGAACGCAAACGATCGAGATCGCGGTTCATCGTCGATTTGCGTCGTGAATCGGTCTCTTTTTTGACGTCGCGTTCCAGATCTTCTTCATAGCGCGACTTTGGAACCGTCGTCGGAAAGTCCACGGAACTCGATTCGTGCAAGCCACCGCCACCCAATTGGAACTCGATATTCTTGCCCTTCAGCCGGATCGATGTCACCATGATGTCCGCACCCTGACGCACCGCCGCGCCCCACTCATTGAGCCGGTTCTGATACTGCCGCATATCCACAGCGGGCTGCTTGCGATAGTGAACGTCCAGACCTTGATGTGTACCCGGAAGATCCACTCTTGACCGCACATACTTACCCTCAAAGGCCGCCCGTAAGGCGCCTTCACTTTGTCCCCACACCGCCACGGCGGGCAGAACCCACAACAGGACGCGCATTCTCATAGTTTGCCTCAGTTCACACCCCACACGATAGAATAAGCTTCACCACCATGCTTTTTCTTGCACTGCTTGTCTTCTCTGCCGCCGATGCCGATCTCATTTTGCACAACGGCAAGATTCTCACGGTCGACGCCAAGTTCTCGGTTGCGCAAGCGGTGGCCATCAAAGAGACGCGCATCGTCCGTACGGGCACTTCCGTCGACGTTTTGCGGCTCGAGCGCGGCGCAAACACGCGCATCATCGATCTCGCTGGCAAGACCGTGGTTCCCGGCTTGATCGACAGCCACGTCCACACACTCGGTGCGGCGCTCAGCGAATTCCGCGATCCGATGCCGCGCTTCCGATCCGTCAGCGACATTCAGGATTACTTGCGCGCTCGCGCCAGAGTAGTGCCCAAAGGCGAGTGGATTTTCGTGCCGCGCACCTTCGCCACCCGCCTCACAGAGATGCGTGTCCCCAACCGTCACGATCTCGATGTGGTTCCCGATCATCCGGTTTTCCTCGATTCTTCGTATGTTTCTGTGCTCAACACGCTCGGCTTGAAGGTCTGCAACATCACCCGCGAGACGCCCGATCCGCCAGCCGGACAAGTAGTGAAGGACGCCGACGGCGAGCCCAACGGCATCCTGCGCAACACGCCAACGCTGACGCGCGCGGCCGAGAAGGCGCAGGTCTTCACCCGCGATGAGAAGCTTCAGGCGATGCGCGAAATGCTGCTCCGCTACCAAGCTGCAGGACTCACCGCCATCGGCGATCGCGCCGTCACCGCTGAAGATGTGGATCTCTACAAAGAGCTGGAACGACGCAAAGAGTTGCCTGTCCGCGTGGTGATGACCTGGCGTCTGAATGCCGCGCAACCGGTGGAAGATGCGGTTCGTGAGATCAGCGTCACCCATCGCGATTGGAAGACCAACTCAGGCTCTGAATGGCTGAAATTCGGGGCATTTAAAGTCACTTTGGATGGCGGCATGATTCAAGGCACCGCCTATCAACGCATGCCGTATGGGCCGTTCGGTAAGCAGCTTTACGCACAAAACGATCCCGATAGCCGCGGGGCTCTCTTCATTCCTCCAGCGAAGCTCTACGCAATTCTCGAAGCCGCTCGCGATCAGGGCTGGCAGTTGACGGCGCACAGCCAAGGCGGAGGCGCAGTCGACAATTTGCTCGATGCCTTCGAGAAACTGAACGCCATCAAACCGCTCGCCCCAACCCGTTCGCACGTGATGCATGCGTCGTTTCAGAATCCCGAGGCGATTGCCCGCGCCAGGAAACTGGGTGTCATCGCCGATGTCCAACCCGCCTGGCTGTATCACGACGCGCCAGCGCTCGAAAAGGTATTCCCGTCAAAACCCGGACCCATGCGCTACTTCATTCCGCTCAAAAGTTATCTCGATGCCGGAGTCAAGATCGCGGGCGGCAGCGATCACATGATCGGCTTTGACAAGAACGCTGCGATCAATCCCTACAATCCGTTCCTCGGTATGTGGACCGCGGTCTCACGCAAGACTCGCTTCGGCGAAGTCGTAGGTCCTGAAGAGAGGATTGGCCGCGCGGACGCTCTGCGGATGTACACCGAAACGGCCGCCTATTTGCAATTCGCCGAAAAGGATCGCGGCACAATCGAAAAGGGCAAGCTCGCCGATCTGGTGGTGATCAATCGCGATTTTCTGACTTGCCCTGAAGACGATATCCGTAAAATCGAGCCGACGATGATCATCCTGGGTGGCCGCGAAATGGCGAAACGCCAATGAATCGCTTAACCCGGCAAACAAGACCTGGCCCAACCTGAGGATGTGGCCCGTCGCCAAAGCGCAAGCCTCTGCGCGCGAGCCGCAAACTCATTCAGCGATCAAACCACATAAGGCTTGCGATACACATCGCGCGTCAGCATCTTCGTCGCTTCCGCGTCATTCGCAAACTTCGGAGCATTTCCCTGCAACGTCAATCTCCGCCCAACGCGATAGCTGATATTTGCCAAGTGGACCATCGACGCGCTCAGCACCGCGATTCCCAATTCATCGTGCAGATCTTTCGAATTGCGGGATTTGCACGCCGCCAGGAAGTTCTGCATGTGCAGCGCCGTCGGATCGCCGCCGCCCGGCGCACCACGTTCCGGCCGCTCTTCCAGCACCAGCTCGTTGCTCTCTCCCTTGAACGCCTGGAACCCGCCATCGCTCATCGCGGCCCAGCCTTCCGTTCCATAGAACAGATTGCCGGTCATGACGTTCAACGGTTGTGCAGCCGCCTTCGCCGGAGCTGTCGCACCCGCTGCAACATCGGCGGGCCTGCGGCGTGCTGCCGGCGGATACGAACCTTCCGAACCAGTCAACAACCCACGCACCTCGAACACCATCTCGCGCCCACCGAAATCATAACTCGCTGTCAATGTGTTCGGCGTCTCCTGATCGTCGTCATAGGCGAACTTGCCGCCGTGCGCATACACATGCTTCGGCCATTCCGGCTCACCCAAGCCCCATCGCGCGATGCCGAGTTCATGCACGCCCTGGTTGCCGATGTCGCCATTGCCAGTGTCCCAAAACCAATGCCAGTTGTAGCGGAACCGCAGTTCGTTGAACGACCGCATCGGCGCCGGCCCGAGGAACATGTCCCAATTCACGCCGGGAGGCGTCGGTGAATCGGGCTTGCGGCCAATCGATGCGCGGCGCTTGTAGCAGAGTCCTTTGGCTTGATAGATCTTGCCGATGAGCCCGCCCTTGAGGGCTTCGATCGAGCGCATTTTGAAGGGATTCGAGCGATGCTGGGAGCCAACCTGCATCATCCGCTTGGTTTCCTGCTGCACCTGCAGAAGCTTCTGCCCTTCGTAGATGTTGTAGCAGGCGGGTTTTTCGCCGTAAACGTCCTTGCCGGCCTTCATTGCCCAAATCGCGGAAAGTGCGTGCCAGTGGTTGGGCGTCGCGATGGAGACCGCCTCGACGTTCTTATCGGCGAACACCTCGCGCATGTCTTCGGCCTCTTTGGCCTTTTCCACGCCGGCGCGCACCAGCGACGCCTGCGCCTTTTCGCGCGCGGCTTGATTGACATCGCAAAGGGCTACAATGCGGGATTGTTCGAGGCGTGAGTAGATGCTGACGTGGTTGCTGCCGCGTCCGCCAAGTCCGACAATCGCTACATTGACGCGCTCGTTGGCGCCCCAAACGCGCATGGAGGATGCGGCTGCCGCCGCTCCCATGAAAAATGTTCTTCTGGAAGTACTCATACGGGCACTAGCATATCAGAGCCTTATGGTTCTCTCACCAGCCGGAAGCCGATCATCCGCCAAGCCTGCAACGAAGGCCATCCAGCGGATCTTGCGTACGACCGGTTGTCCTGGCTTTCGAAGAAAAATGCCCCGCCTCGCAGCACGCGGTAAGCACCTTTTCCCGGCCCTTTGGGATTCTTTTTCGCCGACATCGAATAATAGCCCCGGTTATACCAGTCCGAGCACCATTCCATCACGTTGCCCGCCATATCCATCGCGCCATATGGCGATGCGCCGTTGTGTGTCTGGAAGCCGTCGCGGACGCTGCCGTCGTAATATCCGGGGATACGAACCGTATCGAACTTCTGCGATCCCACAACATTCGCGTAGCTCAAGTCGATGGTATTGCCCCATGGAAAGCGCCTCTGATCTGTTCCGCGCGCGGCTTTTTCCCACTCGGCCTCGGTCGGCAAGCGATATTTCTTGCCGGTCTTCGCGCTGATCCAATTGCAGAACGCACTAGCTGCGTCCCAGTTGACGCCAATCACTGGATAGGCATCGCTATCGGGCGTGCCACCGCCGTGGTTCCGCGGCTGCGTCCAATAAGGAACCTGATCGCGAGGCATGACCCGTCCATTGGGCCAGAATTTCACGTCGTCATATCCAGGATCGCTGAGGAATTTCTTCCACTCCGCATTGGTCACTTCGTGTTTGCCGATATAATAGGCGTCGAGTTCCACCGCATGCACAGGACGCTCGCGCGTTTCACCGTCGCCATTGTTGTCACCCATCTGGAACGATCCTGCGGGAACGAACACAAGATCGCCGTAACCGTCGCTGGCTATCTTCGTGGCGGGTTTCAAGACACTGACCTGCTTTACAGCAGGCGCAGGCCTGGGTCCAAAGAATTGGTTCTGTTCGAGGAAGTGCCTAAATTCGTCCATCCAAGGGCCATATTCCGGACTGGTCGTCGCGGCACCGAATCCATGGCGTCCTCGCTGGTAAATGTGCATCTCGGCAACGGCGCCGGCTTTGTTCATTTCCACAAAGAGCTCGGCGGAAGGATTCGCGGGTCCGTCGGCTGCGGCCGATAAAAAGAATGTCGGCGGAAACTTCGCCAGAGTTTCGACGGGCGATGTCCGGCCAGTGGAATAAACGAGCGCGATGGAATGCGGTTTTGAGTCAACGCGTTCGATCGGATCGGCGGCGTTCGCGTCCCCCGGGCCTGCCGCGGCTGCCACAAAGCGAGTCAATTCAGAGCCGGCAGAGAATCCCGCGAGAGTGACCCGTTCGGGATCGATGCCAAATTCCTTGGCGCGGTGCTTGATCAGACGCACCGCTCGACTGCCATCTAGAGTACGTGCGGCAGCGTTATAGCGCGGATCTAAACGGTAAGTCAGAACGAAGACCGTGGTGCCCCAGTCGTTCATCCGTTCGGCCAGTTCAATGCCTTCGACGCTGTACATCAGCATGATGTTCGAGCCGCCGGGGGCGATCACCGCAGCCGACCCATTGCGTTTGTTCGCTGGCGGCTGAAAGACAGTGAGAAAGGGCTCGTCGAGCGGTCCGTCAGCGACAGCGAGCGGGACTTTGCCTTTTTCCCAAAGGGGAATGTTGTAGTTGTCGGCAGTGGCGAGCAAAGCCATACTGGCCAGAACGAGGATTGAGATCATCGACTACCTACTTTATCCGATCTCCTCTTTCGATCGAAGCGGACCTGTAAGATTCCTGCCAGCAAGGAGAATCAGCAGGGTGCCCAAAGACCCGGTCCGTGTCGCTGATTCTTCGCGACGTCATACATCGACAGCGCCGCCGGAGCCACATGCCGGATTCCAGCCGCCCAGAATCGCACGGTTGCCCCCACCGATCGTAGTCAAAAGTTTGCGTTGCGGAAAACACGGTGCCGTTCGCCGAATTGCGATCCAACATTTCCGGTAGTGTGGCTATCTCCGGCTGTCTCCGAAGGTGTATCCCAATTCCAGCAGTTTCGCCGCTCCTTTGACTCCGTGCGCCGCATACGTTGCCCCGCTAGCCGATGACTACTCACTCTTCGATATCTGACAATCCTTAACTCAATCCGAACTCTTCCAGGATCCGCGATGTATGCTCCCCAAGCCGCGGCGCTGGCTGGATTGGAGTCCGCTCGGCGACCCCTCGAATCGGATTCGCAGGCATCCGCACTGTTCCCGCCGTCGGATGATCATAGGTCTGCACCGAAGCCCGTGGCGACAGATAAGCCTCCCGCAGCGTATGGATCGGCCCGCAGGGCACGTCCCACTTGTCCATCAAAGTCAACACCTCGGCCCGCGTCAGATGCGCGACCGCTTGCCCGATCTCCGCCAACGCGAACTCTTTGTTGTCGCAGCGAGCCTGATTGTTGGCGAACCTCGGATCGCTCAGCCAACGTTCCCGATCCACCGCCTTCGCAAAGCGCTGCCAAATCCGCTCGTTCGGTGTGCCGATCACCACACTTCCATCGGCGCAAGTAAAGCTGGTATAAGGAACGATCGCGTTGCCGACACCCGGTTCCTGGCCGTCCGCCAACACCATCGGACCCAGCGAACACATCACTGTCTGCAAACAGTCGAGCAGCGCGGTTTCGACGTGTGCACCTTCGCCGGTGTAGCCTCGCGCAATCAAGGCGCTTAACACCGCCTGATTCGCGAATAGGCCGGTGTACATATCGGTAAGAGGAAAAGGAACACGGTATGGAGTACCATCCGGCTGCCGGTTGGCGTACATCAGTCCACTCATGGCCTGTACCACCAAATCGTAACCCGGCCTCTGACTCTCAGGTCCTGTGGTGCCAAATCCTGAAATGGTGCAGTGGATCAATCGCGGGTTGAGGGTTCTGGTTAAGGAAGGGGCGAGACCCAACCGCATGGCGGCATCGGGTCGGAAGTTCTCGATGAGCACATCCGCCCTCGGAATCAACCGTTCAATCACCTTGCGAGCCTCAGGCGTCTTCAGATCCAACGCCAGCGATTCTTTGTTACGATTCAGGCTCAGAAAGTACGCACTCTCCCCTGCCTGATACACCGGACCCCAGCCGCGCGACTCATCCCCACCGTTCGGATCTTCAATCTTAATCACCCTCGCCCCGCGATCGGCCAGAAGCGTCCCACAATAGGGACCCGCCACTGCCCGGCTGAAATCCAGCACCAATAACCCGTCCAACGCGCATCTTTCCGGCATTGGGATCTAGCATATCAGCCAATCCACTGAAAGCATCACCACACCCGAGTGTTAGGTGGCAGTCGTACGGTAGAAGGCTAACTTTTTTAAGGTTGACCCCTGAACTCCTGGCACAGACTTGCCGATCAACATCTCAGATCATGCACAAGAGTTGCCTGCTCCTCGTCGCTGCCGCGTCGTTCCTTCTGGCCCAAACCCCAGTTGTGGAACCGGATGAGAAGTCACTGAAAGACGCGTTTGAAAAAGCCAAGACATCCCCGGTCGATTCGCCGCAGTTCGCCAAGGCGTACCGCGACTTGGCCGAATATTATTCTTCGCAGAGCCGTTACAGCGACGCTGAACCGGTCTTCTCCAAACTGCTCGAGGAACGTGAGCATTCCTTTGGCCTGAACTCCCTCGAAATCGTCCCGGACGTGACGGAACTGGCTCGCGTCAATTTTGCGCAAATGAAGTTCGGCGCGGCCGATACATACTGGCGACGCGCGCTCCAGATTGTCGAACAGATCTCAGGCAAGCAGCACAAAGATCTTGTCCCGGTTCTCGAAAATCTGGCGCGGGCGGCGCTGGCCCAGGACAAGTCGGAAGAAGGCTCGAAGTTTCTGCGCCGTTCGCTGGCGATTCGCGAAAAGCTCAACGAGCAGCGCGCGTCAGACCTGCTGCTGTTGGCAGCAACCCTCAACATGCTTGGCAGATCCTACACAGCGGAAGGAAAGGAAGTGGAAGCGGAAGCTTCATTTGTCCGGGCGCTGCGCACAGTCGAAAAAGCCAGTGGAAATACACTCGAGCTCTCAACGACCCTCGACAATTTGGGCAGCTTCTACCTGACTCGTCAAAAGTACGAACAGGCAGAACCCGCGCTGCGCCGTGCACTGGCCGTCCGTGAGAGCAGCTTAGGTCCGGTGGATCCAGCGATCGCCCCGGTTCTCGATCAATTGGGCGCAGCCTACATTGCGCAGAAGAAGTATCCGGAAGCGGCAAAAGCCTACGAACGGGCGCTCTTCATCCGCATGAAGTCTTCATCGGCGGAACATCCGTTGACCCGCATGAATGTCGAAAAAGTCGCCGAAGTTTACGCGGCACAAGGCAAGGATACCGAAGCCGAACCGCTCTATCGCCAACTCTTGTCGGCCCAAGAAGGCGAGACGGTCACCAGTCTCGTTGGCCTCGCTAGATTGCTCGCTTCCAAAGAACGCACCAACGAGGCGGAAAATCTCTTCAAGACATCGATTTCGATTCTGGACAAGGGCGGGTGGACGACGGCGAAGAAGCCCGTAATCAATCCCGCAGATCCACCGCCTCCGATTCTGATCGAGGTGCTGGACGACTACGCCGGCGTCCTCAAGAAGATGAAGAAAAAGGGCGACGCCGCCAAGATGGAAGCTAGAGCACGGCTTCTTTCCGGCAAGGCTGAGGAGCCCGGCCGAGGTAAGAAGAGCAAGGAAAAGAATTAGCTGTACCGAAGCGCCGATCCTAAAAAGACTGGCGCTTTTACACTTGCGGCAGAACTTCCGAGATCTGGATCCTGAGCTTGCCATGTGCTTCGCGCAGCGCCGCTTCGGCCTCCGCTGGGCCAATTCCATGCGCGAACAGGAACCCTGGATACCCGGCTCCCTCAGGTAGCGGGACCAACTCATTTCCTGGCATCGCCGTAATCTCCATGCCTTCGATCCCCGCCGTCGCGAGTGCCTCTTCTGCCCCGGTTACACCCCGATAAATTCCTCGCTTGGGAATTGGAATCATCAGCACTCCGCTCCCCCCGCCCCTTAGCTTCTCTTCCGCGCAATCTTCGCCCACGGCGTGTCGCAGCAGCACTTCTTCCAGACCCAATCCAGATTCGAATCGCAGTGCGCGGGCACACAGCCCCCCAATCGGACGTGGAGCCACTTCCAGCATCCACACCCCCGCCGCGTTCACCCGGACCTCCGCATGAATCGGCCCTTCCGCCAACCCCAGCGCGCTCACCGCTCGCTCAACCGCCCCGATCATCGCAGCCTGTTCGCTCGCTGAAGCTCGTGAAGGAGTGACGTAAATGGATTCCTCAAAGAACGGACCATCGAGCGGATCCGGCTTGTCGAAGATCGCCAGTATGCGCAGTTTTCCCGCGGTCATGAGCCCCTCCAGAGCGTACTCACTCCCTGGAATGAACTCTTCCACTTGGATGTACCGATCGATTTCCTGCCGATGCTGCCGGATTTCGGATCTCTCAAGCAACGCCCGGATTCGCGCGAACGCCGTATCGAATTCGGCATCGCCGTTCGCCCGAATCACGCCGCGACTCGCCGAGAGTCCGAGTGGCTTCAGCACAACGGGATACTTCGCCGGTCGCACCGGATCCGTGAGTGGGATTCGCTGGAACCGAGGCACTGGCAATCCTGCAGCCGCAAAGCGTAAGCGTGCCTCATACTTGTTGCGGGCGGTCGCCACCGCGACAGGCGGATGAAACCGCAGGTTGAGTCCATTCGCGATGACGCTGGCGACATGAGCGGGGATGTCTCCTGCTGCAACAATGCCATCGAATCGTTCCCCATCGAGGGGTTCCGGATGATCGAAGTCCAAAGCCAGAGCGCCATCGCCCCACGGATCCGCGAGGTTGTGGCAGCGGTCGGTAGCGAGCTGAATAGTGTAACCCAGCCGCGCCCCGGCATCGACAAATGCTCGAGTCTGGTATCCGATTTTCGAGGCGATTACCAGAACGCGAGGTTTGAGAAGCATTCTTTTCATTCTCTCTCGTGAATGGGGCTCACTTTGGGGGACTACCATCGAACAATGGATCCTCTTCCTCTGCCTCTGCCATTTTTTGCGCCCCTCACCGCCTACAACCAGCAAGCCGTCTCACTTCTCGACAAATGGCGCGCCGGAGACCGAGCCGCGCTCGACTTTTTCCACGATCATCACCCGCGCTTCCGCCGCGAGGATGTTGCGTGGCTCCCTCAGTCACTCTCCGAAGAACAGATGCGCAGCGAAGGATTCACGATTGACGACGGGCAACTCGCCGTGGCCCAGGCATATGCGTTTCTCGATTGGCCGAGCCTCGAAATCTGGGTGCGCGCAATCGAAGGGCGCGATCCGGCCGTGTATCCATACGAAGCTGCGGTGGAAGCGGTGGTGCACGGCGAAATCAGCACTTTGAAGCGGCTTCTACGCGAGAATCCCGGTCTGGTGAACGCGCGGTCAGTTCGGCGAGCATCATTCGATCCGCCCGTGCATCGCTGCACGCTGCTGCACTATATCGCGGCGAATGGAGTGGAAGGGCAGCGCCAGATGACACCGCACAACGCGGTCGAAATCGCTACAATCCTGCTCGACGCCGGTGCGGATCCCAATGCGCTGGCCGATCTTTACGGAGGTGAGTGGACAACGCTGAGCCTGCTGGTTTCGAGCAGTCATCCCGCGCAGGCAGGGCTTCAGGGTGCATTGGCGGAGCTATTGATCGATCGCGGCGCGTCGCTTGAGCCGAGCGAATCCGGCAACTGGATGAGTCCACTGATGACAGCTCTGGTTTTCGACTTCCGGGCGACAGCGGAAGTGCTGGCCCGAAAGGGTGCGGCCGTCGATTCGCTTTCCATTGCCTCCGGCCTTGGCCGATGGAATGAAGTGATCCGTCTCCTGCCGACTGCAAGTGTAGACGAGAGCCATCGCGCCATCGCGCTCGCCTCCCAGTTGGGGCACGCCGACGTCTTGAGAGCACTGCTCGACACCGGTGTGGATGCCGATCGCTACAATCCAGTCGGCATGCACAGCCATGCGACTCCTCTCCATCAGGCCGCCCTCGCAGGGCATATTGCGGTGGTGCGGATGTTGATCGACCATGGGGCTAAGCTCGATCTGCAAGACACGATCTACAATGGCACACCGCTTAGCTGGGCTCTGCACGCCGACCAGCACGAGGCTGCTGACATCTTACGCGCTGCGATGGATGCCAGACCGCCGCTCGCCCCTTAAAACGACTCAGAACCTTAGTGCCTTGGCTTGAGTTAGATCTGTGCGCGTCTAAAAATCGGCGCGGAAATCTTGAGGATTCCCGCGCCGGATAGGAGGACATGCCAGACTTCCGTCCCCAAGACAAGGACGGATCGCTACTTACATTTCGGATAGAGCTGCGATCAGTGCACCCTTCGCCGCGGTTTCCAGCGGCTTCGGAGCCATCCGGACCTCCGACAACTGCACGGGCACATCGCTCTCTTTGAAAATCTTCTCGAACCGGTCGCGGAAGCCCGGGGGCAGCGCCGTACCGCCACTCAGCACGAGCGGGATCGGACGGTTCAGCTTGGGCATATTGCGCGCCGACGAGAATGCTTCTTTCAGTCCGCCCACCAGTGACTTGATCATGTCGTCGTAGTAAACGCTGATCACCTGCTGCACTTTGTCGGCGAAGAAGCCGTTGAAGTGGAAGGAGCCTTCTTTGACGATGCGGATATGGTTCGAACGCTCACCCGTCATTGAGGCGGCGCTGTTGTCGATATAGTCGCCGGCCTTGGCAATGCTGAAGCTCACCACAGGAACCGACAAATACGACAGGCAGACGTTGCACAATCCACCGCCGCAACTGATGCCGATGCCGGTGTAATTGGTGCTTTCGAGTTCGCTGTAGACAACGGCAAGGCCTTCGTTGACCGCGCGGGTTTCGTAACCCATTTGTTCAAGCAACTGGCGGACCGTCGTTTCGTGATAGGTCAGCGATTCCTCGGCACCGAGCGGTGCGGCCGGAACCGTAAAACAGACGCGCGGCTTCGGGCCTTTGTCCGGGGCAGCGGCCAGCGAGCCGATGATCTGTTGCAGCATCGAAATCGCGTCGGGTTCTTTGGCGTCAAGCACGCCGCGGGTCATCGGACGGCGGATCTCGGTGTTCATCAGGTCGGCGAACTTCTCGCTCTCGTTGCCGTGAACCACGATTTCCTGTCCTCGCACCGTGTGCGGGATGCCTTCGCGCTGCAGTGTCATCACCGTCAGCTTCGAGAACGGAATGGTGACAAACGCGTTCAGCTGCGAGTCATAGTGATAGCCTTCGTCGTTCGAGACGGCGGCCACGATGCGGCTGGTGCCGACATCGAGTCCGATGGCGTTTTGATGATTAGGATTCATTGGCTTGTTCCTCGTTGGCTCCATAAAGGGCCAGAATCAGGTCTTTGTAGCGTTGCTGGAGTCTAAGTTTGTACTGAGCCGCCGGAATGCCTGCCAAGGCGGCCTGCTCCCGGACATGCTGTTCGGCAAGGATCAACCCGGTCCACGGCTTGTCCGCAAGCAACCGGATGAAAGATTGGTCGTAGTTGAACCCGAAGGTCCACAAAGATGGCAGAGGCTCGGCATAGTTGTTGGGCAGGCCCATTGCCGCGAATGGAAAATTGCCAGCCCAATCGGTGTGATAAGCGACCCCCATGCTCGCCATGCTCACCGATACCTGGGCGTGAGTCGCGCAGTTGGACGCCGGAATGTTGTATTTGGCGCGCAGCATATCCGTCAACAGCCGCGCCGAATAGATTTGCGCCTCGGTGGCGATCGCCTGGCCGTCTTTTCCATAGGTCTCCGCCTCAAACGAAACGCCCAGAAAGCTCTCGTTCAAATTGACGTAAACGCCGGTGGCATCCGCCCAGATCGACTGGCCCGCGTGCCAGGCGACGTCGGATTCCTGGACAATGCGCCAAACGCGGCCGAAACGGTCGATTAGATAGTTGTAACAGCGCCGGATCTGGACCTCGGCGAGGACACTGCGCCCGGCACGCCGGAGGGTCTCGTTTGCCTCTTTTTTGAAGGCTGCGATATGGCTCTCGGTCGTATGGAAGACGATTCCTGAGATGTTAGAGCGCGTAGTATATTTGTCCGCGCGAGGCCCGTTGCGTTCAAAGACGCGGTATTGGGGACGGGGACGGTTCGCAACAGCATATTGTTTCTCGATTCGCAGGCCGTTGGAATAGTTTTCGAATTCCTTGGTGGCTTCGACCTGCCAGATTTTCGTGACGTCCACCTTGGCGACGGCGGGTGTGATGCGTGGGGCGCGATCGGTGTGGGAGGCGGAAAGCAGCGTGCGAAAGGGCATGGCAGCCGAGGCGGCCAGTACCAGCGCGATCGCCCAGAATCCGCTGCGCCGGAACATTCGGGTGCTCGATGAGCCGGCTTCCATCGCCGTCGTCGCCGTTCGCAGAAAACGAAGGCGTGCAACCGGGTCCTCGATTTTGCGCGCCTTCCAATCGAGCAGCGGTGCAGTCAATTTGCTGGGTGGAGCTTTTTCCGACATCTTCAATCGCATCGCGAGAAATTCGATCCCAAGTAATAAGTGGATCGAGGAACCGAAAGTTCTCGTTCAAATGTGAGATCGTCGGATACCTAGCCGAACCTTAGAGGAAACTAGGGCATTTCTTCAGGTGCGGATGTGGGGGAACTACCCGCCAACGCGGGTGTAGTGGTGGGCGATTTGCATGGACGAACTGGACGAACTACGTTCTGGCGAATCCTTGCCAACCAGAAGGCCAGCGGACTCACAAGACAGCAGCACAGCGAACGCGAAGGCATTTGGCGGCCCATGCTCCGACTTACCACCGAAGAATCCGCGAACTTAACGGCCAGCGCGGCGTGCCCTACGCCCAAAAACTACTTCGCGTTGGGGTCAAGAGCAAAAGCGAGTCCCGTGCCGGAACCTCAACCTCAAACCAGGCGAGCGTGGACGGCTTAGCGCTGGCGTTGCCGAACGGTTGCGAAATCAAGCGCGGTGGGACTCGGTGGGGAGTGCACATGAGAAGATCCCCGCAGGGTAGCCGCCCTGACCGCGTCGCCATGGCCACCTCGCCACCCTCGCCACATGCCCCGTACCACGACTTTGGAGTTCAGCGCCGCGGGGCGCGCTGTGGTTCTTATTCATTCGAATTTCAAAGAACTGTGCGGTTGGGGCGGTGTCGAAGCGCCTTTCCGCCGATGTGAGCGGCGTGAAAGCGTCCCCTATGCGGTGCGCTTCGGGTTTTTCGGAGCCTGATCTGAGTTGGAATCCGCATCCTCGGCGTTGTGAGACAGGTTGGTGGCGTTCGACGGCTTGCTGGTGGCCGGTTCGTTTGGATCGTGTTGGACCAAATGGAGTTTTTGGGGCTCTGCGGCGGGTTCGGGATCGGGTTGTGTGACAGATTCGGGTTGGGGAAGGGGCACGGCGGCGGTGATTTCCTTGAGTTTCTCGAAGGTGGAGATGGCGCGCTGGTAATCCCGCTGGGCGGCGGAGAGATAGCGGCGGCAGAGATCGAGGGCGTTGGAGCTTTGGGTGTGTTGGAGGAAGCCGATGGCGAGGTGGTGGCGGGTGTCGAGGCCTGTGAGGTGAATGTTGGTGAAGGGAGTGTTCCATTCGATTTCGAGGTCGAGGAGTGAGGTTTCGATGGTGGAGAGGCGATCGCCTCAGCGGCTTGGATGGGCGCCGAATTTACGAGAGCGTGACCAGGGTGAGCCGCGCGAATGGAGATTTCGCTTTCACTGGACTTCGACCTGGTGTCTATCGAATCTGTCGTGAATTCGGAGGGCGCGAATATGCGGAGCCTTGTTTGTGGTCGGCGAATGTCCCAACGGTGAGCTTGGCTGCGTATTCTCTCGATTGCGATCACGATTCTCTTGATCGCGATCAAGTTTTAGAGCACCACAAGAATCGGCATCGGAGCGAAGCGACGCTGGCCCTCTCAGTGTGCGCCAGTTTTGATCG
>Ga0163144_10000684_pt1 | contig 80360 bp, 76 predicted proteins | sample OliLak19BULKMAT1_FD_123175 | JGI IMG/M metagenome (GOLD analysis project Ga0163144, IMG submission 123175) | Freshwater microbial mat bacterial communities from Lake Vanda, McMurdo Dry Valleys, Antarctica - Oligotrophic Lake LV.19.BULKMAT1 | ecosystem: Environmental > Aquatic > Freshwater >... | reverse complement strand
GCGCATCCACCTGATCGCGGGCGGGTACGACAAAGAGATCGACCTGGGCGCGATCGCGGCCTTGGCGGGGCGCATCGGCGGGCTTTACACGATCGGCGTGACCGGGCCCGCGATTGCCGCGGCCTCTCTTGGGAAGGCCGAAGAGTGCGGCACGCTGGCAGGGGCGGTGGAGCGTGTGCAGCGCAGGGTGAAGAAGGGAGACATCGTGCTGCTCAGCCCGGGCTGCGCCTCGTGGGATCAGTTTGAGAACTATGAGCAGCGGGGCGAGGTGTTCTGCGGTTTGGTCCGGGCGGGGATGCAAAGGGAGGTGCTCGCGTGAACTGCACACGACCGATACTCGGACCATTCCAGCGATGCGCGGGCGTGGTCGTGGCCTTGGCGTGCGCGGTCCTGGGCTCGTGCCGGAGCGAAAAGCAGACTGATGCGGGCGCTCCCACGGCCGGTCACACAGCGCCCGGAGCACCCACCACACCCGCTTCACCCACGACCCCCCCACCCCTCATGAAGTCGCCGGGTTCGCTGCGCGAGGTCTTTCCGCACGTGCGGGTTGATGCCGCAGCGCGGCTTGTCGAGTTTGACGGGCGCGTGCCCATCGATGCGCACAACGAGAAGTCGCCCCGCGTATACCTGGAAGTGGTCGCATGCACCCCGGACACCAAGGAGCATGAGGCCCTGATCGTGACGGAGGCGCTGCCCTCGCACGTGCACGCCGCGCTGCTGCTGGTCGGGCTGGTGCCGGGGAAGCCGGGCTCGTGGGACTGGGAAGGAAAGACGCTGGTCGCACTCCCGCCGGCTGGTGACGGGGTGATGGTGACGGCGGTCTACGAGCGCGATGGCCTCAGCGTAGAATTTCCGGTGACCGATTGGATCGCGTCGGTCCGCGATGGGCAATCGCTGACACAACTGGGTGGAAACGACCGCTGGCTCTTCGCGGGCTCAACCATGGTGACTCGGGGCGGTCGCGAGTGGTACCGGTCCGACGGCGAAGGAACGCTGATCGGGCTCACGTGCTTCGGCAGCGAGACGGTGGCCTGGAGCCGGATGTTCAACCCGGATTCGGGCGTGGAGGACCCCCACTGGATCGCCAACCGAGCCACGGTGCCGCCGATGGGTACGCCGGTGGTGGTACGAATCATGGCGCGGTGATGGGTCCGGCTATCGGCCCGGCAGTTTCAGCCGGAAGTCCAGGTCTCGCGGGTCGGCCGAGGCGCCATCCTGGCCGTCCTGCACCGTGACCTTGACCGACCGGCCCTGGAAGAGCCCGCCCTCCAGGAGCATGGCGACAACCTCGTTGGCCTTGTCCACAGGCTGGCTCTGCACGCCCAGGATGATCTGCCCGACCTCAAAGCCGCAATGGGCGGCCGGGCTGTCGATGATGACCATGGCCGCGACGGGGCCTTGGCGCGTGTCGTCCAGGCCGATCCCAAACTGCTCGAAGAGGACGCGCCGATGCTGAGCGGTCTTGGTTTCGGCGGGCACTTCACCCAGCGTCACGTCGAAGGAGAGCATTCCACCATCGCGCCAAACGCCGATGGTCATGTTCTGACCGGGCTTGGCATTGCTGATGATCGTTCGGACGTGATCCCACTCGCTGACCTGCTCGCCGTTCAATGCGGTGATGATGTCGCCGGGTTCGATGCCCGCCTGCTCGGCGGCACCACCGCGAGTGACGGAGGCTACACGCACACCCCGCCCCTGCGCGCCGCCGTCCTCACCGTACTGCTGGGTGTCGGAGAAGGCGATGCCCAGGAATCCGCTGACGACGGGGCCGCCCGCGATGAGTTGTTCCACACGAGACTCAATGGTGGCCAGCGGGATGGCCATGCTGATGCCGGCGGACTGGCCCTCGTGATCTTCATCACGCTCCGTTCTCCCGGATGTGTTCTTGGCGTTCACGATGGCGACGTTCATCCCCACGACACGCCCGCGGACGTCCACCAGCGGACCGCCGGAGTTGCCCGGGTTGACGGCCGCGTCCGTCTGAATGAAGTTGGAGATACCCGCGACGCCCACCAGCGTGGGGGCGCTCCTCCCCAGGCCGGAAACGATGCCCTCGGACATGGAGAACTTGAAGTTGAAGGGAGACCCGAAGGCAAAGACTCGGTCCCCCCGCTCCACACGAATGCCCGTGGCTCGCCGGAAGGGAATCAGGTGAGACCCGGGCTCCACCCTGAGCACGGCGATGTCACTCGCCATGTCAAAGCCGACGAGTTTGCCATCGACCACCCGCCCATCGAAGAACTGCACCAGCACGCCCGCCGACCCGCTGACGACGTGGGCGTTGGTCACGATGTGGCCCTGTTCGTCATAGACCCACCCCGAACCGGAAGCCCCCCGGAAGCCGCCCCGGGGGCCATCGTCATATACCTGCAGGTGAACCACCGAGGGCTCGACGGCCGCGGCAATGTTGCGCACTGCACGGTTGAGTCGCTCCAGCACGTCGTCCTGGTCGAGCGACTGTTGCGCGAGGATAACGGTGGCCTGCGTCTGTGCGGCGTTGATACGACGGATAGCGCCGGGGACCACCACGAGGCAGATCGCGGCGGTCACGAGCACCACAAACGCCGGGCCGAAGGAAAGGAATCGACGCATACGCACCCTCGAGTTCGCGCCCGCCGCGGCGGGCCACCATCAAAGAACCGACTCGGGGAGCCGACCCGCGATCAGCCCTTCATCGGCGTGTGCCGGCCCATGGGTGAGCCGTCCCTGCACCCCGATTCGTCCAGTGCCTCTGAGCGGATGCGGGGCACTGTTGTTTCCGTCGAGGCAGCATCCTTGGGTAAGCCCTTCATGTGGTAGCGCTCGCCGCCAACCTGTCGGCGGGCGACGCGCTGTGTCCATTGGGCCGCGGCCTCCTGGATTGCGGGGCCCAGGGCCGCGAGCGGCTGGGCGAATCGCGGCGGTGTATCGGTCAATCCGAGCAGATCGTGCAGCACCAGCACCTGGCCGTGGCACGCACTCCCCGCCCCGATGCCGATGAGCGGAACGGTGGTCGCCTCCAGCACACGGGCTGTTACCTCGTCGGGAACGGCCTCGATCAGCAACATGACGGCGCCGGATTGCTCGAGGCACACGGCATCCGCGACGACCTTGTCGGCCTCTTTGGGTGTCCGCCCCGCTGAGCCGTACCCGCCCGAAAGCCCGGCGAGTTGCGGCCTGCTTCCGACGTGCGCGCAGATGGGAACGCCCGCACGGGCCATCTTGGCAACCAGCGGGGCAAAGGATGAATCTGCTTCAACCTTGACGATGTCGGCGAGGCCCTGGGTCATGAACCGACCGGCATTGCGGATCGCCGCGGCATCTCCCGCCTGGTAGCTCATGAATGGCATGTCGGCCATGACCATGGTCTTTGGAGCGCCTCGCTTGACGGCGGCCGTGAGGGCAATACCCACATCCAGGGGCATATCGATCGTGCGAGGAAAGCCGAGGATGACCTCCGCCGCAGTGTCTCCAACGAGCAGAACATGCACGCCGGCCCGCTCCAGCCAGCGGGCCGTGGTGGCGTCATAGCAGGTCAGACAGGAAAACGGATGGCCGTCACGGACAAGCCTTCGAAGCGTCTTGAGAGTGACGGGCGAGGCGGCCTTATCAGTAGTCACAAGGGAGTATAGGTCGAGGCCCCGGTGGGCCCATGTGCGGCGATGTTCGGACGGTGGCTGACCCCACGCCCAGACCCACGCGCAGACCCGCGCCCTTCCCTGCCCCGTGTAGGATGGGCACATGGAGCGGCGTCTCACCCCGGAACTCATGGACCAGCCCGGCATAACCCGGGCTGCACTGGACACCAGCCTGCGGTACATCCGGGGGGTGAACCAGCGGCTTGGTGGGGTGGAAGCCCTTTTGGGACACCTGCGCGCATGGTCGAGGCGATGGCCGCGAACGCGCCCGATCACGCTCCTTGACATCGGCACGGGATCGGCAGACCTGCCGCTCGCGGCCCGCAAGTGGGCCAGCGGGGCGGGGTTTGATCTGAGGGTCACGGCCATCGACAAGCACGAGACCACCCTAGCAATCGCGCGCGAGCACATCGCGGGTAGCCGCGGAATCACGCTGGTTGAGGCTGATGCGCTGGACCTGGACAACCGCTTCGGGACGGGTGAGTTTGATTATGTGCACGCGGGGCTGTTCCTGCACCACCTTCCCGATGACCAAGTCGTCCAAGTCCTCAAGAGCATGCACAGGATTTGTGCCGCGGGGCTGGTCTGGAACGACCTGATCCGGAGCCGGCTCGGGCAGTTTGTCGTTACTGCGTTGACGCTGGGGCGGCCGGGCATTGTGCGACACGATGCACGGGTCAGCGTCGAGGGCGGGTTTGTGCGTGAGGAGGTCGATCGGATGGCGGTGAAGGCCGGAATCGACTACTGCACGTACAAGGGAGAGGTGCTCACACATCGCTTCACGCTGGCTGGAGAGAAAAAGTCGGCGTGGAGGTGAGGGTGACCCGCGCAATGCCCGAGCGCAAGCGCCAAGTAGTCGTTATCGGGGGTGGCCCGGCGGGGGCGGCGGCGGGGTACCACCTCGCCCGGTTCGGGTTTGGCGTCACGATCCTCGAATCACGGCTTTTCCCGCGCGTGAAGGTCTGCGGCGAGTACATCAGCCCCGCCGTCGGCGAAGAACTCGAGAGGATTGTGCCCCGGGACCACCTTGTCGCGGCGGGAGCGACGCGGGTGGGAGCGTTCATCATCGAGGTCGGGGAACGTCGGCATGTTTGGGAAATGCCCTCCCCTGCGTGGGCGCTCAGCAGAAGTACACTGGATGAAGTACTGCTTGAGAAGGCTCGTGCGGCGGGCGCCGATGTCATCCAGCCGGCGATGGTCCAACGTGTTGAATACACCGACGATCGCGCGATTGTCTCGGTCACTGATGGACCGCATCTCAACGCCGACCTGGTGGTTCACGCGGATGGGAGTGGGCGGCATGATCTCGCTGGGCCAGTACCCACCGCGAAGGGATTGATCGGGCACAAGTGCCACCTGCGGGTGCCCGAAGGGGTGATCGAAGGGGTGACGATCCGGGCGTGCCCAGGGGCGTACGTTGGAACGATCCGAGTTGAGGGGGGGCTGGCGACGTGCGCCCTGGTGGCTGCTGCCAGGCTTACCACTGAGCATGGCGGGGACTTGGATTCTCTCCTGAAGCGCCTGTGGCCGCGATATCAGCACGAGTGCCGTGCAACCGACTGGAAGTCGTGCGGCGTCGCCCGGGGCGGGTACCAACGACCGGGGCACCCGCGGAGCCTGAGGATCGGCAACGCGGCCGGGGCTGTTGACCCCATTGGCGGCGAGGGTATCGGCTTGGCTTTGTGGTCTGGTTCCTTGCTCGCCGCGATTCTGGAACGCCTTGCGGGGCCAGAGGGCGACCTGACGCTCCCAGTCTTACACCGGGCCGAGGCTCAACTGGGAAGGGCGTACCGGGCAAGGCTGCGTACGCGCCTCCCAGCCTGCCGCGCGGCTGCGGCGGTCCTGTCGCGCCCCTGGCTGGTCCGGCTGATGTGGCCGCTGGTGCTGGCGCCATCGCTTTCGGTCCGGCCGTGGTATGCACTGACGGGAAAGCCGCTCAAGGCGACTTGAGGGATTGGCTGAGAATGGCGGTTGTGCCCTCTACACTCCGCCCGTGCCAATACTCGGATGTACCAATATTCTCCATCGCTACGGCGATGACATTATCCTCGAAGGCGTTTCGCTGACGATCGAGCCGGCCGACCGGATCGGCATCGTCGGGCGCAATGGGGCGGGCAAGACCACGCTCCTCAAGATCCTGGGCGGGCAACTCAAGGCCGACCAGGGGACGGTCTCGCTGCAACGGGGGGCCCGGGTGGGGTACCTCACGCAGGACCCGACGCTGGACTTTGAGGAAACGCTCCAGGAATCAGCCGAGGGCGCCTTCGAGCAACTGCACCAACTCCACAAGGACCTGCACGAGGTCTTTGAGAAGATGGCCCACGCGAAGGGCCTTGAACTGGACATGCTCCTCAAGCAGCAGGTGCGGCTTGAGGAAGAGATTGAGTCCGCGGGCGGGTACGTCGTCGAGCACAAGATCGCCGAGGTGCTGCACGGGCTTGGGTTCACCGATGCACAGTTCGGCATCAAGGTAAAGGACCTATCGGGCGGGCAGAAGGGCCGCTTGGCGCTGGCACGGTTGCTGCTGGAGAGCCCGGATGTGCTGCTGCTGGACGAGCCGACCAACCACCTGGATATCGAGGGGCGGCTGTGGCTGGAGTCGTTCCTGAGCAACGAGTTCCGCGGCGCGGTGCTGATGGTCAGCCACGACCGCTACCTGCTGGACGCGGTGGTCGGGCGGATCATCGAGACCGAGCAGGGCCGGCTGATCGACTACCCCGGCAACTACGCCAAGTTCCGCGAACTGCGGAAGGAGCGGCGGACGGTGATGCTGAAGGCCTACGAGTCTCAGCAGGGCAAGATCAAGAAGGAAGAGGAATACATCCGCCGGTTCAAGGCCGGGCAGCGGGCCCGACAGGCGGCGGGCCGAGAGAAGCGGCTGGACCGCGAGAAGGCCGACAACCTGCTCGAGCGACCGATGGAGTTTGACGTCTTTGACCTGCAACTCCCCAAGGCGGAGCGCACGGGGGATGTGGTGGTCTCTGCCCGCCAACTCTCGAAGAAGTACCCCAACGAGGATGGGACCGAGAAGGTCCTGTTCCGGGAACTGGATGTCAGCATCAAGCGGGGCGAGCGCTGGGGCATCATCGGGCCCAACGGCGCCGGCAAGACCACGCTGGTGCGGGCCATGCTGGGGGATGTTGAAGCGGACAGCGGCGTTATCCGGCTGGGGTCCAACGTCAAACTTGGGTACTACCGGCAGACGCACGATGGGATCAACCTCGAACTCTCGGTGTACCGCTACCTCCAGAACGTGATCCTGAAGGAAGCCCCGGGCCAGGCGATGAGCGAGCAACAGGCCCGCGACCTGGCGGGCGCGTTCCTTTTCAGCGGCGATGAGCAGGAGAAACTGCTAGGATCACTCTCGGGCGGGGAGCGCAGCCGCGCTGTGCTGGCGGGGCTGCTGGCGAGCGCCAAAAACCTGATCATCCTGGACGAGCCGACCAACCACCTGGATATTCCCAGCGCTGAGCGGCTGGAAGAGGCGCTCTCGAAGGCCAACGGCTACGAGGGGACGCTCATCCTGATCAGCCACGACCGGGCGCTGATCGACGGCACCTGCGAGCACCTGATCGTGCTGGACGGCAAGGGCGGGGCTGAGATCTTCATCGGGAACTACTCCGACTGGCACCGCCGGGAAGTCGACCGCCAGAAGGCCCGCGAGCAGGAAGAATCGCGGGAGAAGAACCGCCGCGAGGGGGGCGAGAAGCGCCAACGTGCCGCCGACGACCGCAAGCGGCAGGATCAGCAGCCCGCGAAGACCGGTCGGTCGGTTGCCTCCCTGGAGCGCATGAAGACCGAGCAGATTGAGGGACGCATCGAAGAGATCGAGCAGCGCACCCGGGCGATTGACGCACAACTCAACGACCCGGATGTGTGGCGCAATGCCCAGAAGAGCGCGGGCCTGGCGCAGGAACGCCGAAAACTCGCCGAGGAACTCGAGCCGCTGGAGTTTGAGTGGGCCCGCCGGGCGAAGACGTAGCCCCGGGGAACTGGCGGCCCTGTCGCGTTGTCTTCTCAGTGCGAGAACCACGCGACCAGAATCGCGACCACGGCCGCGGCAATCGCAATGGCGAGACCTAGGAGCCGGCCCGCAGCGCGGCTGGGCGGTTCGGGCGCGCGAAGGAGTCTGAGGCCGCCGATTACGGACGGGCTGGACAGCCGCTCGCCGCTACGCGCGGCGTCCTGCACCACCGCGATGGCCAGGTTTGCATCGAAGGGGCGCAGGCCCATGTCAACGGCGGCCGCGACGAGTTCGCGCCGGCGGACTGGGGTCAGGATCGCCGCCCTCCCACCTTCGAGCGACGATGCGACGGTCGTGGCGAAGATCGAGCGAACATCCGTTGGGGCAAGGGTGGACGCCGTGATGTTTTCAAACGCGACGGCGCGGCGGGCCGCCCGGTCGCCCTGCGCGATCGGGGCCTGGTGCCGCGCCGTTTCATCGCCGCCTACCAGTCGCAGGGCATGGGCAGCGGCGGCGGGGTTGATGGAGGCTCGGTGGGACATGCGTATGAGAAGCGTACTACGGCTTTGCGGCGCGGCCACGAATCGTATCGCGCTGCAAGCGATGTCGGTCCACTTGCTACAGTGCAGACGGCTGCTGGTAGGTGTCGGCCGGCTCGGGCTGGGGGTGTTTGTGTATCGGGAGATCCGATGACGGTGCAGGAATCGATTGAGGCACTTCCGGCGGCGGCCGGTCCGCAGGTTGGTTCTCGGCCCATGCCGGGCACACTGCCGTCGGTCCGGACAGCCCTGGGCACCGATCAGGTGCTGGCGCGGCTGGACAGCGCGGCTAGGCGGGGGCGGTTACCGGGCTTTGCACGGTGCACCGGTGAGAACCTGTTTAAGGTAGTTGCCTACGGGGAGCCTCTCGACCACGACTTGTTCGCCCGGGCTGAAGGCCACGGGGCCGCGGGGTTCACCCTGCACTTCAGTCTGCGGATGCTGCGCAAACTGCCCATCATCTTTTGGGTGATGACAGCCGTGACGGTGTGGCCTGGTGTCTGGCTGACTGATTCGATGTTGCGGACCTACTTTGACTGGTACCGTTTCGCAACGTGGATGTGGTACATCCCGCTCACGGTGCTGCCGATTCCCTGGATGTGGGCCCGGTGGGTGGGCCGGTCAAGGACTGCCGCGCACGAGTCGGCGGTTGAGCAGATTGCATCCGTGGCGAAGGAACTCGGCGGGGAAGTTTGCGCTGAAGGCTGAGGGCGGGTCGCCATGTGGGATGTGCATGACCTGGCGCGGGTGGCAAGGGCGGGGCTCGAAGGCGCCGACCGCCAGTGGACCCTGGAACAGTCCGTGTACGGACTGGACTCGATGTCGGAACTTGCGTTCCACCCGCTGCTGACGGCGGCGTTTGCCACAGCCGGGCTGGGGGTTCGGCGCGAGCAGCCCTACCCAGGGGCCCCGGAATCTCGGGCGAGGTTCAACGACAGGCAGCGTTGCGACATGGTGCTCCTGGCGCGCCCTTCCGATGCACTCCTGGACCCCGTGCTCGAACGGATCGAGACAGACAAGGCGGCGGGGACGTTGTTTGCGAGCGCGGCGGAGGTCCGGACCTCAACTGGAAGGGTCGATCCGAAGGAAGCGTTCTGGCTTGAGGTCAAGGTGGTCGGACAGTTCACCTACACGCAGGGAATCCCGGGGCCGAACCGGGCGTATGCATCCGAGTTGACGCGTAGCCTCACTGTTGACCTGGCAAAGATGGGACGGGACGGTGCGCTGGAGTGGGCGGGCCTGCTGCTGGTGCTGTTCACCGCTGATGAAGAGACGGCGGAGCACGACCTGACGGTGGCGATGCACCGCTCGCTGGACAGGGGTGTCTTGCTGCGAGCGCCGGCCGTGGAGCGGTTTGCCGTTCCCGACAGGATCGGCAACCGCGTGTGCACCGTGGCGGTGATACGGGCCGGTTGATCAAGCGCTGGCCGCGAGCGTGCGCATCGGGAGGCCCGCGAACTGCTCGATGGCGTCCGCAGCGCCGGACGCCGCGTTCACGTTGCTGAAACGCTCAACAACCTCGGCGAGGTGCTGCTTCTGCTCGCGCTGCACCCCGGGGTCGGTCAGGAGTTGCTGCGCGGCCTTGATGATCGCCCCCGCGCCGCCAAAGTGCGGGATGAACTCGGGGACGATGCGCTTGCCCGCGAGAACGTTGGGGAGCGAGAACAGTTTGGTCGAAAGGACCGTGCGGGCGAGCAGGAAGAAGAGCGGGTTTGATTTTTTGTAGAAGACCACCATGGGGCGGTTCTGCTTGGCGACCTGGAGCGTGACCGTGCCGCTCTTCACCAGCGCGATCTGGCACCAGCGGACCACGGCGTCGGTGTCCTGCACCACGATGCGCAGGTCGGCGGGCCAGCCGGCGCGGGTGCGCTCGGCCATCCCCTTGAGGGTGGTGGCCACGCGGTCGCTGGTGGCGGCGACCACTCCCACGGCGTTGGGGTGGAGCTTCTTCAGGCTGCGGAAGGCGTCGAGCAGGATGGGGAAGTTGCGTTTGAGTTCATCCGGCCGGGAACCTGGCATCATGGCGATCCGCGGCTCACCATCGCCGAAGATGGACCCGCGACGATCCAGTTCTTCGGTGTTCAGAACGCGGTCGAAGAGGAAGTGCCCGATAAAGCGCGCCGGGACGTTGCGGCGGGCAAAGAACGTCTCTTCAAAGGGGAGCATGCACAGGACCATGTCGGTCAGGCGGCGCAGTTTGTGGATCCGCCAGCGTCCCCAGGCCCAGATCTGGGGCGCCACCAGGTGCACGACGCGGGCGCCGTGCCGACGGGCGATCTCGCAGATGGAGGTGTTGGCCGCGGGGGAGTCGACGGGGACGTGCACGGCCACCTTGTTGAGCATCATCCACGCATCGATGCGGTTGTTGATCTTCTTGTGCTCAAGGATTTTGGAGAGTCCGGGCATCCCCATGACGGCATCGTCGCCGGTGCGTTCGATGAGTGTGGCCCCCGCGCGCTCCATGCGCGGGCCGCCCCAGGCGAAGATCGGCAGGGTGGGGTGCCGCAGGCGCAGCTCCGCGACCACAGCGGAGGCGTGGTCATCACCACTGGGCTCAAAGGCCGTGAAGAGCAGCGCGGGCAGGCCGTTGTCAACAGCGCGCGGGGCCGCGGGGGCTTGTTGGATGGGTGCTTGCAGCACCGGAGAGTCAAGCATTGCCATGATCGGTTGTCAACGAACGCGAGCGGAATACGGACCGGTCGCGTGGTTCGCCCGCTCTGCTCAGAGACCGGCGGCCTCAAGCCAGGCCGAGGGCTTTTTGTCCAGGGCCGTCGCGACGGTCACCAACGACTCCAGGCTTGGCAGGTGCGCACCGCGCTCAATCGAACTCAACTGGCTGACGCTCACTCCCGAGCTTTCGGACAGGTCCTTCAGTGTCCAGGCCCGTTCGGTCCGGGCCAGCCGCATCTGCCGCCCCAAGTCAGCCCGGAGGCGGTCTTGCGGGCGTTGCCCCAGGCCCAGGGTGGTGACGGCCTGGGCCAGCGAACGGCGGAGTTCGGCAACAGAGAAGGGCTTGGCGAGGTAGTCAAACACATCCTGTCTGAACGTCTGGCGCATGCTGTCGAGCGAGGGGTAGCCGGTCACGACGATGACGCAGAGCTTGCTCCAACGGCGGCGAATTTCCGCCAGGACCTCTTCGCCGTTGTGGCGACCCATCTTGATGTCGAGCAGCACCAGGTCGGGGAGGCGGGCCTCGCATTCCTCGAAGAACGATGCGGGGGTGGCGCAGGTGCGGACGTGATGCCCATCGCCCTCGAGCACCGATCGGATGTACTGCCGGAAGTCGTCGTCGTCGTCCAGGGCGACGATCAGCAGCGGCGTCGGTGGCGGGCCGGGTTGGCTGGGCTCAGGGGTTGATTCGTTCAAGGATTCCCGGACCTTTCTGGCGCTGCCGCCCATTCGTGCGCCGTTGCCGGACCTCCGGGGGCAGGGCTCCGTGCCGCGGCGGGCAGGATGATCTCGAAGACCGCCCCGGGGCGATCGGTCCGGTTGCGTGCCAGGATAACCCCGCCGTGCTCGCGAACGATGCCGTCTGAAACGGCCAGCCCCAGCCCGGTACCGCGGGCGTCGAGGTGGCTGCTGACAAAGGGCTCAAAGAGGTGCGGCAGAATCGCCGGATCGATGCCGGGCCCTTCGTCCGTGATCGTCACCGAGACCCAGTCGCGGCCATTCTTGAGCGAGGATTCGGCTTCGACCACGACCCGAGCGCGGCTGGCACCCGGAACGGGGAGTTGATCGCCCGCCTCGGAAAGGTAACCGGTTGCATCGCGACCGACAGCCGCTTCGGACGGCCCGGGGGCGTGGCGTTCCTGGCTGTTTCCGGGCACGCTCCGGATGGCATCGACCGCGTTCCTGATCAGGTTCACAAGCACCTGCACCATACGGTCCGGGTCGCACTCCAGTGCGACCCGCTCGGAGACTCGGTTGCATACGTCCACGCCGCGACCCTCGCGGTCAAGGTTGACCAGCATGATCGCCTCCTGGGCGATGGCTTGCACCGTCACGGGGCGCGACTGCGGGGGCCGGGCACGGGCAAAGTCCAGCAGGCTATCACCCAGGCGCTCAAGGCGACCCACCACGCGGAGCATGAGGGCGGCCTGCGGCGGGTCGATGCTCCCGGGATGGGAGTTGAGCTTCTCAACTAACCCCTTGAGTACAGTCAGCGGAGTGTTGAGTTCGTGGGCGATACCGGCGGACATCATGCCCAGGCTCGCGAGCCGGTCGGCATCGGCCAGGTTGCGCCGGGCTGTCTCCAGCAGGTAGTTCTTGCGCATCAGGTCGTTGGCGACCTGTTCGAGACGAGCGAGGGCCTCTGCGAGCGCCGCTTCCTGCCGGCGCAACTGGAGGATTGCCTTGTTCCGGGAATCCATGATCTCGCCGAGTTCGTCCGCGGGAATGCTGGAGGGCGGGATGATCTCTTCGTTCTTCCGCCCCTCCTGGATGGCCCGGTCCGCCGCCAGGATGCGGCGGATCGGCGCGTACACGTTCTGGGGCAGGACGAAGACCTCCAGCGCAATCGCGACGAGTGCGTAGACGGCCAGGAGCGCGACCACCAACAGCAGGTACAAAGTGGAAACCGCAGCGCGAGCCTCGGGGATACGCATTGCAAGGGCGTGAAAGGCCTCAGGCACGCCCGCGCGGGCCGGCGTGTATGAAATGGCGCAGGGGCCCATGTCGGCCAAGTCCGCGCCGACGGCTCGCCCGGGGCTGGCAATGGCCTCCATGGCGGTTGTTGAGTCAATCCCGAGTTCCGACTGAGAGCCAGACCGAACTACAGCCCGGTCAGCAAGGTCGCGCAACAAGGGGTCGTCGGCGGGCGGACCGAGGGCCGCGAGCGCGGGGGTTGCCAGGCCGAGCAGCCGCTTGGCCTGGTCGAGTTCTGCGGACTCCACTACGTGGGTCAGGCTGGGGCGGAGGGCGATCAGGAGGACCAAGGCGAGCGCCAGCGAGAAACAGGTGTGAAGGAAGACCAGTTTCTTGCGGATCCTCATTCCCGCCAGGAACCCGGAGCGCTCACCGCCCGCGACCTGTCGGAGTTGGCGGCGGTCAAATACCGGCTCTGGAAGCGCCGGGGCCTGTGGCGCGGGTGCCCGAGGGGATTGCTGGTCAGTTTCTGCCATCAATGATCCGGCCTGCATCGAAGGGCATGGGCACGTCCCTAGACTGGACTCCGTGGCTCCCAACCCTGAATCATCGCGTCGGCCCGCAGCGCCGACCGCTCGACAACGCCCCCCCCACGGCGACTCGCGCAGCCCCGCACGGGGCTTGCCCGCCCCTGCGACGGTGGCGAAGGCCGCGCCCGCCGACCGCCCCAGGGACCTGGTGTACCGTGCCCTGGCGCACCAAGCGGAACTGTACCCGCTCCTGGATATGGCCCCGCTGGAAAGTTCGGGGTTCGGCCCGCGCGATGCGGCGTTTGCCCACGCCATTTACGACGCCGCGATGCGACGATGGATCACGCTGGGGTACCTCCTCCAGCAGTGCCTCAGCCGGCCGTTTGGCGAGGTCGAACCGATGCTGCGGGGTGTGTTGCTGGGCGGAGCGGCACAACTCCTGCTGCTGGATCGCGTCCCGCCGCACGCGGCAATCAATGAGTCCGTGTCGTGGGCCAAGGCGGCGGTCAAACCGGCGGCGGGCGGGCTGGTAAACGCAGTCCTGCGCAAGATCGCATTGCTGGTGCATGGGCCTGCTCAGGAGGGCCTGCCGCAGGCAACGGCGCGCGGCCCATGGACCGGGGCACGCGACGAGGTGCCGCTTTCCGATGGAACGGCGGTGAAACTCACGCGCGGGATCCTCCCGGGCGACGCCGTGGACCGCATCGCCATCGCCACAAGCCACCCCGTGTACCTGGTCCGGCTCTGGGCGGCGCTTTGGGGCTTTGATCAAGCCAAGTACCTGGCCGCGCACGGGCTGGTGAATCCACCGACCATACTCAACGCCGCGCACGCGCTGACGGAGGTCCCAAGCACGGTCGCCCACGCGCAGGCCGGGCACCGGGTATACCAGGGTGGACGCGAGGAACTCACGTCTCTGTTGGCGACGAGGAATGATGTCTGGGTGCAGGACGCCGCTTCGTCTCGGGCGGTCGCCGGGGTATTCGACCTGACGCCATCTGTCGTGATCGATGCGTGCGCCGGGCAAGGAACCAAGACGCGGCAACTGGTGGCGGCGTTTCCCCATGCCCGCATTTTCGCGACCGACACCGACCCGCGCCGGATGCAGGCCCTGCGTGCGCTGGCTCAGCGCGAGCGGCGTATCGGGATCGTCGAGCCCAGCGCCCTGACCAAGCTGTTCGCCGGGGGCGCGGACCTGGTGCTGCTGGATGTGCCCTGTTCCAACACGGCGGTGTTGCCGCGCCGTGTCGAGGCGAGGTACCGGTTCGTGGGGGCGGAGGGCGTCAAGGTCGGGGCGGAAAACCAGTTCGCCCGGCTGGTCCGGCTGCAACGGGCGATCCTGAACGATGGGCGGGCGCTGCTCCGGCCGGGGGGGGCGATCCTGTATTCGACGTGCAGCCTGGAGCCGGAGGAAAACGAACAGCAGGCGGCGTGGGCCTGTCGAGATGGCGTACTCCGGCTGGAGCGCGAGGCAACGGTGCGGCCCATAGGCCTTCCCGGTGAAGCCGGCGTCAACTATCAGGACGGCGGGTACTCGGCCTTGCTGCGGCGTGTCTAGTTCGGCTTGGGCCTGCGAACGTACAAGTCGGCCGCCCGCACCAGCGGCACCCCCACCAGTTCCGCCAGCCGGCGCGCCACGCGCTCGAGGTTGTGGGCCGCAAACCCCAGCGCAATGCGCTCGCTCCGCCCCTGGGCATCCTTGACGAGCAACACGCAATGTCGCTCCGGAGAGTTGGGCCCTCCCGACCTCTGGTGTGACACCCAGATCAGTTCGACACACTCGATCCTGTCGCCCCGAACAACCCGGTCTCCGGATGCGATCCGGAGTGACCCCGAAGGACGATGCCACGTGGCGAACGTCGCACTGGGAATCGACTCCATGATGCGGGCAGCCCCCGCCCGCATCAACACTCCACAGAAGATGTACAGCAAGAAGGCAACGATTTTTTGTGGGGTGAAAAAGGCCGGGTCATCGTCCAGCAAAAGCACCGTTGCCGGAATGGCAACACCGACGACGAGAATAGAGGTCACCAACACCGCCCTGCCATACGTTCCGGTCGGGGCCACGGACGACAATCGGACCGTGTCTCCCTCGTCGCTCACATCCCAGCCCCCGCCGCGAAACCCGCCGTCGGTGTCGGCCCACTCCGGTCGGTACGCGCCGGGATCGGCGGGATCGGGCCCGGGACTGGGTGGGTTGGCCGTACGATCGTCGTGCACGGACCCATGATACCTGACGCAGCACTCCCAACCATCGCCTCCACATCGCACTCGCCCGGGGAGGGGCGTACACTGCCGCTCGGTTTTCAGGGGCCCGTGCGGGGCAAGTGATCGAACGGGGTCTGCCACGAGCCATTGGCGTGGAGCGAGAAGCTTGATGAACCTGCTGGACATTCTTACTCCCGAGTGCATCCGGGCACCCGTGACGGCACTGGACAAGAAAGGCGTGATCGACGAACTTGTCGATGTGCTGAACGCCGCCGGGCGCGTGAGCGACCCCAAGGCCCTGAAAGAAGCGGTCTGGACTCGAGAGCAAACCCGAACGACGGGCATCGGGCACGGCCTGGCGATCCCCCACGGCAAGTGCGCCGGAATGCCGGGGCTATCGATGGCCATCGGCAAGCCCGCCCGCCCCATGGACTTTGAAGCAATCGACGGCCAGCCGGTGAAGCTCGTCGTCCTGCTGGCCAGCCCCCCCGACCGCACCAGCGACCACATCCAGGCCCTCGCCCGGATCAGCCGGCTGATGACCATGGACGAGTTCCGAGAGCGGATTTACGCGGCCCAATCCGCTTCTGAAATCTACGACCTGCTCAAGAGTCAAGAGCGGCCGGGGTAACGGCCCCTCACGGACACTGTGATCCAGATGCAAGTCCCAGCGAACATCTTCGCGCCGCTGCCGGCGATTGAAGGGTACTTGCGCGGGTGCTTCCGGCCCGCCGCCCGGGGTGGCCAGGGCCGTCTCACTCCCCCACCGCCGGGGTTGGTTGCCGCGGTTGAGTACGCGCTCCTCGGCGGGGGAAAGCGGCTGCGCCCGCTGATCGCCTGGCACTCGTGCATCGCCGTCGGCGGAACGGGAGAGGACAGCCTGAGCGCGGGCGCGGCGGTAGAACTCATCCACGCCTTCAGCCTTGTGCACGATGACCTTCCCGCCATCGACAACGATGATGTTCGGCGCGGCCGGCCCTCTCTGCACAAGCACGCGGGGGAAGCCATGGCCATCCTCGCCGGGGACGCCATGCTGACGCGCGCCCTTGAGTTGCTGACCGAGCGGGAAGCCTGGCCCGCAGCGCTCCGCCTTGAACTCATCACGGAGTTGGCGCGGGCCACGTCGGCGATGATTGCCGGGCAGGTCTACGACACCATGGGCGGCCTGCCCGACCACATGGACGCCCGCGAACGGACCCGAATGATCCACCGCGGCAAAACCGGCGCGCTCCTCACCGCGGCCGCGCGCATGGGGGCCATGTGCGGATTGCGCCACCAAGGCCCGGGCGCGGCGGATGAAAAACTCGCGCACATCACCCGGTTTGCCGGCGCCGTGGGGCTCGCCTTTCAGATCGTTGACGATCTCCTGGACGTCACCCAGAGCAGCGAGCACGCGGGGAAAAAGACCAACAAGGACGCCGCCGCCGGGAAAGTGACATACCCCGCGGTCTTCGGCGTAGAGGGGTCGCTCGCGGAGGTGGCGAGGCTCCGCCAAGAGGCATTATCGGGCGCGGCTGCCCTGGGCCCCAGCGCCTCGAACCTGACCGACCTTTGCGAGTACTTGTGCGTACGAACAAGGTAACACCGGTCACCTTCCCGATGTGGGAGGGGCGGCGGGGTGGGTTCATCTTCCGGGGGAATCACGAAAACCATCGACCTGTTTGTGCGCCCCTCCAGTCCACCCTCCCTTGTGAGTGGGAAACTGCGGTTGCCGTCGGGCACGCCCCACATTTGATTGCCGGTCCGGCCCGCATCACCTACAGTTGTTTCAGAAGTAACTGAAACTCGACCCTGACACCCGATATTCCCCGCGATGAACCTCCTCGAATCCATCCGCACGCCCGCCGATCTCCGCTCCATGTCGCTGGCCGACCTCCAGCAACTGGCACAGGAAATTCGCGCGGCAATCTGCGGGCAGATTTCGCTCTCGGGCGGCCACCTGGCGCCCAACCTGGGCGTGGTCGAGTTGACGATCGCGATGCACTACGTCTTTGACTTCTCGCACGACCGCCTGCTCTTTGACGTCGGGCACCAGTGCTACCCCCACAAGCTGCTCACCGGGCGGCTGGGATTGCTCGCCAAACTGCGCACCCGGGACGGCATGGCCGGGTTCCCCGAGCCGCGCGAATCGCCCTACGACCTGTTCAGCGTCGGGCACGCGGGGACCGGGATCTCGACGGCCGTCGGCATGGCACGCGGCGACACGCTCAACCGCGAGGCCTTTGATTCCAAGGCCAACCCCACGGGCCGCAGGGTCGCCACGCTCATCGGCGATGCATCCATCGTCAACGGCGTAGCGATGGAAGGGCTGAACAACGCGGGCACGCTCAAGCGGCAGTTCCTGGTGGTGCTCAACGACAACGGGATGTCGATCAGCAAGCCGCAGGGAGCCCTGGCGCACTACTTCGACCGCGCCCGCCTTTCGCACGTGTACACCGACCTCAAGAAGTCGGCGAAGGAAGTCCTCAAGCAACTCCCCGGCGGCTCCCTGGTCAAGGGCGCGTACCACGCCGTGGGTGAGGCCGCCAAGGCCGTTGTCAACGAAGGGGCATGGTTCGAGCACTTCGGCCTGCTCACCGCCGGCCCCGTCGATGGCCACGATCTGCCCACCCTCATCCAGTTCCTGCGCGAAGCCCGCGATCAGGACCGGCCCATGGTGCTGCACGTCAAGACCATTAAGGGCAAGGGCTATGAGTTTGCCGAGCAGGACGCCAGCCGCTTCCACTCCCCACCAGCCTTTCAGATCAACGGCACCTTGCAGCGCGAGGGCTGCCGCGTCGAACTCAAGACCGAGGGCCGGAGTTTCACAACCGCCTTTGCGGATGCGATCGGCTCGCTGATGGAGCGCGACCCCAAGGTGGTCGCCTGCACCGCCGCCATGCCCGACGGCACCGGCCTGGACAAAGTCCTGCCGCGCTTCCCCGAGCGCGCGTGGGACGTCGGCATCTGCGAGTCGCACGCGATGGACATGATGGCCGGGCTTGCCAAAACCGGCTTCAAACCCTTCTTCGCCGTCTACAGCACGTTCCTCCAGCGGGCCTTTGACCAGGCCTTCCAGGAAGTAGCGCTGCAGGGCCTCCCCGTGCGGCTGTGCCTGGACCGCGCGGGCCTGGTCGGCGGCGACGGCGCTGTGCACCACGGCTTCTGCGATGTGGCGCTCCTCCGAACCCTGCCCGGGGCCGTGCTCACCGCCGCCATCGATGAACCATCACTCAAGGCAGCGCTGGAGTTCATGCGCACGTGCGACCGCGGCTTGTCGGCCGTGCGCTACCCCCGTGACAACGTGAGCGATCGGCTGGCCGCGCTGCCTTGTCCGCCGTTCGAGGTCGGTCGTGCGCGCTGCCTGACGCCGAAGTTTGACGGCCTCGAAAACTGCGACTCTCCAACTATCGAACTCCCCGATGTCGCGGTGCTGGCCTTCGGCACCATCGCGATCACAGCCTTGGCTGCGACCGAGGCACTTTCAGGCGACATGGGCGTAGCGGTGTATGACGCCCGGTTCGCCAAGCCGGTCGATCGCGCCCTTATCCGCGCCCTCCTCGCCCGCGGCATCCCCATCGTCACCGTCGAAGACCACAGCCTGATCGGCGGCTTTGGGTCCGCCGTGCTCGAGGCAGCGCAGGACATGGGCCTGAACACCGTCCCCATCTCCCGCATGGGTCTTCCCGACTCCTGGGTATACCAAGACTCCAGGGCCAAGCAACTCGCCGAGGTCGGGCTCGACCAGCCAGGCCTGACCCGCGTCATTCGCGCCGCGGCGGCGGGGCCGGACCACGTCGATTCGCTGGGGTCCGCTTCGGTGGTGCAGGGGTAGTGCGGCGAATCACCTGATTCAGGCGGGTGGCACGACCGAACTCTCTGACGATCCAACATCCACCGCCGTCCGCGATCAACAACCACCAGCGCTCGCCCCCGGCGGTGGGTGGTGCACTCGCGCGGCAACTCCCGTGAGAATGGCCACAATCCTGAAAGTCCCAACTCAATTTGGACGTTGCACATTGTGAAGCGTCCTGTACACTCTGCAAACGCGTTCAGTTCCTGCGCTCGGGGGCCCCTCAGGCACCTGAGCCGCCAGATGAGGAGAGAGACATGCATGGATCCAAGGCCTTGGCCACCGGTATCGCCGCCGCGCTCGTCCCGGTCTGCGTCGTGGCGCCCGAATCAACCGCCGCCGTGCTGTACACGCAGAGCGACCTGATCGCCCAAGCGCCCACCACCCGATTTGTCGCCCTGGTGCACCAGGAACTGCACCGTCCACCGAGGGCGCTGCTGTCCTGGGGGACCGGCATTCTGCCCGCCGGGCTCAACAATCGCGATGTTGCGGTCGATTCGCCCCCCGGCTTTGATTCCTACACCCTCATCGGCCTGGACTCGGTAGGCGGCGTCTTCGTTTCATTCTCCAACCCCGCGGCCGCCATCGGCCAGCCCTTCTCCTCTGTCTTCCCCGGTTTCAGCGAGGCCCAGGTCGCGGATGCGATCTTGACCGGCGATTCATCGCTCACGGACTTCATGAACCTGCTCGACACCATGCCCAGCGTGGGTACTTCGATGGGTCTTGAATGCCGAACGGTGCACTTCAGCGACGGGGCCGACTACGGCTCTTTCATCGCCGATTTTTCACCCGTACCCGCCCCGGGAGCGACGATGGTGGTCATGCTCGGCGGAGTGTTCTCTCTCCGCCGACGCAGAGCCGCGGGCTGAACGATCGTGTCCACTCCCGGTAATCAGCCCGGCCCGGTGCCCGCTCCAACGGGCTTCCCGTTTGCGCGGACCGTCTGCGGTTGCCGCCGATGCTCCATCAGTTGCGAGCACCTGCCCGGCGCGCTGGCCCCCTCCGATCTGCCCATCATCGCGGCTCATCTGGGACACGCAGACCCGGTCGCGTTCGCGCGTGAATCGTTATTCGCCAGCGAAGGGGCAACGCTCGCCATGGCCGATGGTCGCATCATTTCCCTGCCCACGCTCGTCCCTCGGAGCGACCCCGGCGGAGCCTGCATCTTTTACAAGCGAGGCCGCTGCACCATCCACGCCGTCTCTCCCTTTGGGTGCTCCCAGATCGACGCCCACATGTCCGACGCCGAGTTCACTCGACGCAGCAACGCGAGTTACAACGCGCTGCTCGATGACCTTGAGGCCGGCGGCGCCTACTCGCGCACGGTGGCCGAGTTGCGGGCCATTGGCCAAGTTGCGCCGCCCCTTGCCACTCGCCGCGAAGGGCTGCTCGCCGCCATGCGCAAGGAATCCCTGATCTGATGCGACCGGGGGTGCCGCCGCAACGCCACAAGGCGGCAGTTTGCCATACTTCGCCGGCAGGTGAACTCTCCCGCTCCCTGACGGTCGCGTCTCCGATTGCACCAATCGGCATTTTTCGCGCTTCAAGCGCTAACTGCCGACCGCCAGTGCTCCAACGAGCCAGCAACCCACCCATTCCTCTTGGCACGGCCGTTGTGTCATGGTCCCCCGGTGAGCCCCCGCGCGCACGGGGGGCTGGAGACATCGCTTCCATGTCCTACGGCCTGCAAATCTCTGCCTCCGGCATCATGACGTCGCTCTACCGGCAGGATGTGTACGCCAACAACCTGGCGAACATCGACACGGTGGGGTTCAAGCCCGATGTGCCGTCCAGCCGGCCGCGGGACGCGGTGCGGGCCGAGGATTCGCTGCCTTTCCTGCCCTCCAACAAGCTTCTGGAGCGGCTGGGAGCGGGGGCGATGCTCAACCCCAACAGCATTGACTTCACGCAAGGGTCGCTCAAAACCACGGGCAACGCGCTCGACCTGGCCATTCAGGGCGATGGGTTCTTTGTCGTCGGTGATGCGACCGGGCGTTCGGGGGAACAGGTCCGACTGACACGCGACGGCCGCTTTACGCGGGATTCCGGCGGGCGGCTGGTCATGGCGACCACGGGTGCCCCGGTGTTGGACACGGCCGGTCTGCCCATCGAACTGCGCTCGGGATCGTCCATCACGGTCGACGGGGATGGAACCATCAGGCAGAGTGGCGAAGTCATGGCCCAGATCAAGATTGCGCAGGTTGAGAACCGCGGGCAACTTTCCAAGTTGGGGCAAAGCCTGTTCATGGCCCCGGCCGCGGCGATTGGCGCCGCTGCTGCCAGTGGGAGCGTGCGTCAGTTTGCGGTGGAGGATTCCAGCGCAGATGAGATCAAGACGCTGATGCAGATGACATCGGCAGGGCGCGAGGTGGAGGCCAACGTGTCCCTGATTCAGCAGCACGACCGCATGATGGACCGGGCGATCAACACGCTCGGCCGGGTCGCCTAGGAGGCAGAGAGAGCGGTATGGCCATTAATGCGCTTCAATCGGCCTCTTCGGGGCTCTCCGCGCTGAATACAGCGCTGGATGTGACCGCCAACAACCTGGCCAACGTCAACACTCCGGGGTTCAAGTCCAGCCGTGTGAACTTCCAGGACCTTCTATATATAGAGAAGGCCCAGCCCGGGGTGCTCAACGCCAACGACGATGAGCGGCCGATGGGGCTGTACGTGGGCCTGGGGGTCAAGGTCTCGGGCACGCAGTTGGACTTCACCCAGGGTGCGCCGCAGGCGACCGACCGGCCGCTGGACGTTCTGATCAACGGTCGCGGCTTCTTTGAGGTCGCGGTTGAGGACAATCTCGGCGCGGGCGGTCGGGCGTATACGCGAGCGGGAAACTTCGCGCTCAACTCGGATGGCGAGATGGTCCTTGCCAACGACCAGGGCCGGCGCGTGCAGCCGGGGATCAGCATCCCGGCCGAGGCCCTCGAAGTCACGATCACATCAGACGGCAAGGTGCTGTACACGGTGGCCGGCGAGGCGGAGCCTCAAGAAGCCGGGCAACTGGAGTTGGCAACCTTCATCAATCCGGCGGGCCTCAAGCAGGTGGGCGAGAACCTGTACGTCGAGTCGGCCGCTTCCGGGCCGCCCAACCTGGGGATCCCCAGCACCGATGATCGTGGGTCGTTGCAGGCGAACTTCCTGGAGGCGTCAAACGTCGACCCGACGCGCGAACTGATCGACCTCATCAAGACCCAGCGGGCATTTGAAATGAACAGCCAGTCGATCCGTGCCGCGGATGAGTCGCTGAGGACCATTGCCCAGTTGAGGCGGTAAACGGAGTTAGAAGTGGCTGAGTGGCCAAGTGGCGGAGTGGCAAAGTGAGAAACATCAGATCACTCCATCGCCGCTCCTTCACTTGGCCACTGTGCCACTTGGCCACTTGCGCACTTCTGCTCATGTGCATTGCGGCCCCAGCGGTGGCGCAGGACACGATTACGCTGCGGACCCGAGTTCACATCGCCGAGAGCCGCGCCCTCACGCTCGGCGATGTCGCGGAACTCAAGGGCTCGGAGGCGGAGCGGCTTGGGTCGCTGGTGCTGCTCGGTGCAGCGCCCCGGACGGGTGCGGACGCCACGGTGTCGCTCGGCGAAGTCCGGGCGCGGCTGGAATCAGAAAAGGGCGTAAACCTCGGGCGCATAACGCTTTCGGGCTCAAACTGCTCAGTACGGGTCACATCGCCATTGGCCCCACAGGCCCCCACCACCACGAAAGCCGACGCAATCCTGCCGGGGCAGCCTCCGGGCGAAACCGTCAAGGACCGTGTCGCGGGAAAGATCGCCGATGTACTGGGCGTGGCGCCGGCGGACCTCCGGCTTACGTTTGAGGATGCCTCGGAACTCCTGAGCACCCCCACCACCGGCCGCACCGTCGCGGTGCAGCACACCGGTTCCGGCCAGCGCATGCCGGTCTCCATCCGGGTTTATGACGGCGATCGGCTCATCGCCTCCGGCAGCGCGCGCATCGGGATTCTCGTGCAACGCGAGGTGGTGATGTCCAAGTCTCCCCGCGCCCGCGGCGAAACCGCCTCTACCGACGACCTCACCACCGGCACGCAGTGGCTGCCGCCGGACATGGCCCCCGCGCGATTGGCCGATGTCCGCACCGCCGACTTCCGCGCCCGCGTCGATGCCGGCCAGGTCATCGAACAGCGGCACATCGAGGCACCCCTGATCGTCAAGAAGGGCGACCTGGTGACCATCGATTGCCTGACGGACACCATCGTGGTCACATCCATCGCCAGGGCCAGGCAAGCGGGCCGCGACGGCGACGTGATTGAGTTCCAGACCCTGCAAAGCAAGCGGACATTCAAGGCCAGGATGAACGGCGCAGGACGTGCAGTCCTGGTAGCCACCAGCGGCGAAGGCACCCCATGAAGCACTACTTCCCCTCGGCCCTGATCCTGACGATACTGGCCGCGAGCCCGGTCGTTACGGCTCAAAGCCTGATGAGCAGCCCCCCACCCGTGGCCCCCCTGGACCGGACCGGGGAGCCCGACACCCAGGCGGCGCTCCGCGGCGTGAGCCTGCTCCTGGTTGAAGTCCCCAAGCCGCGGACATACGAGGTGCACGACCAGATCACCATCATCATTTCGGAGACCAGCAAGCAGAGCAGCACATCGAAGCTGGACACAAAGAAGGATGCCAGCATCCGCGCCTCGCTCGACCAGTTCCCCGACTTGGCCAAGCTGCTCGAGGCGGAACTGACCAATGGCGATAGCAGCCCCATCGCCGAGGTGGATGTTTCCTCCGGCCAGAAGTTCAAGGGGGATGGCAAGTACGAGCGGGCCGACCGGTTTACCGACCGGATTACGGCGACCGTGATCGACGTCAAGCCCAACGGCGTGCTGGTCATGGAAGCCCGGCGGGTCATTGGCAAGGACAAGGAAGTGCAGACCCTGGTCCTCTCCGGCTCGTGCCGGCGCGAAGATGTGACGAGCAATAACACAGTGCTATCGAGCCAACTCGCCGACCTGACCGTCGTCGCAACGGCCGAGGGTGATGTGAAGGACACGGCCAGCAAGGGCTTTATCACCCGCTTCTTCGAGGCGGTGTTCAACTTCTAGGACGAAGCCCGGCGATGGCACGCCATTCGCGTTGGGCCCGCCCATGGCACGCTTCGTTCTGCTCCTTGTGCTGCTCTCTGTGGCCGCTTCCAACGCGGCAGCCACCACCGTCAAAGAAGTCGCCCGCATCCGCGGTCAGGGGCAGTACATATTGCGGGCCGCCGGGCTTGTGGTTGGACTCAACGGCACCGGCGATTCCGGGAAGGAACTCGCCGTGGCGCGCCCCCTGGCCGAGGTGCTCAAGAACAGCGGAATCGCCCTGGGCAGCCCGCTGGAACTCCAGAACGGCAAGTCGGTGGCCCTGGTCATCGTCACCTGCACCATACCCGAGGGCGGGGCACGGGCCGATGACAAGTTTGATGTACAAGTCTCAGCCGCGCTGGGGGCCAGCAGCCTCAAGGGCGGCCAGCTCTACCTGACCCCGATGCGCGGCCCCTACGCGACGAGCGACCTCTACGCCGTCGCCCAGGGCACGATTGACATTGAGGACGCCGAAGAGCCACGCACGGGGCGCGTCCGCGGCGGGGCCCGCATCACCAAGGACATCCTGAATCAGCCCATCACGGACACGTTCGACGTGATCATCGAGCCCTCGTTCTCCGGTTGGGCCGCGTCAAGCCAGATCGCCATCGCGATCAATGCCCGGGCCCAGCCGCAGGGGCCGCGGGTGGCGATTGCCGTGGACGACCGCACGATCCGCGTGTCCATTCCAGAGTCAGACCGCCAGGACCGGGCGGGCTTTCTGGCGGATGTGATGTCGGCGGATGTGAACACGACGCTGCTGGACCTTCCCGCGCAGGTGATCTGCAACCAGAAGACCGGGTCGATCATCGTGACGGGCGATGTGCAGATCAGCCCGGTTGCCATCACCCACAAGGACCTCAACGTCACCACGACCATCCCTCCGCCCGTACCCAGCCCGCAGAACCCGCTGGTCGAACGCGACCAATGGATGGCGCTCAAGACCGAAGGCAAGCCCAGCGAGGTGGCCAAGCTCAGCGACCTGATCAAGGCGTTCAAGCAGCTTGATATCCCGGTGGAGGAGCAGATCGGGATCCTGCAGATGCTGCACAAGACCGGGAAGCTCCAGGCCAAACTGATCGTGGACTGACACTCGTGATTCAACCACTCTCAACCAGTTCACCAACCGCGCTCTACTCGCCCTCGCCAGTGGTGTCGCGCGAGGCCCAGGAGGCGTTCGCGCAGGTCATCTCTCGCGCGACCGGCGCGGGCGACCAAAGCCCGGAGGCGCGGGCGCGCGCGGCGGCCGAGCAACTGGTATCAACCGCCTTAGTGCAGCCGGTGCTCAAGCAGATGCGGGAGACAAGCCAGGCCGCGCCGCCGTTCGCCCCTGGACAGGGGGAACGCACTTTTCGCGGGCTGATGGATGCAGGACTTGCGCACAAGATGGTGAAGTCGGGGAGCTGGGGGCTCGTGGATCGGTTGGCACACGGAATGCTGAAGCGGATGGGCATCGAGGCGCCGCCGGGCGCAGCGCCCATGGAGCACGCAGCCCAGTGAGCACAGCCCCTCCACTCCCGCACACCATGACCCGCGAGTTGCTCGCCACCCGGCTCGAGTCGCTGCTCACGGAGCTCCACGACCAGTACACGGCGATGGCGCTGCAGGTCGGCCTGCACAGGAGCGCCCTTAGTTGTGCCGATGGGCGGGGGGCTGAGGCGTGTGCGCTGGCCGAGGCTCAGACGCTGGCTGCCATTGCCGAACTCGAACAGCGGCGGCGCGAACTGGTCGCCGCTTCCTGCACTCGATTCCCATCGCTGGGGAACAAGATGGCGCAGACCATCACCCTCTCGGACCTGGCCGGGGCGGTGGATGAGTCGCAGCGCCCGCGCCTGCTGTCGCGCGCGAAAGAAGTGAGGGCGCTGATCGGCGCTGTGCTGGAACAACTGCGGATGATGAAAGGCGCCACCCGCTCGCTCCTGGCGCACATGGACGGCCTGATGCGACAGGTGGGCAAGCAACTGAGTCATGCGGGAACGTACACGCGGCGCGGCTTCGTCGAGCCGGGCGGCACGGTCGTCTCGGCCCTGGATATCCGGTCGTAACTTATGAGTCTCACAGCCGCCATTCACATCGCCCGATCGGCCTTGACTGCCAGCCAGATCGGCATTCAAGTGGCCGGCAACAACATCGCCAACGTGGCCACCGCGGGATACTCGCGCCAGGTCGGGAGGTTCTCACCGGCGCGTGGTGATGGTTCCCAGCGCGGCGTGATGATCGGCGGCGGGGTTGAGGTCCGCGCGGTCCAGAGGCAGATTGACACCGCTCTGCAGGGCAGGCTGTGGGACAGCGCCTCCAACCAGGCCGCGGCGTTCGCCCAGTCTCAGGTATTCTCACAGATCGAGAGCACGCTGGGTGAGCTGGGCGACAATGACCTTTCCAGCGAGCTGTCGTCCTTTTTCAAGGGATGGTCGGAGAAGGCAAACCAAACGCAGTCGAGCACGGCGGTGGTGCAGCAGGGTGACAAGCTGGCGGAGTTCATGCGGCGGCTGCGGTCAGACCTCATCGACCAGCGGCGCCAGATCGACCGCCAGCTCAGCGCGGGCGTTGAGCGGGCGAACCAACTGCTCGGGCAGGTCGCGGACCTCAACCGGGCCGTGTCGGACGCCGAGGTCGGCGGGACCACCGCCAACACACTGCGCGACCAGCGCGATGACGCCATCAGCGAACTCTCGACGCTGATGAACGTGACGGTGGTTGACCGCGGCCCCGAGGGGATGGACGTGCTCGCTGGCTCCACACCCGTTGTGCTGGCGGGGCAGGCGCGGGGCCTGGAACTGCGGCGGCAGACCGTCAACGGCGAGGTGCAGGTCTCGATCTCCACGGGGCCCGATGGCCAGCAGCTTGAGGTCAGTTCGGGAGAACTTGGCTCGCTGCTGGCTTCCCGCGCGGGCGCGGTGGATTCCACGGTGGCAAAGCTGGACACTCTGGCCTCGCAACTCATCTTCGAGATTAATAAGTTGCACTCAACAGGCGTCAACCTGGCCGGGCTGCGCTCGACCACGGGCACGCTGCGGCTGCCGGCCTCTGGCCGCGGGCTCGCCCTGAACGACCCGACCAACTCATCGCTCGCGGACCTCCCCTTCGGCGCCACCAACGGCGGGTTCAGCATCAACATCCGCCAGCAGGGCACGGGCACGGTGCAGACGGTGCGGATTCCCGTGAACCTCGATGGGCTGACAAACGCGGGCACCCCCGGCTTTGGTGATGACACTTCGGCGGAGGACATCCGCGCCGCGCTCGACGCCATCCCCGGGCTCACCGCGACGTTCACACCCGAGGGCCGCCTGGATTTGCGTGCCGACACGGGCTTTGACTTCAGCATCTCGGACGATTCGTCGGGTGCGCCCGCCGTGCTTGGCCTGAACGCGTACTTCACCGGGACAGACGCGGCCGACATCGGCATCCGCGCGGACTTGAAGGCCGACGCCTCGCTCCTGACGACGGGTCGAATCGTCGGCGGCCAGTTCATTGAGAACGGGACGGCCCTCGCCGTCGCGGGCCTGCAGGAACTGGGCATCACGGGCCTGAACGGCCAGAGCTTCGCCGACTCCTGGCGCGAGTCGGTGCAGGTTGTCGGTGCCGACGCGGCCACGGCCCTGAGCAACGCCGAGTCCACCACGGTCGTGCGCGAAAGCCTGGAGGCCCAGCGTGCCGCGATCAGCGGCGTCAGCATCGACGAGGAATCGATCAACCTGCTGGACTTCCAGCGGCAATACCAGGGCGCTGCCCGCGTCATCAGCATCGCGGATGAACTCACCCGGGAACTCATGCAACTGCTCTGATGCTCCCCCCCCATGCCCGATGCCCAATGCCTGATGCCTTTCCCACATGACCAGCATCCCCTCCAATCTCGGTCGCGTCCCCAACTCGCTGGCGTCTCGCATTTCCCTTTCCAACCTGGGAAGGACGAACGCCTCGCTGCTGAGGGTGCAGTCGCAGATCGCCACCGGGCGCGAGGTGCTGCGCCCCAGCGACGACATTGTGCGCTCGGCAACCATCTCCGTCCTGGACGACCGTCTGGAGCGCTCCGAGCAGTTGCTGCGCAACTTCAGCCACGCCGATTCAGCCCTGGGGGTGCTGGACTCGGTGCTGGCGGAGGCCAATGAGTTCGCGCTGCAGGGAAAGTCGATCGCTTCCGGGCAGGTCGGGTCCCTCACGACCGCGAGCGACCGTGCCGGGGCGGCCCTGGTCGTTGACCAGTTGATTCATGGCCTCTTCAACGGTGTGAACCGTGCGTCGGTCGCGGGGTACGTGCTCGGGGGCTCGCAGACCTCGCGGGCGCCAATCGAGGCGTTTCTCGGCGGGTTCAAGTATACCGGCAGCGGCCCAGGACTAACCACCGACCTGGGCTTTGCTTCCGCCGTTCCCATCACGCTGGGAAGCGGAAACCCGCTCACGGCGACATCGACCCGGGTCCGAGGCAGCGTTGATCTTGATCCGGTCGCCACCATGGACACTCGCCTGGGTGACCTCAACGGGGCCCGCGGACTAGGCGTCTCGATGGGCACGTTCCAGTTTTCATTCAGCGGCGCACCCGCCGTGACGGTGGACCTGTCGAGCGCGGACACGATCGGTGATGTCGCCGCCCAGCTTACGGGAGCCATCCGACAGTATGAAACGGACAATGCCGTGACAGTTCTGGGCCCGGGCGGCATTTCCGTGAGCGGTTCGTCCTTCAGTATTGACGTTGCGCCGGGCGTACCCGCTCCAAGCCTTGCGTTTTTCGAGGTCGGCACGGGCGTTACCGCGCGGGACTTGGGCCTGACCGCCGACACCCCGTTTGTTTTCTCGCCCACCACGGCGACGGGCGCTTCCCTCGACCCCAAGGCGACCTGGCTGACACCCATTACCGCTCTCGCGGGTGTCACCGGCACCCTTGGCTCGATCAAGGTCAGCAACGCAGGCCGCTCGGCGACGATCGACCTCTCATCTGCGCAAACGCTGCAGGATGTCCGCAACCTGATCGAGGGGTCGGGCCTGGGCGTCCGCGTGGCCATCAACGCCGAAGGCACTGGGATCGACGTGCTCAATGAGCTCTCCGCCGGGAGCGCGGGAGCCCTGTCCATCTCGGAGGTCACCGGCCAGGGGCTGACCGCGACCCGCCTGGGAATCCGAACACTGACCAGCGATACCTCGCTGCAAGACTTCAACTTCGGCTCAGGCGTTCATGTCGTTGACGGCAAGATCAACCCTACGACGGGCGTCCTTGACCCCGCCCTTAACGTTGACTTCCGGATCACGCTGGGCGACCCGGCCGGCACCACCCTTGACATCGACCTGCGGCCGCAGGACCTGACCACGGTCCAAACGCTCATCGATCGGATCAACTCTGAGGCCGCGGGGCAACTGGCGGCCGCTGGGCTCCCGGCCACGGCGTTCGCGGCCGGGCTGGCGGACGGGGATAACGGCATCGCCTTGGTCCAGGATTCGACCTTCACCCAACTGAGGATTGAGAGCCGGAACAACTCGACCGCGGCGGATGAGCTAGGCCTGCTCAGCGGGACCTACAACCCCGCCAGCGCAACATTGATTGGTTCTGACCGGGCGAAAGTGCGCGTGGACAGCCTGTTCACGCACCTGATCGACCTGCGCGACGCCTTGGCGACGAACAACACGCGCGGCATAGCCCTTGCTGGAGAGTCCATCGACGGGTCCATCGCGGACCTGGCTGACACGAGGGGCCTTGTGGGCGGATACGCCCAACGGGTGGACAAAGCAACGGTGCGTGAGATCGATCGGGCAACCCTGGATGAATCGACACGCTCGCAACTGCGGGATGTGGACTTCACCGTGGCGGCGACCAACTTCTCCCTCCTGCAGACTCAGTTAGAGGCGGGGCTTCGCGTGACAGCGTTGGCTTCATCGCGGACCCTGCTTGACTTCCTGTAGGGACTGGCCGCGCGGCCGACGCCGCGCTGGACCGGATTGGACCGAAAGGCTCTCCCCCGCATCGGCCGCGGTGGAAGGCAAACGACAGGACGTCGCCCCGTTGGAATGCGGGGGAGTCGGTCCAGCGGGAGTAAGGCCGATCAGCGGAGCGCACGCAATGGAAGTGCGGACGACACGGTTTGGTGTGGTTGACATCGCGGAGGACCGCGTGATCAACTTTCCCAAGGGTCTGCTGGGGTTCTCCCAGCAGACGCGGTTCTGCCTGCTTGAACCGGGCGACGACGCCTGCTTCTTCTGGCTGCAGTCGCTCGACGAGCCAAGCCTGGCCTTCGTGGTCACGGACCCGAGCCTCTTCGTGCCCGAGTACTCGGTGCCCATCCGCCCCGAGCAGATGATCGAACTGAAGCTCGGGAAGCTCGAGGAGGCGCAGGTGTTCGTGGTGGTGAACAAGGTTGACCAGTCCCTGACGGGCAACCTCCAGGGCCCGCTGGTGGTGAACACGCTGACGCGCACCGGTGAGCAACTGGTGCTCGCGGAGAAGCGCTGGACCACACGGCACCCGCTCCTCAAGGTCGCTTCGGGAAAGGGGCAGCGCGCGATGTCGGCCTAGGCCGACGCCGCAACCATTCGTATGCGGAACCACGCGTTCCCATCCACTTCGAAGCCAGGCACGCCGGACAGCCGGCCGGCCCGGACGCTCCACGCCCTGGGGGGAGCACACGGGCTACAAGCGGGGCAGGGACGCCCCGAACTCGGGAAGGAGCCAACGGATGCTGGTGCTATCCCGGCAGCGCGACGAGACGATCATGATCGGCGACGAGATCGAGATCACGGTGGTGGATATCCGGGGCGACAAGGTTCGCCTGGGGATCACCGCACCGACGCGCATCGCCGTCCATCGCAAAGAGGTGTACGAGGCCATCAGGCAGGAGAACGAGCAGGCGGCACGGATCGCCGGCGGCGACCTGGCATCGCTGGGCGGGCTGATCAAGCCCGGGCCGGCACGGTCCAGGGTCCGCTGCGGCGGGACGGTGGGGACGGCCGGGATGGGCCGCGCGGCGGGCACGCCGGGCGCATCCGCCGGCGCCGAGCACGACCCACCATCGCGGCTCATCAACACTGTTCCCCACATGGCGCCCAATGGCGCCGCCAAGAGGGCATGACCAGGCTTGATTGTTTGTTCCCGCGGGCGAAGGTCGCCCGCAGCGTCGACGGTTGTTCTCCAGTCACTTAGCCTCAATCACGGAGGATTGCCATGGCTAGGATCAATACGAATATCTCGAGCGTCATTGCCCAGGCTCACCTCGGGCGCTCACAGCAAGAACTCAACCTACGGCTCGAGCGGCTGTCCACGGGCCTGCGGATCAACCGCGGCAAGGACGACCCCGCCGGGCTCATCATTTCCGAGCGGATCCGCTCGGACATCCAGGGTGTTGATCAGGGCATCAAGAACGCCGAAAGGGCGTCGAGCGTGATCTCGACCACCGAGGCCTCCCTCGCCGAGATCAACGACCTGCTCAACTCAATCAAGGGGCTGATCGTGCAGTCGGCCAACACCGGCGCCAACTCGGCGGCCGAGCGCGAGGCCAACCAGCTCCAGATCAACTCCGCGATCGACTCGATCACGCGGATTTCGAACACCGCCAGTTTCGGCGGACTCAAGCTGCTGGACGGCACGCTGGACTACACGCTCTCGGGGGTGCGCAGCTCGGCCATCAGCACCGCCCGTGTCAACAACGCGAGCTTTGTGAACGCCGCCTCCATCCAGGTGGAAGTCGATGTGGTCGCCTCGGCGCAGGTCGGCGCCCTGTATTACAACGGGGCTACTGCCCCGGCGGGCACCATCGTGTCGTCCATGACGCTGGAGATCAAGGGGTCTACGGGCGTTCAGGTCATTACCGTGCAATCGGGTCAGTCCCTCACCAAGCTCGTAGACGCCGTCAACAACATCCGGTCGTTCACGGGTGTCGAGGCCGAACTGATCAACGGCAACGTCAACTCGGGCGTGGTCTTCCGATCAGTTGAGTACGGGACCGACGCCTTTGTTGATGTGCGCCGCATCGGCGGGCCCGGCCAGCCGGCGGACACGTTTGACCTGTACAAGTTCGCAAACAACGCCCCCGTTCCTTCCGCAGCGCCCTTTGACTGGGCGGGGCTCATTCTCGCAGGCACGCTCGAGCAGGGCGACCGTGACTCGGGGCGCGATGTCAGCGCCCTGGTCAACGGCAACCTCGCCACCGGGCGGGGCCTGGAACTCAAGCTCAACTCGCCGGCCCTTGGGCTGGAGATGGTGCTCGATGAGGGACTGGCCACCCGGCCCACCGCCACCCCGACTACTTTCTACATCACCGGCGGCGGCTCACTCTTTCAGCTGGGCCCGGACGTCACGGCGCTGCAGCAGGCCAACTTCGGGATACCGTCGGTCGCGGCGTCTCGCCTGGGCGGGACCAAGACCACCAACGGCGTCGAGTTCCTCAGTTCGCTGCGTGACGGCGGGAGCAACAGCATCGTCGAGGCGGTTCGCCGCGGCAACGACTTTACCGCCGCCAGCTCGGTCCTGGACAAGGCCATCGACGAGGTGACGCTTCTGCGGGGCCGCTTCGGCGCCTTTGAACGCAACGTCTTGGCCACGAACGTCCGGTCGCTGCAATCACAGTTTGAAAACCTCACGGCCAGTGAGTCTCAGATCCGCGACGCCGACTTCGCGGCCGAAACCAGCAAGCTCACGAGGGCACAGATCCTCGCCAGCGCGGGAACTTCCACCCTGACCCTGGCGAACCAGCAGAGCCAGCAGGTGCTCCAGTTGCTCGGATAACCAACGCGAAACCACGGCAAGTAGCCCGATAACCTCATTCTGCCCCGTCCGATCCGGACGGGGCAGTTTTTTTTGCGCGATCCCTCGGGTTCGCTCCGCAAAGCAAGCCCAGTTTCACCAGTTGGGCTTAACCCACCCCCATCAACTTCCGATTCTCCGCATGCTCGCGCGGCTATTAGCGGTCGCGGGGCGTGGGGATCGGGACGGAACCCGGCCCCCACGAGCCACGGGCCTTGTCGGTGCCTGGCTCGGCGTCGGGCCGCTTGTCGCGGCCCGCAGGTGCGCATCCACGCACCACAAGGCAGCGGCTCGTCACACGCACGGAGGGTCCAATGGGTCGGATTAACACGAACGTTCAGTCACTCATCGCGCAGCGCGTCCTTTCACAGAATAACCAGAGCCTCAGCAGCGCCCTGGAGCGCTTGAGCACCGGCCTCAAGATCACGCGCGGCAAGGACGACCCCGCCGGCCTTATCGCCAGCGAGAACCTCCGGGCCGATCAGAAGGCCCTGAACCAGGCCATCTCCAACGCCGACCGCACGGACCAGGTCGCCAACATTGCCGAGGGCGGCCTCCAGGAAGTCTCCAGCCTCCTCACCGAACTGCAGGGCCTGATCACCGCCAGCGCCAGCAAGGCCGGCCTCTCCCTGGAGGAGAAGCAGGCCAACCAGCTGCAGATCGACTCCATCCTCCAGACCATCGACCGCGTCTCTTCCGCCACCAACTTTCAGGGCATCAAGCTCCTCAACGGCAACTTTGACTTCAAGGTCAGCGGCGTGGCCACGGGCGTGACCGACTACCGCGTCAACGCGGCCAAGTTCTCGGGCGCATCGCTGGGCGTGGACGTGCAGGTCACAACGTCTGCCCAGCAGGCCGGCCTGTTCCTTTCCGCCGGCGGGGCCAGCCTTGACCTCAGCACCGGCAGTTCGCTGGTGATCGAGATCTCGGGCAGCAAGGGCAGCCGCGAGCTCAGCTTCGCCTCGGGCACCACGATCGCCAAGATCGCCGAGGTCATCAATACCTTCACCGACGTCACGGGCGTCACCGCGACGACTTCCGGCACGGGCATTAAGGTCGCCAGCAGCGACTTCGGATCGGCCGAGTTCGTCAACGTCAAGGTCATCAACGCGGCGGGCATCAACTCAACGACGAACGGCGACGCGGCCACCCCGACCCGCGGCGTCTACACCCTGGCCGCCGCGGACTTCAATACCGCGACGACCACCATCAACAGCACCTTCACCAACGCCACCAACGGCATCAACGACAACGGCCAAAACGTCCGTGCGACGATCAACGGCATTGCCGCGACCTCCAACGGCAAGACCGCGCGGATCAACACCGACTTCCTGGACGTTGAGATCACTCTCTCTACCAGCAAGTCCCAGACGCTGGGCAACGTGGGCGCGGGCGCTTCCCCGGCCTTCACCATCACCGGCGGCGGCGCTGACTTCCAGCTCGCCGGCAAGGTGGACATCGCGGGCAAGGTCTCGCTGGGCATCCAGGACGTTGCGGCCCGCAAGCTGGGCAATAGCAGCCTGGGCTACCTCAACAGCCTGGCCTCGGGCAAGGCCAACAACGTCGTTGACGGAACCAACTTGGTGACCAGCCAGAAGATCGTCGCCGAGTCGATCAAGCAGGTCTCGGGCCTGCGCGGCCGGCTGGGCGCCTTCCAGAAGAACACCGTCGGCGCCACGATCCGCAGCCTGGGTGTGCAGGTCGAGAACACCGCGGCGGCACAGTCGGTCATCCGCGATGCCGACTTCGCAACCGAGACGGCGGCCCTCACCCGGTCGCAGATCCTGGTCTCGGCCTCGACGAACATCCTGTCGCTGGCGAACAGCCAGCCCCAGTCGGTGCTCCAGCTGCTCGGCTAAGCACTGAGGCCATCGAAAGCCCAACCCAAGCCCCGGCTCCCGTGAGCCGGGGCTTTTCTTGCGCTGGGCATGGATCGGAGCGCCGCGCAGGCTGCTTCACCCCGGCGGAGCGGTTGTGTCGATATCCAGACCGCCATGCTGCGCGCCCCGCCCCGCACCACGACGGCTCAACTCCCCGAGGCGTTTGCGCGCCTGCACTCCAGGTTCCTCACGTTCATCCGGGTTGAGTGCGGGCTGAGCCGGAACACCCTCGAGGCCTACGGACGCGACCTGACGGACCTGCTTGCAGACCTGGCGGACGCGGGCGTCGAGGACTTGCGCGAAGCGGCCCCCCGGCTGCTGGCCGCGCACATGGCAGGCCTCAAGACCCGGCGCGGCCTTGCGGGGTCTTCTGTGATCCGGCACTTAGCGACGGTCAAGGTGTTCTTTCGGTGGGCACTGGCCCAGGAACTGGTCGCCGCAGACCCCACCTCGATACTCGATCGACCGATGCGGTGGCGAAACCTCCCCGATGTTCTCTCACCGAAGCAGATTGCCTCGCTCCTGAGCGCCCCGCGTCCGGAGGAGGATCCGCAGGCACCGCCGCTCTGGCTCCGCGACCGCGCCTTGCTGGAGTTGCTCTATGCCAGCGGGCTGCGGGCGTCCGAGGTCGCGGGCCTTTCGCAGCGCGATGTGCACGAGACACTGGGGGTGGTGCGGGTGACGGGCAAGGGCAACAAGCAGCGCCTGGTCCCCATGGGCAAGCCCGCGCAGCAGTCACTGTCGGCCTACCTCACGGGGTGCCGGCCTCGCCTCGCGCGTCCGGACCAGCGCGATCTGGGGCGCGTGCTGCTCTCGCGCACCGGTCGGCCCCTGGAACGGGTCGCCGTCTGGCAGATCGTCAAGAAGCACGCGCGGGCCGCTGGGCTCCATGACGTTCACCCGCACACGCTGCGCCACAGCTTCGCCACGCACCTGCTCATCGGCGGGGCCGACCTGCGCGTTGTCCAGGAACTACTGGGCCACGCCGACATCACGACAACGCAGATCTACACACACGTGGACCGGTCGCGCCTCAAGGCGGTGCACACCAAGCACCATCCGCGGCCCTGAGTTGGGTCGTTGCGGCATGCGGCGTGGGCGGGGCGTCTGGTCGAGCCCGCTGCGTGCGGGAAGATTCACGCACGCGGGGGTGGTGCGAACGCCCGGGCTTTCTTCGGATGCCCCCGACTGGGGAATGGAAGAACCGGTGGTGGCGCTGTACACTCCTTCAACTTTCAGGAAGTATTGAAAACTCCGCCGCCCGCCGAGACCACCCGATGCCCCGCTACCAACCCCCCCCCGAGCACCCGCACCTTTCCGCAACGGACGATGGGTTGCTCCGGGCCGTCGCCGCGGGCGCCGCGAGGCTGACGGCGTTGCAGGGCCTCGAACTCTGGAGCGCCCTTCCGCTCCCGACCCTGGGGCGTTGGGCCGACAGCCGTTGCCGGGCTCTGCACGGGGACCGGTTGCGGACCTACATCATTGACCGCAACATCAACTACACGAATGTGTGCACGGCTAAGTGCACGTTCTGCGCCTTCCGGCGCGACGCCGTTGACCACGACTCCTACACGCTCCAGTACGGCCAGGTCCTCCACAAGGTCGACGAGCTGGCCGCCATCGGCGGCACCCAGATCCTGCTGCAAGGGGGGATGAACCCCGCCCTTCCGCTGGAGTGGTACACCGGGCTGCTCACCGCCATCAAGCAGCGCCACCCCCGCATGCACGTGCACGGCTTTTCGCCCCCGGAGTTCATCGAGTTCGTGCACTTCTTCAATCCGCCCGGCGAGACGCTTGAAGATAAAGTGAGGTGGGTCATGGTCCGCCTGAGGGACGCTGGGCTGGACTCGGTCCCGGGCGGGGGGGGCGAGATCTTCGCTCCCGCCGTGCGCCGCAAGATAGGCCTGGGCAAGTGCGACGCCGAGGCCTGGCTCACGGTGATGTATGCCGCGCACTCGCTGGGAATGTTCACCAGCGCGACCATGATGTTCGGGCACATCGAGGGCCACGCCGACCGGATTCACCACATGGCGCTGGTGCGGCAATGGCAGGACCGGGTCCTTCGCGAGGCGTCGGAGGTCGGGAGCGAGCGACCGGCGGCTCCGGGCGCGAACAAGCGGCCGGGCGGCATTGGCCATTACAAGGCGTTCATCTCCTGGCCGTTCCAGAGGGAGAACACGCCCCTGGGGCGTGTAAAGGACTGGGGCGCTCGCCCCGAAGAACTTGGGCACGAGTTCCCCGGTGATGTGGTTGCGCGCATCGACGGCACGGGCGACCCGGCGACCGCCGGAAATGGCGCGGGCGAGTTTGGCCGGCGGGTGCGGATGGCCGGGGCGTCGGGGTACCTCCGGACGCAGGCGATCAGCCGCCTGATGCTGGACAACGTCTATTCGATCGGTTCATCGTGGGTGACGATGGGCCCGCACATCGGGCAGGTGGCGCTGAGTTACGGCGCCAACGACATGGGATCGGTCATGATGGAGGAGAACGTTGTGTCCTCCGCCGGGACCACCTACTGCCTGGATGAGGCCGTGCTCTGCAGGCTGATCCGCGAGGCCGGGTTCATCCCGGCGCAGCGTGATAACACGTACGACATCCTCCGTGTGCATGATGGCGAGGATTCGCCCGACCGCCGGGTTTCGGATTGGTCAACACACAGGGCACAGCGCATGCACCAGCAGGCCCCGCGCGTGGCCAAGGCGAAGTTGACACTGAGCGCCAAGGCGTAGGACAGGTTGTATTCACGCGGGTGAAACGGGCTGGCGTCGCGTTGCCGCAAGCCGGGGCCGGCATCATTCCACGGGTTCGAGCTCGCGCATGCGGTGCTGCATCTGGGCCTTGAGGCGCGCCAGGATCGAGCTGTGCATCTGGCTGACGCGAGATTCGGACAGGTCGAGCGTTGCCCCGATCTCCTTCATCGTCATGCCCTCGTAGTAGTAGAGGACGATGATGAGCCGTTCGGCGCGGCTGAGACCCTTGGTGATCAGCTCGCGCAGGTCGCGCCTCTGCAACTCCGTCACCGGGTTGCTCTGCGTCTCATCGCGGATCACGTCGATCTCGCGTACGTCGCGCCCATTGTCGGAGGGGAAGCACCGCTGCGTCAGGCTGCGGGTGGAGACGGCGGAGCTGTCGCGCTTGAGCTTGTCGAACTCTTCCTGGTCAACCTTGAGGAGTTCGGCCACCTGGCCGTCGGTCGCGGGCTCGCCGGTGTCCTTCTCGATTTTCTGGCGGGCCTGGTCGACCTTGCTGCTGCGGTGTCGGACCAGTCGCGGCACCCAGTCCATCGAGCGCAGCTCGTCGAGGATCGCCCCACGGATGCGCGGCGCGCAGTAGGTCTCGAACTTCACCTTGCGTTCAAGGTCGAAGGCGTCGATCGCGTCCATGAGGCCGAAGACGCCCGCGGACATCAGGTCCTCGATGTCCACCTCGTCGGGCAGGCGCGTGTGGATGCGCTCGGCGTTGTAGCGCACCAGCGGCAGGAACTTCTCCATCAGGTAGTTGCGCGTCGGCTCGTCGTGGGCCTTCTGGTAGTCCTTCCACACGTCGTGGATGGGCATGTCGTCGAGCGGCGAGCGCTCCTTGGATGGCTCGGCGTGACGGGCGGCAAACCGCCCGCCCGAACGCAAACCGCGTGATGCTGACTTGGTGATTCCCATGGTCGGCTCCTTGACCCTCTTTCGCGGCAGGCTCGATTGGCCTGTGATTCTGCTGCGGTCCGCATCATCCTTGAGCGGTCGCGGCGGGAGTATAACAAATCAAGCCCCGCAAGGGCGCGCCTCCGTGCGCGATTTCAACTCTTTTTTTCATCCACAACACCGGCGGTGACAACCCCCTGGTCGACCGCCTCATCGACTACTGGAACATCAAGCTCGACAACCGGCACCGGATGGGCCTTGACATATACGGCCAGGTGCTCTCCCAGCGCGTGAGCGATCACGGCGCCGGCGGCCCGACCCAGCGCATAGCACACCACCATCGCAACCACGGCATTGAGAAGAACTGACGCGGCCGGGTTGCGGGCGCCCATGCCTGCGACGACCGCAACGGCGAACGCCGAGAGCGAAAACGCGGCGGCTATAACGTTGGCCTCTCTGCTCACAGGCAGACCTTCTCCCCGGTAACTTGACCCCGCCAGACTCGGCGTATCGGCGATGCGTTGTGTCGACTGAGCCCAAAGCGAAAAAAGGGCTGAGAGTTCCGAACATCGCATCGCAAAGGGCATACCGGAGCGCCGTTATCGAGGTTATTGACCCAGAAACCAACCGAACATGCGCCCGCGTCGCTTCTCGATCGCGGGCCGCAGAGGCACATTGACCGCGGCGGCCACCTGCGCACTCAAGAGCCTGATGTCGCGGCAGACGCGGGCAGTCGGATTGGACAGCAACACCGGTCGGCGCGCCCGAACTGATGCGGGCAGGGCAAGGTCTTCGTGCAGCACCCCCAACAGGGGTACGTCCATGCTCAAAAACCGCTTGCAAGTGGCGTTGATTCGCGCATGAACTGCCTGCCCTTCGGCGGGTGACCCCGCCTGATTGATGACCAACGCCATGCGGAGTCGGTTGCTTGTCCCCTGCTGCTGGCGGACTTGCGCGACGCACTTGATCATGGCGTAGGCGTCGGCGATCGAGGTTGGCTCGGGGGTCGCGACGACAACCGCCAAGTCCGAAGCAGCGACGAAGGAAGTGACACCGTCGCTCAGCCCGGCACCGGTATCCACCAGCACGATGTCGCTTTCCCTTTCCAGTTCCAAGAGGCCCGCGAGGATCACATCACGCTGCGCAGGTGACAGGTTTGCCATGCGCATCACCCCAACAGACCCCGGCACGAGCCGGAATCCACCGGGAGCATCCACCGCGATCTGCGAGAGACTCCGCAGCGGCCGGATCGTCTTGCGAAGGCGCCCAAGGTCGTCGCGCACAAGATCGACGGCGGAATCCAGGCGGGTGGTCGGCGTCATTCCGCAGATGAGGTCGGCGTTGGCAAGTCCGAGGTCGGCATCCACGACCGTTGCCTTGACGCCGCGCTGGCTCAGCGCGATGGCGAGGTTCACACAGGTGCTGGTCTTTCCAACACCTCCCTTGCCGGAAGTGATGGCCACCACGGGGCAGGTGCGCATCGGGGCGGCGGCGGGGGTCGCCCCGTGGGCGCCGCCGCCGCGCGACTCCGGTGCCGACGCGAGGGGCGGGGTTGTGGGCGGCACGCCGGCCGGTGCGGGAACGGGCGTCTCTTGCAGGGCCGTCACCATGGCGCGCAGGCGGGAAGCCTGGTCGTCCTGGCGGAATCGATTGTCCCCGGTATACCGCAGGCCCATGGGCAAACTTCCGGTAATCGAGACCGTCGTCGTTGTCACCCCGATCGTGCGCGTGCTCAAGGCGCCAGCTCCCCATCCAGAATGATCCTGGCCAGCCGATCCGAACTCGCAAGCTCGATCTGGTCCGGCACTTCCTGCCCTGTAGTGACAAAGCTCAGCCTGAGCTGCACCTTGCTGAGTACATTCACAATGACGCCGAAGTGAACCGCCTCGTCCAACTTGCTGATAATCAGCCGCTGCGGGCCCAGGACGCTGAACCGCTCGGCGGCCTTCAGCAGCACCGACTCGGCGACCGCCGACGACAGCACCAGGTGGGTCTCATCGGGGGTGCAGGCCTCGAGGAAGTGCGAGAGCTCCCCAAGGCGAGCGGTGTCGTGCTGCGATCGCCCGGCCGTGTCCACCAGAATCACATCGCAGTCGGCGAGGGCCCCGCACGCGGCGGCCATTTCCCGCGGCGTGAGAACCACCTTGAGCGGCAGGCCGATGATGTTGGCGTATGTCCGGAGCTGGTCGACCGCGGCGATGCGGTAGGTGTCGCTGGTGATGAGGCCGACGCGCTTCCCCTGGCGGAGTTTGTAGGCGGCGGCGAGCTTGGCGATGGTTGTGGTCTTACCGACGCCGGTCGGCCCCACGAGGGCCACCGTGAGCGGTCGCCCGGCCGTTCCCTCGCCCGCCTTGGACATCGATCCCACGACCGGGATGTGGCCCGCGAGGTGCCGAAGCACCGCCTGCCGCACGATCGCCTGGTCTGTGAGTTCATCGGGCGTGAGTTCATCGCGGACGGCGCCGATCACCAGGTCGGCAGTCTCGAGGCCGACCTCGGCATCCTGCAACTTCATGTACTGGGCAAAGAGGGGCTCGGACATCCCCCCCACTCCGGCCACCGCGGCCCGGGTCGCGCTCGGCTGCCCTCCGTGCTGCAAGGGAGTGTTTGCCGCCGTGGCTCGCGAACACTGGAGCACCTGCCCGACCAAACGCTTGATCGATGCCAGTTCTTCATGCAACTGCCCGGCGGTGTCCGCATCCACCGGGCGGAACGGAGCCCTTAGGCCCAGGGCCGGGCGAGGGGCCGAGGGGGGGACCACGCTGGGGGAAGGAACTGTGGGTTTGGTCGGACGCGGGGCCACATCATCGACCCGCAAAGGCATGGTCTGAACCAGGGGGGCTTCCGGTGGTGAATTTGAGGGCTGCTCCTGGCCCGGGGGCTGAAACCGGGTGGGAACAAAGCCGGGTTCAACCTGCTTTGACACGGCGACCTGTGGCTTGATCTTTGGGCCGCGGGCCGAAACCTCGTCGGCGGCGGTGATCTCTATGACCTGCCTGCCGCCCACTCCAAGGACCGACCCAACCTTGTACGCGCGTGTATGAAGGATGACAGCGTTCTTCCCGAGGTCTTTCTTGACCTCCGTGAGCGCCTCTGCCATCGACCCTGCGCGATATGTCTTCAGGTTCATGCTCGCCATCCCTGGCACTTTCCAGCCCGCGGACTCCGGCCTTGGGCTCTTGCACATCTACACGGACGTGCTTTCCATCGGTTGTAGCGCGGAGTCTATCGTTGAACCGCGCTTCATGCAACGTGAAACTCTCAAGCGGCGGCAACCGACTGAGAAGATTCTGCCCGGACGGCTGATCGACCCTCCGACGCGACAGGCATCACCAAGGCCATGGACTCAACCTCGACCGCGGGCACAACCTCGTTATACCCCAGGACGGCGACACTGGGAAGGTGAGGCTCGAGCAACTGCTTCATAACGGCCCGCACCTGGGGCGAAGCGATGACCACGGGTGGATGGCCTCCATTGATGACGGCCTGGAGCGCCCGGACAACCTGTTGGGCGACCTGGGTCGCCACGCGCGAAGGCATGTTCACGCTGGTGCCCGCCGGCCCGCGGTCGACGTAGCCATTGACCTGGTCTTCGAGCGCCGGGTCGAGCGTGACGCATACCAGTCGATGCCCGCCCGCGTCGATCGGCGAAGTGTACTGATGGCAGATCGAACGTCGCAGGGCGTGGCGCACGTACTCGGTCAAGACCTCCAGGTCCTTGGTCTTCGTTCCCCAGTCGGCAAGGGTTTCTAGGATGGTCTCAAGGTCACGGATCGGCACCCGCTCGCGCAAGAGGCTCTGGAGAATCTTCTGGAGTTCGACCGGCTTGACGACCCCCGGCACCGTTTCTTCGACCAGTTTGGGTGCCTTGGACTTGAGCTGCTCCAGGAGGTTGCTGATCTCATCCCGGGTCAGGAGTTCGTCGGCGTGCTTGCGGACCACCTCCGTGAGGTGTGTCGCCAGCACACTGGTGGGGTCAACCACCGTGTAGTTCATGGTCTCAGCGCGTGCCCGAAGCGCCGGTTCAATCCACCAGGCCTCCAGCCCAAAGGCCGGTTCCTTGGTCTTTTCACCCTCGATCTTCCCGGATGCGATCCCCGAGTCCATCGCCAGCAGCCTGCCCGGACGCGTCTGACCCTGGGCGACGGCGTTGCCGCGGATCTTCACCCGGTACTCGGTGGAGGCCAACTGCATGTTGTCACGGATTCGGACCGGCGGCATCACCAGCCCCAGTTCCACGGCGAGCTGCCGGCGGGTGGCGGAGATCCGGTCAAGCAGGTCGCCGCCCTGACCCACATCCACAAGCGAGACCAGCGCGTACCCGACCTCAAGTTCCAGGGTGTCCACTTTCAACAGGTTCTCAACGGGGGGCGGCTCGACGCCCTTGGGCGCGGCAGCGGTCTGCGCGGCCTTGCCGGCAGCTCGCTTCTGGGCGCGGACCATCCCTGTTGCGAGGGCGGCGAGGGATGCCGCCGTCACCAGGAGCGGGATGGAAGGGAGGGGTGTCAGCGCGAGCAGCCCAAGAAACCCCGCGGTGATGAACAAGCCGCGCGGCTGGCTCACGACCTGGTCCGCCAGTTCGGTTCCGAGTTGTTCCTTGCTTCCCGAGCGGGTCACGATCAGGGCCGAGGCGATCGCCACTACGAAGGAAGGAATCTGCGAAGTGAGGCCATCGCCGACGGTGAGCTTGGTGAACACGGTGGCCACCTGGCCGGCGTCCCAGCCGCGCCCCAGGATACCAACGGCGAATCCGCCGGCGATATTGATGGCGGTGATTATCAGGCCGGCGACGGCATCGCCCCTGACGAACTTGCTGGCGCCGTCCATGGCGCCGAAGAAGTCGGCCTCCTGGGAGATGCGTTCGCGGCGCCGGCGGGCTTCCTTCTCATCGATCGTCCCGGCGTTGAGGTCCGAGTCGACGGCCATCTGCTTGCCTGGCATGGCGTCTAGCGTGAACCTCGCGGCTACCTCGCTGATGCGGGTGGCACCCTTGGTGATCACCATGAACTGGACGATGACCATGATCAGGAAGATCACGATGCCGACAAACAAGGAATCGCCCGCAACGAAGTCGCCGAAGGCCATGATGACATGGCCCGCGACGGCGGCGGCCTCTTCGGGGGAGGAGGCGTCGGCCGTGAGGATGAGCCTGGTCGAGGCGATGTTGAGCACCAGGCGCAGCAGGGTCGTCGCCAGCAGCAGCGACGGGAACACGCTGAAGTCCAGCGGGTGCGACATATAGATAGTAGTGAGCAGGATGATGATCGAGAGGCTGATGTTGAGCGAGATCAGTACATCCATCGCCGCCGGGGGCATGGGGACCAGCAGCACCGCCAGCATCAGGACAAATCCGATGGGGACGATGTACCCCCGCAGGTTCCGGAGCTTGTGGAGCCACGCGGGGAGCACAGCGCCGGGGTTTGTCGCCTGGACGGTTGCCAACGGTTAGTTCCCCAGTCCCTGAACGAAGCCCCGCCATCGCACGCACATCACGCCGCCTCCCGTTCCAACCGGTACACGTACGCCAGCACCTCGGCGATGGCCTGAAAAAACTCGGGCGCGATCTCCTGCCCCACTTCGGCGCTGCTGAAGAGCGCCCGCGCCAGCGGGGGCCGCTCCACGATCGGCACGCGGTGCACCATCGCCACCTGCCTGATCCGCATTGCCATATGGTCCACACCCTTGGCAACCACCCTGGGGGCCTTCATGGTCGCCGCGTCATACTGGATGGCGACCGAGACGTGGGTAGGGTTGGTCACGATGACGTCGGCCTTGGGCACGGACTGGTTGATCCTCTGCAGCGCGATCTCCCGCATCAGTTTGTACCGGCGGGACTTGACGGCGGGGTCTCCCTCCATGCTCCGGCGCTCGTCCTTGACCTCGTCCTTGGTCATCTTGAGGTCCTGCGTGTGCTGCCAGCGCTGAAAGAGCCAGTCCACCACACCCAGGATGAGCAGGACCGCGAGCAACCACGCCGCCAGCTCAAGGGCCAGCCGCCCAATCGTGGCCATTCCCGCCGTCACTCCCAGCAGGGGAAGAAGTGCCACCCGGTCCACACACCCCCGCAGGTACAGGGTCGCAACGGCCACCACAAAGACCAGTTTGAGGAGGCTGACCGCGGACTTAACCATGTTCTTGCGGTCAAAGAGCCTGCCCAGCCCTGAGATCGGGTTCAGGCGCGAGAGCTTGGGCTGCAGGGCTTCAACCGAGAAGACCATCCCGACCTGCATCAACTGCGCCACCAGCCCCACCACCACGATCAGTCCGAGGCTGGGGGCCATGGCCACCGCCATGTCATACATCGACGACCGCAGCAGCGCCCCGATCGTCGCCACGCTGGTCAGGTCGGCCGGGGCTTCGAAGACCCGCAGCATGAGCGTCCGGATGGCGGCGGTGATCGAGGCGCCAAAGAACACCAGCAGCGCCACCGCGCCGATCAGGTCGATCGCCGCGGCAAGGTCCTGGCTCTTGGCCACTTGCCCGCGCTCGCGCGCATCGGACATCTTCCTGGCCGTCGGCAGTTCAGTCTTTTCGCCCAGGTCCTCCGCCACGGTCCTCCCTTCACTCGGCCGACAATGAACTCACCCAGGCCAGCACCCGGTCCACGCCCCCGCTTGCCTCATCCCCGATCGCATCTCGCATGGCGTAGATGGCCATCGCGAGCATCGTGAGGCCCGCCAGGATCTTGATCGCAAAGCCCACGGACATGATGTTGATCTGCGGCATGGTCTTCCCGACCACGCCGAACACGATGACCAGCAGCAGAACAATGGCGGTCACGGGCGCCGCCACCCGAATCGCCAGCTCAAACCCCGACGACATGACGTTCACGAGCAGGTCCAGCGGGGTCATGGCCGCACGGAACCCCCCGATGGGAACGTGGCTGAAGCTGCGGATCACCCCGCCCACCAGCAGCTCAAGCCCGCCGAACGCCACGAAGATTCCGGCCCCGACATAGAAGAGCAGTTGCCCGAGGATGTCGGTATCAAAGTCGGCCTCGGGGTTGTACACGCGCGCCAGCCCGAACCCCATACTCTGACCCATCAGCACCCCGCCGATCTCCAGGCTGAGCAGAGGGATGGCGGCGATCCCGCCTATGGCAAACCCGATGAGACTTTCGCCGACGATCAGAGGCACCAACCCCAAGAGGTCAACGCCCGCGGGAATGGCCAGACCCTGGTTGACCAGCGGGTAGACCGCCGCGCTGAGCATGAGGATCAGCAGCGCCTTGTACCGGGCCGGCACGACAACACTCGTGAGGAGCGGGGCCATGATGAAGACCCCGGCGATGCGGAACATCACGAGCGTGTAGGGCACCACGTGCGCCAGCAGCGGGCTGATATCGGGGCTGGTCTGCGGCATAGCGTCTAACTCGGGCCTAGTTGCAGCAGGTCCGCCGCGTACTCGACCAGGCGCTGGGTGATCCACGGGATCAGCACCGCCGCGGCCACGACCATCACGACAATCTTTGGGACGAACGCAAGCGTCTGGTCCTGGATGGAGGTGACGGACTGGAGCAGGCTCACGATGAAGCCGACGATGATGCCGGCCAACAGGATGGGCGCCGCGATCTTCAGCGTGATGATCAACGCCGTCCGCACCAGTTCAACCGAAGCCTCGTCGTACTGCACACGCCCTCCTCAGGAAAGCCACGCCGCCAGGAGCGCCGGGGCCTTTGAAACCGCTCCGCTCACATCGGCGAGGACGGGGCCAACCCCCGGAAGCCATCCCACGCCGTCCCCGCTGCCGCCGCCCCCACTCCCGCCGAGTGGCCGCTGCACAAAGCTGGACATCAGGCCGCCCACGACCAGCGTCCACCCGTCCACAAGCACAAAGAGCAGGACCTTGAACGGCAGGCTGATCAGCACGGGGGGCAGCATCATCATGCTCATCGCGATGAGCATGGTGCTGATCACCATGTCGATCACCAGGAAGGGCAGGTACACGCGGAACCCCATGAGAAAGGCGACCTTGAGTTCGCTGAGCATGTACGCCGGGATGAGCGTCACCATGTCCACATCGGCGCGGGTGAGGTTCTCCGGCTCACTGGTATCAAAGCCGCGGTACTCGAGCACCATGTACAGGCTGGACCAGTTCCCCGTCGCGTCGATCTGGTCAAACATGAAGTCCCGCACCGGCTGCTTGGCCAGGGTCCAGAGCGTGTCGTAATCGGAAACCTCGCCGGCCCGGTAGGGGACAACCGCCTCCTCGTTGATCCTGTCCAGCGTGGGTGACATCACCAGCAGCGTCATGAAGAGCGAGAGCGCCGTGATCACCTGTGGCGGCGGCACGCTCTGGGCGCCCATCGCCTGCTTGAGCAGCCCCAGAACGATGAGGATGCGCATGAAGCAGGTCGTCATGAGCATGATCGACGGCGCCAGCGTCACCACCGTCAGCACGACCAGGATGTTCACGGCGGTCGAAAGGCCGCCCTTTGATTCCCCGGGGCCAGCGCCAGACAAGGCGCGGGATCCACCCGGCAGGGACCGCCCCGCCGACTCGAGCATCTCCAGCGGGTTCATCCCCAAGGCGCCCGAAGCGGCCTCTCCGCCCGCCGGGAAAGAGCCCAAGCCGACGGTCGGAGTTTCGGCCATGTCCGGGAGCGGCGGACCAAGCCCTTGGCCCCGGGCGGTGCACGCCAGTGTGAGCGCAAGCACGACGACCACCAGACGGCAGGTGTTCATGCAACCCGCCCCGGCTGGTCGCCCGCGATGGAAAACCCTTCCCGCATTGAAGCAAGGCGCGAGCGGATGGCTCCCACCGCACCCCCGCCTCCGCCTTGGGCCTTCGCTCTGGTCACAGTTGGCGCGAGCGTGACTGGTTGCTTCTCAAGCACCTCGGCCGTCAACCGGTCGGCGCCGGAGAGAACCTCCTGGAACCGGTGCGAGAGGGATTCACCCTCCTGGTCACGGGCCTTGATGAGGATCGATGCAACATCTTCGGGGTCGATGATCTCAGTGAGCGTCGTGAGCGATGCGCCCCCACGCAGCCCGCGCCCGCCGCTCTGGCTGACCAGCAGCACGCGCCGGTCGAGTTTCAGAAGAATGAGCGTGGTCCCCGCGGCGACGGGGTACCGCCCCAGCACCTCCAGCAACCCGCTGGGCGAACGGCCACCGGGCCCGATGGCCCCCATCAGACCGCCGGATCTCTTCGCGAGCTTGCGCACAACCATGGCAAGGAGCCCGATGATCCCGACCACGATCGCGAGGGATGCAATCGTTTGAATGACTGATCCGCCGACACGCCCCTTCGCCGCGGTGACGCCCGGACCAGTACCGGCCCCTGTGGATTCATCCTGAGCACGCATCGCCTTCCCGAGCGGAAGGCCCTCTCGCGCCACGGTGTCTACACGCCGCCCCACCGGATCACCCGCCCACCGGGGAACTGGTTCACCCGCCGTCTGCCGATGTGTTTCCTGTGCCCGCACCACCCCCGCGAAAAGCGCAACCACCGCGAGCCATACAGCAAACCGGGAGTGAATGTGGGTTCGTTGAGCCATCGCGCCGTCCTGGCCTGCTCACGGTGCGGCTCCGCCGCCCGTTCCAACCTGCGTGCCGCCGGCCTTTGCCGCGCGGTCGAACTCCCTTACGCAGAAACCTTGAGTTCCACCGGCGTCTCTCTTTTTTCAAGTGCCGGTGAAAGGATCTCGTTGATTCGAACACAGAAGTTGTCGTTGAGCACCAGCACCTCGCCGCGGGCAACGTGCCGGTCATTCACGTACACGTCCACCGGATCACCCGCGAGTTTGTCGAGTTCGACAACCGCGCCCTCCGAGAGCCGCAGCACATCCTCGACGAGCATTCTGGTGCGGCCCAGCTCGATCTTGACGTGCAGGTTCACGTCAGAAAGCAGGTCGATCGCGCTGGGCTGAGCCCCCGGGAGCGGCTGCGAGAACGATGGGAGCGGCAAAGGCCCGGGCTCGCCGCCACTCCGCGCTCCCCCCACACCCCCCCCACCCACCGATGCACCGGTCGAGGCCAGGTCGCCCAGGTCTGAGATTGCTTCGCGGGCGGCGCGGAGCGCGGCTTCGGCGACTGAATCAACCCCCGATGATGGCGGGGCTGGAGACGCGGGATCTTTGGGTGGCGGTGGGTTGTTTTCGGCCATCCTGGCCTTTCGACTTGCTGGGGACACCTGAACCGCCCCGCATCATCCTGACGTTGGGGCCTGACTACCGGCCCTCGACATCGGACAACGATTGCACGCACCCCCATATTTCGGTCAAGCCTGCGCGGCTGGTCCTATAAGCCAAGGCCGATCGTGCGCATCGCGCACTCTTCGCTCGCCTGCATCAGTCCGCGGGGAAACCCTTGCACTTGGGGATTACTACCCGCTCGATGCGTTCCTTGCCGTCGGGGTCCTTGCCCAGCGTCTGGTTGAGATAAGCCGTGAGCTGGTGGTTGATGGTCTCCAGGCCCGGTTCCTTGAGCTGTGCGTGCGGGGCTCGTCGGAAGGCCATGGCAACGCCCTCCTTGATCTCCGCCGCCCGCTTTTCCAGCATCCGGTTCACGTACTCCTCGTTGCGGGTCTTCACCTTGAGCACAATCTCGGTGTCCCAGATCCAAACCCGCCCGGTCTGGAGGTTTTGGAAACGGTCCTCGATCAGCGCAATCTCGACCGTCTCTTCCGCGTCAGCATGGTCGAGGCCCGTCAGTTCGTGGGCGGAGGCCGCTTGCGGCTTGGCACCGGTCATGCCGACAAACAGGACGACGCCGACAGCCTCGGCCACCATCAGGGCGGCGACGAGCCCAATCGCCTTGATGGGTGGACCCTTCTTGGCGGGTGACTCGGTGGGCTTTGCTTCCGTTGTGTCCGCCATGACGTAGTTCCCGCTTCATCCCGCTTTCTGCCCGGCGCAGCCTCCATGCTGTGGCCGAGAGCGGAGCCAAGTCAAATTCGGACTAAGTTCAAGGTCTGCACAGCGGGGGCCGGCCGAATTGCCCAAGTGACCGGGAGTCCAACCGCATAGCCCGTACATGTTCCTGCCTAGGCCGCTCGGCGCTGCGTCTGCGGACCATCGACGACCTGCGGGCCCCACTGCGATGCGGAGTCTACACCGCGGCGAGATGGCGCGGGATGGGCCGCAGCGGTCCCGATGAGTATGAACGAAGCAAGCGCCGACCCACAAGCGGCCGAGCCCGCCCAGCCGTGAGGAACCACCGACTCGGGGACCATGCCCAGCATCATTCCCAGCGCACCCAGGCCGGTGACGATGCCGGTGCCAGACAACATCAGGCTCAACCACCCCGCACCACGCGTGGGTGCGAGAAGCCGGTCCAGCCTGGTCGTGCGGACGCCCGCCAGCACCGCCCATGTCACCCCGGCGCACGTGGCGATTAGCCCCGCGAAGATCAGGACATCAACCGCCAGCCCTGCGTGGCTGTTCACAACTCCAACGAGTTCCATGTGCATCATCCCTCGAACGCGGTCATCGCGCCCTGGGGTGATAATCGGGTCGCGCGCGGGCTCGCTTGAACCCTCTACGGCCCCTTCCCAACGCTCTTAGCGCCCCAGGACCAGCAACTGCTGCATCAGTTCGTCCGCGGTCCGGATAACGCGCGAAGATGCTGAGTACCCGGTGGATGAAAGAATGAGCTTGATGAACTCTTCACCCAGGTCCACGTTGGAAAGTTCGAGCGCTCCCCCGATAATCGTTCCCGGCCCGGATGACCCAGCCGGAGGCACCACCGCCGTGCCGGAGTTGGCGCCGGGCTGGAACATGCTTGAACCCAGGTCAAGCAACCCTTCGGCGTTGGCGAAGGTCGCCACCGCGACCTGGCCCACCACCCTGGTGGTGCCGTTGGTGAACGATCCGTAGATCACGCCATCGGGCCCGACGGCGAAGTTTGAGAGGGTCCCGATGGGCGCGCCGTCGCGCGAGGTTGCCGCCAACTCGGAGTGGTCATCGCTCAGGGCGGTCACCCCGCCGGGGTCCGAAGCAAAGGCAATATCCACGACCATCGGCGAGTCCGCACCTGTATTGGCGCGGTCGAGCGTTACCGTGACGGGGAGGGTGCTGACAGGTTGGCCCTGGGTATCAAACTCGATCGTGCCCGTGCCGACCTGCAAGGCCACATCCGTGTCGTCCCCGGATTCGACAAAGTACCGCCAGGTCGTCCCGCTGCTGGTGCGCGCATCCAGCACCATTGAGACGTCGATTTCCACCGGCGTTCCGAGGGAATCAAAGGCGACGAAGGTCGTGCGAACGCTCTCACCGTCCGCGGCCGCGCCCTTCGCGGCGTTGAACGGGTACCGCACCACGGCCCCGCCCGCCGAGAGCAGCCGCAGGTCCGTCTGGTCAACGACCAGGTCGCTGACGGTGCCGGTGTTGCCGACGACCATGAGCGCGCCCGTCGCGGGATCGGTCGTGACGCCCGGGGTGTTGCCATCGGGGTTGGGCCCCACGGAGGTATCGATCCCGAGTGCCGCCGTCAGAAAGTCATTGAGGTCCGCGACTGTTGTGCCAGAGGTGATCGCCAGGCCCGCCGTCGGGAGTGTCTTGTTGCCCTTCTCAGCGCCGCGCACCTCCAGCGTCTGCCCAGCGCTGAAGAGCCTCGCGGCGGTCGCGGGAAGGAGCGGGTCTTCAAGATCGGTCAGGCGGGTTGTGTCTTCGATCAGGTTGGGCGGCGTAGGGGCGGGCGCAGCACCCGGGGCCGCCACCAGGCCCGCCGTCGCCGTCGCTCGCAGCGAGATGCGCGAACCCTGCGCCGGCAGGGGGCCGTCGGCGTTCAGGTTCCCCGAGAACCGAACGTTCCGCGTGGCCTCCGCCACGGTGAGCGATCCGATCGGAATATTCAGGTCCACGAGCCCCGGGGTCAGGTTGAACTGGGCGTCAACGCCATAGCCTCGCAGCTTTTCTCCCCCGATGGCCACCAGGTCGTTGACGCTGTTCTGGCGGAATGAGCCCGCCCGCGTGTACAGGTCCTGACCATCGCGGTTGACCACGAAGTACCCAGCACCGTCGATGGCCAGGTCCCGCTGGTCGCCCGTGGCTGAAACAGAGCCGCCCGTAGTATTGCGCTGCGTACCGGCGGTCTTGACGCCATAGCCGATCTGGTACGGATTGGTCCCTCCGGCCGTGTCGCTTGGGGCGCTGCCCAGCGAGAGGTCGCGGCTGAACACCGTCGAGAACATCAGGCGGCTGGACTTGTACGCCGTCGTGTTGACGTTGGCGATGTTGTTGCCGATGACGTCGATGTTGCGGGCGTTTGCGTTGAGCCCGGAAAGGCCGGTGAAGAGTGCCGTCGTCGATGCCATGTCGCGCCCTCGGGTCGTGCCCTGGTAGGAGAAAAAAGCGGGCCTCCGTGCCCCTTGACCTACCGCGGCATCCGTGCCGCTGCTTTCACGTGGGCTCCGCGCCGCCGCGCGAGGCCAGGATCTCCATCAGTGAACGGTTCTGCGTCAGGGGGGCGTTGGCGGGCAGGCTTGCGCCCGCGGGCCGCGATGCCCTAGCTGGCGGCTCGGCCGGGGCGACGGTGATAACCGCGTCGGCACCGCTCACAACACCCGTGGCCGTAAGGTCTGCCTTGCCGGTGATCGTCCTGATCGCCACATCCATGGTGAGCGCCATCCCGTCGATGAGGACGATCGCGCGGGTTGCCCCTTCGGCTTCGGCCCGATCGGCGGCCTGGGCCAGCCGTTGGAGTTGCGATTCACTCAGGGTCAGGCCTGCGTTGCGCCCAACAACGATGGGCAGCCCGCTCTCGATGTCTCCGGCTTTGGCCTGATCAAGCAGGTCCTCAAACCGTCGCGCCTCGAGCGGCTGGCCGGCCCGGGGTGCGCCCTCAACACCCCCGGGGAGCACGCCCGAGGCGAGTGACTTGAGCAGGCTGACGGCGGAGAGAATCATGGTGTGGTCTCGTCATCCGCCGCCGCAACTTCACGGATCTCATCCAGGTTGGAAAGCCGCAGCCGCTGCCCGCCCGCAAGCGTCAGCACGGGGCCATCGTCGGTCCGGCTGATCGACCGCACGCGGTCGGTGACCCGGGTGTTGGTTTCCGTGACGCCGCTCACCGACTTACCGATGAGCGTGGCCGCCGATGAGAACTCGTTCTGATTAACCAGCGACTGGAGGCGATCGGACAGGTCCATGTCGGCCTGGATCGAGCGGACACTCGAAAGTTGTTCGAGCAGCGCGTTGGTGTCGTTGGGCTGGAGCGGGTCCTGGCGGCCCAGTTCGGTGAAGATGATCTTGGCAAAGTCCTCTGAAGACAGGGCGCTGAACCCCACCGACTGGCCGGTTGCCGTTGGGCTTGATCCGAGAGCATCGATCGCTGCCATCCTGTTTCTCCGGACTATGCCACCGCGTCAAGGCGGAGGCGATAGACATCTTGCGCGTCGGGGCCAAACGAAACGGCGCCCGACGGCGACCAAAGAAGCACATCACCGGGGGCCGCGGCATCGCCCCCGAGCCCGGGGTGCAATGCACGGCCGGGCGCTTCGTGGCGGTCCCCGCCTGCGCCACCCTGCCCCGCGTCGAACCCGCCGTACTCCGCGGGCGGCTCACCGCCGGCATCATCCTGACGCCTGACGGTTTCAACTTCGATGCGTTCCACGCTCAAACCCCGCGCTTCCAGCGCGGACCGGAGGGTCTCCTTGGAGTCCATCAGCAACTCGCGTGCCGCGTCGCTGCTGGCCTCCATCCTGGCGCTCACGCGGTCGGCTTCGATCGTTACCTCAATCCGCAGTTGTCCGAGGTGCTCGGGCTGCAGACGCAGCACCGCAGTCCCTCCGCCCTGTTTGAGAACAGCCGCCAATCCCCGCGCTACTTGCGCAACCGCGGCCGGCTCCTCGCGCAACCGTGACCCGTGGGGTCCGTGGGATGCCAGCCGATCCAGCAACGCCTTCGCCGATGAGGTGGGCACACGCGCAACACCTGCAACGCTGACCGCACGCGGGCCTGCGCTGGGCGACGCCGCCGCAACGCCCTTGCTCACCGATACACCCGCAGAAACCGTTGCTTCGGACCGCTTTGGAATCGCTTGCTGACTTGCCGCCGGAGTGGGCTGTGCCCCCACACCTTCCGAAGGCTGAGGTGTCTTAGCCTCTGCGGACCCGCCCGTCGGCCCCCCTCTTCGTGATCCCGCTGCGTCCGGCTGCGGCGAACCAATCGAACTTGGTCCACGCGGCAGATCCGAGACTTCCGGCCTTGCGACTGTTGCTGGAGTAGTGCTTCGGACCCGGGTGCCGGTCGCGATTTTTTCCGGTTCTGCATTCGCCGGCGGTGGCGACGGCGCCAACGGTGGAGTACCCGCGGTCTGCAACTGGTCGGCGAATATCTGCGCCAGGTCGATGGTTGTCGTTTCCTGCACCTGATCCCGCAGGTTCGGCGGGCGTGCGTTGGTAACAAAGGGTACCTGGGCAACCCACGGGTCTTGCGCGGCTGGATGCGAGGAACCGGCAATAGGTGCGCCGGCCTCGGCCAGCGCCTGGGCGAACTCTTCGCCTAGGTCTGGGGACTCTTCCGCACGCACGTGCGGCCCCATAGGCACCGTGGTCCCTCGAATGTCGTCTGGAAACGCGACCGGCCCCATCAACAGCCCCTCAGGGAACGCGCGCGAAGTCCGCACGCTTCCTGAGGTTCTCTAGCAACTCCGCTGCCAGCCTGGGGTCGGCCTTGACGAACTCGGTCATGACCTTGACACGGGGTCGCTCATCCATCGCATCGACGTAGGCCACCACCTGACGCATCCGCACTGGATCCGTCGCCGACAAGGCAGCCACACCCGTTTCACCGACAACTCCGCCCGCCGATGCGTCCACCGGCACGCCGGTGCTGCCCGTCGCAAGGATCTGCTGCAGCATGGCCATGGCATCGGCAGGTTTGAGCGCCTGGAGCACCGAAAGCGTCTTCTGAAACTGGGTATCAACCAGCGCACCCTGGCTCGCCGCGACCATCTCTTCAAAAACCTTGCGGTCCTGAGACAGTTGGGCCCGCTGGGATTCCAGGTGCGTTCGCTCCGCCGACAGGCGTGCCTGCAGGTCTTCAACCTCCCGCCGGAGACGCTCCGTTCGTTGCCGGTCGATCTCGGTGGCTTCGATCCGCGCCGCCAACAGCTCCGACGCCGTGAGCGGCACTCGCGATGCCTTGACCGCGTCTTCCGCGGCCGCAGCCGCCGCTTCCGCCTTGGCGGCCTCCGCCTTCTCGGCCGCATCCTGCTCGCTCAAGGTTGGCGCGAAGAGCGTCCTGACCTCACGCACCCGCGGCATATCCAGGCGATCACTCACGCCCAGCCAACCCACAAACCCGGCGAGCGCCAACAGGTTTGCCACCGCGAGCACCGACAGTATTGACCACACCGACTTCATGCCGCCTCCTCGCCGCGTGCCGCGGACATCACGCTGAGCTCATCGGCCGCCGCGTTTTCGCGCCGCCGCTGCTCGGCCTGCCACTCCTCGAACCTGCGGTCCCGCAAGACCTCAACTGCCTTCCGCCTGGTGGTCGCTTCCAACAGGTCGAGGCGAGCCGCGTCCAGCCGCTTGTGCACACCGGCAAGTTGGATGACGGCGTGCTGGGCCCGGGCGACCAGGCGCATTGATACTCCGGCCTGGAATCGAACTCCCCGCAGGTCCACCATGACCCCGCCCGGGCCGGCCTGCTCCAGCACAAGCTGATCCCGGAGTTCCTGTTTCTCGCGCACAATCTCGGACTGGAACCCGCGGATCAGCCCCTCCACGCGGGCACGCTCGCGCTCGTGGGCCGCGACAATGAGTTGCTTCTCGCGCTCCACGGCCAACCGCTGCTTCAGGACCGCCGTGAGTTCAAAGACAAAGCGTGCCATCGTTGATGATTCCTATCGCTGTTTGCCCTTGAGCAGGCGCTGGGTGAGCTCGGTTGACTCGCGGGCCACGCGGAGCAGACCTGCCCGCGACTTCTCGAAGGGCTGCACCTGGTCCCTGCCCTGGCGGAGCAGGTCGGAGATCTGCCGGTGAAACTCGATGGCCACGTCCGCCTCGGGGTTGCTTCCCTTGGCGTACGCGCCGATCTGCACCAGGTCTTCCACCTCTCGGTAGACCGCCATCAGGCGCGCCACATGGCGGCGCGCCGCGTTGTGGTCCTTGTCGCTCACCTCATCCGCGACGCGGCTCACCGAATCGAGCACGTCGATGGCCGGGTAGTGCGACTTCTGCGCGAGCTTGCGTGAAAGAATGATGTGCCCGTCGAGGATGCCCCGGACGGCGTCCGCGACCGGCTCGGTCATGTCGTCTCCCTCTACCAGGATTGTGTAGATTCCGGTGATGGAGCCGCCCAGTTCCGCCGGCGCGGAACCCGGGCCCACACCCGCGCCCGTGCGCGGCGATCCTTGCTCCAAGGCGCCCGCACGCTCAAGCAGCAACCCCAGGCTTGAGAACACGCTCGGGGTGTAGCCCTTGGTGGCGGGAGGTTCCCCCACCGAAAGCCCCACCTGCCGCTGGGCGTGCGCAAACCGCGTCACCGAGTCCATCATGAGCAGCACGTCGAGTCCCGCCCCGCGGAAAAACTCTGCGCAGGTGCACGCCACCTTGGCCGCGCGGATCCGCATCAGCGGCGATTCATCCCCCGTCGCAACCACCACCACCGACCGGGCGAGGCCCAGAGGGCCCAGGCTCTGCGCCAGGAAGTCCTTCACCTCGCGGCCGCGTTCACCGATGAGGGCGATCACGTTGACATCGGCGGTTGTACCCCGCGCCACCTCTCCCAGCAGAGTGGACTTCCCCACGCCCGGGCCCGCGAAGACCCCCATCCGCTGCCCGCGCCCCAGCGGGAGCATGAGGTCGATCGCACGGACGCCGGTATGTAGCGGCTGGGTGATGTGCCGTCGCCGCATCGCCGCGACCGGTTCGGGGCTGATGGTCCGGTGCACTGAATCGCGGATCGGCCCCAGCCCATCCAGCGGTCGCCCCAACCCGTTGATGCACCGGCCCAGCAGGCGCGATCCCACCGGCGCGGTCTGCGTGATCTCTTCCCCCACGACCTTGTCGCCGGCGCTGATCCCGCTGGTCTGGCCCAGGAGCATCACCAGGCTGTGCTCGCGGTTGAACCCGACCACTTCGCCGGCTACGCCTCGCAGCCGCGATTCGCTGCCCGAGACCACGCTTACCAGCGAACCGATTGGCAACGGCAGGTCATCGACCAGCAACGTGAGACCTCGCACCGCCGCCACCGTACCGCTGATCCGCATCGGCTGGACGCGCGCAATACTCTCGAGCGCCGGGCTCAGGACGGTCATGACGCCGGCTCGCTGAGTTGCTCCGAATCGCCACCCCCCGCTCGGCCCTCGGGCAGGAGCGCGGCGACGATTCGATCAAGCTGCGTTTCAATCGATGCATCGATCGAGGCCCCGCCCGCCATGCGCGCGACGCACGAGCCCCGCCCCAGCGACGGATCGGCTCGCAGTTCCAGGTGCTGAGCGGGGAACCTGGACACCACCGCCGGCAGCGCTGCGCGAACCAGGTCTTCATCCTCCGGGCAAACGCTGACCACCAGCCTTGTGGGTCTGGTGAGCAGGGCCAACATGGCCTCGAGCTGCGCCACCGCCGTGGACCCTGGATCGATGCTGACCTGGCGCTTCGTCACCCGCTCACCCAACATCACAGCCAGGCGCAGCACATCGTGGCGCGCCTCCAGCAGCATCTGATCCCGTTGCGTTGCGAAGGAATCCAGTGCCGCGCCCCAGGCCTGTTCAACCCCCAAGAGGCCGGCCTTCCGCTCCGCCAGCGCGGCCGCTGCACCTTCCCGCGAGCCGCTCGCCAGCCCCTCGCGGTGCCCGGCTTCCCGACCCTTGGCGAACCCCTCCTCATACGCACCGTCGATCAATCGGGCACGCTCGGCCCTCGCCGCGGCCAGGATTGAGTTCGCTTCGGAAGCGGCCGCCGCCCGCACGTTGTTGCCCTGACGAGCAAGGTCCCCGAGGTCAAGAACGATGGCATCCCTTGCCACCCGGGTGGCCTCAGATTGACGGATCACGGCCATACATCAACGCCCCAAAGCCACCGGCACCACCGCCCGGATCAGACCAGTTGCTCGGTGTCCCCACCGCGACCCTCGATCACGACCTCGCCCGCATCCTCGAGCCGGCGCACGATATCGACGACCCGCTGCTGAGCCGCCTCCACATCGCTCACCCGGACGGGCCCCATGTACTGCATGTCTTCCCGGATGAGCGACGCCGCCCGCTCGGACATGTTTTTGAATATCTTGTTCTGGAGGTCCGGCGATGCGGTCTTGAGCGCCAGCGACAGCTCGCTGTTGTCGACCTCCTTGAGCACCGCCTGGATCCCCTTGTCGTTCACCTTGAGCACATCCTCGAAGACGAACATCAGGCGGCGGATTTGCTCGACCAGGTCGGGGTCCTCGGACTCGAGCCCCTCCATGATGGCCTTCTCCGTGGACCGGTCGGCCAGGTTCAGGATTTCCGCGACCGTATCGACCCCGCCCGCCTTCTCCATCGACTGCACGAGCATGCTCGAGAGGCGGCTCTCCAGGCCGCGCTCCACCTCGCGGATGACCTCGGGGTTGGTCTGCTCCATGTTGGCGACGCGCTTGATGACCTCGATCTGCTTCTGCATGGGCAGGGCGACGAGGATCTCGCTGGCCTTGTGGTGGGGCAGGTGGCAGATGATAAGCGCGATGGTCTGCGGGTGCTCATCCTGGATAAAGGTCATGAGGTTCTCGCTCTCCGCCCGCTGCAGGAAGGCGAAGGGCGTCTTTTGAACCTGCGTCTGGATCTGCCCGAGCATCCTTTCGGCGGCCTTGTTGTCCATCGAGCTCAGCAAGATCTTTCGGGCATAGTCCAGGCTGCCCTCGTTGGCGTACTCGCTCGCCATGGTGATGGTGTAGAACTCTTCCACCACCGCCGACTGCAGGTCGGGGGGAACCCGCCCCAGGCTCGCCAGCTCGCGCGTGACCTCCTCCACCGCCTGCACCGACAACTGCTTGAGGACGACCGACGCCCGCTCGGGCCCAACCGCCAGCAGCAGGATCGCCGCCTTGGTGAGCCCCTCGAGTTCGCCGGCCTTGGCTGGGAGTTTTTCGTGCGGCTTGCGTGCCATGCCTTGCCTTCCGGCCCATCCCCCTTACTCGTCTATGTCGATCCAGCGGTTGATCAGCTTCGCGGCCGACTCGGGGCTCTGGCTCACGAGCTCGCCCACCTGCTCCAGCAACTTCTGGGAGTGCATGTGGTCCTCGTCCACCTCGATGCCGGTCATCGCCATTTCGCCCTCTTCAGCCTCGCCCATCACATCGGCCTGCGCCTGCAGCGCCGGGGGAACCCCGACAAGCTCCTCTGCGGAGGGAACCTCGGCCCGCCGGCCCGACCGCTTCACCATCATGAACATCATGAACAGCGCCGCCAGCGCCAGGAACCCGAGCACCGCCTTGTCAATCAGCCCGCCGCTCATGGCCAGCCCGGAACCCGTCAGCGAGGCGAGGCCCGCCCCACCTCCCCCACCAGCCCCACCGCTCCCCCCGGGTCCGAACGCGGGCAGATCGATTGGTATCATCGCCACGGCGATGGAGTCGGTGAGCACCTGGCGGATCTGATCCGGAGTCGCGTTGGCATTGGCCTGTTCTGTCAACGCACGGACCTGAACCATCAGCGTTTCCATGATGGCCGGCTTGACCACCTTGGCGAACTTGTCGGCGATTTCGGCATCGGCCGGCTCGGGCGCGGCACCGGTTGCAGCGCCCGCCGCGGGCGTCTGCTGGAGCAGAGACGCCACAAACCCGCGCGGCACGTTGACCGAAATGGCCACCATGGTCGGCTGGCCCTTGGGGTCGACGATCGTTTCCGACCGGGTCCCCACGTGGTTGTCGTATTCGGTGGTCGATTCGTTCAGGTCGTTGCGACTCCCGCCCCCCCCACCGCCCGATGAACGGTTGATATCGGCTGTCTGGTTTGCGCCCACGCCCGGCTCCGCGCCGGGGGTCGCCTCGGTGGACTGGCTCACCGTGTCCGTCTGTTTCTTGATGAGCGAAACCGTGCCCTGCTTCTCGGCCATGTTGGTCTGCACATTGGCGGTCACGCGCGTCACATCCACCTGCGCCGTGACCGCAACGATTACACCGGGGATGTACGAGAGCAGCTCGAGCACCTTCTCGCGGGTCTGCGTCTCGACCCTGGCGGCGTGCTCAAGGTAGGTCGTTGGGAGCGCATCAGCTTCGCTGGTGGCCTTGCGTTGACGCCCGGTCGCCGAGTCGATCACCCGCACCCGCTCGATGTCCAGCCCCGCCCGGGCCCCCGCGATCAGGCTCGCGACGGCGTCCACCATGTTCTGTGAGACCGGCTCGCCCGAGTCCGTGATGACCGTGGCCGACGCCGTCGCTTTGCGGACGGCGGAGCCCAACCCCTGTGCCTGTGGCACGTCGATGATGACCGTGGCGCCCTTCACACCCTTGAAGTTCTCGATCGTCCGCTTCAGCTCGTTCTGCAGGGCGATGTTGTAGAGCTGTTCGTTCTGCTGACGCGAGTTGGTCCAGCTCTGCTGCTGCAGGATGTTCTCGAAGAGGATGGCCTTGTCATTGGGCAGTTGCCCCGCTTCCGCCAGCATGCTCCGCACCCGCGGGATGTCCTCCACCGCCACCAGGAGCTTGCCGTTCTGGAACTCGTACTTGATATTGACGCCGTTGAGGTAGCTCGCCGCGCGTTGCTGGTCGGCCGTGCCGGCCCCGGGGAGCAACTCGTCCTTCTGGGGCGCGCCGCTGTACTGGGCGACCAGGAACAGCGTCATCGCCAGGACGACGATGATGCTGCCGATCAACAGCTTGTGGGTGACGTTCAGTTGCCCAAGCTGTGTGCGGATCATCGCCATCATGCGGCGAATCTGGTCCATCCACGCGGCCTCCATGCCTGCTCAGGCGCAATCCTCGCGCCCGTCGCCGCCGGCGCGCGGAATGCGCACCCAGCGGCGCGTCTACCTTCGGTTGCAGGGCGCGCCGGGCTTGAATGTCGGTCAGGTCCGAGAATATTGCCAAGCGTTGGGTGCCGTGGCCACGTCCGCGTGGCCTTGGCTTCACCGCCTACGACCTCATCTGCTTGACCTCGTCGTAGGCTTCCATCACGCGGTTGCGCAGGGCCTGGAGCATCCGGAACGCGTTGTCCGCCTTCTGGGTGGCCATGATGACGCCCTCCAGGTCGCTGCGCTCACCTGTCTGTAGGTCTTCCACAGCGCGGGTGGCCTCCTGCTGGGCCTTGTTGACCTCGTCCAGGTTGGCCATCAGCACGCTCTTGAAGCTGGGAGCGGTTGGGTCGCCCTGACCCGGACCGCGCAGCGCCGGGCGCGGCATTCCGACAGGGCTGACCCCACTATTCCCGATGAGTCCCAATGGATCCGCCATCAATACCTCCCGCAGCCGTCGCTAGCCTAGCAACCGTAGTGCCTGGCCGATCATGTTCTTCGTTGCCTCGGCGGCGACCGCGTTGGCCTCGTACGCCCGGGACGCCTGCATCGCGTTGACCTGCTCAAAGATCGGGTTCACGTTCGACTCTCGCACGTACCCTGCGCTCGGTCCGGCCTTGATAGCGTCCTTGTGCCCCGGGTCCCAACGCAGGTTGAACGGAGATTGATCGATCTCCACCTCCTGCACGTGCACGCCCAGTGCCCGCCCCGACTTGGTTCGAGAGGTGGGGTCGCCGGGGGCAAAGTGCACCCGACGGGCCTGGTAGGGCGTCCCATCGGGGGCCACGGAGTTGCGGTTGGCGATGTTGGCCGAAATAGCCGTCATGCGCGCCCGCTGGGCGATCATGCCGCTGGTTGAGATGTCGAGCGCCCCGTACATGGATTCTCATCGTCCCTTATACGCGCTGGCTGATCGCGGTTCGCAGCAGGTCTCCCTGGCGGCGCATCAGATCGGTAGTCATCCTGTACACCATCCCGTTTTCCGCCAGGTCCTGCATCATCCGCTCCAGGTCGCGGTTGTTGCGGTCGTGGAAGAGGATCCCGGCCGAGGGGGTCTTGGGCTTCAGGCTCATCCCGCCATCACTGCTCCGCACCACCTCACCCGTTTCCACAAGGTCAATCTCGCCCCGCTCGCCCCCGGTCCGTGCGCGCCGAGCCTCAACAGCCGTGCGCAGGGCGTTCTGAAAGTCCGCGGGCGATGCGTCCAGCGGGCGAAAGTCCGGGGTATCCATGTTCGCGATGTTGTGGGTGAGCAGCCGCTGGCGCTGGCCCGCGAAGCGCAGCATCTCGCTGAGCACCGGCAACGACCCCGCACTGGCCAAGTCCTGGATCAGCATCAATAGGCTCCGTATCCGCAAACGGGGGGCCGCGCCGGCGGCCGTGCCGGCGCAGGGCCGGGCGGCACTTCCTGCGCCCGGTGCGCAACTACAGCGTTTCGGGCACCAGCCTCTCCTCCTTCCACTTCTTCAACTTCAGCCCGAGCGTCCGAACGCCAATCCCCAGGGCCGTCGCCGTCCTCTGGCGGTGCCCATTGAATCGTCCGAGCGCCTGCACAATGGCCTCGCGCTCGACTTCCTCCAATAGTCGCGTTCCATTCACGACCGCCGCGCGGCCAACGGAGTGGTTACCCGACGGCGGGTGCACCCCGTTGGATTCGGCGGGCTTGTGCTCGATCTGCTGGACCGTTCCCGGCCCCAGGTCGCGGGCCGAGCCGCACAGCCACGGCTCTATCAGCGCAGAATCGATCACACCCTCGCTGTGGCCTCCCACTCCGCAAAGGACCACCGCCCGCTCGCAGATATTCTGGAGTTCACGCACGTTCCCGGGCCAAGGGTACCCCTGGAGCAGGGCGTGCGCGCTGGGCGCGAGTTCCAGAGGCGCCCGCCCCTCGCGCCGGCAGATCTCGCGCACGAAGTGCGAGGCAAGGTCGGGAACGTCCTCCAACCGCTCACGCAGCGGGGGCACATGCACCGGCAGCACATTGAGGCGGAAGTACAGGTCCTGCCGGAAGTCACCCTTGGCCGCCGCCGCGGGGAGGTTGCGGTTGCTCGTCGCCACGACCCGCACCTCAACCCCGATGGTGAGGCTGGAGCCGACTCGCTCAAAGGCCCGCTCCTGGAGCACCCGAAGCAGCTTCGCCTGTATCTGCGGGCTGATCTCGCTCACCTCATCCAGCAGGAGCGTCCCGCGATCGGCCAGCTCAAACCGCCCCTTGCGCAGGCGTTCGGCGCCGGTAAACGCCCCCCGCTCGTGCCCAAACAGTTCACTCTCCAACAGCGCGGCCGACAGAGCAGCGCAGTTCACCGCCAGGAACGCACCATCCTTGCGCGGGCTCATCTCGTGCACGGCCCGGGCCACGACTTCCTTGCCAACGCCCGACTCGCCCGTAATCAGCACCGTTCCCTGGGAGTTCGCGACCGCCCCCAACTGCTCGCGCAAACGCCGCATCGCGCTGGACTGCCCGATGAGGCGCGCCAGACCCGACCGTGTCGGGGTCGCGGTCCCGTTGGTCTGCGGCGCGCCCGTGGTAATGCCCGTCTGCCCTCCGCTCACCCGCAGCACCGCGTTCTCCCGCACCAGCCGGCTGTGCTCGATGGCGCGCTTGACGGAGATGATCAGCTCATCGCCCTCAAACGGCTTAGTGAGGTAGTCAAACGCCCCCAGCTTCATCGCCTTGACGGCCGTCTCGATCGTCCCGAAGGCGGTCATCAGTACGACGGGCACATCCTCATCGATCTGCCGGACCTTCTCCAGCAGTTCGATCCCCGTCATGCCCGGCATCCGCATGTCGGTCACGATCGCATCGGGGCGTTGGCGAGCCACCAGTTCCAGCGCCGCCGCGCCGTCCGGCGAGGAAACGACGGTAAACCCTGCCCGGTCCAGCGTGGAACACACGCTGTCTCGCATCATTTCCTTGTCATCGACAATCAGTACTGTTCTCATCGCGTCGCCTCCGCGCGTTGCCGGGGGCCCAGCCCCGCCGCGCATTCCCGTACCCGGTTCCCGCCCCTGTCCGACTCACACCCCACCAGTGGAAGCAGCACCTCCACCGTCGCTCCCGGCCCCTCGCCCCGCTCCGAGTTGTTGTGCACACCGACCCGCCCGCCATGGGCATCCACGATGCGGTGGACAATGGCCAGCCCAAGGCCGGTCCCGGTGCCACGGGTGGTGAAGAACGGGTTGAACATCCGCGCGATGACGTCCGGGTGCACTCCCGGCCCGGAGTCCCGCACGCTCAGCACTCCAAACGCACGGGACTCGCCGGTGGCGTCGGGCAGCACACAGGAGCCGATGCCGAGCGTGAGCCGGCGGAGCCCACCGGGCGACTCGGCCATGGCCTCATAGGCGTTGCGCACCACGTTGGTCAGCGCCTGCTGCAACAGGCCCGCATCGGCAGTGATCTGGGGTGTGTGGGCGGCAGGCTCGCGGTCGCGCCGGACAACCTCGACCGACCGCCACCCGGAAACCCCATCGTGGCAGCAGCCCTCCAAGACCCGGTCGAAGAGCTCAACGGGGTCGATCGGCGTGGGCCTGATGCGAAACTCTCGGGCAAACGTCAGCACATCCCCCACCACCGCGTCCAGCGCCCGGGCGGCCCCGGCGATCTTGCACGCCACCCCCGCTTCACTGGGCCGATCGGACAGGTCCTGTTCGAGCATCCGCGCATACAGCCCGATCGAGCCAAGCGGGTTGCGGACCTCGTGGGCGATTCCCGCCGCCATCTCCCCCAGCGCGGCCAGGCGACGTGAACGCTCCAGTTGCGAGTTTGCCTCGCCAAGCTCGCGCGTCAGGCGTGCCACCTCGGACCGCAGCGCATCGTGCGATGTCTGCAACCGTGCGGTCACCGTGTTGAACGCCCCCAGCAGTTCGGCCAACTCCGCCGGGGCCAGCGCGCCGCTACCGCCAGCGCTCGGCGCGGGGAGGTCCAGGGTCTGATCCATCGTCGTCGCGCCCACCGGTCAGCCCTCCCGATCCTGGAACTTGGGAGGCGCGGCCCCAACCCCGCCGTACGCGGACACCGCGCGACGTGATGTTGCAACCTCCGCCAACTCGGCCGCGACCGCGTCCAGTTTCGTCTTGAGATTCGCGTGGTCCGAATCGTCGCGGAGCGAAACCTGTGCCGCGAGCCTGGCCAGATCGGCGACCTTGCCGCTCACCTCATCGCGCCGCGCCTGGGGCAGCGATGGCGAGCAACTCTCCCAGGCCGTTCTCAGTTTTTCCACCGTGACGCTCGATCGCAGCAACTGGTCAATAAGCGTCTGTCGCTCTTCCAGCAGGTCCAGCAAGGGCTGGACATCGTCCCCGCCGATCAGCGCGCCCTGCCGCACGGAGAGTTCATCGAGTTGGACGTACAGCCCTCGCTGCACATCCAGAACCGCGATGTACTCGGCGTGCCAACCATCGCTACCCTGAAGTGGAGCCCTGCCGGGCCTGTGCATCGAGTCGGTCATCCTGACCCCTGTTTCTGTGGGCATCCCGCCCACCCCTTGCCCTCGAACAATCGTCTAGTTCGGCTCCGGCGCGGCCGCCGCCTGCGTCAACCTGTTGAGTTCCGCTTGTGAATCCAACCATTGCTCCCAGTCATCCCGCGTCATCGGCAATGTCGGGTCGTCCCAGACACTCTCCGGCAGCGACTCGTAGAACCGCTTGGCCCGGGCGTTCGCGACCGTTGCCTTGGCCACATCCCCCTGGGCGAGCAGCGCGCTCACGATCTGCGTCATGGCCACCAGAGACGCCGGCTCCTTGGGGTAGCGCTCCCGCGCTGCGTCGTAGAAACGAATCGCCCCGGGGAAGTCGGCCAGGTCGTACGCGCAGTCGCCAAGATAGAAGTACGAGTTCCGCAGGTATAGGTCTTCAAGGCCCGTCCGACGCGACCGCGACTCCAAGGCCCGCCGGACCTGCTCGTACAGCCCGGCGGCGGCGCCGATGCGCTGGGCCCGAAACTGCTCCAGGTCCCGCCTTTGCCCATCCGGCATCGCGCCCTCCGCCAGCGTGGCGGCGATGGCCTGCGCGGAACGCCGGTAGGAATCCGCGAGCTTGTAGCGGATCGGAACGTTGTGCGCGTCGCCCCCCGCACCGTCCGCCTCCGAACGCTCCAGGTACTCCTCAAACCGCTCAATTGCCCGCTCGTACTGGCCCGCCTGGTACGAGTGCTGCCCGTGCTCGTTCAATGCCGCGCGAAAGGTGGGGGTCCCCGTGCCGCCAAGCCCGCCGCCGATCACCATCATCAGCAGGTTCTCGGCCTCCGCATCGTTCTCGGGCTTGTTGTCGGCGAGCAAGGTCTGGGCCAGCGGAACATAACTTGCATCCGCGTATGGTCCTGGCTTCTCCGCGCCTTCGCGCCCGACCATCAGCTCGCGGTACAGAGTCGCCGCGAGTTCCAGGTCCCCGCGCGCCTGGTACGCCTGCGCCAAACGGAATGTCGCCTCAGGGTGGCGGCCATCGCTGGGGAAGTCGGCCGCGAACTGCTGGAACGCGTTCACCGATGAATCCAGGTCCCCGGCCCGGTCAAACGCATCAGCCGCCGCCCAGAGCGATTCCCCATACTCGCGCGAACTGGACTGCACGACGCGCGATGCGTGCACCCGGAAGTAGTCCCCCGCGCGCACCAGGTGCTCGCGGGCTTCCCGCTGGGTCGCCGGGTCCGCCTCGGCCAGGGAGAGCACCCCGCCCGTCCCGGCTTTCGTCAACTGCTCCTCGGCGATGGCCCGGTGCACCTCGGCGAGCGACAGCACCAGCATCGCCGAAGCACCCTCAACCCCCCGCAATCGCTCACCGATCACCGCGAACCTCAGGGCGCTCTCGAACTCCTTCTTTTCATACTGCTCAGTGAAGCGTGAGAGCAGGCTCCGCTCGACATCCTTGCCGAACGCCTCGGGGTAGGGCGAACCGGCCAGCATCGCATCAACGAGTTCGGTGTACCGGGCCAGCGACGTGGCCAGCCCATCCGATGGGTGACCCTTGCCGGGGGCCGATTCACTCCCCGGCCCATGACTCCCCTGGGCCTCGACCTCGGCCAGGCCCAGGATCGCGGGCAGACGGTTATTGCTGAACGGATACTGCTCGACGATCATCGTGTACCGCTCGCGGGCGCTCACCAGGCTCTCGGGCTCGTTGCGCTGATGATCGATCTCCGCCTGGAGCAGCAGCACATCCGCGAACAACGGGCTCTCCGTCCCCAGCAACAGTGCCGCCCGCTCCAACTGAAGGGCCGCCCGCTGGGGCTCGTTCACCGCCATGTACGCCCTGGCAAAGTGCACCAGCACCGGGCCCATCATCTCCGGGGCGGCCTGCTCCAGGCGCGGCAGCGTCCGCAGGACCTTGTTGATTGCATCCTGCGCATAGCCCTGCTGCACCAGGAGTTGTGTCTGATACCCCAGCGCCCACATCCGGTCATGGGCGGAGAGTTCCGGGTCGGCAATAAGCCCGGTGATCAGGTCCAAGGCCCGAGCATGGTTCGGATTGGTCGCGCTGACCAGCCGCTCAACAACCTGCTTGAGCAGGTCCGTGCGAAGGGCCTGATCGGATTGGGGAATAGTTGCGGCGCGCCTAGCCGCCTCCTCCACGTCATTGAGGGCGAGGTGTGTGCCGGCGAGAAAGAACACATCCCGAGGCTCCAATACCGCGTTCTTGCGCTCCGCCTGGGCGTATTCGGACACGATCGCCTGGTTGTTCTCGGGGCGGTCCAAGTCCAGTTCTTTCTGCCCCAGGTACAGGGCCCGGGCCCGCAGAATGTGGAAGTCGCGCCGTTGATCGGGCGTCAGGGGACCTTTTTCTTCGGTGGAGATGTGCGGCAGAACCCTGAGGTTCAGCGTGTCCAGGGCGCCCGCGAAGTCCTTGGCCTGCATCTGCGCCGTGGCTTGGGTGAACCAGTGACCAAGGTCGGGCTTGGGGGCTGTCATTAGCGTCCCGACCAGGCCGGCCGCCAGCAACAGGACCGACGCCCCCAGCACCGGAAGTTGCCAGACTTCACGCCAGCGGGGGGCCGGCGCGGCCGGGGCTGGAACCCCGGGGGCCGAGTTCGTGGTAGGCGAAGATGAGGTCGAAGGGGCTGCCATCGGGTATCGATCCGTTCCAAGGGACAACCCCGGCTGAATACTGCCGGGGTGCCAAGGGAGATATCGGACAACTACCTATGGCTGGTTCAGACATGCGCAAAAACGATCCGCCACCGCAAAAATGTGTCGGGTGGCCGCCTTGGTGGGGGCGGGTGTCGCGGCCGAACTCCAGTCGCACTCTTGGTCCAGGCAAACTCTGCTGAGGAGTGGTGGTGCCGCCCCGGCTGGAGCGGGCACCCGACACTACTCCCCGCCGCCGCCATCATCCTCAGCCTCCCCGCGCTTGGTCGGCTCTTCATCATCTGGAATTACCACGACCGAGTTCGTCAGCACATCACCCCGGTGGCGCGAAGCGTGGTCCAGCAACCCCAGCAGCGCCACCGGCGGCAACGCCCACTTCACGAAGTTGCGAAGCAACGATGCACCAAACGACGGCCGCCGCGACGGCGCGTTCGGTGCGCCCCCGGTGACCATCCTGACGACTGCGCACCCCGTCAGCAGCTTCCCAACCGAGCGCCCAAACGCCGCTTCCAGCACCGTGCCCGACACGATCAACACGCCAACGGCGGTCAGCATCACCGGCTGTGCCGAACTGCTCACCCAAGACTCCAAGTTCGTCATCTGGGTGAGCGGGATGTCCCACAGGCTGGAGGCAAGCAGAGCCGCCAGCACGAAGTCAATGACACCCGCCATCATCCTGCGCATCGGCTCCGCAAGCGAGACCTTCGCGGGCAGCGCCAGCGCCTCCTGCGCCGGGACCTTGACAACAAAGAGCACGACCAGCCCGACGGCATAGGTCAGGACCACGATCACCAGCCGCCAGTCCGCACCCGTGATGGGGCTGGCAAGGCGAGCCTCGCCCACGTACATGATGCGTCCGGTCCTGACAGAGACCTCGGCCATCGATTGCCGATCAGGCGCACCGGGGACCCCCGCCCACAGCACCGCCACCCGTCCGGACCCATCCAGCGCAACGGTGATGTGGTTCGAAGGAACTCCCGGTAAACGCGCCACCTCGCGCCAAGGTGAATCGCCCTGCCGGTACGGGCGTGTCAACACCCGGAGTTGCTCTTCCGCACCGCTGATCGTGGCGACCATGTGATCGCCACACACCAGCAGCGCAAACCGGCCATCGGCCAGTAATGGTGCGCCCTCGCCATCGATCCGCAGCGGTTCCCACTCCGCGGCCGGTTTGCCATCCTTCCCAATCGAAATCGTTCCGACAAAGCACACCGGTTTCTCCGGGCCGACACGACCCTCGGACGCCGGCGGAACCAACACGATCCCAATGCCATCGGGCGCTGAAAACAGCCTGCACTCCGCGAGCAGCGTCCGCTTGCCGCCCGCCCCGGCCGTGTAATCGCCCGCGGCGGACTGAATCTCGGGCGGCAATGCTAACTCCTGCCACTTCGAGCCTGTCAAAATCTGCAGGCTCAACCGCGTTGGATCGGCCTCGCCCTCGGTGAGTCCGTGCATTAATGCGCACAGCCCCTGCTCTGCGCCTGCCATGTCCAGCAGCCGCCCATCGCCGCGGAGCGAAGGGTGTGCATCCAACCGGCCCGCCGGGTGCGTTACCCATTGCTGTCCGGTCGAGGCCGCCACCGCCGCCATCGATAGGACCGTGCGGCCCTTCGCCAACGGAAAGCCGCGAGGGCCGTCCTCAAAGGCGAGGTAGCACCGGTCACTCCTGGCCGCGCACGCCACCGGGGTCGTCCGCAGGTTCATGGCCAGACGGACCATCCCGCCTGCGACGCCGTCGCGCCCCGCCCGGGGGGGCAGGTGCAGAACCGTCGAACGCTCGCCGGACTGCGGGTTCACAACCCAGCCGTGCGTGACGGGCTCAACGGTGCGGCCCACGGGGGCGATGCTGCCGGCGCCTGTCGTGGTCCCCGCGCCCCCCGCCTGACGAGCCAATACCAACGTGACAAGGACGGCGACCAGCGCCGATCGAGCGCACCAGACGAACCGCCGCGGCATGAGCATCGCTGAAAACACGCTACTTGCCTCCCCGCCCCGGTCCCGACGCCCGCGGTCCATCGTCCCGGTCAATGTCAACCACGTCCTTCACGCCGTACGCCCGCAGAAGAGCCTCCAGGTCAAACGGCGTCTGCTTCATGTGCCCGGAGTTTTCCGGGTCGTAGACCGACATGATGACCGTGGTTTCCCGCCCCGGGGCCTCGATGTCCAGCCGCCCGGCGATCCGCGCACGCGCCCTCGCGTCACCGTCCACATCGACCGACTGGTAGCGGCTGAGCGCCGCCGCGACTGCGACATTGCCCATGCCATCCAGCAACTCGATCCTCATCGGGTCGTATGTCTCAGGGTCCATGAATATCCGGCGCGACCCTCCCCACCTCTGGTCGGTCGTGATTCCGAGCCGACGCCCATCGCGCGACCACTCAACCACGGGTGCTCCTCCTTCACCCACCCCGGGCATCGGTATCACGCCCAGGAGTTCGAGCAGGTCCAGCGGGTGGACCGGCAGCCCGAACGCCGCGGCCTTCTCCGCCGTCGCCTTTTCGTGGATCCCCACCATCGCAATCTTGTTGTCGGTGAGGTCCATCCACCAATATCGCTCATCATTGGAGCCGAGGTAGAAGACGGTCTGACCAACCTTGTCGATCCGGAGCGCAACGCTGCGGGGGAGCACGAACTGGAGATTCGCCTCCACCTGCTCGTTCAGGCGCTTGCCCTCGCTGCTCTTGGCATGAATCACGAGGGAGGTATTCGCACGCAAGCGTTCCAGGCGAGCAACCCGCGCGTTGTACGCGCCGGCCACGACCGCATACTCCGGCACCGGACCGCGCGCGATCATGCCAGGATCGTCACCCCCGCTTTGACGAGCGCAGCCTGTACATACCGCCGCGGCGAGCACCGCCGCAAGGGTGAAGGCATGTCGGCACGTGTGCCGGGAGTGCGCGGGGTTCATTGCGGAGAAGCGCTCTGCGGGTCTTGAGGGTTGAGGGCATCGGTTGCGACGACTTGGCCGAGTTGCTCCATGGCATCCGATACGGCCTGGTCATCAAGCCCGGGGTCGGTTACGGCCACCGGCTCTTCCTGCGGGTTTGCCTGGGCCCGGCCCTTGGGCAGGACGAGCATGGTGGAAACTCCCGCATCACGCCGAGTCCCAACCACCTTGAGGACCCGTCGCCTGATGAGCAGCAGCGCCAGCAGGTAACGGAAGGTGATCTGGCGCGCCTCGGTGGCCGCGCCAAGTTCCTCGAAGAGATCGAGCAGTTCATCATCCCCCAGCAACGGCTGCTTGCGGGATTCCTGCGGGTGGTAGGTCGCACGCCAGAAACCAAACAGCCGCAACGGCGCGCCCGGTCGATCGCCCGCCTCCCACGCGCCGATGGAAAAGTCCTGCCGCTCGAGGGCCGGCTGCCCTTCGCGCTCCACCAGCGTTGCAACAAACGCTTCTCCCAGCCCGAACGCTCGGCCGGTTGAACTACAGACACCGGTGGACCTGACAACTGGGTACGACGATCCGGCGAGGTTCATACGGCAGTGTAGCCGAGGGCGCACACACCCCCTCACTCCGCATCAGCAGTGCACGCGGAACACCCGCTGATCGGTCCCACCCTCGCCGACTTGGAACCGGACCTGCCGCCCGCACTTCGGGCAGCGCGCCAGGTACCGCTTCTGGTCGCTGGACCGGTAAACCCGCTGGTAGGAGTTCCCACAGGTGAAAACCACCTGAAGGAACGGCCGGCCCCGTGGTGTAGGTGGCGTGCCTTCAGAAAAATCTAAACGATTTTGGGCAGGGAATTCTCCTTGCATTGATCACTTTTCATCGGCAAAAAGCCTAGTTGTTGCAAACTAACTTATTGAAAAACTCCCGAACAGACGTTAGGGTCTGGGTTGAACGGCGGGCTACCTCCCCGTAAAGTGGAACCCTCGCCTTCCACGTCGGATTGTGCCGATGTTTCAGGACATGTCCCCGAGCGGCTGAACCAGGTCTTAAGAAGACCACCAACCGCTCGCCAAGGGGACGATGCTCGTGGCCCATGACCGGAGTTCTTCTTGGAATCCTGGTCCGCGAGTTGCTCGGAACGTTCCCCGATGTCAGCCCTTAGGTCACTTCTACCACTGACGATACTCGCGGACCCGCCGCCACCTCCCACCGCCATCGGCCTCATCGCCGGCGGGGGTGGCCTTCCGCTGCTCATCGCCAGGTCCCTCCGTTCTGCCGGCCACCCTGTCCATGGTCTGGGACTTGCGAACCAGTTTGACTTGGAACTGCCTTCCCTCTGCTCGACCTTCCGCGAGGTGGGTCTGCTGCGGGTGGGCAGTTGGGGCCGCATCCTTTCCCGGTTGGGTGTCCACCACGCCATCATGGTCGGCAAGGTCGATAAGGCCAAGCTGATGCACGACCCCTGGCGGGTTGTGAAGAACATCCCCGACCTGCGTGCCATTGGGGCTTGGTACAAGCACCTTCGACGCGACCGCCGGTCGCACGCCGTTCTGAACGCCGTCGCCGACGAACTGGACCGCTGCGGGGTCACCCTGCTGGACTCCACCTCCCCCATCCCCGACGAGCTCGCCCACGCCGGGGTGATGACCAGGCGGCAGCCCACCGTCGACCAGCGCGCCGATATCGACTTTGTCTGGCCGCTCCTCGCCCAGACCCTTCGGCTGGACATCGGCCAAGCCATCGCCGTCCGCGAGCGGGATGTCATCGCGGTCGAGGCCGTCGAAGGGACCGACCGCATGATCGAGCGGGTCGGCAAGCTCTGCCGCTCTAAAGGCTGGACGCTCGTCAAGGGTGCCCGCGCCGGCCACGACCGGCGCGCCGATGTGCCCACCGTCGGCGTCAACACCCTGCGAAACCTGCACGCCCACGGCGCCGGCTGCATCGCCTTGGCGGCGGGAGATGTCATCATGCTCGACAAGCCCGACATGATCGAACTCGCCGACAAGCTGGGAATCGCCATCGTCGGCGTCCCCGCAGCCCACGGCGGCCTGCACACCGGCGCCCCGCTCGAACTGGCCCTCGCCTGATCTCCGGGTGGCCCGTCGCTCCGCCTACGGCTTCATTCCCCTACCTGTCCTACTTTCTCCGTCTTTCCGCTTCAATCCCCGGCTATCTACTCTTTCCGGCTCTATGGACCCCCCCACCTACGTCAGCCGCGGCGGGCTCAAGCTCCGGCACGCCCTTGACACCTTCAAACTCAGCGTTTCCGGCCTCACGTGCGCCGATCTTGGAGCCAGCACCGGCGGGTTCACCGACTGCCTCCTACAGGCAGGCGCGGCCAAGGTCTATTCGGTGGACACCGCTTACGGCGAGTTTGCCTGGAAACTCCGCAACGACCCCCGCGTTGTCGTGGTCGAGCGCACCAATGCACTGCACGCGGTGCCGCCCGCGGGAGGGGTTGACTTGGTCGTGGCCGACCTGGGCTGGACCCCCCAGCGACTGCTCATTCCCGCCGCACTCACCTGGATCCGGCCCGCCGGCAGGATCATCTCCCTCATCAAACCCCACTACGAACTCAAAGGTCGCGGCCAGGACCTGCCCAAGGGCGGAGTCCTTGAGGATGAACTCGCCGAATCAATCGCAACACGAACTGCGAACGACCTGCCGCACCTGGGGGTGCGGGTCCTGGGCCTGACGAAGTCGCCCATCGCCGGTGGCAAGGGCAAGGCTCGCGGGAATGCGGAATGGCTTGTCCTTGTCGAAGCAACAGGCGCGATCTAGCGATCGCGGTGCGGCGGAGGATTTACCGCCACATCGCCTGAACCGCCTCGGGGTGGAGCATGGTCCACAGGCGTTCGAGCAGTTCCTTCAGGCCGTCGCGGGCCGCCCCCGAGATCGCCAGGACATCGCGACCTGGCCGCAGTTGAAGGTCCGCGCACAGCTTGTTGACCGCCTGGGTGCGCTCCTCATCATCCACGAACAGGTCCATCTTGTTGAGCACGATCAACTCGGGCTTGTCCGCGAGCTCGGGTGAGTACTGGCGAAGCTCCTCACGGATGGTTCGATAGTTATCCGCGGGGTTGGTCTCGGCCTGCGGCAGCACATCCAACAGGTGCACGATCACCCGCGTCCGCTCGATGTGCCTGAGGAAGTCGTGCCCCAACCCGGCTCCCCCGCTCGCCCCTTCGATCAGCCCGGGGATATCCGCCAGCACGATCCGGCGCGTCGCATCCAGTTCCGCTACACCTAACTGCGGGCTGAGCGTGGTGAAGGGGTAGTCGCCGACCTTGGGCGTGGCCTTCGTCAGTGCGGCCAGCAGCGTGGACTTGCCCGCGTTGGGCATGCCGACCAGCCCCACCTCAGCGATGAGCTTCAGTTCCAGCCGAACCTTGAACTCTTCCCCCGGCGCCCCCGGCGTTGCGCTCTTGGGAGTCTGATTGATTGAAGTCTTGAAGTGCTCGTTGCCGTAGCCGCCCCGCCCACCCTTGGCCACAACCACATCCTCATCCGGCTTGAGGTCGTGGATCAGTTCGCCGGTCTCGTGGTTGTAAATAAGCGTCCCGGGCGGGAGTGAAATAATCAGGTTGGGTCCCGCAGCGCCGGTGCACTGCTTTCGCCCGCCCGCGACTCCATCCTCGGCGAACCAGTTGCGCTGGTGGCGGAAGTCGTACAGGGTGCTCATGCCCCCGTCGGCCCGGATGATGACCGAACCGCCGTCGCCCCCATCCCCGCCGTTGGGGCCGCCCTTGGGTTCAAACATTTCGCGCCGCCACGAGACAGCCCCAGGGCCGCCCGCACCCGCACGAACGCGAATTACAGCTTGATCGACGAACACGGTGAAGGATAGGCGGAGAACGAGCGAGTCAGCGAGACAGGGGTGGGCAAAGACAAAGAACCAGCGACCAGCATGGGAGGAGTTTTTACCCCTGCCTCGCTGTTGCGCGGTTGCGTTATCTTGCTACTTGCTTTTCACGCCGCCTTCGCCAGCCGCCCGCTGCTGACCACCCGAACCAGCCGGGCGCGATCGGTCTCTTCCGCGAACTTCGTGATCGCCACGGCCATGCGGACCGGGCCCGGTTCGCTCTCATCCAGCCATACCACGTTCCCCGTGGCAAACACGCTCCGGCCCGTGCCCGTCGCGCCGGCATCACCCGCCACCGTCGCGGGGAATGTCAACTGCACGTGCACCGCCGTGCCGGGCTTGATCCCCACATCGAGCTCAAACTGCAAGCCCCCTTCGCACACGTCGTAGGCATGGCCCTCGAACACGACATCATCCACCCCCTCGACACGGATGCCGACGGGTGTGTACATGGGACTGAGTTGGTAGCGATCGAAACGACGCCGATTGATGGTGCTGCTCACGGCAACGCCTCCCACAAGTTCTGTAGGGCGATGCAGCCTCAACGGCCGCGCAACGCCCGCATGTCCGCACTTCAGTATCGAACAGGCGGGGCGGCGACGTTAGGTTATTCTGAGGGACCCATAACTTATTCTGGACCGTGCACGGACCGTCCTCGAACCGCGCCATGGTTTCCACATCGCACTGGGCGGGACACCCGTGGTGAGTTGTACGGCGCTACCGCACACGCTCCGGGCCCTGGACCACCACCTGCAGATTCAGCCAGGAAACTGAAACCCCCAGACGCTGTTCCAGTTCATGCACCACCTTCGGGCATAGCCCCGCCAGCAGGCGAGCGCTCAGGTCGTCGGGAACATCCACCACCCGACCGTCCCCGGTCGCGAGGTGCACGTGCGGGCTGATGTCCGCGTCATACCGGCAAGGCCCCGACCCCGCCGTCGAAATCTTCCTGCCCATCCCGCACGAAACGATCGCTTCCAGCGTGTTGTACACGGTTGCAAGGCTCAGGCCCGGGTCCTGTGCACGCACCGCCAGGTACAGTTCTTCAGCCGTCGGGTGTGCGGTGGACGCCGCGAGGGCGCCAAAGACCAGTTCTCGTTGGCGAGTGCACCGCAGGTCGTGACGGTGGAACGAGTCGCGGATTTCAGTGGTGGTTGGCGTCATCGAACAAAGGCCCCGTCGCAACAATAGTCCTGATCGGCAGCGCAGGCCCGCGAGTCGCCGCTGGACTGACAAAAGAAGCGGCCGCCGCCCGCCCGACTTTCGCTCCGCCTATTGGAGACATCCGCGCAGCCACCGAGTTGCAACCCCAACCGTTCCCGGCCGGTAATCTCTTTGCGTGGATGAAGCTACCCTGCTCTGCGAATCCTGCGGCTACACCCTTGAGGGTCTCAGCCCCGCCTCCAACTGCCCCGAGTGCGGGCGGCCCATCGCCCAGAGCCTCCCCGAAAACCGCCCTGGCACCACCTGGCAGATCGGCCCCGGGGTCTTGAGTTGGGCGCTCGTCAACGCCCGCATCCTGCGCCAGCCCTCCCGCCAGTTTTCGCGGATGCGAATAAACTCCCGGCGTGCCACCCTCCTCGCCTTCATCAACATGTTGCTGGCCGGGATGATCACCGTCGCGCCATGGACCGGAGTGCTCATCGGCGACCCGGCCCGCGCCGCTGGCGGCACCGGCGCCTGGAGCCAGTGGTCCACGGTCGTCTGGGTCTTCCTGCTGCAAGCCCTCGCCGTTGGCGCGGTCTTCTTCGTGCTGACCTGCATCGAGTACGCTGGCGTACGCTTCTTCGCCGCCCGCCGCAACTGGCGCCTTACCCGCGCCGCGGCGTGGCAGGTCTGCTGCCACTCGAGCGTCGGCTGGCTCTTCTGCGGACTTCTTCCGCTGCTGGGCCTCGCGATCATGTTCGCGTTCGTCATCCTCTTCGGCCTGGCACCCCGCGGCACCCTTGACCTCCACCCCATTGCCCCGTTCCGCATTGGCTGGGGAGACATCACCGCCGGCGCCGCGATCGGCCTGGGCCTGCTGGCCGGCCTGCTCATCTTCGAGACCCTGGTCTACAAAGGAGTCCGTATCTGCCGTTACGCCCGAGTGGCGTAACGCTGGCTCTCCACGACGGGGCGAGCGACGTACAAGTGGACCGTGGAGAAGTGGACAGTGGACATACAGGCAAAGAAAACGCACAAACGGCTGGCGGGCGTGGGGCTGTGGGAGAGCAACGGCCACGCAAGTCCGTTCCCCGCCTATGTCCACTGTCCACTTTGCCCGATGCCCGATGCCCGATCCCTGATGCCATCCCTTCCCCCTACCATCGAATCCTCGCCATGGATGGTCCCTCTACAACCCAAGCGCCGCCCCCCGAAGTCTCCATCGCCTCGGACGAGACCGAGGCGACCGAAGCGGCCGTCGCCGTCCCCGAGCAGCCCCAGCGCTCGCGCCTGGGAGTACTGCGCCACCGCCATTACCGCAACATCTGGCTCGGCCAGTTCGGCTCCAGCATTGGCGGCTGGATGGAATCCGTCGGCGTCGCCTGGATCATCAACATCACCACGGACAGGCCCGCCCTGGCTCTGGGCTATCTCGCGGTCGCGCAGCTCAGCCCCATGATGGTCCTGGGCATCCCCGGAGGCCTGCTCGCCGACCGCGTCAACCGCAAGATGCTCCTGCTCGTCACACAGGGAATCATGATGCTCATCGCGGCGGCACTCGCCGTCGCCAGTTACGTTTTCAACCAGGCACCCAGCCATTCGCTGCTCATCGGCCTCATCGCGCTCAACGGCGTGGCCATGGCCTTCAACGCCCCGGCGTGGCAGGTCCTGACGCCACGCCTGGTGCCGCGCGAAGAACTCACCAACGCCATCTTCCTCAATGGCCTGCAGTTCAACCTCGCGCGCGTTATCGGCCCTGCCCTGGGCGGCCTGCTCCTCAGTTGGCAGGGGCCCACCGCCCTCTTTGCCATCAACACCCTCAGTTTCGTCGGCGTCCTCATCGCCATTTCTTCGACCCCCAACACCCCAACGCCCCCAAGGGTCGCGGCGTCTGTCTGGGCGCGGACGCGCGAGGCACTCGCGTTTGTCCTGGCCAGCCGCGGCCCCCGCGCTGCCTTCCTGGCGATCATCGTCTTCGGCCTCTTCAGCGCCCCGCTCATGCGGTTCCTCCCTGCTTTCATCACGGAGGTGTTCGACCAGACACGCGACGCCCCCAAGCACACCCAGGAAATCGTTTTCGGATGGCTGCTGGCCGTCATGGGCATTGGCGCGGTGCTGGGTGTGGTCTTCATGCGCTGGGTCCCCAAGTGGTACCCCAAGCACCACTTCATCCCCGCTTCCATCCTGGGCGGGGGCATCTGCATCGCGCTCTTCAGCGCCACTACCTCCATCTACTTCGCCGCCGCCGCCCTCCTCTGCTGCGGCATCTTTTGGCTCTGGGCGTTTAACTCCGCCTTCGCCGCCATGCAACTCCTCGTCCCCGACCACATGCGCGGGCGCGTCATGTCCGTCCTGAACGTCGCCGTCTTCGGTGCCATGGCCATCGGTCCGCTGATCGCCGGGGGGGCGGGCGAGGCCATCGGCGGACACTCAGAGTCGGGCGACGGCTCGGGCATCGGCCTCCAGGTTTCCGTTGGTGCCACCGGGCTTATCCTCACCGTTGCCGCACTCATCATGCTCGCCTGGCGTACTCCAGAAGTCGATGGACTCCGGCCCGGAGACCCCGGCTACGACCGGACGCCCGGCCTCATCGCCGGCCTCACCGCACGGGCCCACCGGCCGGGGAAGTGACACATCCTGAGAACTGGAAAAGTGGCCAAGTGGCGAAGTATGGAACCGTCGAAAAGAGGTTAGTACCACGATCGTCACTCCCTCCTTCCTGCACTCTGCCACTCCGCCACTTCTACCCCACACTGCCACTCAGTGACTTCTAAGATCACCCATGCAGCTCCGCCGCCCAACCCGCCAAGTCACAGTCGGCGATGCCCGCACGGGCGTCATCAAGATCGGCGGCGACGCCCCCATTTCCGTCCAGACCATGACGGCGGGCTACACACACGACGTCGACAAGTGCGTCGCCGAGATCAACCGCCTCGCCGCAGCGGGGGCCGACATCGTCCGTGTGGCAGTGCCTGAGAAGAAGGACACCGAGGCCCTCAGGCACATCATCCCGCAGGTCCAGGTCCCGATTGTCGCGGATGTGCACTTCCACTTCCAGCGCGCCCTGGAGGCCGTAGAGGCCGGCGTCCACAAGATCCGCCTCAACCCCGGCAACATCCAGGACCGCGAGCAGGTCATCGAGGTCATCAAGGCCTGCAAGGCGGCCAACGGCGGCGGGGGCATCCCCATCCGCATCGGCGTCAACGAAGGCTCCATCATCGAGCGCAAGGACAAGCAGAAGCGCATGAAGGAACTTGGCGCGGTCTTCAGCGGCTCCAAGCACGGCCACCTGCTGGCCATCATGATCGCCAAGCTCGAGGAATACCTCGACATCTTCTACGCGCAGGACTTCCGCGACATCGTCATCTCCGCAAAGTCCATGGACGCCGCCCTCACGATCGATGCCTACACCGAAATCAGCAAGCGCTTCGACCACCCGCTGCACCTGGGCGTCACCCACGCAGGCCCCAAGGAAACCGGCACCATCCGCTCCGTCGCCGCCCTGGGGGGCCTGCTCATCAACGGCATCGGCGACACCATCCGCTTCAGTTACGCCAACGACCCCATCTACGAAGTTGAGGATGGCCTCGAACTCCTCTACTCCCTGGGCAAGCGCGAGCGCATCGGCGTGGACCTCATCGCCTGCCCCACCTGCGGCCGCATCCAGGTCGATCTATTCACCCTCATCCAGGATGTCCGCAAGGCCCTCGCCGCAAAGGTCACGATCCCCATGAAGGTCGCCGTCATGGGCTGCATCGTCAACGGGCCGGGTGAGGCCGAGGGCGCCGACGTAGCGGTCTTCGCCGGCGACCGGCGCGGCATCATCTACGTCCAGGGTGAGAAGGTCGCCAACGTCCCGGAGCCGGAGATCCTGGCGAGATTGCTCAAGGAATGCCTCGACTTCCAGGACAAGGTGCGCAGGGGCGAGGCCAAACTCGGCGAAAAGAAAGTGGAGATCATCCCTCCGGACCCGATGGGGGAACTGGGGTCGGGTTTCGCGAAGATTGCGGGCGGCGGGGTGGAGAAACGGGCGATACCGCTGACGGTCGGCAAGTCGTGAAAGCCCCTTTGCTTTCTGCCGCGGAGAATCACCACTCCTCGATACGCCGATCCCAGTCACTCCCACCATCCAATGTGTACATTGTGAAGTTGCAGTGCCGTCACCACGCAACGCCGGATCAATCGCAGGCAACTCTCACCGCCCGAACCTGAGTTCCTCCTCCCCGCCAGCGACCAAGTCCAGATCGAAGCCCTCCTGGCCAAACCACTCGAGGATCGGTCGGGAAGAGTGGCGATGCTCGACTTCAACATAAAGATTCGCTGGCACGTCGTCGAGGAAATGGCCTCCAGGGCCCCCGGTCAGCAGGTTTCGGTTGGAACCGCTGTGGCCTTCGGGGGAGACGCCGAGGCGGCGGCCCGGATTCTGCCGGAGCGTCGTGCTTGGATCGCCAGCACAAGCTTCGAGCAGAAGGTAAGCAACTCTGGCATCGACGGCTTCCTCTTCGATCGATTCGAAGAGGTACCGAGCGTCGTAGAAGCCCTTCGCATGCTTGGGCTGGAGCAAATGGCATCCAACCTCGCGTCGGTCCTTGCGGCGTTGGCATTGAGATCGCCGCCGGGAGAGTTGCCCGAAGGCAGCGGCGATCGCTGGAGCGATAACACGCACATCCTTGAAGTCTTGGCTATTCACGGTGACTGCAGCCGCGAGGTCTGGGACACCGATTGGGCCCGGCTCCGGCTTGAGCACGCAATGAGGCACGCTCCCATCTTCTTTCGGTCAAGCTAGTGTAGTGATTCATTATTGAGGCGACATATATTCAGCCGATTGTTCTGCTACAAAGGGAGCAGAACGATGCGAGTCGCGCCCACCATCACGCTGTCGGAAGAGAGTCGCAAGACCCTGG
>Ga0163144_10000683_pt1 | contig 80371 bp, 79 predicted proteins | sample OliLak19BULKMAT1_FD_123175 | JGI IMG/M metagenome (GOLD analysis project Ga0163144, IMG submission 123175) | Freshwater microbial mat bacterial communities from Lake Vanda, McMurdo Dry Valleys, Antarctica - Oligotrophic Lake LV.19.BULKMAT1 | ecosystem: Environmental > Aquatic > Freshwater >... | reverse complement strand
TTCCCTTGCGGATTCTGGGGGAAATTCAGGAAAAACACAGTGGGCGTGCCTTCGGCACGCCCACGCATTGGCTCGTTCAGAGCCTCTTAGTTCCATTCTGGTGCGGGATAGGGGAATCGAACTCCTAACCACAGTTTGGAAAACTGTTATTTTACCATTAAACTAATCCCGCCTCCGCCAAGGCTACAGCGGGCAGGCCCGCTCTCTCACCTCAACTTGTCGGGCTGCTGGGAATTGAACCCAGTCTAAATGCTCCCAAAGCACTTGTACTACCGGTATACTACAGCCCGCCTCTTTTTAAAAAGAAACTAAGACGGAGTATATCACAAAATGATATCACTTTCTAGTCTTATTCTTGATTTGTTGTTTTTTAAATCCAAACACACTATCAACAGATCGAATTGCCACTCTTTTTCTTCAGGGACATTTTTCGACAAAAGATAAGTTTGAATTGTCCTTGAGAGTCTTTTGAGTTTCCATGGATGCATATTGTCTTCTGGTCGGTATTCATCATTGATATTTTCACGCCTGTCCACCGAATCCTCAACGTAGGTGGAAGAAATAGATTTTACCTCTATAAAATGAAGCTTTTTTCCTTTTTCAGCTACTATATCAATCTCTCCCCACTTTTTAGTGTAATTTCTATCTATAATCTTAAAATCTTGTTTCATGAGAAACTCTACAGCATGATTTTCGCCTATTTCCCCTATCTGTTGAGTTTTTGAAGTGAAAACTTTAGGCATACGAGTATATTTAGATTAGTTTCATGATAAACTCTGTCACGTGAAACATAAGTACTAATTTACGTGTCTTTTACTGAATAATCCTTATTTTATAAAGCTTTTTTGCAAAAAGTCAATCCTAAAAGACAAATTTTTCGGTGTCCTTTATCCACATACCCACATAGTTATCCCCAGATTATGTGTAAAACTATTGCTAATAAAGGATTTACTAACGGACAGAAACTTTATCTTTATTTGTGCGGCGTAGGAGAATCGAACTCCTGTCTCATCCTTGGCAAGGACGTGTTCTACCACTAAACCAACACCGCATTATGTTCTTATATTTAATTTTAATTACAATATATGGCTTCTATAACATGAAAAACCACTAAACCAACACCGCAAATAGAAGTTATTTTCTATTATATGTTTTTCAATTTACTAATGCAAGTATAGTATTCGGAATATGCTTGTATTCCGAAGTATTATGTGATAAAATAGCATAGTAATGGAAAAATGTTCAAGGTGTAAAATTAAAAAAAGTCTTGAAGAGTTTAATTTTAAAAATAAAACGACAGGACAAAGACAGCAGCAGTGCAAAACGTGCACTCGCTTATTAATTAGAAATCATTATAATAAGAATCGAGACTATTATTTAAAAAAGGCAACAAATCGGAACTCCGTTATCAGACAAGAGTCAAATTCTTACATATTTGATTATTTATCAAAAAACCCTTGTGTAGACTGCGGGGAATCTGATCCCACTGTGTTGGAGTTTGATCATAATGGTAAGAAACCTAAAATAAAAGCAGTTTTACACATAGTTAGAAGTCGTTTTCCGTTAACTAAAGTAATGGAAGAAATTGATAAATGCGAAGTTAGATGTGCAAATTGTCATAGAAAAAAGACGTCAGTAGATTTTAGCTGGTTTAAAAATAAAATGCGCCTGTAGCTCAACGGATAGAGTACTTGTCTTCGGAACAAGTGATGGGAGTTCGATTCTCTCCAGGCGCACAAAAAATAAATGAATATTTATAAAAATCTAGTAGAAAAAATCCCTAAAGAAGTTTCACAAGTAACTAATACCCTAGAAAAGGGTGGTTTTGAGGTGTACCTAGTGGGTGGTTGTGTTCGCGATCTAATTATGGGCAGGGAACCGAAAGACTGGGATGTGACCACAAATGCCAAACCAGAAGAAATCATAGCATTGTTCGAAAAGACTGTATATGAGAATATTTTTGGCACTGTGGGGGTTTGCCTGCCTGCACACGCAGGTGTTCCACATGAAACAAATACCCACTCTTTAATTCTCCCGCGTAATAAGGGAGAGACACCCCAAGACCAACTTGAGGTAGAGAGGGTAGAATACCTTATCGTAGAAGTGACACCTTACAGAATTGAAGCAAAATATAGCGATTTTAGGCATCCAGACGAGGTGAAGTTTAGTGACAAGCTCGAGGATGACCTTAAGAGACGTGACTTTACAGTGAACGCAATGGCCATGGACTCTAAAGGACACATAAAGGACATGTTTGATGGCTTAAAGGACATTGAAAGTAAAACCTTACGGACGGTGGGGGAGGCAGATGACAGATTTAATGAAGACGCACTACGCATGCTTCGAGCTATTCGTTTTTCAGTGCAACTTGATTTCATAATTTCACACGAAACTACCGAGAGTATAGTGAAAAATTCGGAGTTAATAGAAAAGATATCCACAGAAAGAATTCGAGATGAATTTGTAAAAATAATTCTTTCAAAAAATCCAAGCGCAGGAATTGTATTGTTGCAGAAATTTAATTTGTTAAAAAATATTATTCCTGAACTCCCCGAGGGGATAAATTGTGAGCAAGGTGGGGCACATATTTATGATGTATATCAGCATTTGTTGATGGCACTTCAGCACTCGGCGGACAAAAATTGGCCTCTAGTTATAAGGCTTTCCGCTCTTTTTCATGATATCGGTAAACCAAAAACCAGAAGACCAGGGGAGAAGAAAGCTTACACATTTTATGGACATGAAGTAGTGGGAGCTCGAATGGCGAAAAAAATAATGGAGAGATTAAAATTCTCGCGTGAAGAAATAAATTTTGTAGAGAACATGGTGCGTAATCATATGTTTTTTTCTGATACAGAATTAATCACTCTCTCTGCAGTGCGTAGAATTATTGCCAAAGTCGGCAAGGACCATATCTGGGAACTTATGAATGTCCGCGAAGCCGACCGTGTCGGGATGAAGAAAAAAGAAGCACCATACAGACTGCGAAAATATTTCGCTATGATAGAAGAAGCACTTCGTGACCCGATATCCGTCGGCCAGTTAAAAATAAATGGAGAATATTTAATCAAAGAATTAAAAATGAAACCAAGTCCTCGGATGGGATGGATTCTGCATTCTCTTTTAGAAGAAGTTTTAGATGATCCAACAAAGAATACAGTGGAGCACTTAACTGAACTAGTAAGAAGTCTTGATATGCTGGGCGATAATGAACTCCGAACCCTTGGCGAACGGGGCAAAGAAAAAAAAGAGGAACTTGAAGAAGAGGAGATAGGAAAGCTTCATACGAAGCATGGAGTTAAAAAATAGCTTATTTAAACATGTTACCAATTAGTTTGTTGGATGTAGTAGATAGGTTAAACAGAACAGCTAGAGTGAAAAGAGTGAGAGATAGATTTGTATTGATGAATGCTAAAGGTATAGCAATCGAAGCAAAGACGACAGGCACTAAAGTACGGATGACAGATCCACGAATTTCATGTTCCGATATTTCTGGGTTTTTAATGTGGGGAGAATAAAAAACATATTTTCGCATCCAGTATAAAGTAAGGCCGATAACTATAATGTGAAGACCAAATATTACTATAGCTAATTCATTTGTGTTGTATTGACCAAGTAAACTTGCGGAAAAAGGGATCAAAGCCACCAACATAAAGAAGATAGCATTTATGTTTGTTAGTTTTGTGTCAATGTTTTTAGCATAAACTGATACAAAAAAGTGGTGAGCCCGCCAATAAGTGAAAAGTAAAGCGAAGGAAAGAATATAACTTAAAAATGATGGTATTAGTTTTAAGATTTCGTTCCAAAGCTCACTGTTTGTTGGATCTATAAAAAAAGAAGGAATTCGTAATTCAAAAACAAGTAAAGTCATAACGATAGCAAAGATGCCGTCTGACAAACCCTCCAATCTGTGTGTTTTCATATGAGAATATCATAACATAAACTATGTTAATATATGAATATGAAGATTGGGATTTTTGATTCAGGATTAGGGGGGTTATTGATGGCCAAAGCTATATATAAGGCTATGCCGGAATATGATTATGTGTATTTAAGGGACTCTAAAAGAGTGCCTTATGGTAATCGCTCACACGAGACGGTGTATCAATTTACTTGCGAAGCTCTGAAATATCTATTTGAGAAAGAGAATTATGCTCTGGTAATACTCGCTTGCAATACCGCTTCTGCGAAAGCCTTGAAAAGAATTCAAACAGAGTTTAAAGTCAAAGAAGCTCCTCCAGTAGTTCGTGGTGACACATCAAAGGGTGGCAACAAAGTCATAACCCTAGAGAACGGCACGACTCTAAACGCACCGATGTCCAAGTAGATTATTTTACCTCTATCCATATAGGGCAGTGGTCGGAGCCGAGGTAGGTGGTGAGCATGCCGGCCGAGCTGATTTTTGGAGCTAGTTTTTTATCTACGAAAAAATAGTCGATGCGCCAACCGACGTTGCGGTCGCGGGAGCGAGTTTTCTGGTCCCAATATGTGTAGACATCTTTTACCCCTATATTTTTTTCTCGCCAGATATCTATAAAATCATTTTTGATAACTTTAGTAATCCAGGCCCGTTCTATCGGCAAGAAGCCGGTGTTCTCCTCATTGGCTTTGGGCCGAGCGAGGTCTATAGCTTCATGGGCAGTGTTTACATCTCCACAGAAGATAATCTTTTCGCCATTCTTGCGGAGTTTTATAATAAATTTTAAAAAAGCATCGTAAAATTCTAATTTGTATTTTAGCCGGTGTGGACCCGAGCCACCGTTGGGATAGTAGCCGGTTATCAAAGTGTATTCTTTAAATTTTAAAATCAAGAGTCTGCCTTCATTGTCTAAATCTTTTACTCCCATACCATAAAAAACTTTTTTTGGTTCTATGCGCGAATAAATAGCTACTCCACTATAACCCTTTTTTTCTTTTGGATGTGAGAAATAAGAGTGGTAGCCCGGTATGTTGCGCACATCCTCGGGTAATTGGTCGGGTTCGACTTTGGTTTCTTGGAGGCAAACTATGTCTGGCTTGTATTTTTTAAACAATGGCTCAAAGTGCCCTTGTTTCGCCGTCGCCCGTAATCCATTTGTATTCCAACTGATTATTTTCATGTATTGATTTTAACATACTGAACTAGAACTTGATAATTCTATTAAAAAGCGTATGATGCAGATAGATTAATTCACCTAAATTCAAGTTCAATGAAAAATCTATTACCTTTTATCTTGGTTATAATGACCCCTGTGACTTCTTATGGACATACCTTAGACAGCCTGCTTAATGTCTACCTATGTCAAATAAAAGATTGTCTCCAGAAAGACAGTGGAGAAATAAAAATCCTTATGTTGGACCATGAGGTCAGAGAGTTGTCTTGGAGTGAAGAATACATACAAGTTCGTTGGAAAAAAAACGATGAAGATTATCTCATGGCAGTATACTTTTCGGAGGATACTGATAGCTATGGGATATTTACTACTCATGGAAATGTTGCATTCATAGATGCAAACGACGACTCCTTTTTAGAAGCTAAGGAATTAGATAATGCAGGCCTCATCTGGATCAGGATTGTGTTTGGAGAAATTGACCGAACTCTGGCAATGATCAAATACAGAGGAGTGTATTGTGCAGAATAAGAGAAAACCGAAGGAGTAGTTCTTCGGTTTTTTTTATTTCATATTTTACTTATTATTATGAAACTTCTTATGAATGTCGCGCAAGTGCTTGTCGGTGACGTGGGTGTATATCTGGGTAGTGCCGATGTTGGCGTGGCCGAGTATCGCCTGCACACTACGGAGGTCGGCGCCGTTCCCCAGTAAGTCAGTAGCAAACATGTGGCGCATGACGTGCGGAGTCACTTTTTTAGAAATACCGGCACGGATGGCATGAGCTTTTACGATGCGTTCGATACTTCGGCGGGTGAGGGGACCATTTATCTTATTTGTTTTTTTTGTATTACCACTTTTGTCTTTACTTTTACCGATGTTACTTTCTACTTGCACAAACAGAGCATCACTCATGTCTTTACGCATAGAGAGATATTTTTTCACAGCGTCCTTGGCTTCGTCTGAAATAAAAACAACACGAACTTTTCCACCCTTACCACGGATAGATAACTCAGGAGTGGAGAGATCAATATCAGAATTTAGAGAACAAAGCTCAGACACACGAAGCCCAGTAGAAAAAAGTAGTTCCAGTATTGCTTTGTCGCGCACATCTTTTAACTCGGGACCTTTGGGTGCATCCATAAGTCTTTTGAGTTCCGCATCAGTGATGAGGTCTAAATTCCGTTCGGAGACTTTGGCAAGCTCGATGCGTTCGGCTGGCATTGATTTTACATTTTGACGAGCTAAGTATTTTAAAAATGCACGGAGCGCAATTAGATAATAATTTTGAGTTTTCTTGGAAAGAGTTTCATTTTTTCTGCCGGCGCCTGCGGACTGCCTGTTTAGCCACAGTCGGAATTCGCGGACCATCGTGTCGTCTACTTTTTCTGGATTATCATTTTTGGTGTATGTTAAAAATTTCGAAAGATAGCGGTCATAATTCTCCACTGTGTGGAGCGACCGCCCTTTTTCTATTTCCACGTATTCCAAGAATTGAGTCTTGAGTTGTTTAAGAGAGCTCACAAATCTATTTTACCATAAATATTGTGCGACATGCCCCATATTGCTTTTTTATACTATTTATGCTAGTATATTAGACATGTTAGCAACCAAGAAAAAACAAACAATTATCAAGAAAAATCAAGTTCACGAAAAAGACACCGGCTCTTCAGTGGTTCAGGTTGCTGTTTTGTCTGCAAGCATCGACGAACTCGCAAAACATTTAAAGAAACATAAGAAAGATAATCACTCACGTCGTGGACTTATCAAGATGGTAGCCGACCGACGTACTCACTTGAAGTATTTAGAGAGGAAAAACAAACCTAGCTACGATGCTCTGATGAAGAAGATGAACGCAAATTAATCCGCCCCTCTGGCGGATTTAGTTTTTAATAGGAGGTTAGAGTATACTTAAGACAAAGGTCGACCCCAGTACTAAAGCAAAGCTTAGTACTGGGTACATATTTAATAATTTAATTTTGCGTCGCGCTTTAAGGACGGTTGCGCGACATGATTTCGTAAAATAAAAATGACAGTAATAAAACATAAAGAACAAAGAGTTGGAGTTTTTATTGATACACAAAACTTGTATCACTCCGCTCGCAATTTATATAAAGCCCGATTAAACTTCGGCGCAGTTTTGAAAGACGCAGTCGCAGGGCGCAAGCTCGTGCGGGCAGTGGCATATGTGATAACCACCGAAGCAGGGGACGAGAAAAACTTTTTTGAAGCTTTAACAAAGTTTGGTATTGAAACAAAGACAAAAGATTTACAAATTTTTCACTCAGGAACCAAGAAAGGGGACTGGGATGTGGGGCTGACAGTGGACGCCATCAAGATGGCACCACGACTCGACTCTGTAGTCATCGCATCTGGCGACGGAGATTATGTTCCACTTGTAGAATATCTGCAGACGATGGGTGTGCAAGTAGAAGTCGTAGCTTTCGGCAAATCAACTTCCAGCAAACTTCGTGAAGCCGTCGACGACTTCGTCGACCTCTCTGAGAATCCAAAAAAATATCTGATGGGAGTGAGATAGAAAAATTGTTAATCAATTTAAAAAATTACTGAGTATAAATTACGCAGTAGTTTTTTATTGAGAATTTTTTCAAATGTGTTAGTATCAGGGTGTATTCGTTATATATGAGTACCCCTCCAGAGGACTGGCAGGGTTTAACAGTTAACAAAAAGTTCGTCTTTAGATAGAGATAATGTTTCGCAATAATGATTGTGCAACAATACTTTATTCTAAAGATGAATTTATTCCATCGATAGGTGGAGATATTATGCAAAAAAAAGAATATGAAGTGGAGATTGGTGGAAAAGTTGTGAAAGCTACTTTCACAGATTTAGCAGAACAAGCGCACGGCTCCGTGATGATGCAATGTGGTGAGACGATAGTTCTCGCTACTGCTTGTATGAGTAAAGACAGACAAGATGGTTTAGGATTTTTTAATTTAACAGTTGACTATGTCGAACGTTTTTATGCTTCTGGTAAAATTTCAGGGAGTAGATTTGTGAAACGAGAAGGCAAACCAAGTGAAGACGCTATTCTCGCTTCACGCGTTATAGACCGAACTCTTCGACCACTATTCGAGCAATCCATTCGTCACGCAGTGCAGTTGATAGTCACCGTGATATCTGTCGATGAAAATGATCCAGTTATTTTGGCAGTGAACGCAGCATCTCTGGCTCTCTCTGTTTCAAATATTCCATGGTCAGGACCTGTCGGTTGTGTGCGTATCGGTAAATACGATGATGAAACATTAAAGGTAAACGTAGAGAAAACTTTACGTGAAAATGATGAGAAATATAAATTTGATTTAATTGTTTGCGGAAAGGATGGCAACATAAATATGATAGAAGCTTCGGCTCATGAAACATCTGAAGACGAGCTCGAAGTTGCATTTGGAGAAGCAAGTAAAGAGATAACCAAGCTTGAGAATTTCCAAAAAGAAATAATAAAAGAAATTGGTAAAGAAAAAAGAGTGATTGAAAAAGAAGTGGTGAACAACGAGTCTGTGAAACTTTTTGAATCTATAATATTGCCTAAAATGCACGCGGCTATTTTCGAAGGTCCTGGAAAAAAAGAAATAGATGCATTGCATAATGAGTGGAATAATTTAGTGAAAGAACATTATCCGGCTCGAGCTGAGAAAGGAGACAAGTTTAACCTTGAAGATAATTTGTTTGATGAAACAGAAAATAAAATTTTACACGATGAAGCTGTAAAGAATGATAAACGTGCCGACGGTCGCGCCATGGATGAAGTACGAGATTTATTTGCTCAAGCGGGCGGACTCTCCTCTATACTTCACGGATCTGGAATCTTTTATCGTGGAGGCACACACGTGCTTTCAGTTTTAACTCTCGGTGGTCCAGAAGACAGACACTCTGTCGACACAATGCAAACTAGTACTGAAAAAAGATTTATGCATCACTATAATTTTCCTCCGTATTCCGCTGGTGAAACAGGACGCGCTGGTTTCACAAACCGTCGTGAAATCGGTCACGGCGCTCTTGCTGAAAAAGCATTACTCATGGTCATGCCAAGTGAAATGAATTTTCCTTACACTGTGCGAGTGGTTTCTGAATCTATGGCGTCGAACGGTTCTACTTCTCAAGCATCTATCTGTGCATCATCGCTCGCACTGATGGATGGAGGTGTGCCTATCAAGGCACCGGTTGCTGGTATCGCGATGGGACTCATGTATGAGAATAACAATGCTTACAAAGTTTTGACTGACATCCAAGGACCAGAAGACCATCATGGAGATATGGATTTCAAAGTTGCTGGAACTCGCGCAGGAATAACTGCGATTCAGCTCGATGTAAAAGTAGAAGGAGTGCCGATAAAAATCTTAGGTGAAGCAATGCGACAATCCAAAACTGCACGCACAAAAATAATCGACAAGATAGAAAGTGTTATTGCAAAACCCCGTGCGGAAATTTCTCCAAATGCACCGAAGATTTTGATTATCAAAATCAAGCCTGACCAAATAGGTTTGGTTATCGGTGGAGGCGGTAAAACAATAAAAGAAATTAAAGAAAAATCAGGCGCTGAAATAACTATCCAAGATGATGGAACAGTATTCTTTACTGGGAAAGGTGACAGTGTTGTAAAAGCCCGAGATATCGTGGAAGCTATGACTCATGAGTTTAAGGTAGGTGAAATGTTGAAAGGTGAAGTAGTAAAAATCGCTGACTTTGGAGTCTTTGTTAGACTAAATGATTGGACTGACGGCTTGGTGCATGTGTCTGAGATGGCATCATTCAGAGTGGAAAGAATTTCTGACTTAATCAAAGAAGGCACCATAGTGCCGGTGAAAGTAATCAAGATAGATGAAGAGCGAGGCAAGGTGAACTTGTCTATCAAAGAAGCTGACCCAAACTTTTTCAAACCAAAAGCGTAATAACAAAAAGACTTCGCAATATACGAAGTCTTTTTGTTTGTGGTAAAATAACGACATGGATCCAGAGATAAAAAGTAAAAAAATAGAAACCTTGTCGGGCGACATGTCGCGGGTAATGCAAAATCCTGAACAAGGAATGATTCGACAAATTATCGAAGATCAACAAGAACATGAAGAAGATAAGAAAATTTTCTCTCCAGAATCTTCGAGAAATAAAAAATTCATAGCAATAAGTGTGACATTATTTATCTTAGCCTTTGGTTTATTATTTTTGTTTTTCTTTAAAAAAGATGCGTTTACTTTGTTTGTAGCTCCACGTTTTACCCCTATAATTTTTACAGACAATACTGACTATATACCGATAGATGATTTATCAAAAGACAAAACCATCGAGCTTATTTATTCCAGAGTTAAAGCTACGAATGTCAAAGAATCGGGTGTCGAGTCTTTGTATTTAACTGAAAATAAAAAAGTTATTGGTTTGAGGGTTTTTATGGAAAGAATTAAGAGTACTCTGGATTTGAGTAATTCAAACGCAATTAAAGACAATTTTTTGCTCGGAGTGGTAAATAGAGACAGTGAAGATTTATTTATTTTAATGCAAACGAATTCATTTAGAGATGCTTTCGGAACTATTCTTTCTTGGGAGAATAGGATTTTTTCCGATTTACATGGTTTTTTTGGAATAAATATTACACCCGAAACCGGATATTTACTAACTAAAGACTTTGAGAATGGAGTCATTCAAAATAAAAACGCTCAAATACTTTATGATAATGATGGAAAAATAGTTTTAGCTGTAGTATATGTGGATGATGATTCCATATTAATTACAAACACAGAACAAGTAGCAAAAGAAATAATCTTACGTTTGTCTAGTAGTAAGGTCAGAAAATAGACTCATTGCTATTAAAATTTAAAATGCTATGATTTGTGGAATATGGATAAGAAAAAAATTAAAGAAAAACTAGAAAAAGAGAAGGAACAACTGATTGAGCAGTTGAAAGGTATTAGTAAAATGAACCCTGAAACAGGTGAATGGGAAGCTATACCTGAAGATTTGGGCTATACCGAGAGTGATCAAAATGATATGGCAGATCGGTTTGAAGATTTTGAAGCTAGAAGTTCTATGGTTCGAGTTTTAGAGCCTAGATTGATGAATGTGTTAAACGCGTTAAAACATTTAAGTAATACCACCTTTGGTTTGTGTAAAATTTGTAAAAAGCCAATCGAGATGGCGCGAATAGAGGCAAATCCTGCAGCACGAACCTGCAAGAAACATTTAGAAAGTTAATTTAGTTTAAAATATGAGCTTTGCGAGAGTTTACGGGGCACAAGTAAATCTGTTGACCGGTAAAATCGTAACAATCGAAATCGATTTGTCACGGGGACTTCATGCTTTCAACGTCGTCGGTCTTCCCGACAAAGCCGTCGATGAATCCAAAGACCGAGTTTCGGGCGCGATAAAAAACTCTGGCTACAAATCTCCAAAAGCTCAGAATCAGAAAATAATAGTTTCACTTTCCCCGGCGGACCTCAAAAAAGAGGGGCCGTTTTTTGATTTACCTATTGCTATGGGTTACTTGCTTGCAAGTGGCGACATTAAATTTAATTCCGAGAAGAAAGTTTTTTTGGGTGAGCTTGGGCTCGACGGAACTCTCCGTACTATTCATGGAGCACTACCACTAGTTCAAGAAGCCAAAAGGAAGGGCTACGAGGAAATCTATTTACCAAAAGAAAATGCAGTCGAAGCGGCACTGGTGGATGATATAAAAATATTTGGAGCTGGGTCTTTGAGTGAAGTAATAATGCATTTAAATGAATACAAAGAAGAAGTTAGTACTAGGCACAAGAAATTAATAGTTCAGCCAAAAACACAAATAAACTATACCAAAGAACACAAAAACGCAGACTTTGCAGATGTCCGTAGTCAAGAAGGCGCTAAACGAGGGTTGGAAATTGCCGCCGCTGGCGGGCACAACATAGCCATGTATGGACCGCCGGGCACAGGTAAAACTATGCTAGCTAGAGCTTTTTCAGGATTACTTCCTGACTTGGACTTAGAAGAAGTTTTAGAATTAACTGGTATTCATTCGGTGGCTGGCAATACCTTGGGTGAGCTTGTAGTCTTTCCGCCCTTTCGAGCTCCGCACCATACTTCTTCGTATGTCTCACTCATCGGCGGGGGAACGTATCCGAAGCCAGGTGAAGTAACCTTGGCTCACAGAGGAGTGCTTTTCTTAGATGAATTTCCAGAATTTGAAAAAAGAGTTATCGAGAGTTTGCGTCAACCACTCGAAGACAATATTGTGTCTATATCTCGCGCCAAAGGCACGGCTGTTTTTCCCTCCAATTTTATTTTAGTCGCCGCCATGAATCCTTGCCCATGTGGCAACACGGGTTCAAAACAAAAAGCCTGTATCTGCAAACCGTCAGACTTGGATCGATATAAAAGAAAACTTTCAGGGCCTATTATGGACCGTATCGACTTGTGGGTATCAGTAGGGAATGTAGACTATAAGAAATTAGGGGATGTAGGTGACGGAGAGAAAAGTGAAAAGATAAAAGAGCGAGTGATAAGTGCCCGCAAGATCCAGAGTGAGAGATTTAAAAAACTCGGACGAAATATTAAGACCAATAGCGAGATGAATGTGAAAGATTTGAATACAATAGTAAAACTAGGAGATGATGTTCGGAACCTCCTCGACGACTCTGCCGAACGCCTAGCCCTGTCTGCTCGCGCTTATCACCGCGTCCTAAAAATCGCCCGTACCATAGCCGACCTAGAAGACTCCCCCGACATCAAGTCAAACCACATCCTAGAAGCTATCCAATACAGGCCGAAGGTGAATTCCTAAAAAATTGGTATAATAGTTGATATGAAAGAATTTTTAGATTTTCTGAACAAGAAAAAAGAAGAAAAAAAGGAGCAAAAAAAAGATTGGAAACAAGATATTTTTGTTGAAAAAGATATTACCGGTGACTCAGAAAAATCTACAATAAAAGATGTTACCAATACACTTTCAGATGTAGAGTATTTAAAGATTTTTAATATACCAGCGGATTTTCACTATGAAATTATTAAACAAGGGCTTTTTTCTTCATCAGAGCAAACACAAAATGAAGTAGTTTTTTTAGAAGATTTTTTTAAACATTCTAATAGACCCCTCTTTAGTCTAATTAGATATGCAGACGCTATAAAGACGGTTATAGGTCAGCGTGTACAAGGATATCAAAGCTTAGATAAATTAAAAGTTTCCGAAGAGTTTAAACAACAAGAAAAAGAACAATTACAAATATTGTATAGTGGTTTAAAGAAAACTGAGAAAGACCCTGAGACTGCTTATTTACTAGCAAAAAACCTTGATCCAAATTATATTATGACACCTTATGAACCCTTAGAAAAATGGTATAAATCTGTGTCTCCTGTTTTTATCACAAATAATTATGCAGTCGTTGATTCAGGAGAAACATCTTTTCACCTTTTAGATATTCCAGAAAATAAGAAAGATTATGTAAAAAATCTTGTAGAAAAATATAAAGAGCAGATGGAGCAAAATAATACTATTAGTAAATTGAAAGGGAATATACGATGGGGCCTTCCGTTAGAAATGGAAGAATTTATTGTTCCATTTAGGGAACAAGTGAAGCTTTTTCCTCACATTAAAAACGAGATTGATTTTTTGGAAGATGAAACTGTGTTTGAAGCGCGTAGTTTTTTTAAAGGACCAATTAGAGATGCAATAAATAAAGATTTGAGGTTAAATCTTAACAGCATGTCTTTTCAAGAGCAGATTTATTTTTTAACATACATAGCAAAGAAAAAGAATAAAGATTTTGAATCTTTGCAAAATTTTACACATAAATATGAGCTATCTGGTCTTCGCACCTTTCTATCTATTGAACATGGTGGTAAAGAAATGGGGGATAAAATTCTAACCCTTGGGGAAAAGTTGCCAGAAGAGTCCGCAAAAGTTTTATTTAAGACTTATGGAGAAATGGTAGATACGACAAAAGATATTGGCACATTGCTCGCTGAGAGTTTGGGGAAAAAAGCTACTCCTGAGCTTATTAATCAAGCTAAAGAGTCACTTCTTATCGGTGGTAAGGAATTACTCGAAAGATATGCTAAAAAAGCTCAAACTTGTGAGGGAATAGACTGCAAAAATTTAGGACAAGAGTTAGAAGAGAAATTAGCCCTAGCCAAGAAGTCCGTATTTGCATTTTCTTATGCTTGTAAAACTTTAGTAGAGAGAGGTGAATTTTCTTTTGAAGATTTCAAGAAAGCTAAACTCGCTTACGATCAAGCCCCACTTGCAGAAGAAATGCAAAATAAAATATTAGCTATGCATCATGAAAATACTAAGCAATATCCACCAACATTGCGTGACAAATGGCGTGCGACACTCAAAAATGGTTTAGAAAATGTGAACCCTGACCAACTCGTTGTGTCTGCTTCTTATGAAGACGACATTGTTTCATCTATGAGAGTTATTAAGCAAGAAGATGGATCCTGGTACGGAGCTTCTTTTAATGTTAATCCTACCGTTATGGGTTCACGTATTGGGAGTGAGCTTTTGAAAAAAGTAATTGAGGATTTGGCAAAAGATAAACCTTTTGTGGCTGATTGTTATTCTAAAAATCCAATGCTTGATACTTATATTAATAAATTTGGATTTCAGATTACTAAAGAAGTAGAGAATTATGAAGATACAGGAGAACTGGTATATCAGATTACTCTTTTCCCAAAGAAGGAGGAAGAGTCGGAGTAGTTTCAGCTTTCTCCCATAATTCGTCAAAGATGGATTTCATAGTTTCTGCTAGTGAAGGGTCTTCGATCAATAGCCCTATCTGCTTTTCATTTGAGAGGGTAAGCATAGAGACTGTATCATCATATACTTGAATCGCAGTGGGTAGCTTGCTTTTAGTTATTTTAAATTCTGTTAGAGCTGATCCTTTTTTTGCATATTCTCTATTTTGTGAACTGTCTGAGACCAGCATTCTTTTTGAAATATTCTTTTTGACTCTTTTATATAAATAAGACACAGTAGCATCTTTTATATGTTCTAAAGCAGAACTGATATCTATCCACTGACGTATTTCGGTATCTTTTTCTGGATAGTCGTTAGTTATCTTTTCGATTGCTTCTACTCCCTCATAAAACCTTACATTCGGTTTACCAGCTATCATATTGTATTTGGATGATAGTGAGCCGACACCAGCCATAACAACTTCTTTTGCAATATCCAGATTCTTCTTATCTCGGTCCATCTTGTCGAGTAAAAGGGAAGGATGATTCGGGTAAAACACAGCCACAGTTCCAGTACCTCCCTTTTTTTCCACTAAACCCATATTTTCTAGTTGTTCAAGTATTTTATAGGTAAGTCCTCGTTTGACTCCAGTCCAAGTAGCGAGAGTGCTTGCCTTTTGAGGCCCTTTTTCTAGTAGTGCTTCATAGGTAATAGCTTGCTCTTCTGAGAGCCCCGCTTGTTTTAAGATATTCTCTTGATTTGTATATTCCATAATATAATTGTATATTATTTGTTTTTGTCATGCAAATATGACAATGTGGATAACTATTAAATCCTTATAAATAAAGGTTGTTTAGGGTGATTAAAAGATAGTTGCTATGTGTTATTGACAAAACACTTCAGCTATGCTATACTATATCCAGAGTTAGATAAGTTCATTACAGGAGATTCCAATAGATTGATGCCCACCTCTGATCCCCCAATAGATTCAATAACGAGAATGATTGGTAAGGGACGGTACCTAGGCCGGCAAGCTAGGAAAGAGGAGAGAGTGAGCTGAGAGACAACCTATTGAAATCTGTTTGCACCGTGAATAGTGGCGCATAGTGGAAGCCGCAAACCGAAGCTATGCAACACAACAATGTTCACAACCGTGAATTCTCAAGGGTAACCTTGAGGAGACATAGGCAGATTAGAAGAGCTTAACCCTCTCTTGTAATCTGAAATGTCTTTATGAAGGAGCTTTGTACTTGAGGAGAAGTATGAAGAGCACAAAGAGGAGAGAGACCAGATTTGTGATAAGGACTACATCTTTGAAAATAAAATATCGCGCATTGAAGTATCTTACGAAAGTTTGTTATTTAAATGCGGGTAATCCCCAGAAGTGAAAACTTGCGGGGAAGATAAAACTACCATAGCTTTCAGTAAATTTTAAAAAAGTTTTTTGAAAGCTATGGTAGAAAATTTTTTGAAAAACAGTGGGTTCGTCCGTGTGGATGGACTCACTGTTTCAGATTTTCTTATGAAGCAAAATTTTATCATAGAAAAATCCGATAAGGATTTCTATGATGAAAACAACAGCATTCAAGCTGTTGGTCTTGCTTCAGGAAGAATCTGGGTTCGCCCAGCGTTGGAAGAAATTCCGACGCTGGTTACGGACTCCTTCAAAAGAGGTGGCTTTGTGCCACTCTCTAATGGAGAATCCGTAAACACGTTTCAGTTATTGAAACGTGTTGCGAACTCAGATTGCGAATTTAAATAATTCGCAATCTGAAGTCAGGTCGCCCCGTAAGGCGAATAGGATCAGCATTTTCAGCTGACTGGCAAGAGAGGAAAAACTCTTAAAAATTTCCGGGAAACTTCACCCGTAGTTGAAGATTATTGAAAAAAGAAAATTTTTTATCTTTATGATAAAAACAATTTCTTTTTCAGCCACCTTGGGCGTAAACCAAGGCTACGGTCATGCTAATGAAGCACAATCTGCGATGGAAATCGTAGGTGCCGAATGGCAGAAGGCCGCAGCCGAGGTCAACTCAGAAAGTGGGGTGTACATTGGCGCTGTTATAAAAGACAGTAAAACTGTATATCACACTGACTGGGGATGCCCTGTTGGTGGTGAGGTTACTGCTGAAATTTCCGGCACTTGTAACCCAGCTTATACTGCTGTTGAGGCGTATAAGACTGCGGTTGTGAGTTGCTTGGAGAAGTGTGCAAAAGCCCTCGGACAAAGTACGACGCAAGTCGTATTTACCGAAGGTGATATTGCATACTTGGACTTCCGTCCTAAAACGGAAGCCTAGAAGGTAGAAACCTCAGGAGAAAATCCTCTCACGAAATAGTGGATGTAATAACCACTTATAAGTTTGAGGTAAAGCTTTATTTGGGAGTTTGATATTTCTCCTGCGACAGCTTCAAAAAATATCAAAAGTCTATGGGTTTAATCGGGTTAAATAGCATAGATAAGCGGACATAAAAATCCGCTTCTGTCTCTGTCTTGTTAGGCAGACTGATGAGTCCTCAAAGGACGAAACAGGAATATAAAAAAACGGCCGAGGAGGGCCGAAAACATGAAATACAACGCAATTTCTCCTCTGGAGGCCGCATTGGCCGTCGGAGGATGCACCCTCGAACCAGAAGAGGGTTGGTGGACATTTTCCGCCGACCCAATCCTGGGGATTGGGGAAGAAAAAAAAGGGGGTCGGGATGCTCTTTATATCCCGACGCTCCAAAAAAATGGCGTGCCGGTCGCAACCGAGCATGTCCAGAAACTACGGGCCCATGCCCGCGAGCTTGGTTTCGTAAATGAAACCCCAGCAAGCGGTATGTGGGTGCTCTCCGAAAATGGAGAAGTCCAGATAGAGTATATCTGGATTCTATGGGCGGAGAAAATCGGCGAGGAGGTTCGCGAGAATCTCGGTCAGCTCGCCGAGGAGGTAAAAGAAATGACAAACCAAGACTCGGTGGCTTACGAGCTTGGTGGAGAATTACATTTCGTGTAAGCCAACACAAGGAGGACGTTGCCACCTCCAAATAAGTAAGCAACAAAAAAATTTTAAAAATGAAAAATTTTTTGATAGTCCCCGCTAACGACGGGGAGGCAGTGGAGATCAGAAAAATTCTCCTGGCTAAAAAAGTTGACCACGTGATCACCCGTCAAGCATGGGGTGCCACATGGGCAGGCCTTGAGCCAGCCGTGGTCGAAAAAATCGAGGGATTTTTGTTCACCAATCCCTCGGCCATAATTTATGGCGTTGAGCTGGGTGGGCAATCGCGTTGGGGCGCAATTAACATTGATCATCACATTTACCGTGATGAAGATCGCTCCAACAAAAAATCCTCAATAGAGCAGGTGGCTGTTCTTTTGGGGGTTGAGTTAACCAGCCACCAAGCCCTTGTCGCCGCTAACGACAAAGGGTGGATCCCAGCGCTCTTGGCCATGGGCGCCAGTGCGAACGAAATAAAAATCATTCGCGCTCAGGACCGATTGTGTCAGGGGGTAACCCCAGACCAGGAGGCCCAAGCCGTGGCTGACATTGCTACCGCAGAAGTTCACGGTAGCAAGTGGCTGATTCGTTGCCCAAAAGGCTCGACATCAGCCATTACTGACCGCATTTTTGGTCAGTATGATGAACTTCTTACCGTCGATGGCCAGAACGGTAAGTGGATTTACTTTGGTCCAAGGCATATGATGTTCTACTCTCTGACTGAGGGTGGAACTGAATTTGCCCGCTGGGCTGGGGGCGATCCAAAAAATGGTTTCTCTGGGGTTGAAAAACCCACAGCTGAAACCGAGGTCAAAATTTTGGCTTTCTTCTGGCGGGAAGAATAGTCAAAAAAATAGGGTGTTGGGTTAGGGTTTATCGGGCATTAAAATCTAGTGCCCGATATTGATAATTTGTGTTGATGGAAACGTCAACACCCTTATTCAGTTCATCATTTTGCTTACCATAAGGAATTCTAATGGTGATTTGATTGGGGTGTTTTCATTTGCGAGTTTTGGTTATTTCAGAAAATATAAATGTTTTTTGAAATAACCAAAACTCAAAAAAAATGAAAAAAAATAAGACTATTCCAATAGTCTTTACCTTCGATGACAACTACGCCTTACCGGCGGCAGTTGCTATCAAGAGTTTGATTCATACCGGAGCTCTCGATACCTGGTATGAGGTATATGTATTGTATCGCAACTTGTCAGAGCAGAACCGGAATGCATTGGACAAGGTGGCTCATATCAACTGGATCAAGGTTGATGAAAAGCTTTTCACAGGTGTTCCGGTTTCTGCCGAATACCCGGTGGATGTCTATTATCGCCTAGCGATACATGACATCCTGCCGAAGTACGACAGGATCATCTACAGCGATGTGGATGTTCTGTTTCAGGGAGACCTGACGGCAGTGTACAACACAAATCTAGAGGGCGCTTATTGGGCAGGCGTTCCTCTTGAAAAAAATGAGACGCCCAACATTGAGGTTATTTCTCAGCAGATTGGAAATCCTGACGATTTTGATTTTATGTCGGGGCATACAAAGTTTGCCGAGAATAAGAATTCGAACATTTTCGCAAATGGTTTTATGGTCATCAACGCAAAGAAAATGCGTGAAGACCGTATGACCGAAAAATTCTTGGAAACTATAAAAAAGTTTTCGGGAAGGTTGAAGATGTTCGACCTCGAGGTTCTGAACCTTGCATGTCAGAACGGAAGCATAAAATCGCTTCCGTTTGAGTATTGTGTCCTTGAGGACATTGCGATAGCGAAGGATTACAAAAAAACAAATTTGTATCCTTTCCTTTCGCGAGTGTTTTCGGACAAAGAAATCACGCGCGCAATTCGTAAACCGGTAATATTGCATTATACCGGTGCCAACGAAGTGCGTGTTTGGCAACGCGAGGAAAAAATTCAGCCAAAACCGTACTTGTTCTTCTTTAGTATGGTAGTAGCTTTCATAATTTAAAAAGAAGAAAAAAACCAGCCGAGGAGGGCTGACAAAATGGAAAATTTAAAATTTTCTGCGTCAGCTCGTATCCTCGTGCTGGCGCCACACCCGGACGACGAGTCCATTGGTTGCGGAGGATTACTTCTAAAGTATCCAGACCAATGCGATGTCGTTGTCCTTACTGATGGCCGTCACGGTGGCCTATCAGGACAAAGTGAAACTGAAACCGTGACATTGCGTAAGCTAGAGTTCGAAAGAGCTATGACTTACGCAGGAGTGAAGAAGTGGAGTTTCCTTGGGGTAGAAGATGGCAAGCTAAGCGAACATTTCGCACAGTTTGCCACTTTGGACTTGAGTGGCTACGATGCCATCTTTTGTCCAGCTCCGGGAGATAATCACTTGGATCATTTATGCGTATACGAATTTCTCTTGAGGATGAAACCTCAAGCTCGGATTTTCGGATACGAAATTTGGTCCACACTTACTCCGTCACACTACATCGACATCTCCGATGTAGTGAAGGAGAAAATGAGGCTAATCAATTTTCATGAGTCACAAACGGCTCAGGTTGATTATGCCTCAAAAAGTTTGGGGTTAAATTGCTTCCGCGGAATGCTGGTCTATCCAGCAGTCCAATATGCGGAAGCATATATAGGGTTAGGGTAAAAAAATTTGGAAGATGTGGCATAAAAACTACATCTTCCTTTCTTATTCAGTTCATAAAATCCAGCACTAAATTTTTAAAGAAATTTAGTGCTGGATGAATTTGTGGATTGATAGGGAAGGTGAAAACTAAATAGAGTAACCAAAAAATAAAAAAAGACCTCTGATGTCGCAAAGAGGCACAAAAAAATATGGAAAGTAATACTGAACCAAAAGACTTTTTTCTTAAAATGGGAAAATGGTATTTGAGGAAAGTAGCAAACTTTCCTAATGACCAGAAGCAAGAAAAGATAGAAAAAATAGAGGATGCTCTGTCTATCCTATCTTTAATGCTGAAAAGCACAACAGGTTTTCATTTTGAAAAAAAGCAATATGCTGTATTGAAATGGAAACTTGCGCAGTATCTTCAATCAAATGAAGATGCTGATGTTGATGATGTCTATGAGGGAGTGGTTACATCTCCATACTTCCTAGAAGAAAATGAAGATCGTATTAGCACTGCGATTGATATTTTCAAAAAAAGTAAAAAAGATGAGCTTGTCAAAAAAAGAAAGCAAGAGGTTTTGTCTATTCAGATTTCACCTGAAATCATAATAGAAAAAATATCGGGTGAGTATGATTTGGTCAGGCTGTTGAATTGGTCACATCTTGACCAGGAAACCGAAATACTTAACCACTGCATAGCAAAAAGCGATTTTTATATAAATCGCATGATGCGTGGAGAGGATGAAGTTTTCTCTTTGAGAATTTCAGGTATTCCTGTCTCCACACTTGTTTACAATCTTAAAAATAATAAGATTGAACAAATAAGAAAATATGGCGACAGCTTGCTTGAAGGGCATGAGGAATTTTATCCAGCATTGATTAAGGCACTGGCTGAAATCAAAAGGATAAAAGATTCTTCTAGTAAACAAAGTTTTAACTTGGAGCCCATGGAATTCAAAAATATCCCCACTTCAGATTATCCTTTGTTGTTGGATACTGAATACTTCTCAAAAAAGGAAGAAATAGTATCCAAAGAAGTCATTATGAGTGATTTCTCTAGTGTGACTCTTGTGGAATTGAATGTTCTTGATTTAGGTTTAGATCAAGAAAAAAGATTCAATTACACACAAGTCTGTCGTATCGCACAAAGTTTAGGATATGAATTTTGTTCAATAGAAGAAGCTTATGCTTATGCATTACAGTTTCCTGTAGAACGGGATTATAGCTTCTACTTTTTCGGTATGGATATGGCGAAACACGATGAATTCATCGTTGTGGGTAATAATTCTGAAAAGCAGACACTGTTTTTGTATGGACAAGAGACTCAATCGTTTCTTTCTGCACAGTGCGTGCAATATAAGTATAAATTTATTTTTAAAAAAATGGCCACGGAGGGGCCTGAAAAATGAAAAGAATACTAACCGTACGTCATATGGATGACGCAAATGCTCTTCGTGAGCATAGGTTCGATGGCCCTCTCAAAGAAGGCCAAGAAGAACTACTCGCTTCAATAGTCAGTGGTATTGAAGCCGAGATTAAAAATGAAACCACTGTCAGAATTCTTTATACGTCAGAAACAAGACGTATCAAAGAAACAGCCGAAAAAGTTTCCGAGTATTTAAGCAAAAAATATTCGGTAATTATGGAAGATGATTCTCGTCTTGTATCAATAGATAGAGGCGAATTGATTCTTCCGGATAATTATCAAGACGGGGAGTGGTTTTTCCCTCTTGATGAGGCATGGGAGTACGCCAACGAGGAAATGTTTTTACATAAAAACATTTTTTATCGTTTCGGCGATCATTTACATGGTAAATATCCAAAACTTGCCGAATCTTTTTCTCAGCCCGGCAACAGTTTTGGAGAGTCGCTCATAAAAAAATTCAGTCTCATTTGCGATCTCATAGATCGCGAAGAGACGGATGAGCTTACTGTAATAGTAGGCCAGAGTGATTTACCACTCCTACTTCTTGAACTCCTGGTTTTAACCAGAGAGATGGAGGGAGTAACTGCTGAAAACCTACCCTATATTTATTGGAATAGGCATAGATCAAATTTACCTCGCGAGATCATATATGATCGTGAGGGGATTGAATTTGGTCAAGTTAAAAAATTTGATTTCTCGTCTCTCATTAAAACTGGGATGGTGGAGATTATTAAAGAATCTTACTTACTCCTTTGTAGGGAGAGTAAGTAAGGGGTTAAATTATGGAGAAGGCTTTCGAGTCTTCTCCTCTTTATTCAGATTTTTATTTACATAATACATAGGCCTTGCCTATGGGGTAGGGATAGAAGTTTGATAGGGACAGGCCTTAAAGTTGGCGGAAGAAAAATTTAGATAGAAGGAGAGTCTTGCTCGCTGGAAGTTTACTTCTGGCAGAATCTCTCTCCTCTGGCATTGCTCTTCTTGTATTTTTTTCTTCCGCCGACCTTGGGGCTTTTGAGTTTTCCACAGTTTACATGTTGACAGTGAACGAGCGTTCACTTATACTATACATATATAAATAAGCGATAAAAAATAAGAAAAATATATGTCACAATCACAATATTTAAAAATGATAGAGAAAGAGATTCAGAAGATAAATAAAATTATCGACTGGAAAATAATGAAAGGAGAGGACTACCGAAAGGAAGTCCAAGACCACAAGCTTATGGTTCGCCGAATGCGATATCATACAAAGCGGAACTTTTGGTCAAAATTTTCAGCCTTTGCTTTTCAATTCTAAAAAGCTATTACGATGGAAAAAGATTACCAGAAAAAGTTGAATACATTCTATAAAGGAGAGGGGAGGATGCCGACGTATACAGAGATGATGAAACTCTTTGGATTTAAAAGTAAAAATGCGATTTTCAAAATCGTGCAGAAACTTTTGGATCTCGGGTTTGTAAAGAAGGATCATCTGGGGCGCTTGCTACCTTCTGAGAACTTTAATGATGTGCCGATGCTTGGGTTCGTAACAGCCGGTTTTCCGGCCTCTGTGGAAGAAGAAATGACAGACAAAATAAATTTAGAAGATTTATTGATTGGTAAAAAAGAACTCACCTATATGCTCGAAGTAGACGGGGACTCTATGATAGATGCTCATATCGAAAAAGGGGACATGGTCATCGTAGAGAAGACCGAAAATGCAAAAGATATGGATATAGTGATAGCTGAAATAGACGGAGAATTTACTATGAAGTATTTGCGTAAGGAGGGAAATAAATTATGGTTACAGCCCGCGAATATAAAACATAAAGCCATCTACCCAGAATATGATCTAAAAGTGATAGCTAAAGTAAAAGCAGTAATAAGGAAATATTAAAAACAAAAACACCCATAAGGGTGTTTTTGTTTTTGTCTCGAGACAAATAGATTACATTACTGCGTCCTTCAAACCTTTTGCAGGTCGGAATTTTGGAACTTTCTTTGCAGCTACTTTGACTTGCTCTCCAGTCTTTGGATTGCGAGCCATGCGAGCAGCACGAGCTTTTATGGAAAATATTCCGAAGCCAGCTATTGAAACTTCACCTCCTTTTTTCATTGTAGAGATGATAGCATCAAAGATACCGTCTACGATTTCTTCAGCTTGTACTTTTGTACCGCCTAATTTTCCTTGAACCATCTCAGCTATTGCTTGTTTGTTCATAGTTTTTATTTTTTTAAAAGTCTTTTTCTAATGTTTCGACCTTAAATTACTACATATACATTATATACTAAGGGTTTTTTAAGGCAAGTGATTAAAATAAGATCAATTTTATCTCGCGAATTCAATAATTCGAGTTTCGCGGATCATGGTGACTTTGATTTCACCTGGATATTTGAGTTCTTGTTCGATTTTTACGGCTATGTCACGGGCCATAAGCTTGGCTTCGACGTCAGAGATTTTTTCTGGAGTGACGAAGATGCGGATTTCACGTCCGGCTTGAAGGGCATAAGACTTTTCAATACCTGGGAATGCATTTACTAGAGCTTCTAATTCTTGAAGACGTTTTAAGTAATTTTCAACTGAGTCACGGCGAGCACCAGGGCGTCCACCTGAGATGGCGTCGGCTGTTTGGACGATGATGGATTCGACAGTTTCATATGGATAGTCTTCGTGGTGGCTTTTCATCGCAGTGATGATGCGTTCATCAGCACCAAATTTCTGAAGTATACGCATACCTATTTCCACGTGAGTACCTTGGACTTCATGGTCGAGAGCTTTACCGATATCGTGTACCAAGGCTCCGGCTTTAGCTATAGCTACATCTGCACCGAGTTCTTCGGCTATCATGCCGGCAATGTGCGCCATCTCGATAGAGTGTTGGAGAACATTTTGGCCATAACTTGTTCTGAAATATAATCGGCCTATGATAGACACTATACGTGGGTCGAAGTTTAGAATTCCACATTCATATACTGCTTGCTCTCCTTTTTCTTTGATGATTTTATTTATTTTCTCTTTAGCGTCTTCAACTACTTCTTCTATTTTAGCTGGTTGAATACGTCCGTCCAGAATCAAGTTCTCGAGAGCTAGGCGAGCCACTTGGCGACGCACAGGGTCAAAAGAAGAAATAACAAGTGAGCCAGGAGTGTCATCCACGATAAGCTCTACTCCAGCTGCACGCTCAAAAGCACGTATGTTTCGGCCTTCTTTACCGATGATTTTACCTTTTATTTCATTATTTGGAATCGCGACAGTGGTAATCATAAACTCAGAAGCAGTAGAGGATGCCAATCTTTGGATTGAAGTAGCTAAAATGTCTTGAGCTCTTCGTTCAAGTTTTTCTTCATTATTATTTTCGAGCTTCATCATACGAATCAAAATGTCTCCTTCGTATTTTTTCTCAATATCAAGCATGAGTTCTTCTTTTGCCTCTGCTTCAGTTAGCTTTGCTACGCGTTCGAGCTCGATTCTTTTTTCATTCTCAATATTTGTGACTTTTTCTTGAATCTTTTTAATTTCTTCGACTTTAACTTTTATACTTTCTACTTCTTTATCTACCTCTCTTTGACGCTCATCTAAGAGCTCATCTTTTTTTATGAGTCTTTTTTCAGTATCTTTAAAACCCTCTTCTTTCTTCTTCGCTTCCTCTTCACTTTTAACTAGTTTTTCTTCTGATTTAGTTTTCGCTTCATCGATTATTTTCTGCGCTTCTTCTTTTGCGGAGATGGTCATCTGTTTGATGTCTATCTCGATAGAGCGCTTTTTTCCAAGGGCTACGATCAGACGTAAGTAGTAACCGACTACTGCGCCAACAAGGAGCACAACGACTCCTGTTAAAATTATTGTTATACTCATAAGTCTAGTTATGACTCATAAGAACAAACCACTATACTTGCGGGGTATATTTCTTTATAAACATGATATGAAAATTTCTATCAAATGAAACATTTAGCGACAACATATATGGAATATTCCTATAAATCAACATAAAAAATTTTTAAAATAGAACATACACAATATAACAAAAATACCGAGCATTGTCTAGCTCGGCATTTTCTAACCTTATTTTTTAAGCATTTTTAGACTTTTACAATACCACTTTTGGATTTGGTGACTATTTCGTCTATGACTCCGTACTTTTTTGCCTCTTCTGCATCCATAAAGAAATCACGCTCTACATCTTTTTCTATTTGGGCGAAAGCTTTACCGGTGTTTTTCGCTAGAATTTTATTTAAGTTGTCTTTTGTTTTTAAGATGTGCTTTGCAGTTATCGCTATGTCTGTCGCTTGGCCCTCCACTCCACCTAGTGGTTGGTGAATCATGACTTCGGCATTTGGTAAAATAAATCTCTTCCCTTTTTTTCCAGCGGAAAGGATAATAGCGGCACCAGAAGCTGCCATACCCACACAGAAAGTACTCACATCAGGGCGGATATGATTCATGGTGTCTACGATAGCGAGAGTAGCAGTGACAGCTCCTCCAGGGGAGTTGATGTAAAAAGCGATATCTTTCTTTGCATCTTCAGATTCTAAGAATAATAACTGAGCGATGACTATGTTTGCTACATGATCGTCTATTGGACCGGCAAGGAAAATAATACGATCCTTTAAAAGACGAGAGTATATGTCATAAGCTCGTTCACCAAACTGACTTTTTTCTATAACTGTTGGTATTAACATTCCTATATACTATATCTTTTGAAGATAATTTTCAAGTAGAAATAAAAAACCTCCTGATTGCGCAAACAATCAGGAGTGTTTCAATTTTTATGCCCAAACATGAGGTTCTGACGCAAATAAAACCTTTCCATGTTCCAACTCCGATAGGGCTAGTAAGCTACCTTCGGATAGTTCTATATTCATAGAATACAGGACTTCTTCTATTGGAAAATGACTTACTGCAACAACAATTGTATTTCTGTAAGATTTGTTTACTATTTCGTTTATAAAATTTGGGAGATTTCTCTCTTTTTCTATTTTCGAAACAGCTTCTATTTTAAGATCATTTCCAACATCATGGATTAGTAAGTCTCCCATGTTGTAGCATTTGTCATTGCTAACCAATATTTTAGCACCTGAGTCATTTGGATAATCTGTGTCTATGAAAGTAATGGCTTTTTTTAATTCCGCCAATCTTTCAATAGGTAAATGGTGTTCACAATGAACTAGCAAAAGATATCTCTGTCTCATTAGGATATGGTTTTTGATGAACTATAGTTTACTCTAAAATTTAATTATATACCTCAAAAAAATTGAGTCAAATGCTAAAGACTTTCTAAAAATTTAAAAATTCTTTCGTTGGTCAATACATTTTCTGTGTGAGCTCGAGCACGCTCGGGATCTGCGTCTTTGTAGTGTTCTAAAATCATCCCTACTTCGCGTTCTATTTCATTTTCTTCTGCAATCAAGTTTTCATCTTTACCGATTTTATGTAAGAACAATGAAAGTTTTGCTTTCTTTTCAGCATCTTTTGTGAATTCTTTCTTTAAATCATCTACAGTTTTATTTAAATGTTTTAAATAGTCTTCGAATTTTAAACCCATAGCAGTAATGTCGGACTCCATTTTGTATAAAATTTTATTTAATTCTGATTCCACTAATATTTCTGGTAAATCTGTTTCACCCTCGTCTATTATTTTCTCAATAATTTTTAGGCGAGTTTTTTCTTTGTTTTGATTATTCTTTTCTAGTTTTAGATTTTCTCGTAATTTATCTTTAAAATCAGATATATTTTCAAAGGGCCCTAGTGCTTGCACAAAATCATCATTAAATTCAGGTAATTCAACTTCTGTTTCAGTTTCAGTATTATTTTCACCAACTTCTGTTGCTTCTGTAATGTGTTTTTTTGGTGCACGGGATTTACGAATATCCATAATGGTATTTTCAAGATCTTCATCAGACACACTCGTGTCTTTATCTTTATCAGTAAGACCGCCTAAGATATTTTTAGCAATTTTTTTATAATCAGGTAATTTTATTTCTGGTAGAATTGAAGTTTTTATTTTAAATCCTAGTGGGTTATTGCGTGCAAGTTTAGTAATAGAAATCATCGGTCTACTGATGACGTCTAGCTTCTCACTATCAACTATTTTAGGGTAGTGCTCTGCTAAAGCTAGCTCTGCCATTTCTTCTAAGATTTTAATCTCTGGAATATTTTGCAATAGGATATTTTCAGGTACTTTACCCTTACGAAAACCAGCTAATTCTACGTTTTCGCTCAAATTTTTTAAGGCTTTATTGAAATAAGATTCAAAAAGGTCTGTTTCTAGTTCGCCCTCTATCTCTACCTCACTTTTTGGTAATTTATTTATTTTTATATTAGACATGGCGTTATCTTATATGGAATAAACTTTTTTGTCAAAAATAAAAACCTCACACAAAGGTGTGAGGTTTTTATTTTTTAAGATTTAGATTCCATTATCTATGGTGTCCAAGTCTAGACCATTTAATTCAGCATCTATACTACTTGCTGTTGTGTCAGATGCTCCATTTGTGCTGACTGTATTTGTATCATCTGAGGGCATTAATTTTTCTTTTGCACTAGATTGCCAAAGATAGATTCCACCGATTATTAAGATGACGATAATAATGATTGAGCCCATGAGTGCTCCATTTGATTTTTGTTGTGTTGGTTCCATATTTTAAAGTTATTTTTTTAATTCAAACCACCGACATGGTTTTTATTATTGTGTTGTTTTAGAATCGTCACCACTTTCATCTTCAGGATCTTCTCCACGCAATATTTTTATTTCTTTTACAGATAAGTGAAGATTTTCACGAGATTCTTTTAATAAATCCTTTGCCTCTCTTGCTAGAACTTTTATTTTTTCAAAAGTGTCTGGAGTAACTTCAGCACAAGTTGCAGGGACGAGAGTTTTGATTTCAGCTAGTTTGGTTTTTGCATCAGCTAGTTTTGTTTTTGAGATTGCAAGATATTTTTCTACTTCAGTTGTATCCTTACCATCAGCTTCTAATTTTACTACCATTGCATCTATCTTTGCTTGGATAGTTTCTAGATTTTTTACAGCACCTTCAAATCTCATCTTCAACATCTCTTTTGCCTTATTGCAGAACTCTAATTTCTTCTCAGATTTCAAGGCTTTGAATTCTTCTTTCTTTGCTTTCAACTCTGTTTTAAAAGCGTCTCTGTTTGTTTTCATGCCTTCGACGAAAGCTTTATGCTTTGCGTCCATTTCTGCACGAAAAGCTCCTCTTTGAGTTTTAAATTCGTCTTTGTTTTCTAGTATTCTATCTTTAAATTCTCTTCGCTCTCCGGGTTTAGGCAAATTACCATTTTCAGCATTTACCACGCCTGTGCTAAAAACAAATCCTAGTAATAAAAACACAATCAATAATGATTTTTTCATATTTTTTTTTAATTATTATATTAATAATGAACCAACTCTATTATATACTATTTTGGGTGTAAAATATTACAGAAAGTTAATTACCAAACTTTGTTCTATATAGTTCTTGAGATTTTTTGATTGCTTCGATAGCTTCTGCTTTACCTTTAAAACCATGTATAGTAATCACACTTTTCTTGGGTTTTAACTGTTTTACGGTTTCAAAGAAATTTTGAAACTCTTTCATTGAATGTTTGTTTAAGTCTTTTAGGTCTTGCACATCATCCCACCGAAGGTCATCTACTGGCACAGCAATGATTTTATTGTCAGATTCATCTGTGTCGGTCATCTCCATCATAGCTACTGGACGCACTTTTACTAAAATGCCTGAATTTATTGGGTAGGTAGAAAGAACAATGATGTCTAATGCATCACCGTCTTCCCAGAGAGTTTGCGGAGCAAAACCATAATCAAATGGATAAGCAGCAGGACCATAATTTGCACGGTCAAGTTTAATCAGACCAGTTTCTTTATCTATTTCGTATTTATTGTGTGAGCCCTTAGAGATTTCAATTATGCAATTGATTTCTTCTGGTGCGTCTTTACCTATTTCTATGTCGTGCCAAAGATTCATATATGTATTTTATTCTTCTTTTGCTTCAGACGCAACTGTTTCAGCAACTTCTTCTTCTGTAATTTCAACCTTTTCTCCATCAGTAGAGGCCACTTCTGCACCATTACCCTTGATATCTATCCTCCAACCAGTGAGCTTGGCTGCAAGGCGAACGTTTTGCCCACCCTTACCTATAGCGAGTGAAAGCTGATCATCTGCTACTTCAATGCTTGCTTTGTGTTCAGCTTCGTCTACTTCTATTGAAAGCACTTTTGCAGGGGAGATAGAGTTTGCCACAAAAACTTTAGGGTCTATACTCCAAGGAATAATATCTATTTTTTCACCACCCAATTCTTGAGTGATAGTATTTACTCGAGTTCCTTTTTGACCAACACAAGAACCCACTGGGTCGATGTGGTCATCATTTGAGAAAACTGCTATTTTAGAACGAGCTCCAGCTTCACGGGCGATTGATTTTATTTCCACAACACCAGACTCTATTTCCGGAGCTTCAATTGAGAAAAGTTTCTCAATAAATTTTGGATGAGTTCGAGATAGGCGTAGATTTATTCCTCGAGGACTGTCTTCTACAGAGTAGAGGTATGCACGGATACGCTGACCACGAGCAAAATATTCTCCTGGGATTTGTTCTTTAGCTTCGAGTACTCCTGTAGCACGGTTAAAGTCTATATATACATTACCTCGTTCTATCTTTTGAACGATTCCAGAAATAACCTCTCCTTCTTTGGTGCCGTATTCATCGATGATAGATGTCCTTTCGGCTTCACGAATTCTTTGGATTATGACTTGTTTTGCTGTTTGAGCGGCGATGCGACCATAGTCATCTTTTTGCTCGAGAGGGAAGACGACTTCGTCGTTTAATTCAACGTCCTTTTTCATTTTTTGAGCATCTTCCAACATGATATGATGTTCAGAATTGAAATGAACTCGCTCATCACCATCGTCTTTTACAGAGTATTCTTCTTCGTTTTCTATTTTTTCTTCTAGCCTGGCGATGCTTTCGTCGACGACAATTTTAACCTGATAGAAATCAGTTTTTCCAGTTTCTAAATCAAATTTAGCTCTTATTATTTGGCCCTTTTTGCCGTAATCTTTTTTATACGCAGCAGCCATGGCTTGCTCGATGGCTTCTAAGATTTTTTCTTTAGGAATCTTTCGCTCTTCTTCTAATTGCTCTAACGCACTTCTGAATGTTTTTATGTCTAACATATATTTATTCTTTTATTATTAAATTTTGCTAAAAATAAAAGCCCCGTTCTCACAGGACTTATACTTTTATATAGTAGCATAAAAAAAATAAAAGAGCAATTACTTAATTTTCTTTATTTATTGTTATCCACAGGCGAAAATTGTTCCCATATATGTTTTTATATTGTATAATTTGACCATGCCTTCTAAAAAAAATAATATTTTTTTAATTCTATTCATCATAATAGTCCTTATTGTTTTGGGTACGTACTTTTTTATAAAAAATCAAAAAGAAATTCCCGTACCAGTGGTAGAACAAACGAAAACATCTGAACAAATACTCCAAGAACTTCGTGATTTAAAACCTGATCCAGAATTAGTAAAAAAAACTCCTGAAGAAATTAGAACAGAATTGAGAAATCTAAAACCCACAACTACAACTACAAATACAACCAATAAACCAACTCCAGAACAAGTCTTGAATTCGTTGAGAAATGCTAAACCCTAACAATACATATAAAATATGGATAAATTCAAAAAATTTCTAAAAAATAAAAAACAAACTAAAATCGGTGCTTTTGTTATAGTTTTTATGTTTATAGCTATATTTGCTGGTTCTATTTTGGCTAGTCAAACTGACAATATGCGGGGTTTTGGTTGGGGTGCAAACACTGATGGTGGCCTAGGTTGGCTTTCTTTTAATAATTGTATTGATGATCAAGGGAATTGTTCTGGTGTATCTTATGGTGTAAACATCGACTCTAATACTAATTTACTTAATGGTTATGCTTGGACTCCAAATTTTGGTTGGTTAAAATTCGGTGATTTGGATTTGTCTGATGCGCCTACCGGAAATGGCACTTTTTTTAATAATGCAAAATTTGAACTAATTGGTAGCCAGTATGTATTGACTGGCTGGGCTAGGTTTTGTGGTGTGTTTATAAGTGGTTGCAGTGGACCAATTATTCCTAATACAGATTACAAGAGAGGTGGCTGGGACGGTTGGGTGAGTTTGCGAGGCACAACATCAGGAGGACTTCAATATGGAGTTGTCTTTTCCGGAGACCCTGTGACTGGTGGAAGTTTTTCTAGTTATGCTTGGGGTGGGGGAAATGATACTTATGGTGGTGCAAATACCACCGGCGTAGGCTGGATTGATTTTAGCCCTCTCGGTATCCCTGTTGTGTTTGATCCGATAAATGAACCAACTCTTGTTTTGAATGCTACAAGCCCTGTTCCTTTAAATAATCCAGTTACTTTAACTTGGACTGGTATTCAAATTAATCAAAGTATTCCTTGTTCAGCTACAGGAGGAGCTCCAAATGATAATTGGGCTACACCGTCTCGTCCATTTAGTCCTTCTACTTTCACCACTTTTAATATAAGTGTACCTAATACATATACATATACTTTGACTTGTACAGGCATAAACAACAATCAAGTGTCTAGTTCTAAAAATGTAACTGTTGGTGTTGGTATTAATTTTTACCCAGACTCATTTAGTGTTCTAGAAGGCGACCAAGCAACATTGCATTGGTTAGCTGATCCATCTGATCAGATTTTGACAAACTGTGTTGCAAGCAGTAATCCTCAAACAAATACTTGGGATGGTGGAGTAAATGGCTACAACCCTCCTTCGATTGAGTCTCAATTAGTAGATGTCCCAGTTTCTCCAACGACCTATAATCTTTCTTGTAATGATGCTGGTGGTAATTTGATTAATGCGGAACCAATTTCTATAACTTGGTCTGTACCTCCACCACCTCCACCACCTCCACCACCAGGCGAGAATAACACCCCACCAAATTACGAAGAAAATTAAGTTTTAGAAAAATGAATCCAAATACAGATACAAAAAAAATAGTTAAATCATTCTTAGTCATAGCTCTCTTTGCCTTTGCTGTAACTTCTTTTGCTGAGTGGGCTTCACCGAGTGTGGCACCAACAGGAGGCAATACTCCTTCACCCATAAATGTCGGCAACGACGCTCAATGGAAAGTAGGCGGACTTTTTGTAGGTGGATTTCGGTCTACTGGTTATGGAATCATCGATGCGAATTTAGAAGTCGGCGGAACTGTAAAAATTGCTGGAGGAAATCCAGCACAAGACAAAGTTCTAGCTTCAGATGTTGCTGGGCTGGCTTCATGGAAAACTTTAGCAGAATTAGGAGGCGGTGGCGGAGGAGGAAGTGGAACTGAAGGTAATGGCTGGACAGATGATGGCAGTACGGTACGTCTTACAGATCCATCAGACAATATAAGAATAGGACCCAATACTGTTATTTATAAAGGTATAAACAATCCAAGTAATCCACCTATTAGATTTATGCACGGATCCTCTAGTAATATTTTTTTGGGACCAAACGCTGGTAATCTGTCTTTAACTTCAGGTGGGCTAACTGGCATTGGGGCTGATGCTTTAAAAAATATTACAAATGGTATTGGTAATACAGCTCTTGGATATAATTCATTAGAAAATACAACATCTGGGAACAACAACACTGGCATTGGAACTGAAGCAATGTCTGCAAATACTACAGGCACAGACAATGTAGCGGTAGGGAAAAATTCCTTGGGTTCTAATACTACTGGATCAAATAATACAGTTGTCGGCTCTGAAGCTATGTCTTCAAATGTATCTGGAAAAGAAAATACCGCTATCGGTTATCAAGCACTTCAATATGGTAAGGGAAACTGGAATACAGCTGTTGGACGGTATGCACAGAGTGTTAATGGAAATTATTTTGGTAGTTACAATACATCCTTGGGACACAACGCAGGTACGACAGCACCCACAGGTGAAGAAAGTTATTCCAACACTACTGCGATAGGAGCAGGAGCCACTGTTGATGCAAGCAATAAAGTTAAGATAGGTAATCCTCTTGTGGCTTGGATCGGCGGACAAGTGCCGTGGTCTCCTGCTTCTGATTTTCGTTTTAAAAAAGATATCTTAGACTCAGATTTGGGATTGGAATTTATTAATAGTTTGCGACCAGTTTCTTACCAGATGAAAACAGATACGGATGATAGACGCAGTTATGGCTTCATCGCTCAGGAAGTGGAGAAAAGTTTAGGTGACAGAAAAACAAAACTAATCGATACTGAAAATACTCCAGAGGCTTACAAATATCTTCGCTACAATGACATCATTCCCATACTCACCAAAGCCGTCCAAGAACAACAAATACAAATAGAAGAATTAAAAAAAGAAATCGAATTATTAAAAAACAAATAACATAATAAAAATTATTAGCTAAATTATCAACAACATTATTAACACCAAAAAATTATGAACCACCAAATAAAAAACCCAATAAAACTTCTGTTAAAGTCGATCGCTGCTATAGCATTCTTTGCTATCTCCGTTCAAGCATTTGCTGTGTGGACTCCACCTACACAAACAGCTCCAGACGGAAATACTCCTTCACCTATAAATGTGGGAGGGGATGATCAAGTTAAGGGCGGAGGTGTCAATGTGGGTGGTTTGGGGGTTCTCGGGTATGGTTTCGTCACTCTTGATTTTGTGGTGGATGGTAAGTTGGGGGTAGGAACACAAACCCCGTTAACAAAAGCAGACATCAGGGGAGATCTCGGTGTATATACTACTACAGGGACAAATAGTGGTTCACCTGTAGGAGGTTCTGTGTATTTAGGTGATAGTAATTTTGCTAACGCTAATTATTATAAAAGCGCACCTGGCTTGAGTGCTATTTTTGACTCCACTCAAAGCGTCGCCGCATCTCTTGGATTTTATACTTATACCGGTGCTCAAAACGCTAGAACAGAAAGAATGAGAATTTTAAGTAATGGAAATGTGGGTATTGGAAATATTGCTCCTAATACAAAACTTGATGTCACTGGTACAGTAAAAATGACAGGTTTTCAACTTGGGAGCTCAGCAACTAGTGGACACGTCTTGACCACTGATGCTTCAGGCGTCGGTACATGGCAAGCACCATCAGGTGGTGGCGGAGCAAATGGTTGGGTAGATGATGGCACAAATGTTCGACTTGAAACTATTGGTGACAAGGTGGGTATAGGCACAACTACACCATCTGGGAAACTCACAATAGGTAATCCAGGAAACACCACTAGTGGCTTAACTTTTTACGGTGAATTTCGACCAAATGATTCTGCGGGTACTGCAGGACAAGTTTTAATGACAAATGGAACTGGAACTATACCGTATTGGTCAACTGTTGTCGGTGAACCTGGACCACAAGGCATACAAGGTAATCCTGGAGCTACTGGATCTCAGGGTCCTATAGGTAATACTGGTGCTATAGGTCCAATAGGTAACACTGGAGCTAATGGAGACATTGGTCCGATTGGCCCAATAGGTCCTGAAGGACCTCAAGGACCTCCTGGTCCAGCTGGTCCGGGAAGTTTGGGTGGCGGTGGAACAGTGAATTATGTTTCTAAGTTTACTCCAGATGGAGTGACCTTGGGAAATTCTCAGATTTTTGATAATGCAATAGGTATAGGAATAGGAACTACCACACTATCAACAAACAAGGTTACAATTGGCGCTACTGGAAATACTGATAAAGGTATTACATTTTACGGAGAATTACGACCAAATGATTCTGCTGGAACAACTGGTCAATTTTTGAAAACTAACGGCGCTGGAATTCCTTATTGGGCAAATCCAACCGTAAAGCTAAATAATATTGTTGCTGCTGACCTACCTAATACCATCGACAACCTTGGACATTTACAAGAATGGAAGTGGAGTGGATTGGGAACTGGTACAGCGTTCAGACTTTCCTCAGCACAGAATAATCCAGGATCTGGTTCTAATTTATTTGAAGTATTGATGACAGGAAATAATACATCTGGCAGTACAACAGGAGCATATTTTAAAAATATTAAAACTGGTGGAGCTACAAACATTGCTTCTTCATTTACAGCATCAGGTGGAGCAAATAATTATGCAATCATAGTTCAGAGTGGAAGAGTAGGTATCGGCACCTCAACTCCTACTCATGATCTGCAAGTTGTCGGTGATGCAAAGGCAACCCAGTTTTGTCTAAATACTTGTATCTCAACTTGGCCAACTGGTGGAGGTGCAACTGCTCTGGATGCAATAGCTGATGCAACAACTTCAACTCTTCATACTGTTAATGCAGGGAATGGTCCACAAGAATGGACTTGGGATACTTTAACTACTGGTTCAGGTTTTAAAATTACTTCCTCTACTCCTAATCCTGGATCCGGGATAAGTTTATTTCAAGTAAATTTAGATGGTTCAAATACTTCTGGCGGTACTGAGGCCTTTTCTGTATCTAACACAAAATCAGGAAGTTCAAATAGTAATACAGCAGCTCGGTTTAGTGCTTCTGGAGGGACAACTAATTATGGAGTTCTTGTCCCAAATGGATTTGTGGGTATTGGAGATTCTAGTCCTCTTGAACTTCTTACTGTGGGCACAAATGATGTTTTTCAAGTAAACTCTTCTGGCAACCTTTCAAAAGTTCGCGGTATCGCATACGCTTGGCCAATTGCTCAGGCTACAGTAGCAGGACAAGTTTTGACTAATGATTCTGCGGGAGTTCTTACTTGGACAACTCCTTCAGGAAGTGGCATGACGAATCCGATGACTGCTATCGGGGATATTATTTACGGAAGTACTGCTACTACCCCGAGTATTCCAGCACGTTTGGCAGCTGGAGCTAGTGGACATGTTCTAACTTCCAATGGTGCTGCTGCTCCTTCTTGGCAATCTGTATCAGCTGGACCTATTAATAACTTAGGAGATGCTGGTGGTAGTGGTGATGTAGTTTTGGCGGGACATCAACAAAATTGGACTTGGGGATCACTTACAAATAATTCTGGACTTAAATTAGTTGGTACTGGAGGTGTGGGTGCAGGTGGAAGTAAGAAAGTTTTAGAGATATCACTTTCTGGTACCAACGCAGCTGCAGGACTACCATCTTACGGTATTCATGTTACAAACTCTCAAGGTAACAATGGTCAAAATTTTGGAGGATATTTTGCTTCAACTACCGTGAATGCCACAGAGAACATAGCCGGAAGATTTGTCGCAACTGGAAGTACTAATACTACTAACTACGCATTAGATTTGACTGGAGGTGTGCGAGTAAATGGGATGACTACTGCTCTTGCACCACCAGTAAGTGGAACAGATACAGGAACAATTTATTTTGACTCCACGTTAAATAAATTTAGAGTTTCTGAAAACGGTGGCGTTTATGCAGATCTTGTTGGCGGCGGTGGTGGAGGTGCTCCAGTAGGTGCAAAATATATAACACAAACCGTTGACGCTACTTTGACTGCTGAACAAAGTCTTGGGGGGCTTGCCACTGGCATACTAAAAAATACAACAACTAGTAGCATAGGAGTACTTTCTATAGCTATAGCTGCAGATTTCCCTACACTTAATCAAAACACAACTGGAACTGCAACTGCGTTAGCAGCAAACGGCGCTAACTGTGTTGCTGGAAGTTATCCACTAGGAGTGGATGCGAGTGGAGCGGTAGAAGGTTGTACGGTCGCTGGTGGAGGTGGTGGCTGGACTGATGGAGTAAACGGAGTGATTGTATCTTTAACTGGAGATAAGGTCGGTGTGGGTACAACTGATACGACAGGGCAACTTACAAATAAATTTAACATTGTTCAAGAGGTAGGGGATACTAATCCAAGCTTAGCGACGATAGGCACTTACGGTTTTGCATTAAAAAATAATGCTGCTGTAACTGGTCTTACTATGGGTCTTGACGCAAACTATGCTTACATGCAATCTTGGAATGGAAGAACTTTGAGTATTAATAGTCAAGGAAACAACACTCTTGTCAACCCAAACTCAGCTAAGGTGGCTATTGGTCTGACAAATCCTTCTACTGGTACCATGTTTGAAGTGGGCATGCATCCTACTTACGCTGGTCCAGGTACTGCTTCTGTACCTGCTAATACGGCGACAGTAAACGGTACTGGTACAAATTTCCTTAGCATGTTTAAAGTAGGGGATTCTATCAATGTAAACCTAGCAGGATCAAAACAGATAACCACTATCACAAGTAATATTCAAATGACATTAACTTCTGGATATGGAAATACTGCGGTGTCTGGATCATATACTAATGGTGCCACAGTCTCGAGATTAGCCGTGATGCAAAATGGTGAGGTTGGTGTCGGAACTTCCACTCCTACGGATTTGCTTGATATAAATTCAAATAATATCCGCATTCGAAGTGCTAAGACTCCAGCATCTGGTAGTGTGTGCGACACTGGAGAAATATCTTGGGATGCTAGTTTTATCTATGTTTGTTCAGCCACAAATACTTGGAAGAAGGCAACTCTTTTAGCTCACTAAATTAACTTTTTGCAAAAAATCCTCCCGAAGTATCTGCTTAGGGAGGATTTTTTGTTTGTCTATGTTGTTCTTTTGCTGGTATAATATATAAATGCAGATTAATGATGATGAATTAAAAAAAGCAATTTTAGCTGGAGGAGTTATTACGAAAACTGAACTCGAAGAAATTGCCGAGAAAGCAAAAAATAAAAAACAAAAACTCTCTGACGTTTTACTTTCAGAAGGTAAAATCTCTGAGCCGGATTTACGAAAGATGGAGGCCTACGTTTTAGGCATCCCTTTTGTTTCTTTCGGAAAAGAAAAGTTAGATTTTGCACTTTTGTCTCTGATTCCTGAAGCTATCGCTCGCAATTACAACATCATTGCTTATAAAAAAAGTGACAAGGGTCTAGAGGTGGCCATGCTCGATGTGGAAGATCTGCCAGTAATTGATTTTATTAAGAAAAAGTCAGGGTTGAAAATTCTTCCACGTTTGACGGACAGTATTTCTATAAAATCAGCGCTTTTGCAATACAAAAAAAGCTTACAAGCAGAGTTTGATAATATCATCCAATCAGAAGCTAAGACGTTAAAGGTAGCCACAGAGGAGGGTGACAAGTCAGCCAAAGAATTAAAAGAAATGGCTGAAGATTTACCAGTGGTAAAGATTGTGGATTCTCTTATTTTTCACGCAATACTTCAAAATGCTTCCGACATACACATCGAACCAGGAGAGGATAATTTATTTGTTCGCTACAGAATAGATGGGATACTGCACGATGCTATGACCCTAGACAAAAGTGCTGGGTCAGGAATAACTGCACGTATCAAAGTGTTGTCGAATTTAAAACTCGATGAAAAAAGATTGCCCCAAGATGGCAGATTTAAAATAGAACAAGATGGCGAAAAAGTTTCTTTTCGTGTTTCCACTTTGCCGACTTTTTACGGAGAAAAAACTGTTATTCGTATTTTAAAAGAAACTTCACATGGTTTTTCACTCGAGGGTCTTGGTTTCCATGGAGAAGCACTCGAGCGTATTCATGATTCTTTGAAACAAAAGACGGGCATGATTCTAGCTACTGGTCCTACTGGTTCGGGTAAGACCACTACTCTGTATACATTGCTCGATATGTTAAACAGACCGGAAGTTAATATTTCTACAGTTGAAGACCCGATAGAGTATCAGATGCCGAGAGTGAATCAAGTTCAAGTAAAGCCAGAAATAGGACTAACGTTCGCAAATGGTTTGCGGTCACTACTTCGACAAGATCCAAATATAATCATGGTGGGGGAGATTCGTGATGGAGAGACGGCTAGTTTGGCTGTGAATGCATCCCTTACTGGACACTTGGTGCTCTCTACTATCCACACAAACTCTGCGTCAGGAGCGGTGCCTAGAATGATAGACATGGGCATCTTGCCGTTTTTGATTGTGTCCACTGTGAAGACGATCATTGCCCAGAGATTGGTACGAAAACTCTTGCCGAATAAAGAAAAATATTTTTTATCTGCTGATGAGATAAAAAATCTAGCAAAAATTGTAGACTTGGACCGCATGCTTATTATGTTACGAACAGAAAAGATTATTGGCGAAAAGGATGTTTGGGAAAAAGTGCCTTTTTATAAAGCAGTCAAAGATACTGAAAATCCAGATGGATATTCTGGCAGAATAGGTATTCATGAAGTTTTGAAAGTATCAGGAACAATCAAAGAACTTATTTTAAAAGGATCATCTGGTGATGAAATAGAAAAACAAGCAAAAAGTGAAGGCATGATGACAATACTCGAAGATGGAGTTTTTCAAGCTGTGTTAGGTATGACGACATTAGAAGAAGTGTTTAGAGTTGTTTCTGAATAAAAAATAATGCTTTTTACATATAAAGTAAAATTAAATAATGGAGAAATTTTTGAAGGCACCATGGAAGCATCCGATCGTTATGCACTTTCTCGTGACTTGCGTGCGAAGGGGAACACCCCTTTATCTATTAAAGAAAAAAGTAAAACTACATTTAGTTTGGATGATTTAATAGATAGGTTTTTTTCTAGGATAAAAGTTAGTGAACTTATTGTTATTACAAAAAATCTAAGTGGCATGATCAAGGCCGGATTATCACTCACTCGTGCCTTGGCAGTTCTTGAAAAACAAACCAAAAAGAAAAAGTTAGCTTTTGTTTTAGAAGCATTGAATGCTGAGGTAAGTTCTGGTGGTACTCTTTCATCTGGTTTTGCAAAATTTCCAAAAGTTTTCTCAAAACTTTTTGTGTCTATGACACGTGCTGGAGAAGAGTCTGGAGATTTGGCTGGATCACTCACTCAAATCGGCATGAATTTAGAAAAATCAAATTCATTAACTAAAAAAATAAAAGGAGCACTTATCTATCCAGGGGTCATCCTCTCCGCCATGGTAGTAATAGGTATTTTAATGTTCGCTTTCGTGGTTCCGACGCTCTCTAATACTTTTAAAGAACTAGGAGCAGAACTTCCTGGAAGTACAAAATTTATTATTGCCTTAGGCGAGTTCTTTTCTGAGTATTTGATTTTATCTTTTGTATTTATAATAGCTTTTGTTTTTGGCATGGTATCCTTATTTAAGGCGAAATTTATGACCAAGTATGTCGACTTAGCTATTATTAAATTACCGATGATTGGAACTTTGGCCAAAGAATTAAACACAGCTCGCACAGCTCGCACATTATCCTCTTTGCTTTTATCTGGAGTGAACATAACTCGAGCTATTGAAATAACGGAAGATGTGGTTCAAAATGTTTATTATAAAAAAGTTTTAGAAGAAGCTAGGATTGGAGTTGAAAAAGGTTCTCCATTTGCAAATGCTTTTTCTGAAAACCCAAAACTTTATCCCGTCATGATGTCGGAGATGATACAAGTCGGTGAAGAGACGGGGAAACTTTCAGATATGTTATTACAAATAGCTGTTTTTTACGAAGGAGAGATAGAAGATAAAACCAAAAATCTTTCCACTATCATAGAGCCTGTTTTGATGTTAATGATCGGGGCTGGAGTAGGATTCTTTGCAGTGTCTATGATTACACCACTTTATTCCGTATTAAATAATATAAGTTAATGAAAAATTATACAAAAAAAGGTGTATCCATGATTGAAATTTTAATTACCATAGCCACTGTGGTTATATTGCTTGTTGTAGTCTTGCCTTCATTTTCTAAAATGAGAGAAAATCAAACACTCAAAAGTGCTGTTGAGGACGTAACTTCAACCATAGATAAAGCGAAATCAAACACTTTTTCCTCTATTAATTCTTCAGAATACGGGGTGCATTTTGCTTCAAATCAAGTAGTTTTATTTACTGGAACAGTTTATTCTGCGAATGATGTAAATAATGAAGTATTGAATATAACCACTCCAGCTACTATATCAAATATCTCATTAACTTCTGGGGCTGTGGATTTGTATTTTGATAGACTTACTGGTGAACCAAATAAATATGGTACAATAACTATATCGACAACTTCCTTTTCGAAAATTATTACAATATCTGCCACTGGTTCGATAAGTGTAAATTAAAATGATTTTTTTGAAAAATAAAAAAACAAATAAAGGGACTCTAATGGTAGAAGTGTTAATTGTGTCTTCTATTATCGTAGTGTCCTTTTTGGCTTCTATTGCTGTGGCTCAGAAATCTATCATTGTCTCGAGGCAAGCATTGCATGCTACCCAAGCATCATTTCTCTTAGAAGAAGGAGCAGAAGTAGTGAGAATTATGCGTGATAGTAACTGGGTAAATATTACAGCATTATCTACTTCCACTGTTTATTATCCGACTTTTTTATCCAATGCTTGGTCTTTATCAGCTACTCCAAATACAGTCGGCATTTTTACACGCACAGTAGACATAGATGCTGTAAACAGGAACGCTTCTACGCAAGACATTGCTACTTCTGGGAATGACGATGTTGGTACACGTCTGGTAAATATTACTGTATCTTGGAATGAAGGCGCTACAACAATAAATAAAACATTGTCTTACTATATAAGTAACATTTTTTAATGATTAAGAAAATAAATAAATATAAATATGGTTTTACTTTAATTGAAGTTATTTTCTACATTTCTCTTTTTGCTATATTTTCTATTGCAATAATCGATACTTTGATGACTATGACAAAATCTTTTAAAGAAACAGCTATAAATTCCGACATAGTAAAAGGTTCGGCTATTATGGAGCGAATCTCACGAGAGATAAAGCAAGCATATAGCATAACAAGCATCAGTGCCAATAATCTAAGCTTCCTCACAGAAGGAGAAGGAGGAGCATTGACCAAGACTGTTGATTTTACTTTATCAGGAACAAATATTAGGTATTTAGAAAATGGTGTTTTTATAGATAATCTAAATCCAACAAATATCAGCATAAATAGCGTTACTTTTGAAAGACCTTTCGTGGTTTCAGCCTCACTTCAAACATACCCTGTGAAAATATCTTTATCAATTAGCTCCACCCGTGATTCTCTAAATAGGACTTATGATTTTTACGACACTGTGGTTATGCGCGGAGGATATTAAAATATGAAAAATCAAAAAATAAACCAAAGAAAGATTAAAAGAAATGGAGGACAAGCCATGCTGATATCAGTTATATTTTTCTTATTTATTTCGCTCGCTATTATCACCGGATTAGTGTCACCGACAGTCAAGGAGTTTAAAATTTCAAATGATTTAGCACGTTCCAAACAAAGCACTTATCTATCTGAATCAGGAGTCGAAGATGCATACTATCGATTAAAGAACAATATGACTATAGGCACAAGTGAAGTCATAACTTTAAATGGCAATACAGCCACCACTACCATTGCGGACTCTGGCTCTAATGGTAAAATAATTACTGCGGTAGGAGATGTTTCCCTAAGGCAAAGAACGAATGAAATGACGCTAACTACTGGAGTAGGAATAGCTTTTAGTTACGGAGTACAATCAGGCAAGGGAGGGTTTGTTATGGGGAGTAATTCCGTAGTGAATGGTAGTGTTTATTCAAACGGCACTATTACTGGTTCGGGTTCAATCACAGGCACCGCTGCTTCAGCAAATCAATCAGCATTGGTGACAGACCAAGCAAATGGTTCAGGCACTCCAGCTTATGATGTTATTTTTGGTAATGCTGGTGGAACACAAGATTTTGCTCAGAGTTTTCAAACTAGTATTACGGATACAGTTAATTCAGTTGATTTGTATCTAAAAAGAACTTCCGGTACTGCTCCCGGTAATTTAACAGTGAGAATTGTCACTAATTCTGGTAGTAGTCCAAGCACTACAACACTAGCTTCAGGTACAATGTCTTCTTCGTTAGTTTCTACAACATATGGTTGGGTTAGTGTTCCTTTTTCTTCAAATCCCACACTTACAGCTGGCACTACATATTGGATTGTTCTTGATGGATCCACGAATTCTTCTCGATATTATTACATCGGAGCAAATAGTGGAGGTTATGCAAATGGTACTGGTAAAATAGGTGCTTATTCTGGGACTTGGAATAACACTACTCCGTCAGGACTCGATGGTTTCTTTAAACTTTATTTGGGTGGAGTATATGGTTTGATTAGTGGTATGAATGTTGGCTCAGGTGGTGTTGGTAATGCTTACTCGCATACCATAAATAGCTCTACTGTTGTTGGCACAAAGTATTGCCAATCTACAAACAATTCTCCAGTGTGCAATACTACTCTGGCTGACCCGACTCAAGTCGCGATGCCCATATCTGACCAAAATATTCTAGACTGGAAAGATGAAGCAGTAGCTGGGGGCACTTATACTGGAAACTATACTGTAAGTGGAACGAATAATTCTCTTGGTCCTAGAAAAATTACTGGGGATTTATCTGTCAGTAATAACGGTCATTTGACTATTACAGGTACTGTTTGGGTAGTAGGTAATGTAGATATAAGTAATAATGCCTATGTGGCCCTATCGTCGAGCTATGGCACTAGTGAGGGAGTGATGATAGTCGATGGAACTGTGAATATTGGTAATAATGCAAACTTTACTGGTTCCGGACAGACAGGAAGTTATTTAATGGTATTGTCTACTTCTACTTCAACTTCAGCTATAACCTTATCAAACAATGGTGGGGCTGTGATATTATATGCCGCCAATGGTACTGTGAATTTAGCCAATAACGCTTCGGCTAAATCACTTAATGGTCATAGGATAAGTTTGAGTAATAATGCCACTGTTGTTTATGATAGTGGGCTAGCTAATGCGAATTTTGTGAATGGTCCTACTGGTGGCTGGAACATCAGCACATGGAAAGAGATAAAGTAGGGTATGTTATACTGTAAATATGCGAAATAAGAAAATAGTCATTGGTAATTGGAAGATGAACCCAGAGAGTGTGAAGCTGGCTGAGTCTTTATTTAAAGGGGTAGTTAAAAATAATTTCTCAAAAGTGAGTGTGGTTATCTGTCCACCGTTTTTGTATTTAAATAATTTAAAAAAAATCTCTAAAAAAATATCTCTAGGAGTTCAGAATGTTGCCAGTGAAGAGCGTGGAGCATTTACGGGGGAGATTTCTGCTCTTATGAGTTATGATACGGGAGCTCGATATACTATCTTGGGACATTCAGAAAGGCGAGATATGGGCGAGAATGATCTTATGATAAATAAAAAAGTTAAGTTAGCTTTATTAGCAGGACTCGTGCCCATACTTTGTGTTGGAGAAAAAGAACGTGATGAAGCTCACGAATATTTTCAAGTTATCAAAAATCAAATAGAAGAGTCTTTGGCAGGAATAAGTAAAAATTCTATTTCAAAAATAATTATTGCTTATGAGCCAGTGTGGGCTATCGGCAAGAATGCTATTCGAGAGGCGACACCAGAGGAATTTCGTGAAGTGGCGGTATTTATTAAGAAAGTGTTGAGTGATAAATTTGGTGGGAAAGAAGTCGGCAATATGAGTATTCTTTACGGAGGTTCAGTGAATCCCAAAAACACTTCTTCATTCTTGACAGAAGGTGGTGCGGACGGTTTTCTAGTGGGAGGAGCGAGTCTGGATGTAAAAAAGTTTTCTGAAATTATAAAAATATGCACAGCATAAAAGAATTAAAAAATTTAAAAGATAAAAGAGTCATTCTACGAGTAGATTTCAATGTGCCTATTAAAGACGGTGTTATAGAAGACGATTTTCGTATTAAAAAAGCATTACCGACTATAAATTACTTACTAAAAAAAGGTGCGAAGATAATACTCATAACTCACTTAGGCAAAGACGGTAGTGCATCATTAGATCCTGTAATTAAAAGGTTTTTTAAAGTTTCTAAGATCTCGCCTGAGCAAGTGGATTTCTTTGAAAATGTCCGAAAGTTTGAAGGAGAGGAAAAAAACGACCCCAAATTTGCAAAGACACTTGCGAATATGGGAGACATCTATGTGAATGATGCTTTTTCGGTTTCACATCGAGAGCACTCATCTGTCGTAGGTATACCAAAATATTTGCCGTCTTATATGGGTTTTCAACTTGAACAAGAAATCAAACATTTGGAAAGCACTCTCAAGAATCCAAAACATCCATTTCTTTTTATCTTAGGTGGTGCAAAGTTTTCTACTAAAATGCCTTTAATCCAAAAATATTTAAAAACTACAGATTTTATATTCATCGGTGGAGCGCTCCTGAATGATTTTCTAGAAACTATGGGGCTCGAAGTCGGTAAATCATTGGTGGATGACAGTGTATCTGTCTCGAAAACAATATTGAATAATGAGAAAATAATTTTACCGGTTGATGTGGTAGTCAAAAGTGGCAACAAACTAATAAATAAAAAAATAGATAAAGTTAAAAAAGACGAGACAATATTAGATATTGGTGCGGATTCAGTAAAAATGATTGCTTTATATATAAAAAAATCAAAACTCATACTCTGGAATGGACCACTTGGTAAATATGAAGATATCGGCATAGGTGCAACTGGAAAAATTTTAAAACTCGTAGCAAAAAGCAAAGCCACAAGTATCATCGGAGGAGGAGATACAGTTGATATAATTAATAAACTTAAAATAGAAGATAAATTCACATTTGTATCAACCGGCGGCGGCGCCACCCTCGATTTTTTAGCTAAAGGAACATTGCCAGGAATTAAAGCTTTGAAATAATTTTATTTGCTGTCTCTTCTTGTTCTCCTGCTTGGTAATTTCTCTTACCGTGCCAGAGTTCAAAACCATCATTTGAAAATCTCGGAATGACATGGATGTGAGAATGAAAGACTACTTGTCCAGCGGCAAAGTTATTATTCATAGCGATATTTACTCCGTCTGCGTTTAAGCCCCTTAAGGCGATACTTATCTTTTTCGCTGTTTTCATCATTTCAGCCATTATTTCTTCTGGAGTGTCGTAAATATTTGGGTAATGCTCCTTGGAGATAACCAAAGAATGTCCAATATTTACAGGGGCAATATCTAAAAAAGCTACTGTGTTGTCGTTTTCGTAGATTTTATATACAGGTATTTCACCCTTAACAATTTTACAAAAAATACAATCAGTATTCATATATATAAGTATATCAAATGTGTTAGAATTGTCTCTATGGAAAGTTATGGGGAGTTATTGCGTATTCTATTGGAAAGTAGAGGCATAAAGACCAGAGAACAAGCTGACGTTTTTTTGAATCCCGACTATGTTCGGGATTTTAATGACCCATATTTGATGCGGGATATGGAGCGGGCCTGTGTGCGGATATATGAGGCGATAGATAATAATCAAAAAATAATAGTGTATGCGGACTATGATTGCGACGGCATACCAGGTGCGGTTATTTTAAATGATTTATTTAAGCAAATAAACTACACAAATTATGAAGTATATATACCACAACGAAATAGTGAAGGATATGGGTTAAATATGGAAGCAATACAAGGGTTTGCAGATAGTGAAGTTAAACTTTTAATTACTATTGATTTAGGTATCACTGCTGTCGCGGAAGTGGCGCAAGCCGAAGTGGATGGTATTGATGTTATTATTACTGACCATCACCTACCCCACTCCGTTTTACCTCACGCGTATGCGATTTTAAACCCAAAAGTAGACAGTTATCCTGAAAAGATGTTGTGTGGAGCTGGAGTAGTATTTAAATTAGCGCAAGGGTTTATAAAAAAATACGGCAAAGAGAGTCAGAAATTTAAAATAAAAGAAGGAGCAGAGAAGTGGATGCTTGATATGGCAGGGCTCGCTACTCTTTCAGACATGGTGCCATTAACAGGAGAGAACCGAGCCATAGCTTACTTTGGAATGAAAGTTTTGCAAAAATCTCCACGACCTGGGCTTCATAAACTTCTTTCTAAATTAAATATAAACCAAAAATATCTCACTCCCGACGATATTGGTTTTATGGTGACTCCACGGTTAAATGCTGCTTCTCGTATGGATAACCCCATGCGGGCTTTTGAATTGTTAGCGACTAGCGATACTACAGAAGCGGGAATTTTGGCAGACCATTTGTCTAAAATAAATGATGAGAGAAAAAGTATTGTGACTGGCATTATGCGTGAAGTGCACAAGACTTTTGAAAAAAGAGAAATGCGAGAGGTGATAGTGGTGGGGAATCCAGAATGGAGAGTTGGGGTTTTGGGATTGGTCGCTGGGAAAATATCAGATCAATATCAGAAGCCGGTTTTTGTGTGGGGTAAAGATGAGAATGACATTATCAAGGGTTCTTGCAGATCTCCGGGCTCTGTGTCAGTAGTGGAGATAATGACCGAGACTCGGGATTCATTTTTAGAATTTGGTGGACATGAAATGGCGGGAGGGTTTTCAGTACACAATGACAAAATTCATTTCTTGGAAGAAGTTTTATCGGATGCTTTTCACAAAGTAAAAAAAGATACTAAAGACGCTGATGTGAATTTTGATATTAAGGTGGATTTAGGAATGGTGAATATGAAGACTTGGAAGGACATAGAAAAATTGGAACCTTTTGGACTTGGGAATCCGAAGCCAGTTTTTCTTTTTGAGGGAGTTAAAATTGATAAGATAAAAAAATTCGGCAAGAATGGTTCGGGAGAACATATTGAGATTATCTTTAGTGATACTAAAGGCAAAGCCACAGCCATTTCATTTTTTTCAAATACCGAGTCGTTTTCTACACCTATCAGTGAAGGAATTTTTGTAAATTTACTAGCAACTTTTGATTTATCGCGTTTTAGGGGCCGTCCCGAGTTGCGACTGCGAATAGTTGACATTTATTAAAAAATAGGTTAGTCTCTTTAAATATAAATTTGATCTTTGAAATACTGATTTAGGTTACTAAAGTTCCTTGATGGGGATTTTAGTAACCTAAATCTTTTAATTATGAAGAGCTTATTGTATTGTTCAATGTTGCTTATAGCGACGATGTTTTTTATTTCTTGTCAAGAAGAAGACCAAGTTGTTCCAAAGGATTCTAACCCTATTGCTAATCGGGGACCCGGGGAGACTACTTGCTTGTATTCTGCTGGTGGATATTCTATTGGATTAAGTAATTCCAAAATGACATATCGGGGCATCAGAATCATGAATGGACTTACAGAGCAATCTTTTGCTCTTTCTTCACCTATAGTGCTTGCGGAATCCGGTGTGGTTGATGATGATGGTCCACAGGATGCCACAGACCATATGTCGAATTCATGGAATTCAATTTACAGTACTACTAATTCCCCGCGTTTCTGCTTAGATGTTGATTCCAGTATTGATGGAAATTTTTATTTATATTCAGGAGCCTTGTTGGTTAGTAATATTCCTGGTGATTACATAACTCGCGTTCATATCCGATATGAGTTTGGAGGATTTTATTATGATCAATACTGGGATCCGTATGAAGTTGAGGTATGTGATCCATTAGAAGAGTGTGACGGTTATTCTCCAGGGTTTACTCATGGAGGAGGAGGTTGATGTTAAATGTTTCTGCAAGCTCGCGTGATGTTCATCATCCGCGAGCTTTTTTATTTGCTATAATGTCTTCATGCATAAAGATAAGATAATTGTTTATACAGACGGTTCAGCGAGGGGGAATCCAGGTCCTGCGGGGTATGGCGCGGTAATGTTTATAGACGGGGAGAAATTTGAAATAGGAGGGCATAGTGATAAAGCTACTAATAATCAAATGGAATTAAAAGCTCCTATTGAAGCCCTGAAATATTTAAAACATAAAAAAATTAAAGACCATATAGAGATATATTGTGATTCAAAATATGTAGTTCTAGGTATCACAGAATGGGTAAAAAATTGGATGAAAAATGGTTGGCGGAATGCAGCGAAGAAGCCAGTTTTAAATAAAGAACTCTGGGTGGAGCTTTATGATTTAGTGCAAGATTTTGATATTAAATGGATACACATAGAAGGGCATGCAGGCATAGAGCACAACGAACGTGCAGATGTCATCGCTACTTCTTTTGCTGATAATGATGGAGTGATATAATCTAAGTGTGCGAGACAAAATTTTCTATGCAATTTGTTTCGGGTTTGTTTTTGGAGTGTTTTTACGCTCATTTTTAGTGATAAATATTTACTTAGTATTTTTGTTTCTTTTTTTGTCTCTTGTTTTATTTTTGTATTTTAATTTTCTAGATAAAAATAAATGGGGTATTGTCAGTGTGATTTTTGTATTTTGTTTTAGTATTGGAATTTTACTTTTTCACCAAATAGATAAACCCAATCCAGCTGTTTTCGAATCCAAAGTAGGACAGCGAGTAGAATTGACGGGCATGTTGGTGGATGAGTCGGACAAAAGAGAAAACACTCAAAAGTTAAATGTAAAAGTAAAAGATGGGAAAGAAAAAACGGAGATACTTCTGTCATCACCATATAATGAAACTTTTAAATACGGCGACGAAGTTAAATTTAAAGGCACATTAGAGAAACCAGAAAACTTTATCACGGATACAGGTAAAGAATTTGATTATGTAAATTATCTTCGCAAAGACGGAATACTCTATACGATAAATTATCCAAAGATTGAGATATTATCACACCGGCATGGATTTTTCTTGAAACGGATTCTGTTTTCTTTTAAAGATAAATTTTTAGAGAAAATAAGTTTTGTAATACCCGAGCCAGAGTCGACATTGATGGGCGGACTCATCTTGGGGGAGAGGTCTTCGTTTAGTGCGGATTTACGGGATGATTTTATCAAGACGGGGACTATACACATCGTGGCGCTCTCTGGCTATAACATAACCATCGTCGCTGAATGGTTTATGAAGTTGTTTAGTTTCTTGCCACTAAACATAAGCATTGGAGTAGGGATTTTTTCTATTATTATTTTTATACTTATGACTGGTGGAGCTTCTACTGCAGTGCGAGCAGGGATAATGGCAACTCTGGCACTCTTCGCTCGCGCCACAGGGCGCACAGTAGATGCAATGCGCATGTTACTTTTAGCTGGAGTGATAATGGTTATTTTTAATCCACTTATATTGCGTTACGATGTGTCTTTTCAATTGTCATTTATTGCCACTGTTGCGGTGATATTTCTTTCTCCAAGACTTGAGAAACATTTTACTTGGGTGACCAAAAGTTTTGGATTGCGGGATATCATATCTGTCACGTTTTCTGCTTACATCTTTGTGTTGCCTTTTATCTTATACAAGATGGGAAATTTGTCACTCGTAGCTCTACTAGCAAATATTTTGATTTTACCTTTTATTCCTTTTACTATGCTTTTGGGATTTGTAACTGGATTTCTGGGTTTGATATTATATGCACTTTCTGTGCCAGTAGGACTACTTTCCACAATATTTCTAAAATACGAACTAGGGGTTATAAACATTCTCGCTAATTTTTCTTTTGCTTCATTCTCAATACCGAATTTTCCTTTGATTCTGACGATTTTAATTTACGCTTATTTCGTTTATTTCTTATTTTGGAGAAGTATTAAACATTTCTTCAGTTCCATGGAATAGTTTGACTTTAAAGTACTTCTAGTATATTTTAAAAATAGACTTGTTTTTTTGTAACTTAAAACTAAATATTATGAAAAAGATAAATTTACTTTTTATTTCTTTTTTATTTTCTGGCTTATTAATGAGTCAAGAATTGAAAATTCCAAATGCAGTAGTTGCGGAAGGTGTGAATCGTAGTGCTCTCTATAACTACGAGCATTATGGTATAGATACCACTGGTCACATTGAACCAGGGGATACTGTGGCTTATGTTCGTCCTGATGGAAAAGTACTGCTGAATCCTGTTTCAAGGGGATCGACTGTTTGGAGTATTCATTATGAATGCAAGATTGAGGATTCGTTGACTTATATGGGAGCTTGGAATTATGAGGCAACCATGGCCCTAAATGCGAAATGCGATCGCATTATAATGCTTACTGGTGAGATAAATAAGCTTGCCAAGATTTCGAACTCAATGAGAACTTCCACGACGCAGATTAAAGAATCTGAAAGCCAAAAAAAGAAGACCTTTTTAGGCAAAATAGGCCTTTTTACCGTAACCGTAATTGTAATTTTTGGGGCACTGTTTTTGATTGGTTTATCGGATAATATTAAAACCTGGAAAATATTCATGAACGATATTTTTTCTACAAAAGACACCCCCCAAAATACAAAACTACCAAGATTATAGTGCAACCGCCATTGTCAAACCTTACTTGACAGGGCGGTTTTTTTGTTTTAATTTGTATTTAAAAAATATATGTGCTATACTGTTTTTTGATTATTTTGTTTTTTGAGAAAATATTAGTTAGTTATCAAAGTCCCTTGGAAATATAGGAGATTTTGATAACTAACTAAATAAAATATGGAATTCTTTATGATCTCGGACTTCCAATTAGGGATGTCTATTATTGTGTCCGCAGGACTTATTGTTTTCGGTGTACTCTTAGGGTTATCAGCATTTTTGGTTTATATATGGTTACCATATATTTCTAATAAAAAAAGAGAAGAATCATATATTTCCAATCAGGATCAGGAGGAAGTAAAAAACCCAGATCCAAATTTCAATTTCGAAAACCCTCTTTTTTCTGAAAAGAGCAAGGACTACACTACCTATGTTTTATGGGGAGAAGTACCTTATCCGATCTTAAAGAAAGCGGTAAAAAGAGAATTGGAAGTTGCGCAAGCACTTCCAGAAGATGCCCAACCTAAAGAGGTTCAGGCGAACTAAAACTTTTCAAGTTAAAATTATAACCGTCGGCACTAAAGAGTGTTTGGCGGTTTTTTTATTTTACAGCCTCTTTATAGTTTTGTTCAATCACTTCCCAGTTTAGGTTTACAAAAAATGCTTCGATGTATTTTTTCTTATCACTTGTTGGGTAGTCATAGACATATGCGTGTTCCCACATATCAATTACCAAAACCCATTTTAGTCCATTTAGTTGGCCTAGGTGTTGCTCGTCTATCCAAATCGGAACTAGTTGTTCTATTTTTTTATCCCAAGCTATTACGGCCCAGCCGATGCCTCGAGTCATAGCTAGGGTTTTGAAACCAATCATCCAAGCTTCCATGCTCGGCGTTTGAGTAAGTATCGATTTTTTAAATTCTGAATCGGGTGGTAACGGCTTAGCCCCACCTTCAAGAGATGAAAAGTAATACTCATGGTTTCTCATACCATTAAACTCAAAGCTTAGTCTTCGGTGAAGTTCTCCTATCACGTACATATTTTTTTCCGGGTCGGCCATCAGTTCTCCTATTTTTTCAATAACTCCATTTAAATTCTTTACATAACCCGCATAGAGTTTGAGATGCTCCTCAACATTTTTAGCTGAAATACCTGTTAATTCCCCAATGTTAAATTTTTGTTCCTCGTATTTTTTCATATGCTATTATTATAACATGTTAGAAAAATGCAGGAAGTATTGGCTATCCATTTTCGTCCTATTTTTACTCTTAGCCGTAGTGTTTATTTTTTACTTAGATTTTCATAAAAAACCACATCAACTCACTTTTGCAGTGCTAGACATTGGTCAAGGGGATGCGCTTTTCATACAGTCGCCGACGGGCACGCAGATACTTGTAGACGGTGGACCACCTCGAAAACTTTTAAGCAGACTCTCGAGAGTGATGCCTTTATTTGATAAAAAAATAGATGCGATAGTCATAACCAATCCTGATGCTGACCACATCGCTGGATTTTTAGATTTACTAAAAGTTTATAAAGTGGGGCAAGTTTTTGATTCCGGAACCTTTAATGATTCGACTGTGTATGAGAATTTAGAAAACAAAATCAAACAGAAAAATATTCCTAGAACTGTTGTGGAGAAAGGAATGCGGCTAGACTTGGGCGGGGGAGCAGTGCTCGATGTTTTATTTCCAGATCAAGATGTATCACTCTGGAAGACAAATGAAGGATCTATCATCATGAAACTTACTTATGGAGAAAGTAGTGTATTGTTGACTGGAGATGCACCGATAAGTACCGAGCAATTAGTTTTAAAAAGTACGCCAATAGAATTTTTAGATAGTGATATTTTGAAAGTTGGACATCATGGTTCGCATACTTCTACCTCGGAGGATTTTGTAAAAGCCATCACTCCAGCGTACGCGTTAATATCAGATGGAAAAACTAATAAATATGGGCATCCGCATCAAGAGACACTCAATACTCTAGAATCTCTAGGTGTAAAAATATTTAGAACTGATTTATCAGGCACGATTATTATGAAATCGGACGGTTTTACTGAGACTTTCTCTTTTAAAAAGTAAAATGATACAATTAGGCCAATGAAAGATAAAAAGATCGAAAAAATGATCAAAGGCGAAGTCTTGCGCCAAAAGGAAGGTTTAGAGCTTATACCTTCCGAAAACTATGTCTCCGCGGATGTATTAGAGGCAAACGGCTCTATATTCACGAATAAATACTCCGAAGGTTATCCTGGTAGGCGGTACTACGGTGGACAAGAATGGACGGACCAAGTGGAACTCTTGGCTATCGAGCGCGCTTGTAAGCTTTTTAAATGTAAATATGCGAATGTTCAGCCCCATTCTGGCGCACCTGCAAATTTGGCGGTGTATTCGGCACTTCTTTTGCCAGGTGACACGATACTCGGCATGGACCTCTCCCATGGTGGCCACCTTACTCACGGTCACCCGATGACTTTGCCTGCAAAGATATATAAATTCGTAACTTATAAAATGAAGAATCCAGATACTGGAGAGATAGATTATGAAGATATGCTTCGGGTAGCAAAAGAAAATAAACCAAAATTAATTATCGCTGGCTTTTCTGCGTATCCTAGAACTCTAGACTATAAAAAGTTTGTAGCTATCGCAAAAGAAGTCGGTGCTATTACTATGGCAGATATGGCACACATAGCAGGGCTTATCGCATCCGGAGTATTGCGTAATCCATTTGATGATGGTTTTGATATTATCACTTCAACTACACATAAAACCTTGCGGGGCCCTCGAGGTGGAATAATTCTTACTCGAGAGAATGAAGAGATAGCAAAGAAAATAGATAAAGCTATTTTCCCTGGCATCCAAGGTGGCCCTCATATGCACACTATAGCTGCCAAAGCTGTGGCTTTCGGTGAAGCCATGACTCCGAAATATAAAAAGTATGCAATGCAGATTTTGAAAAATGCCAAAGCGATGGAGAAAGTTTTCAAGAAAAATAATGTTCGGATGATAGGTGGGGGAACTGATAACCATCTTATCTTGGCGGATGTTTTCGGTTCACTTAATGTCACAGGGAAAGAAGCGCAAACGGTGCTCGACGAAGTGGGCATGACTCTGAATATGAACTCCATTGCCGGTGACACTAGGAAACCTCTCGACCCGTCTGGAATTCGCTTCGGAACACCAGCCATAACAACCAGAGGCTTTAAAGAGAAAGAATGTGCCCTCGTAGCAGAGCTTATGATTGAAACTCTAAAAAACAAAGACGATAAGAAGAAAAAAGAAGAAATTAAAAAGAAAATTAAAACTTTAGCCAAAAAGTTTCCAATACCTAAGACTTTTGTATAAATTATGATTGAAGTAGAAAAAAGATTTCAGCCGACAGACGAGCAATTAAGTAAATTACTAGAAGGAGCCCTATTTAAGAAAGAGGAAGTTCTTCATGATATTTATTACGATTATCCAGATATTAGATTGATGAAGAGTCAAATCAGATTGCGTAACAGAAATGGTAATTTTGAGTTAAAGATAGATAAGGGTTCAGGTGCCGCTGAAGAAATTGAAGATGAAGAAAAAATAGCTGAGTATTTCAATGTTAAAAGTTTAAAAGATTTTATAAATGAGAATTTAATACCAGTAATAGAATCTAAGAACAACAGAATGTCATATGACAAAGAAGGTTTCGACATAGGGCTTGATGATATGGATTGGGGTTTTAAAATGTGTGAAATAGAGCTTATGGTAGAAGATATGAGTCAAATCTCTGACGCAGAAGGTAAGATAATGGCTTTTGCTGAACGTTTTGGATTAGTCGCTATGGCTACAGGTAAAAGAGATGAATACCTAAAAAGATTCAAACCAAAGATTTATGAAGAGCTTCATAAAAATTAAATGCTACCAGAATACATAGTTTACATATCTATCGCCACTTCACTATTCTGTGCGTATTTTTATGTGCGAGATATTTGGCGGGGGAAGACCAAGCCGAATTTGGCGAGTTGGTTAATATGGCTACTAGCGCCAGTGGTAGCAGGCTTTGTGCTTCTCTCTGATGGGTCCGGAATTTCTGTGATACCGATATTTATGGCAGCCTCTTCTCCATTTTTCGTAATCCTTTTTGCACTCATCAAAAGAAACGCCATTTGGCGCCCTAGTAAGCTCGACTACATATGCCTCGCACTTTCATTCTTGGCGCTCATAAGTTTTGCGATTTTAAAAACTGGAGTCTGGGCAACTATTTTTGCTATTTTGGCTGACGGCATCGCCTTTATCCCGACATATGTGAAGAGCTGGAAAGAGCCAGACACAGAAACTCTAAGCCCGTATTATTCTGGCTCATTTAATGCTTTTTTAGGTTTTGCTACAGCTCCCGCTTTGACTTTTGTCGGCATCGGTTTTGCAGTCTACCTCTTTTTTGGTAATTTAGCTGAAATTGTTATAGTATTGTATAAGCGATGGCAATCAAAAAATCTAAAAAACAAAATAAGGGAAAATTGATAGTCATAGACGGCACGGACGGGTCAGGGAAAGCGACCCAAGTGGAGCTTTTGCGGGCGCGATTGGTCAAAGAAAGAAGGACTGTAAAGGTAGTGGATTTTCCAGAATACTACAAAAACTTTTTTGGAAGTTTTATCGGGCATTGTTTGAGTGAACAATATTACAATTGGTTGGGTGTCCATCCTAAAATTGCATCTTTGGCTTATGCCGCAGATAGATGGGAATCTTCAAAAGAGTTGAATGAATGGTTAAAGCAGGGCTATGTAGTCATTGCAAATCGATATGTAAGTGCGAACCAAATCCATCAAGGTGGGAAAATAAAAAGTCCAAAGAAAAGAAAAGAGTTTTTGAAATGGCTAGATGAGATGGAATACAAAGTTTTCGGTATCCCGCGCCCAAATGCGACATTTTATTTATCCCTTCCTATACCAGTCGTCCTGAAGTTACTGAAGGGTAGAGAAAGTAGTAAAATGAAAAGAGAGTATTTAAAGAAGAAAAAAGATGTGCACGAGAATGATGTGAATTTTTTGTTGAACTCTAGAAAGAGTGCGATGTGGCTTTCCAAAACTATTCCAAACTTTATAAAAATCGATTGTATGGGCAAAAAGGAAATTCGAACCCGAGAGGATGTTCACGAAGAAGTTTATGAGAAAGTTAAAAAGATAATAAAATAATGCAACTCAAAGTTAAAAAAATAAATAACGAGGCGAAGATACCGACCAAGGGGCATCCAGGGGATGCGGGGATAGATTTTTATACTACTGAGACTGTGATTTTCCCTCCGGGGGGTCAAATGCGGGTGCCGACGGGTATAGCAGTTGAGATACCAGAAGGCCACGTGGGGCTTATTTGGGATAAATCTAGCGTCTCTTTTAATTTGGGGCTGAAAATTATGGGTGGAGTTATAGATGCAGGATACAGGGGCGAGATTATTATGAATTTCTTAAATACTAGCAATAAAGAAGTATTGTTAGACCAAGGTCAAAAAATCGCTCAACTCATCATACAAAAATTTGAAGATTGTGATATCGTAGAAGTATCAGAGCTTACCGACACAGTTCGTGGTATTGGCCGAGAAGGAAGCACTGGGCATAAATGATACAAGACCAACTCAAAGTTCTAATCAAAGAAGCATTAAAAAACTTGAGCATTGAAGCTCCGAGCATTTTGCTCGAGCATCCGGCAGATTTGGCTATGGGGGACTATTCAACGAATGTGGCAATGACTTTAGCTAAGCAGTCAAAACAGAATCCAAAAGATTTAGCAGAAAAAATAACATTAGAACTTTCCGCTAGGCAAGACCTAGCGGAGGTGGGAATTTTAAGAATAGAGGCCCAAAATGGTTTTATAAATTTTTATTTATCAAAGGAGTTTCTTGTAGAGCAAGTTAAAGAAATTATAGAAAATAAAGATTTTGGAAGGAGTGTTGGAGGCAAGGGTAAAAAGGTAATTGTAGAATTTTCTTCACCAAATATAGCCAAGCCTTTTACGGTGGGGCATTTGCGTTCGACGATCATTGGGGACTCTATTGCCAAGATTTTTGATTTTTGTGGTTATGAAGTCCTGCGGGATAATCATCTAGGGGATTGGGGTACTCAATTTGGGAAATTAATTGTGGCTATTAAGCGTTTTGGAAATGTTGAAGAAATAAGTAAAGCGGAACGACCAGTGAAGGCGTTGGTAGAGCTTTATGTAAAATTTCACAATGAAGCAGAAAAAGATTCAGGTCTGGATGATGAAGCTCGAGGTTGGTTTACCAAGCTCGAGCAAGGGGACGTAGAAGCCCGAGACTTATGGCAGAAATGTATCGATTGGTCTATGGTTGAATTCAAAACTATTTATGACAGGCTGGGAGTAAAATTCGACATGATGTTAGGTGAGAGTTTTTTTGAAGACAAGATGCAGAGTGTTCTTACTGATTTAGGGAAGACAGATTTTTACAAAGAGTCTGAAGGTGCAAAACTGATATTTTTTCCTGATGAAAAACACCCTCCCCTTATGATTCAAAAAAAAGACGGGTCTACTTTGTATGCTACCCGTGACTTAGCTACCGATAAATACAGAAAAGAAATTTGGAATCCAGATTTAGTTATAAATGAAGTTGGCATCGAACAATCTTTGTATTTCAAACAGCTTTATGAGGCGGAAGAGATGCTCGGATATTTTGAAAAATCAAAACGTGTGCATGTAGCGCATGGACTTTATCGTTTTAAAGATGGCAAGATGAGTACCAGAAAAGGTAATGTTATTTGGCTGGAAGATATTTTAAACGAAGGTGTGGCACGAGCATCAAAAATAAATCCGGACACAGGTGAGATAGTAGGAATCAGTGCTATTAAATTTAATGACTTAAAAAGTGAGAGCAAAAAAGATATAGTTTTTGACTGGGATGAGATTCTAAACTTAGATGGTGATACTGGTCCTTACATCCAATACGTCTGCGTGCGTGGACAGTCTATTTTACGTAAGGGTGAAGAAATGGGCAAGAGTGCTAATACTGAAAAGCCAACTTCTGAGGTTTTAGATATTGAAAAAATACTGTATCGTTTTCCAGAAATAGTAATCACAGCACAAAAAAATTACGCTCCGCATACAATAGCCCAATATCTCCTAAATGTTGCTCGAGAATTCAATTCTTTTTATGGAAATACTAAAATTTTAGATGAGGATAATAAACATATTGAATACAATCTAGCTCTAGTAAAAGCCACCACTACTGTCCTAAAAAATGGCTTGTATCTACTGGGCATCAAAACTCCTGAGAAGATGTAGATATTTTCTTTTTATTCTTTTTATAGTAAGATATATTTATGCGTTGAAGGGGCCCCGTCCGAATAATCCGGGCAGGCATCACCTCTGAGCACGGGGAAGAAAGTTTACCCGAACAGTGCAAACTGGGCGGACCGAATAAGTAGAGCCCTATAAAATGAGAACAAAACAAGGTGGTACCGCGGTTTAGAAATCGCCCTTGAGTTATGGAGATTATTCATATTTCAAGAGCGATTTTTTTATTTTATATATGCAACAGGAAAAAAACAACAATCCCGTGCGAAACGACGGCTCTCCAAGAGAACCTGTTTCTAACGGGACAGGGAAATCAGAAAATGCGTTACGAGAGGAAAAAATCCTAGAATTTTGGCGTGCAAATAATATTTTTGAGAAGTCAGTGACACAAAGAGAAGGGGATAAAGAATTTGTCTTTTATGAAGGACCACCGACTGCAAACGGTAAGCCCGGAATTCACCACCTCGAAGCTAGGTCTTTCAAAGATGCAATACCACGTTATAAAACAATGCGGGGGTATCATGTGCGCCGAAAAGGTGGCTGGGACACGCATGGACTACCTGTGGAACTTCAAGTAGAAAAAGCATTAGGATTAAATTCTAAAAAAGCTATTGAAGAATATGGCATCGGGAAATTCAATCAAGAGTGCAAAGAGTCTGTTTGGGAATATGTCGACCTTTGGGCAAAGTTTACTGACCGTATCGGGTACTGGGTGGACTTGAAAAATCCATATGTTACCTATGACAATAATTATATCGAATCTGTTTGGAACGTATTAGCCACAGTAGAGAAACAAGAACTTTTGTATAAGGATTATAAAGTCGTGCCTTGGTGCCCACGTTGCGGTACAGGACTTTCTTCTCACGAATTGGCTCAAGGATATGAAGATGTAAAAGACATCTCTATCACGGCGAAATTTAAGGTTAAAGGGGAAGATAATACTTACATACTCGCTTGGACCACGACTCCGTGGACTCTACCAGGGAATGTCGCTCTTGCAGTAGGAAATAAAATTGATTATGTAAAAGTACAATATCAAGGTGGAATACTTGAATCTGGCTTTGGCAATAAAGATGGTAAAACAATGGAGAGACTTGTTCACCCAGGTTTTTATATATTAGCGAAAGCACGATTAGGTATTTTACCATATGGATATAAAATAATTGCTGAAATTAAAGGTAAAGATTTGGTTGGCTTAGAATACGAGCCACTTTTTCCATATATTAAAAATGCAAAACCAGAGAATATTGAGAAAGCATACAAAGTTTACAGTGCTGACTTTGTGACCACAGAAGACGGCACAGGGGTAGTGCACACTGCTGTGATGTATGGACAAGATGACTTTGAACTAGGCACTAAGGTAGGTTTGCCGAAATATCACCTGGTAAATCCGGAAGGCAAATTTGTAAAAGGTACTGATTTTTTAGAGAGTAGATTTGTAAAAGAAAAAAGTGAAGATGGAAAACCTGTGATGGATATCGATATCATCAAATATCTTCAAGAAGCCAACTTATTTTTCCATAAAGAGCTTTACGAACACTCGTATCCGCATTGTTGGCGTTGCCACACTCCGCTTATTTATTATGCACGGGATTCTTGGTATATCAGAATGTCTGACCCTAAAGTAAAAAATAAATTAATTAGTGAGAATAAAAAAATTAATTGGGAACCAGAACATATTCGAGAGGGGCGTTTTGGTGAGTGGTTACGAGAGCTTAAAGATTGGGCCATATCTCGGGAGCGATATTGGGGAACACCATTGCCTATATGGGTGTCACCGGATGGAGAGAAAATAGTTATTGATTCAATCGAGTCTTTACATAAACATACAAAGGTTTCCAATAATCAGTATTTTGTAATGCGACATGGGCAGACGACTACAAATTTGAAAAATCTTGTTAGTAATGTGATGAATAGTGGTAGTCATCTAACTGAAGCTGGCATAGTAGATACTAAAAAAAGTGCTGATAAATTGAAAAATGAAAAGATTGATTTAGTTTTCGTTTCTCCTTTTAATCGCACTCGCGAGACGGCAAAAATAGTAGGAGAAGAATTAGAATTAAAAGACGAACAAATAATTTTCGACGACAGATTGGGTGAGATGATGGTGCCGAGCTACGAAGGTAAAACTTGGATGGATTATCACGATGATTTTCCAAAGATCGTTGAGAATTTTGACAAGGCTCGAGAAGGAGATGAGTCTTATCAAGATGTGAAGTCTAGGGTCGTGGAATTTCTTTTTGAAATAGAAGAGAAATATAAAGATAAAAAAATATTGATTATCACTCATGGTGGGCCAGCTTGGTTATTGTCGGCGTCTACTCGCATGTTCGATAAGACACAAACATTAGAGCTTTTAGCTAATTCAAAAGAATTTCATTATTTTGAGAATTCAGAAGTGCAAAAGCTAGAATTTAAAACTTTTCCTCACGATGAAAAAGGGGAAGTCGATTTACACCGTCCGTATATAGACAAGATTGTTTTAGAAAAAAACGGCAAAGAATTCCACAGAGTAAAAGAAGTGATAGATGTTTGGTTTGATTCTGGAGCTATGCCTTTCGCGCAGGACCATTATCCCTTCGATGATAAGTTTAGTGGATTCTTTGGAAATAAAAAACTTTTATATCCTGCGGATTTTATTTCTGAAGCAGTGGATCAGACTCGTGGATGGTTTTATACTTTGCACGCCATAGGTACACTTATGGGTAAAGGGCGCGCTTACAATAATGTAATTTGCTTGGGGCATATTTTAGACGAGAAGGGTAAAAAGATGAGTAAGTCTTTGGGCAATATAGTCGATCCTTGGGTTATGATTGAAAAATATGGAGTAGACACTCTTCGTCTGTGGATGTATTCAGTGAATGCTCCTGGTGATAGTAAAAATTTTGATGAAAAAACTGTGCTTGATTTAAACAGGCAAGTTTTTGGTTTACTATACAATGTTCTTGCATTTTATGAACTTTATCGAGATAAGAATTTGGAGGATCAACCTCCAAAGGTTAATAATATTTTGGATCAGTGGATTATGGCGCGATTTTATGAGCTTGCAATACTAAGTACAAAAAGTTTAGATAGTTATAAATTACTTGAACCAGTACGAGCTATTCGGGACTTTATCGGCGACCTTTCTACTTGGTATTTACGTCGTTCACGCGAGAGAATAAAAGATGGAGACATAGATGCGAAACAAACACTTTATTTTATTTTGAAAAACTTAGCGAAAGTTATGGCTCCATTCGCTCCTTTCACGGCCGAAGATATCTGGCTAAGTCTGAAGACAGATGCTGATATAGAAAGTGTGCATTTGACCGAGTGGCCAAAGGAAGGTAAGGTTCATTCTGGAATTATTGAGAATATGAGAATTTTACGTGAAGTCGTGTCAGCAGGGTTAAAAGAGCGACAAGTTAAAAATGTACCTGTTCGTCAACCACTCCAAAGTATTACCCTTAAAGATAAACTTGAAAGTACTTATGAAGAAATTCTGAAAGATGAATTAAATGTTAAGGAAGTTAAATACGATTCTCATTTAGAGAGTTTGTATTTAGATTTTGAACTGACACCAGAGTTGAAGCTAGAGGGTAGTTACCGAGAGCTATTGCGTAGTGTGCAAGACATGCGAAAAGAAATGGGACTAAAACCAAGTGATGTAGTTACTCTAGTATTGTCTGAAGAAAATAAAGAATTAGCTCTTAAATACGAAACTGAATTTAAGAAAACAGCTGGACTTAAAGAAATTAAGTTTGAAGGAGGTGCAACTATGCATTTCGAAGGTGTGCTAAAATAGGAGTATGAGTTTAGAAAACACACCTAAAAAAGCAACCAACATAGAAAATGAAACCAAGAGCTTTTTGTACCATATGGTTCCTGAAGATATGAAAGGTAGTGTTCTACACCCATTAAATGATTTGGAAAATAAGTATCCAGAGATTTTTAAGAAGAAGACGGAAAAGTACCAGGATAATGAATATCGTCAGAAGTTGATGCAGAAGGTTATCACAGCTCTTGAATGCAAATGGAATGATGTTATTCATATGACTGCTGTTCATCCAGAGGATCTTAAAGAAGCTCTAAAAGAAGGAGGTGTAAAATTTAAAGAACTTAATTTTTATCAAATAGACCCCGAGTCATTAGACCCTTCTAAAACAGTCGTGTATTTGTATAACGATGTCAGCCCGGGTTCTGATATTGATATTGCGGGATACAAACAAGAAGACTTGAGTAAGTACTCTAAGGTTCGCCCAGAAACAGTAGATTATTACAAAAAGACAATCGCAAAGGGTGATAGACCAAAAACTTTTGTGGGTATTCCCCATGTCTTATATAAAGGATCATTTGATATTTCTCAATTGTCAGTGATTACGGTTGATTTTACAGATGATAAAAAAGTAAAAGGTTAATGCACCACATACATCACACTGAAGGCATAATATTAGGGAGTAGGAACTATGGCGAAGCAGGTAAGTGTTTTTATGTTTTTACGAAGGAGTTGGGAATGGTGTATGCCTCGGCTCAGGGGGTTAGAAAAATGTCTTCCAAGCTTCGCTTTGTTTTGCAAGATTATGCATATTTGAAAATCGACCTTGTGCGTGGTAAAGATTTTTGGCGTATTACCACAGCAGGAAAAACAAACGAGCTCGAAGACATCACAAAAAATAAAGGAACGTTGGAAGTTTTTACTAATGTCGCACGTTTGCTTCGACGCCTTCTTGCTGGAGAAGATAAAAATGAAGTTTTATTTAGTGATTTATTAAAAGGACTTTTTGTTTTAGAAAAATCGAAAAATACAGAAGAACTTCGTAATACAGAGGTGATGCTTGTGCTTCGGATACTTTATAATTTGGGCTATATAGGTGAAAAAGACGTTACGGATGATTTCGTGACTTCACCATTTGAATCCGAGCTGGTTTTTGAGGTGTCTAAAAATAGGGCTAAAATATTGAATCAAATAAACAAAGCCCTAAAAGAGACGCAGTTGTAGAATATGTTATAATATCTAAATGCCTCCTGAAGATAAAGAGAAATTAAATACAATAGACAAACTAAAAAATAAGATTTTCAGTAATAGTTATAAGACCAAGATAGAGTATCGAGATGATTTGGTCCACAAGAAAAAGACAGATATAGCTAGTGCTTGGATTAAAAAAGCTGAAATCCCAAAAAGAATAGGAAAATTCTTTATGAAGACATCTGTTTTTCAGAAGTTTTTTATTTTTTCGGTTATCTTTTTTGTTCTAGCTATCGGATATGTGGCATATATGTTCTTATGGGGAAGCAATACTGTTTCAAATGAAAATATAGATATTGCAGTTTTCGGCAATACTTTTGTGGCGGGTGGCGAAGAGTTGTCTTTGCAAATACAAATTACCAATAAAAATAACTCAGCGCTCGAATTGGTGGACTTGGTTATGGAATACCCCCGTGGTTCTGGTGGTGGATCTTCACAAGACATCGAACGTATTCGTGAGACTATCGGTTCTATTCCAGCAGGTGGTGTGCATGATGAGAATTTACAAGTAGTGCTTTTTGGTGAACAGGGAAGCGTAAGACCTATCAAGATTTCTCTTGAATACAGAATAGAAGGTTCGAATTCGATTTTTGTTAAAGAAAAACAATTCAATGTGTCTATAAATTCTACTCCAATAAATATTTTAATCGATGCTCCAACTAGTGTAGTACCAAATCAAGAAATAACCTTCAATGTGAAGACGACTTTAAATGCTACAAAAAAATCACCTGGTATTTTGTTGAAGCTCGATTATCCACCAGGATTTGAATTCACATCGTCTTCCCCAGAGCCATCTTTGGGAAATAATATATGGGATTTGGGTGTATTGGATCCAGGCAAAGAAAATGACATCTCTATCGTAGGTAAAATGGTAGATGTTTTTGACGGTGAAGAAAAGACTTTTCATGTGTCAGCTGGAACTCAATCCAAAAAAGATAAATCTATATTGGATGTAGTTTTCAACTCTTTGGCACACACTGTCTTAGTCCAAAAACCTTTTGTGGAAGCCAGACTTTTTGTAAACGGTATTTATCAGCGTGAATATTCCGCGAATTCTAAGGGTCTTATTCGTGGTGAAGTTCGTTGGGAAAATAATTTGAATACCAAAGTAAATGATTTGTCTATTCGTGTAAAACTCTCTGGCAATGCATTGAATCGTAAAACAATAAACCCAGAGCAAGGTTTTTATAATTCATCTATTGATGAAATTGTTTGGGATAAAAATTCACGAAGTCAGTTTAGAGAAATACAACCGGGAGAATTTGGTGCCGTGGCTTTTACTTTATTTCCACTTACTCTGTATTCTGCCTCTGATGGTATGCTTATCGAGCCTATTATAAATCTAGAAGTATCTGTGTCAGGCAAGCAAGCCCTCGAAGGCAATGTCTTAAAAGAGGTGGACAGTTCTGAAACAAAAATAGTCAGAATTGTATCTGATGTAGGACTGTATTCTCAAGCGTTATATTATAGTGGTCAATTTACAAACAAAGGCCCAATACCACCCACTGTAGAAAAAGAAACTACTTATACTATTGTTTGGTCTATTACAAATACAGCAAATAATTTATCAAAAACAGAAGTTCGTTCGACACTGCCTCCGTGGATAAATTTTACCGGAGTAACTTCACCCGCTGGAGAAGACGTAATATATAGTTCTACAACCAAAGAAGTTCTTTGGAATGCCGGCAATGTTAAGAAGGGTGCCGGTATCACAGAACCCGATAAAAAAGTTTCATTTCAAGTTTCCTTCACCCCATCACTATCCCAAGTAGAAACAACACCATTTCTTTTAAATGAAGCTGTGTTGACTGGACATGACGACTTTTCAAATGCTAGTGTGAGATCAAACGCGCGAGAACTTACAACACGTTTATCAAATGACCCGCTATTTTCAGAAAGTGGAGCTAAGGTAGTAGAGTAAATATATGTCAAAAGAAAATAAAAAAGAAGAAAATCAAAATGAGAATATAGCGATGGAAAAGATAGTCTCGCTTTGCAAGAGGAGAGGGTTTATTTTTCAAGGGAGTGAGATATATGGTGGCCTCGCTGGAACTTTCGACTGGGGGCATTATGGCTTGGCACTCAAGAATAACATCAAAGCGAGTTGGTGGAAAAAATTTGTAGATTCTAGGCGTGATATGTACGGTATGGATGCGGCGATACTTATGCGTCAAGAAGTTTGGCAAGCCACCGGTCACGCAGAGCATTTTGCCGACCCGATGGTGGAGTGTGAAAAGTGCCATCATAAATTCCGCGCAGACCAGATTCCAAGGGATGCCCTTGATTGTCCTGACTGCGGAGGTAAACTTGGAAGTGCGAGAAATTTTAATATGATGTTTCAGACAAAGATTGGAGCAAGTGAAGACTCTTCAGCTGTGTCATATCTTCGTCCTGAGACGGCGCAGGGGATATTTGTTAATTTTAAAAATACAGTGGATGCATTTCATCCAAAGCTTCCTTTCGGTATAGCGCAGATAGGTAAAGCTTTTCGAAATGAAATAACTCCACGAGATTTTATTTTTCGCCAAAGAGAATTTGAACAGATGGAGATAGAGTATTTTGTCAGGGCCGATGATTGGGAAAAATATTTTATTTACTTTAAAGATGAGATGCTTGAATGGATGGAGAGTGTGGGTATCGATATGAGTAAGGTGCATGAGCTGGAAGTTGTAGACGATGACCGAGCGCATTATTCCAAGCGAACAGTAGATTTTGAATTTGATTATCCGTTTGGACGCAAAGAACTTTTTGGTCTAGCGTATCGTGCTGATTTTGATTTAAATACTCACAAACTTGAATACATAGACGAGGAGGCGGGAGGAAAAATCGTGCCTCATGTTATCGAGCCTTCTTTTGGCGTAGATAGAGCATTTTTAGCGCTTATGCTTTCTGCTTATAATGAAGACCAAAAGTCGCTCACAAGCGAAGGGGCAGGTGAAAAAGAACCAAGAGTTTATCTTAAATTTAAACCAAGTATCGCGCCAGTTATTTGCGCTGTGTCACCACTACTCAAAAACAAACCAGAGCTTGTAGAATATGCGAATACTAAGGTCTATGCACCGTTAAAAGCTGAATTTGGACGGGTGGCATGGGATGACAATGGCAACATTGGCAAACGCTACCGTCGCCAAGATGAAATAGGTACTCCCTGGTGCATCGTTATTGATTTCGAGACCTTAACCGATGACGCTGTCACCATTCGTGATCGTGATACAGGAACACAGGAACGCATAAAAGTTTCTGAGCTGATTGATTATATAAAAGAAAGATTAGACTAATGCAATTTTCAAAAAAGATACTAAAAAATGGTTTGAGGGTGGTGACGGTGCCGATGAAGGATAATCCTACGGTGACGGTTTTGGTTTTAGTAGAGACTGGCAGTAAATATGAGACTAAAAGAATAAACGGCATATCGCACTTTTTGGAGCATATGTGTTTTAAGGGTACGATGAAGCGCCCGAAGGCAATAGATATTTCTAAAGAGCTAGATGCTCTAGGTAGCCAATACAATGCTTTTACAGCCCAAGAATACACAGGGTATTATGCAAAAAGTGATGCGAAACATTTTAATAAAATCTTGGATTTGGTTTCTGATATTTATTTAAATTCTACTTTTCCAGACGCTGAAATAGAAAAAGAAAAAGGAGTGATAATAGAGGAGATAAATATGTATGAAGATATGCCGAGCAGGCATGTGCAAGACTTGATGATGTCGCTTCTTTATGGTGATCAGCCAGCAGGTTGGAATATTGCCGGCGAGAAGAGCAATATCTTAGATATGAAAAGAGATGATTTCGTGAAATACAAAAAAGAGCATTATGTTCCGAAAGCCACAACACTAGTCGTGGCAGGACATGTGAGTGAAAAAGAAGTATTAAGTGAAGTTGATAAAATTTTCGGGAATATAAAAAATACGAAAAAGAGTCCGAAGTTAAAAGTAAAAGAAAATCAAAATAAACCAAAAGTTTTAGTGAAATACAAAGCCACCGACCAAACGCATTTTGTTTTAGGTGTTCGTACTTATGATTTATTTCACAAAGACAATGCAGTATTTACATTGCTAGGTGGAGTCTTGGGTGGGGGAATGAGCTCTCGACTTTTCCAAAAACTTCGCGAAGAGATGGGTGTGGGCTACTATGTGCGCGCTTATAATGACACCTACACTGACCACGGCTTTTTCCAAATTTCTGCAGGAGTTGATAATAAAAGAATAGATGAAGTTATTTTAGCTGTCATCCTAGAATGCAAAAAGTTAAAAACCTACGTGGTAGATGAAGATGAATTAGAAAAAACCAAAGAATGCTTGATAGGGAATATGAAGCTGTCGCTGGAATCTTCAGACGATATTGCAAATTTCTATGGAGGACAAGAATTATTGAAAAAAAAAATAGTCATGGCTGAAGAAAAGGCAAAAGAACTCCGCAAAGTTACAGCTAAAGATATTCAACGTCTCGCAAATCAAATCTTTAAAGATAAAAATCTAAATCTAGCTCTAATCGGTCCGTTTAAGGAAGAAAAGAATTTCTTAAAAATCCTTAAATTTTAATTGTTTTAAAAGGTTTATTTGTGTGATATGATAAGTTTATGCATGAACATAAGAGCATAACTCCTGTATCTATATCAAACGGCACCTTGTTTCGTCTTGTTTTTATTTTGATTGGTGTATTTTTAATTTGGGTGCTTAGAGATCTAGCACTTATATTACTTACCTCTATTGTCATCGCTTCATTTATGGAGTCTGGCGTCCCTTTTTTTAAAAAGATAAAAATAGGCAGAGTATTTGGTGTATCTTTACTGTATATCTTTTCTTTTCTTTTATTTTTAGGTATTTTTTATGCTTTTGCTCCCTTGCTTCTTACTGAAATTTATAATATCTCAGTCTTTCTTTCAGCGTATGTTCCAAACTTAGGAATATTAAATTATTTTAAGAGCGAGGAATTTTCTGGGGCCAAAGACATCGTCGCGAGTTTGTCTGGAAGTCATGTGTCTTTGACCAATTTACTTGCGACTTCAAAAGCTTTTGTTCAGAATTTATCTTCTGGGTTTTTGCAAACTCTTTCTGTGGCTTTCGGCAGTATCTTTAATGTTGTTTTGATTTTTATAATTTCTTTTTATCTTTCAATTCAAGAAAAAGGATTGGAGAATTTTTTGCGTATTATCTTGCCAAACCGATACGAAGATTATGCTGTAGATTTACTATATCGAACTCAAAGAAAAATAGCTCTATGGGCGAGGGGGCAGATGTTGGCTGGTTTACTTGTTGCGATTTTGATTTACTTGGCTCTGTCTCTTTTGGGTATAAATTATGCTCTGATGATGGCTATTATCGCTGGTATTATGACGTTCATTCCTTATGGTATGTTGCTCGCTGTTATTCCAGCTATGTCTTTTGCGTTTATTTCAAATGGTTTTTCAGGCGCATTGATTGTGGTTGGAGTTTATACCATAGTAGGACAATTTGAATCTTTCTTATTCACTCCTCTTATTATTAATAAAGTCGTGGGGCTCTCTCCTTTGGTTGTTATTTTGGCAGTACTTATAGGTTTTAAACTTGGTGGTTTTTGGGGTATTGTTTTGTCTGTACCAGTTGCCGTTTTTTGTATGGAATTAATGAACGATGTAGAGAAAAGGAAGACATTAATAAAAGAACAAAAAAATGCTTAAGAGTTTTTACATTACCACAACATTGCCTTATGTAAATGCTCCACTGCACATGGGGCATGCGCTTGAGTTCGTGCGCGCAGACACTATCGCTCGGTATAAAAAATTAGTCGGTTATGATGTGTTTTTTAATACTGGTACTGATGAACACGGTATAAAAATTTTTGAAAAAGCTAAAGAAAAAGATTTGGATGTGCAAGAATTCGTAGATGCTGGTTTTGCGACTTTTAAAGAACAATTAAAAATGTTTGGCGTGTCTTCCGATATTCATTTTATTCGCACCACAAACAAGCACCACCAAGCATCAGCTGAAGAATTTTGGCGTAAAGTTTCTGAGAATGGATACATCTATAAGAAAAATTACGAAGCGAAGTATTGTGTCGGTTGTGAGAGTGAGAAGACTGACAGTGAATTAAATGAAAAAGGATTTTGTCCAGACCATGATGGAGTGCCATTGCAAATCATTAGCGAAGAAAATTACTTTTTTAAATACTCAGCGTTTACTGAAAAATTGACGAAGTTTTATGATGAACATCCAAATTTTGTCGTACCAGAATTTCGTTATCATGAGATGAAGAATTTTGTGAAAAGTGGTTTGCAGGATTTTTCTATCTCTCGTTTGAAATCAAAGATGCCTTGGGGTGTTCCTGTGCCAGGGGACCCTGAGCATGTGATGTATGTGTGGTTCGATGCTCTTACAAACTACATTTCTACTTTGGGTTGGCCGGAAGATACAGATAAATTTGAGAAGTACTGGGTACGCGGGAACCCGACGCAGTACTGTGGCAAAGACAATACTCGTTTTCAAGCAACCATGTGGCAAGCTATGCTTATGGCAGCCAATATTCCGAATTCGCACCAAATAGTGGTAAATGGTTTCATAACTGCTGATGGAGGGCTTAAGATGTCCAAGACCCTTGGCAACGTCGTCGACCCGCGGGAAATAGTCGAAGAATACAGTACTGATGCTTTGCGATATTTTTTACTTCGTGAAGTTTCAAGCTTTGAAGATTCACCGTTTACCAAAGAGCGTTTTAAAGATGCTTATAATGCAGGACTCGCAAATGGTTTGGGGAATCTTGCATCCCGAATTTTAACATTGAGTGAAAAATATTTAGATTCTTGTCCTCCGATTCCGGAGAATTCTATACCTGTGGAGTTTTTTGAAATACTGGAGACTTTTGATATTAAAAAAGCGACAGATTTTGTTTGGGAAAAGATTCAGGATTTAGATAAAAAGATTCAAGAAACTGAACCTTTTAAGGTGGTGAAAGTGGATTTAGAGAAAGGAAAAAGCTTGATATCAGAAATGGTTCTAGAACTTTATACAATAGCGCGAATGCTGAATCCGCTGATGCCGGAGACGAATGAAAAATTAAAAAAACTTATTAAAGAAAATAAAAAACCCGAGAGTCCTTTATTTTTAAGGAAAGATTGATATGCCTAAATACATCGACATACATGCTCATGTGAACTTTGTAGCGTTTAATGAAGACAGAGACGCGGTGATGAAGCGGGCACAAGAGTGCGGCACGATAGTTATCAATGTCGGTACTCAGTTAGATACGGCTAAGAAAGCAGTAGAGATGACCGCGCAGTATGAAAATACCTACGCTATTATTGGCCTCCATCCTATCCACACCGGCGCCGCTTTTCATGACACGCAGGAACTCGGCGAAGAAGCAGGTGAGGGTTTTACTTCTCGAGGCGAAGTTTTTAATAAAGATGCCTACCGCGAACTTTTAAAGAATCCCAAAGTAGTAGGTATCGGCGAGTGCGGACTCGACTATTATAGGTGTGATGAAGATTCTGTTGCCAAACAGCGGGAAGCTTTTATCGCTCAGATAGAACTTGCGAACGAATTGGGCAAGCCTCTAATGCTTCACATTCGTAATAATCCTGATCACAAAGATCGTGATGCCTACATGGATGCCTTGGAAATTTTGAAAGAGCATGCAAAGGTAAAAGGCGATGTGCATTTTTTTGCTGGGAATTTAGAACACGCAAAAGCATTTTTGGATTTTGGTTTTACTTTGTCTTTTACTGGAGCCATAACTTACCCACCAAAGAAGGACGGCAGTGGTACTAATTACGAAAAGATTATCCGTGAGACTCCACTAGATATGATTATGACGGAAACAGATTCTCCTTATGTGTCACCTGTGCCATATCGAGGCAAAAAAAACGAACCCGCTTATGTCAGCGAAGTAGTTAAAAGAATAGCCGAGATTAAAGGCCTATCCGAAGAAGAAGTCGCTACTCAAATACTCGCGAATGCAAAAAGAGTCTTCTCCCTGTAACTCGCGAGTGACGGGATTTACAAACCTTGAAATCTCTGCTAATGTATAGAAGTCTCATTTGAACCGGCATTGAAACCGGTTCACAAAGGTCCATAATGAGATGTAATTATAAATAGTAATATAAATGCGTTTTTACGCACTAAAACATGGAAAAAGAAGAAGAAGTTGTAGAAGGAGTAAGTCGAGTTTACGAGCTTGGCTATTTATTGGTGCCCACTATTACTGAAGACAATGTAGGGGCTACTTATAGTGGTTTGAAAGATGTGATTACAAGTTTTGGAGGAGTTTTCATTGCCGATGAAATGCCAAAGAGTATACCTCTTGCATACTCTATGGTGAAAGTTATTGCAAACGTTCGCAATAAATTTAGTACTGCTTATTTTGGTTGGGTTAAATTTGAAATGGATGCGCAAAAAGTTTTAGAGCTTAAGAAGAAGCTTGACCTTGATGTAAATGTCATTCGATTCTTACTTATCAAAACTGTAAAAGAAAATACTATGGCTACAAAGAGATTTGTACCTAGAGACATGGCTCGCAGAAAGCCTTTCACAGCCAAGAGGGATGAAAGCGAAGTGCCAGTTGAAATAAACAAAGAAGAAATAGATAAAGAGATCGACGCCTTAGCAGTAGTTTAATTATTATTAATTTTAACAAATAAAAATTATGTATTTAAACAAAGCAATAGTAATAGGAAATCTTGTTCGTGACCCAGAGCTTCGCTCATTACCAACGGGTAATAAAGTTTGTTCTTTTTCTGTAGCTACAAATCGTGTTTGGAAAGATAAAAATGGCGCTCGCCAAGAGTCTGCTGATTATCACAATGTCGTGGTTTTCGGACGCCAAGCAGAGACAGTAGCTCAATACATGAAAAAAGGAAACTCTATATTAGTTGAAGGTAGAATGCAGACCCGGAGTTGGGATGACAAAACAAGTGGAGAGAAGAAGTATCGAACTGAAATCATTGCTGACCGAACCCAATTTGGGCCAAAGGGGACTACTAGTGGAGGCAGTACTGGTAGTACAGGTGCTCCTAGTGCATCACAAGCACCAGCCGAAGACGGCGATGCGATAGAATATCCGGAGGAAGATATAAACCCAGAAGATATTCCGTTTTAAAAATTAATAAGCGTCGCACTTAGTCGACTTATGCGACGTGATTTAGCAGAATCAACAAATGAAACAAGATTATTTTTCAGCAAACAATATAAAATTTATAGACTACAAGGATATAGAAATCTTAAAGAAATTTTTAAATCCAAATGGTAAAATCATGAACCACAAGCGCACAGGTGTGACTAGTAAGAACCAACGTGAACTTACTGAAGCCATCAAGCGCGCTCGCTTTCTTGGTTTACTACCTTTCGTAGCTAAATAAAATATAAATAAAAAACCCTCCAATTGGAGGGTTTTTTATTTATACTCTTTCGACATAGTCGCCGGTTTCGGTGTTTATGATAACAGTATCACCTTCGTTTACAAACATCGGTGCGTTTAGAGTAGTGCCGTTCTCTAAGGTTATGACTTTGTTGCCACCCTTTGATGTGTCACCACGAACTGCTGGAGGAGCTTCTTTGACTTTAAACTGCATTTTAATAGGTAGAGTTATTTTAATTATCTTTTCTTCGTCATCATCGTCCCAGACCATAGCATTAACAGGGGAGTTCTCTTTGAAGAATTTTCCAGAGTCACCGATGAGTGCAGAATCGAGCTTGAATCTATTTTTAGGGTCATCCATATCACAAAACCAATATTCACCCTTATTGCCGTATAAGTATTTTATTTCTTTTTTAGTAATATCAGCTTCGTCTGCAGAGTCAGATACGTGATATGTAGCCGCGATAGTCTTGCCTGAAATTAAGCTTTTGAGCTTTACTTGATTTTGAGGTTTTCTTTGTTGAGTGCGAGCGACATGACTTTCCACTACTTCTGCCGGCTCACCATTATAGATAATAATTTTCTTCTCTCTGATTTCATTGTATTGTAATTGTGACATACCAAGATACTACCAGATTTTATCCTTTTTGCAAAATTTACAAGGGTTACCCTTGTAAAAAATATTTAACTTAATTATAATTGTTATATATGGCAACAAGAAAAGTTTCTTTCGTTGTGGGTGAATATTATCATTTATACACTAGGGGTGTTGAAAAGCGCCAAATATTTTTAGACGGTCAAGATTATAATTATTTTTTGTATTTAATGCATCTATGCAATACGACAAAAAGTATAAGAATCAAAGGTTTGGAAGAAAATTTTGAAAGAGGAGAGACTATTATTGATGTTGGGGCGTATTGTTTGATGCCAAATCATTTTCATATTTTAGCAAAAGAAAAAATAGAAGGCGGAATTTCTAAGTACATATTGAAACTTCTTACAGCGTATTCGATATATTTCAATCTAAAATACAAACGTACTGGTAGACTTTATGAAAGTACGTTTAAATCTTCTCATGCGAGCACAGACCAGTATTTGAAATATTTATACGCATATGTGCATTTAAATCCAGCCAAGCTTATTGATAAAAATTGGAAAGATAACAGAGTTAAATCTGTAGCTGAGTTGTGGAAATTTGTTTCAGAATATTATTATTCAAGTTTGCAAGAATATTCAAATACAGACAGGGGATTAAAGAGAAATATAGTCAATTCAGGTGTATTTCCAGAATATTTCAAGAATCCTAAAAGTCACAAAGATGATTTATTTGAATGGCTAAATTTACAAGGGTAACCCTTGTAAATAGTAGATTATTCTCCAGAGCTTGCGACTTGGATTTCACCAAAGCGGGCGCGGATTTCTTTTTCTAATTCTTTAGTTACTTTCGGATTTTCTTTGAGCCAAGTGCGAGTAGAGTCATATCCTCTGCCCATCGGTATTTTTGTACCAGTCTTGTCCTTATATGAATAAGAAGTACCAGACTTTTCAATGGTACCGAGTTTTTCACCGAGCGCTATCATCTCGCCTTCACGAGAGATACCTTCATTGTAGATGATGTCGAATTCTGTTTGTTTAAATGGAGCGGCAACTTTGTTTTTCACTACTTTGACTCGAGTACGGCCACCTACGACTTCGTCTCCTTTTTTTATTTGAGCAATACGGCGAATGTCTAGTCGAACTGAAGTGTAGAATTTCAATGCCTTTCCTCCTGGAGTAGTTTCTGGATTACCAAACATCACCCCGATTTGCATTCGGATTTGGTTGATAAAGATTACGGAAGTTTTTGATTTTGCGACTATGGCTGTGAGTTTACGAAGAGCTTGTGACATAAGGCGAGCTTGTTTACCCACATGGTATGCTCCCATGTCGCCCTCGATTTCATCTTTTGGAGTGAGTGCTGCCACAGAGTCGATGACGATGACATCTATTTTCCCGGTGCGAACCAAACTCTCCACTATTTCGAGCGCTTGTTCTCCATTGTCAGGTTGAGAAATTAAAAGTTCATTTACATTTACTCCGAGTTTTTTTGTGTACTCAGGATCCATAGCATGTTCAGCGTCTATGTATGCACACACACCTCCTAGTTTTTGAGCTTCAGCTACGATATGAAGCGAGAGGGTAGTCTTGCCGGAAGACTCTGGTCCAAAGATTTCAATTATTCTGCCACGAGGAATACCACCGATGCCGAGAGCCATGTCGAGACCGAGTGAACCTGTAGAGATGGCATTTATGCTTACTTTTGGAGAGTCTCCGAATTTCATTATCGAACCTTCTCCGAATTTTGTTTGGATTGATTTTAGAGTATTTTCGAGAATACTATCATCTCCACCTATACTTTTCTTAGCTTTTTCTACTTTTTTCTTTTGCATTTTGTTTTATTTATAAATTAATTGATAATCTTTTTCATCACTTTTACCAAATTTGTCTGTGGCTTCTATGGTTATTATATTATACCCCGAGAGTAGGGCTATTGTCTCATTGAAATTTCCAGACTTATCTATCGAAATTTCACGACCATTTAAGGTTAATTTCACAGCATTTTTAGCATTACCAAAGACATTTAGCACACTTTCTGTCATTGTTGTGCCATCTACGATATTTACATTCTTTATCTTTACTCCAAAGATTAAGTCTCTAGAACGAAAAAAAGCATAAATAATAATAAAGATAAAAAATACAGCAAGAATAAGTATTTTAAGTATTTTTTTAAAATCTCTAGTCATTTGGCATTATGTTTTCTCCAGTATCTGTCCTCTCCACTTTTTCTAAAACTTCTCTAGGTTTTGCTCCATCGCCAGGACCTATAACTCCACGTTCTTCGAGTTTGTCCATCAGGCGGGCTGCGCGAGCATAGCCGAGTTTTAATTTGCGTTGCAGGTACGAAGTCGAGGCTTTGCCCGCTTCGATCACGCATTGGCGAGCTTCTTCATACATCTCATCATCGTCATTGTCATCATCGAGATTACTTTCAAAAATACTTTTATCAGGAGAGATGGAACCATTGGTGAGAGTTATCTCGTCCGTTATTTCATCTTTATAAGCTTCCGCTAAATAATTCACAACTTTCTTTACTTCCGTCTCTGAGATAAAAGCACTTTGGAGCCGCTCTGGTTGAGCTTCTCCGGAAGAGTACAGCATGTCTCCAGCACCGAGTAATTTCTCAGCACCTCCAGCGTCGAGGATGGTTCGGGAGTCTATTTGTGAAGAAACTTTGAGCGCGATACGAGCAGGGACGTTGGCTTTGATGAGTCCAGTGATGATGTTTACTTCAGGGCGTTGAGTGGAAAGTATCAGGTGGATACCGACAGCACGAGACATTTGAGCTAGTCGCACGATAGCTGCTTCGAGTTCTCTCGGGTATGAACTCATGATGTCTGCTAATTCGTCGATGATGATGACTATATAAGGCATACGATCTGCGTCTATCTCTGTCTCTGTGCCGTCTTCGTTGGTCTTGGTTTTCTTTGGACTTTTACCAAAGACATTATTGTGATAGCTTTCTATGTCACGTACTGACTCAGCTTCCAATATGTCATAACGTCGGTCCATTTCTTTGGCTGCCCACTTGAGCGCAAGAATAGTTTTTTTGGCTTCAGTGATGACGGGAGTGAGTAGGTGAGGTATGTTTTTGTATAGAGTGAGCTCGACACGCTTTGGGTCTATCATGATGAATTTCATATCATCTGGGCCGTTTCTATACAAAAGGGAAGTAATCATAGAGTGTATGGTCACAGATTTTCCAGAGCCCGTCGTTCCCGCGACGAGCGCGTGAGGCATTTTCGCCAAGTTACCGAAGACTGCTTTCCCGGAAATGGAACGACCGAGGGCGACAGTTAGGGGTTTGGTTGCATCTTGGAAACGCAAATCAGAGAGAAGGGTAGCGAGTCCGACTAGTGACTTTGTTTTATTTGGTATTTCGATACCGACGAGAGACTTCCCAGGGATAGGAGCTTCGATACGGATAGGGTGAGCAGCGAGAGCGAGAGATAAATCATTTTGTAGTCCTACGATGCGAGAGAGCTTCACACCTTCGGCTGGTTTTAAAGCATAGCGAGTGACAGTGGGCCCGATGGTTATCTCATCCATCTCGACTTCGATGCCGAAGTTCTGAAGAGTTCTTCGGATGATGACAGCATTGGCTTTCACATCACCGGTATTTGGTTTACCTTTATCTTCTTCGAGTAAGTTTAGTGGGGGAGGGACATAAGTAGAGATGAGTCCACTTTTACGTTTCTTGATAGGCATTTCTTCCTCTTCTGAAGTTCCAGTTGCCTCTTTCTTTTCGATGCCGAGAGATTTTTTAGTTTTTTCTGTTTTTGTTTCTTCTACGTCTTGATTGTCTTCATCTTGTTCTTTACCATTAGCCATTACCTTTGGAGTAGTTGTCGCATTTAAATCGAGCTCTCTATCAGTCTTTGTTTTTTTGTTGGTGATAAAGTTCCAGATTTTTCTGAATATAGAAATGAATTCTGGTTTGGTGTCGAACATAGCGATGAGTGAGATGATGAGAAGTGCGAAAAGAAATACAAAACTAGCATACACATCGAAAAGTGCGACGAGAGGAGTAGAGAGTATTCTTCCCAAGTATCCACCTGCGTGAGTTCCTGACAATACGTCTATGATGCCTAGTCCTGATAGTAGAAATAAAATTGAGCTGATGGTTCGCATCATTCCCACATTTGGAGTTTCTGATTTTAGATAAGATGACCCGAGCAAGATGAAGAGTGTGGGTAGTAGTAGGTAACCCACACCGAGCAAGGTATGCAAAACTTTATAAATATTTTCTCCTGCTACTCCAGCTATGTTTAGCATAGACATAAAAAGCACCAGTGCTAAAACAAAAAAAACAACAGCCCAGATGCCGTGTTTGGTTTCAGTTTTGAGTGTATGTTTAGAATTTTTTTCTTTATTGTTTTTAGAATTTTCTTTCTGTTTATCTTTTTTATGTTTCGCCATTTGTATATTTTAACACGAAAAGCTTGTGAATAATAAAAACGAATTAGTTGCTAAAAAGGGTACCGGATATTTTTCTGCTGAAAAATTCCTCGTGCTCGCCTCGACAGGCTCCCAAGCCCCTTTTTAGCAACTAACTCGTTTTTACCTTAATTTAGCTTGTCCTTGACATTTTAGCTTGTCCAATATATAATGGACATATGCAAGGTGATGAAAATAACCTAAAAGACACTAAAGAGACAACTGAGATTTCTATGTCCTTAAAGGATGCTGGTATTTCCTATACTAAGACAAATAAGCTTATAACTGCGCTTTATATGGTCACAGACATAATGGACATAGCTGAACCGATGCGTCTAAAGCTTCGTGGTTTAGGATCTGAGATTATATCAGACACAAACACTCTAGAGTTTTCAAATAACTCAAATTTGGCTTACAAGATTCTAAAAGACATACGAGCCACTCTATCCTTTTTAGAAATTGCTGTATCTTTGAATATGATATCTGTCATGAACGTATCTATCCTAAAAAAGGAATTCGGAGAATTAAACAAAGCTATTGAGAATTTGTACGGTAGTCCTAAAATTTTAACTGGTGAACCTACTTTGTCTGACTTCTTTGCTCAAGACACTAAAGAAGAAATTGAAAGACTTCCTGCTAAAGGACGTATGGAAGTGTTGGCTGTCGGACATAACTTTCGACCAGTGCCACAGGGTTCTAGTATAGGTGTCCAAAAGGGAAGTACTTTGATGAAGGCACTGACCGATAAAATAATAACAGATAAAAAGGTAGCTCCACACCCCCACAAGAATGAATTTGAAATTCTAAAAAATGAACGCCGAGCAGAGATTATTGCTATCGTAAAGAATAAAAAAATAGATTCACTTTCTAACGGACAACAAGACGGCTGTACTATATCGGACATAAAAAACGAAGCTCAAAGTAAACCTAATGGGTCATTAAAGACATGTAGTGAAAAGACACTCCAAAGGGAACTCGTATCTATGGTAGAAGACGGTGTCCTTTATAAAACTGGAGAGAAACGCTGGAGCAAGTATTTCCTAAAATAGCCTGTAACCTTTTGGCTTTTTAGTTGCATTTAACTATAGAATGTGAGAAGATAAGTTACTCCATACAAATTCGTTTTATGGAGCGTTTATCCACATTTATGTATATTGCTCGAAGATAGGGCACTATACTATAATTATGATTACTTTATAACTTTGTAGATTTTGTCTACTTGTTATATTGTATGAATAACTTTGTTTTGAAATTTCGTCGAAAAGATTTCAAAAGAAAGTTAATGCAAGGTCATTGAAAATTAAATAAAAAGTTTGTTTAGTTTTCAGTGTTAGTTTTAATCTGTTCACTATAATCTCAAACGTTACATTTTTTATAAATTTATTAATAATTAATTATGTAGTGCTAGAGGGTAGTGATAGGAAAATTGCGCTTTTAGTTTTGTCGAAACTTATTAACGGCGCAAAAAATTCACATCTGTCTTTCTTTATTTTTTAAAAACATTATTGGAAACAGAAAAGTGAATAATTAAAAAATAATATTATGAGTAATTTATTAAAATCAAAATTCCTTTTGGGATTAATGATGGTTGTGTTTATGTTTGGTGGGTTCGTTGCTGTTTCTAAAACAGTTTCTGCTCAGCAAGCAGTTGTATCTGCATCTGATATTCAGTATGCAGCTACAGTCAAACAAGGTTCTGTAGGTCAATCTGCTTTAATTTGGCAGAAGTTTCTAAATGACTACAGTTCTGCAAACTTAGTTGCTGACAGTAAATTTGGACCATTGTCTGGCAATGCTCTAAAGGTATGGCAAGCTTCCCGAAGTTTGGGTGCTGATGGAGTAGCGGGACCTATGTCTCGTGCTTCAGCTGTAGCTCAAATCAATTCAGGCGTTGTGTTACCGATAGGTGGAACTTTCCCAGCTGGTTGTATGTCA
>Ga0163144_10000682_pt1 | contig 80390 bp, 71 predicted proteins | sample OliLak19BULKMAT1_FD_123175 | JGI IMG/M metagenome (GOLD analysis project Ga0163144, IMG submission 123175) | Freshwater microbial mat bacterial communities from Lake Vanda, McMurdo Dry Valleys, Antarctica - Oligotrophic Lake LV.19.BULKMAT1 | ecosystem: Environmental > Aquatic > Freshwater >... | reverse complement strand
GCAGACAGTGCGGCATGCACACGCTCGCGTTCCCGGATGGCCAGCGCCGCACGCTCGCGAGTAACTGCGCAAGCAGAAGGCGACAACGCCGCCAGCGCAAGCTCGACGCAGGGCGCCGGCAGGGGATACGGCGCCTGGCAATTGCGCAGCACGGCAACCAATCCAGCATCGGCGATCAGGCAGCCGATTCGCGCCGCTGCCAGCGCGTGCGCCTTGGACAGCGTCCGCAGCACAGCGACATTGGCATACTCGGCCATCAGGGTAACGGCCGTGAGCTGGTCGCAATAATCGCCATAGGCTTCATCCACGACCACCAGGCACCGATGGCGCAGGCGCTGTGCCAAGCTCGCGATTTCATCGATTGGCAAGGCTTGTCCGGTTGGATTCGCCGGTGAACAGAGAAAGACGATGCGCGCCGATTCCGCCAGGGCCATGTCGCCGACGCGCTGAAGGTCCGTGCGGAAACCCTGCTCGTCATCGATCAGGGGCACGCTGAGCAAGGGCGCTCCCTGCAGCCGCGCAGACACTGCGTACATGCCGAATACCGGCGGTGTCACCAACACGCCATCGATGCCGGGCCGGCATAGCGCACGCACCAGCAGGTCGATGGCCTCGTCGCTGCCGCGCCCGACCAGAATTTGCTCAGGCTTGCAGCCATACAGGCCGGCAAGCGCGTCGCGCAATCTCGCCGGCTGCGGGTCCGGATAGCGGTTGACGCCGGCGCCACCATCGACGGGATTGAGCCACGGACTTTCGTTGGCATTGAGCCAGATGGAGCCGGTGACGCCGGCACGGCGCGCCGAACTGTAGCCGGCGAATTCGCGCAAGTCTTCGCGGACCAGTGAAAGCAGCTCGTTCATGGCGATGCCTCCGTGGCGAGTCGCTGCAAAACTGCTTGCGCGTGTGCCTCCAGTCCCTCAGCGCGGGCCAGCGTGACAGCGCAGGGACCGATGGCCTGCAATCCCTCGCGCGTCACCGACTGCACGCTGATGGCGCGCTGGAAACTGGCCACGCTGACGCCGGAATAGGCGCGCGCGGCGCCGTTGGTCGGCAGGACATGGTTGGTGCCAGAACAGTAATCGCCAAGGGTTTCTGGCGCGTAATCACCCAGAAATACCGAACCCGCCGAACGCACCTGGCCCAGCCATGCCTGCGGTTCGCGCAGAGCAAGAATCAAGTGTTCGGGCGCATAGCGGTTGCTGATTTCAAACGCCTCGACTAGCGTATCCACCACGATCAGGCGGGCATGCGCCAAGGCAAGTCTTGCGATATCCGCGCGCGGCAGCAGCGCAAGCTGGCGTTCGACTTCTGCTTCCACCTTGGGCAACAAAGCGGAGGCATCAGTGATCAAGATCACCTGAGAATCTGGCCCATGTTCGGCCTGCGACAGCAAGTCGGAGGCGATAGCGACAGGACTGGCACCGGCATCGGCAATCACCAGCACTTCCGAAGGCCCAGCCGGCATGTCGATGGCCGGTCCGCCCGACATCGTCGACACCTTGAGCTTTGCCGTCGTGACGTAGGGATTGCCCGGACCGAATAGCTTGTCGCAGGCGGGAATGCTCCCCGTGCCCACGGCCATGGCGGCGATAGCTTGCGCACCACCGAGCTTGAACACGCGCGTAATGCCGCACAGGCGAGCCGCCGCCAGCACGGCGGGATCAGCACTACCATCAGTGCGCGGTGGCGTGCACAGGATGATTTCCGCACAATCAGCCAATACCGAGGGCACTCCGAGCATCAGCGCAGTAGACGGCAGCGGCGCCGAACCCGCCGGCACATACAGGCCAACCCGCTCGATACCGCGCAGGATTCGGCCGCAGCGAACGCCCGGGGCGGTTTCGATTTCGTATTCGGCGGCCATGCCAGCGCGATGCCAGGCGATAAGGCGTTCGCGTGCCTCGCTCATGGCGGCACGCAATTCGGCATCCAGCGCAGCTTCGGCCGCGGCAAATTCCGCGTCGCTGACCTCGAATTGCGCGATCTCGACGCCATCGAAGCGACGGGTCAATGCACGCAGGGCGGAATCGCCGTCGGCGCGCACCTGCTCGATGATCCGCTCCACAGCGGCATCAATTTCCGGCTGCCGCGCGGCCCCAGGCCGGGCAATGGCGGCCGCACGGTCCGCATCACTCATTGCGTTCCACTCAATGCGCTTCATGCCAGCATCTGCTCCACCGGCAAGACCAGCAGGCCGGAAGCGCCAGCGCGCTTCATGTCTTCAAGCCGCTGCCAGGTCATCTGCGTGCGGCACAGGGCCTGAAGCGAAACGCGCGTGTCATCGCCTTCGATGCGGGTCACGGTGGGCGGTTCGGCATCGGGCAGCAGCTTGAGCAAGCCAGGCAAGGACTCGCGACTGGCCTGGAACAGCAGCAACTTGCTGGCCTTGAGGCTGAGCACGCCCTCAAGGCGACGCAGCAGCATCGAAGCAAGTTCTGCTCTGACGTCGGCAAAAGGCTTCGACGGGCCGGCAAGCACGGCCTCGCTTTCAAGGATTACCGCCACTTCCTTGAGTTGGTTGGCAATCAGCGTCGCACCGGACGAAACCAGGTCGCAGATGGATTCAGCCTTGCCCAGCTTGGGTGCGATTTCCACCGAACCCGACAGCACCACCGGCTCGGCATCCACGTTTTGCTCGCGCAGCCAGCGCGCCAGCAGCTGCGGATAACTGGTGGCGATGCGGGTGCCAGCCAGGCGCGACGGATCTGTCCATTCCCATGTGTTGGGCACGGCGACCGACAGGCGGCAGCGGCCAAAACCCAAAGTCTTGAATACCCGGAAAGCTTCCTCCTCGCCTTTGGCCACGCGCTCGCAGGCCTGCTCTTCGAGCACGTTGCGCCCGACGATGCCGAGGTCGCAGACACCCTCGGCAATCAGCCCGGGGATATCGTCGTCGCGCACCAGCAGCAGGTCGATCGGCAGGGATTCCCCGTAGCAGAAGAGGCGGTCGCGGCTCTCGCGGAAATTCAGTCCTGCGCGCGCCAGCAGGTCACGTGCGGGATCGGACAGTCGCCCGGATTTCTGGATGGCAATGCGCAATCGGTCGTGAGTTCTCACGGGGTCTCTCTTGTTTATCGTCGGTTTCAGTGCGAATCAGGCTTGGCGTGGCTGTGCGTAGTCAGGCTGAGGTGCTCGGCGGCCAATCGGTAACCGCCGGTGCCGCGTGCCAAGCAACGCGCCACACGACCGATGGTGGTGACGCTGACGCCGGTGCGGTCGTGGATCTCCCTGTAGGGCACTTCCAAGAGCAGAAGCGGCACCACGCGCCAACGGTCGGCGATGGCTTCGAGCTCGGCTGGCGTGCACAGGTCCTCCAGGAAAGCCTTTACTTCAGCGGCGCTGCCAAGGCCGGCCATGGCTTCGAGCAGTCCCGAAGGTCCATCAAGGCCAATCGATTCGGGGGATTTCGACAAGGCTTCACGTCGCTTCATTGCCACAATGTAACAGCGCACTATTACATTGGCAACTCTTATTGACTCTCGTCATCAAGACAATGACCGGGTGTTGGCAGTAAATCTTTCTTGCAGGTGTGATGTGGACTTCAAAGCATCGAGCACGGACACCACTGCAGTTCAACTCAATCGTGTGTCGGTCTTCGTAGCGGCGATGTTTGAAAATCCATGACGCGCCGCGAAAATTTGGACGCTCACGTGTGAAAAACAGGCAATCTTCGGCTTTCTCCACTGAATCCGCGCGCCGCTCGTCAACAGTGCCAGACCGCGTCCGCAGCCCGGCCCTGCAAACGCCAACTGTAGCGAGGACGTGCTCCGGACGCACGACTGCGAGTGCTGCGCGCAGGACATCCCCCCGGATCTACTCTCGGCAGCACTCCCAGGGCGGGCATCAGGAGTTGCGTGCAAGTAGCCGAACTCGGCAACCCGGCTGTCGCAACACGAGACAGCCACCGCGCCCGCCCGATGACCTTTACCTTGTGCTGGGTTAAGGTGTCGTCACCGAGAGGAAACCGGCGTGTCGCTGAAAAAAGTCTTCATCGCGTGGTTGTTCGGCATCATTTTGTCCGGCACGGCTGCCGCGCCTGCGCTTGCCAGCTTGCCGCCGGCCCAGCTTGAAAGTGGCCGCAACAAGGTGGAGTTGGCGCCACACCTGAGTTTTGCCGTCGATGCCGACAGTCGCGCCGATTACGTGACCATGTTCGCCCAGGCCGGACTTGGCCAGTTCAAGCCACTACCCCACCAGAAAACCACCTTTGGCTTTTCACGCGGAACCTACTGGCTCCACGCCCGCCTGTTCAACAAGGACAGTTTCGACGATCGCTGGCTGCTGGTGCTGCAATACCCGCTGCTGGACGAAATAAACGTCTACCTGCGCTACCCGGATGGCCGGGTCGAGTTCATGTCATCGGGCGACTCGATGCCGTTTTCATCGCGTGCCATCCGCTACCGGATGCCGAATTTCTGGGTGAGCCTGCCGCAACGCACTGAGGTCGAACTGCTGGTAAGCGCGCGCAGCAAGAGTTCGATGCAGGTTCCGCTCGCGCTTTACACCCCGGCTTCCTTCGCGGAAATGGAGCGCGACGCGCAGTTTGGCATCGGCATCTACAACGGCATCCTGCTGGCGCTGTTCTTCTACAACCTCGTGCTGTGGCTGAGCCTGCGCGACAGCAGCCACTTCTGGTACATGTGCCATATCGCCGGCTTCGGCCTGGTGTTGTTCTGCCTCAATGGCCTGGCCTTCGAATACCTTTGGCCGAATTCGCCATGGCTGGCCAACCTGGCGATACCGCTGTCGATGTCGCTGTCGATGGTGTCGATGCACCAGTTCGCGCGCACCTTCCTGCAGACCAGGCTGCGCTGGCCGCAGGGTGATCGCATATCGCTGTGCTTCATTACCTATTACGTGCTGCTGGGATTCGCATCGCTGCTGCTCGATTACCGCGTCGCGGTGAAGTTGGGCACTTACGGCGTATTTCCCGGCGTGTTGTTCATCCTTTACTCGGCCTTCCAAGCCAACCGCAAGGGCTACCAACCGGCGCGATTGTTCCTGATTGCATGGACGGCGCTGCTGGCAGGCACGGCCATGTATGCCTCGGTATCGTTCGGCCTGTTGCCGAAAAACTTCGTCACCGAGTACGGCATCCAGATCGGCTCGGCGCTGGAGATGATCCTGCTGTCGTTCGCCCTCGCCTATCGCTACGCCAGCCTGCGCGAGGAGAACGAGCGCATCGTCCGCGAAGCCAACGAACGACTGGAAATCAATGTCTCGCGACGTACGGCCGAGTTGAGCAGCGCCATGGAGCAACTGGCCGACGTCAATTCAAGGCTGCGCGAGTCCAACCGACGCGACTCCCTTACCGGCCTGTTCAATCGCCGGCATTTCCATGAAGTGCTCGAACACCTGCTGGAACAATCAGCCGAACTGCGCCAGCCGTTGGGCCTGCTGCTGGTCGATCTAGACCACTTCAAGAGAATAAACGACAGCCACGGCCACCTGGCCGGCGACGAGTGTCTGCGACAGCTGGCGCATCGCCTCACCGAATCGCTCACCAACCAAAACGCGGTGATCGCCAGATTCGGCGGCGAGGAATTCTCGATCGTACTTTCCAACCTGGCTGCGACCCGATTACTCGATGTTGCCGAGCGCCTGCGGCAGCGCATATGCACCGAACCGGTGACCTATGCCGGCAAGCAGATATTCATGAGCGCCAGCATCGGCGCGTACAGCCCGCCGCCGGGCGTGTCGATGCATCCTGACGAAGCCATGCATCAGGCCGATGACGCCCTCTATGCCGCAAAAAACGCCGGCAGAAACCGGGTCGTGGTGGCGTAGGTCGGGTCCCGACCCGACGGCCTCAATCTCCCCATCCACGCCTGCACTGAAAGCGAGATTTGCCACGAGGAAACAATCGCGTACGTGAATTGCAAGATGTCAGGTCGAGACCCGACCTAAGCCTGCATCGCCGCTCGCGCCGCCATCAGCAGCTTGCCACTTTCGATCAAGCTGATGGCTCGCGCCACATCGCCATCCATGGCGCGATCGCGCGGCATGAACGGAATTTCCTCGCGCAGCGCCAGCCAGGCCGCTTGCACGGCCGCTCCCGGCTGGAACTCAGCCGACTCAGCCAGTTCCCGGCGCAGCAGTTCAACTTCTTCAAGGAAAACCATGCGGTCCGCGCTGCCGGGAAGTGGCGCGCCGGCGATTTTCATGGCCAATGCTTCAACGTCCGACTGAGCCGACAGCCTGCGCGCGGCGTTGATCATGTCGCGGCGATAATCCAGCGCCTGCGCGGCGGTGTGGATTTCCAAGCCGATCACTCGCGCCAGGTCATCGGTCATCTCAAGCACGTGACGGGCTTCGTTGGCGCCCATCGAAACATGGTCCTCGGCGTTGGCGCTGGTCGGTATTGAATACACCGACGCCGGGTGCGCGCGCGAAGCGAGGTCGTTGACAATGGCGGCGGCCGTGTACTGCACGATCATGAAGCCACTTTCGGTGCCGTCCTCGTTGCCGATCAAGAACGGCGGCAGGCCGTCATTAGTGGCCGGATCTACCAGTTTGTTCAAGCGGCGTTCGGAAATCGACGCCAGCACCGGGATGGATGCCTTGACGTAGCTCATGACCAGGGCCAGCGGCATGCCGTGGAAATGGCCGGCCGAGACCACCTGGTCTTCGATTTCACGCGCATTGGCAAGGTCAGGAAACACCAGCGGATTGTCGGTGACGGAATTGAGCTCGATGTCGAACACGCGCTTGGCCTGTTCGAGCGCATCGCGCACGGCGCCGTGCACCTGCGGGATGCAGCGCAGCGAATAGCTGTCCTGCGGCTGGTGTTTCTTGCCGCCGCGGAAGGGCTTGAAGCGCTGGTAGAAGCGCTCTCGGCCATGACGCTGGCTCAGCGGCACCCAATCCCAGCTGATGTCGAAACCAAGCGCGGATTGTTCCGGCGACGTCCAGCTGTCGGGCTGCCAGGCGCTGAAGCGCGGCACCAGGTGATAGGCAATATCGGTGAGGCTGGAATCGGCGAGCAGCTTGCGCAGGTTATGCGCCACCTGCACTTGGCCCGGATGCGGACGCACGGCATGTACGTGTTCGTCGAAGGCACGCAGGCGACCAGCGAAGGCATCAAGAGTCATGGCGGCGGCGAGGTCGGCGGTATCGAGAAGTTCATCGAGCCTGGCAATCGCGAGCACACCGGTCGCCAGCATCTGTGCGGTGCCGTTGTTCAGCGCCAGCCCTTCCTTGTGCGAGAGCTTCACCGGTACCAGCCCGGCACGCCGCAGCGCTTCACCGCCGGGCATGCGTTCGCCGCCAAAAAACGCCTCGCCACCACCGAGCAGGACGATGGCCAGATGCGAAAGCGGCGCAAGGTCGCCACTGGCTCCGACCGAGCCGAGCTTCGGTACTACCGGCACGATGCCGGCATTGAGCATGGCGGCCAAGGCCTGCAGCGTAGAAGACCGGATGCCGGAATGACCGCGCATCAAGGTATTGATGCGGATCACCAGCATCGCGCGCACCACGTCGGCCTTGAATGGCTCGCCGACGCAAACCGCGTGGGTGACGATCAAGTTGCGCTGCAGTTCCTCCAGCAGGCTTTCATCGTTGCCCTGGGCACCGCTGCCGTCACGCAGGCGATGTGCGCCGAGTAGTTTGTCGGCGTTGCTGCCAAAACCGGTAGAGACGCCATAAATAGGCTCTTGTTTCAGCACCTGAGCGGCGAGGAAATCGGCCGTGACCTGCACTTTTTCCAGCTGGGCCGCATCCAGTTCGACGCTGGCGCCGTAGGCTACGGCAACAACCTGTTCACGGCTCAGCGAATGACCGTCGAGATGGATGGGTTTCATGTCAGCGTCCCTGCATGGCGCGTTGCTGTTCGAGTTCCACCTTCAGCGCGGCAGCGAGATCTTCGCGTTTGATCTCGAATTGCTCCTGCCGGCGCAGGTCCTTGACCGTCACCACGCCGCGCGTGGCCTCATCTTCGCCGAACAGGATCATGAAGCGGATGCCGGCGCGATCGGCGTACTGAAACTGTTTGGCGATCTTCTTCGCTTCCAGCTGCACTTCGGTCTGGATGCCACCGGCACGCAACAAGCGGGCAATTTCCAGCGAATCTGCAAGGCGGCTTTCATCCATCAGGGCCACCAGCGCTTCCACCGTGCTATCCGCAGTGGACAGGATCCCAGCTTCGCGCAGCTGCCAGAACAATCGTGTCGCACCGATGGAAATGCCGACGCCAGGCAGTTTGGACTTGGTGTAGTGGCTGGCCAGATCTTCGTAGCGACCGCCCGAACAAATTGACCCTATCTGCGGGAAGTCGTCCAGCGTGGTTTCGTAGACGGTGCCAGTGTAGTAATCGAGACCGCGGGCAATGGAGAAGTTCACCGAATAGTTTTTCTCCGGCACGCCGTAGCTGCGCATCAGTTCGATCACCTCGCGAAGTTCGGTCACGCCTTGCTTGAGTATCTCGCCACCGGGCCCCAGCGCTTCCAGCTTGTCGACGGCGTCCTGGTGCGAGTTGGATCGTGTCTGCACGAAATCAAGAATTTTGGCTACGTCGCTTGGCGACAACCCGAAACCCTCGCCCATCAGCGTGTCGCGAACGTGATCGGCACCGCGTTTGTCGAGCTTGTCGATCTCGCGCAAGACCAGCGCCTGGCGTTCGCCATCGGCAATACCCAGCGCTTCGAAGAACCCGCGTAGCAGCTTGCGGTTGTTGAGCTGGATGGTGAACGGGCCGATGCCGAGCTCGGCGAAAACCGCGTGGATGACTGCCGGCATTTCCGCGTCGTAGCGCACCGACAGCGAATCCTTGCCGATGACGTCGATGTCGCACTGGTAAAACTCGCGGAAACGGCCGCGCTGGGCGCGCTCGCCTCGATAAACACGCTGCATCTGGTAGCGGCGAAACGGGAATGCGAGGTCGTGCTCGTGCTCGGCGACATAGCGCGCCAGCGGCACGGTGAGGTCGAAGCGCAGCGCCAGCTCCGGCGTGCCGCCCTGCTCCAACGAGCCAGTGGACTGCGCAAAATACACCTGCCGTTCGGTCTCACCGCCAGTCTTGGTCAGCAGGACTTCGGTCAGTTCGAACACCGGGGTTTCCACCGGCAGGAAACCAAAGCGCTCGTAGTTGCGACGGATGACGTCGAGCATGCGCTGGAACGCGATCTGGTCACGGGGCAGCAGCTCCATGACGCCGGCAGGTGTGCGGGGCTTGATCAAGACGAAGACTCCTCGTTAAGCCACGCATTTTAGCCAGTCGCGGGCCATCGGGTGGGCAGGAATGCACTGGCCTTGCCGATGGGGCGGCCAGCCCCTAGAATATGCGGCTTAGTCGGGGTGTAGCTCAGCCTGGTAGAGCGCTACGTTCGGGACGTAGAAGTCGCAGGTTCGAATCCTGTCTCCCCGACCAGCTTCACGAAAAACGCCGGCCTTGCGCCGGCGTTGTTCGTTTTCGAGGAACGGCTCAGCCAAGTTCCTTGAGTATGTTCGCAGCCATTTCCTTGGCGGCCGTGCCGCCTTCGGCCAGCACGTCCTCGAGCATTGCACGCGCGCCCTCGATATCGCCGATGTCGAGGTAGGCCTTGGCCAATTCGATCTTGGTGACGCTGGTTTCGTCGGTGTCCTGCAACTCGGCTTCCTGGCGGTGGATATCGCCAGATGAAGAACCAGCGTCGAAGGGACTGAGGTCAAGTTCGCCTAGATTGTCGTCTTCACCCGCTGTCAGGTTTTCCGCTGCTGATGCAGAAGCAGTTTCTTCCGCGCCGTCGGAAGGAATCTGTGAAGGTGCCGTGGTCCGCATCCACGACGGCATTGCATCGGTGGCGACATCAGCCACAGGTGCGGGCCTGGTTTCGGGCTCGGCGCCGAATTTAGGCGCATTCCATCCAAGCTGGCTGAACAGGGGATGCCCTGGCAGCAGGCCCATGCCCATCACAACCACTTCGCGCCAGCGTGGATCGGTGGTGTTGCCGATCTGGCCACGCATATCGGTGGCCGACGCTTCGAACGACGACGCGTCGCCCTTGCGATGCAAGTAGCGCAGCAAGTTGAGATGGGCCTCAAGGTCGCGCGGATTCATGCTGACCATGTCCTGCAAGCCGAGTTTCTCGAAGTCTTCGTCTACCGGCGCCATCTCTGCATCAGCGGCTTCGTCGACCACGGCCGAGGTCTTGGCCAGGCTCGCTTGAAGCGCCGCGTCTGCTTCCATCCGACGGCTGGGCATGGCCGGGTCGACCTTGCCTTTTTCGCGACGACTCAGCCACCAGGCCATCAAGGCCAGGAAGAGTATGGTGCCACCGATGGTGCCGGGATGCTGGTACCAGGGCGTCGTCACCTCGGGCGTTGCTGTCGTCGCTGCAGCGGCAGTATCCGTTGCTGCTGCGGGGACTACGGCTTGTGCGACAGGCGCTGCCGGTGCAGAGGCCGCAGCCAATTTTTGCTGTTCGATTTCAGTGAGGCGGTCACGCAGGCCCTTGAGTTCGCTGTTCTGCATCTCGATCAGGCTCTTGCTGTCGGTTTGCAGTTTTTCGAGGTCAGCCACGCGTGATTTGAGCTCGACCACTTCCGCCTGACGCGCGGCGAGGTCCTCCTTGGCTTGGGAAAGTTCTGCGCGCAATTCCGTTCCTCCTCCCGACGCACTGGCGCCGGATTGTGTGCTGCGGGCGCCAGACTTGCCAGCGGGCGGCACAATTTCAAGACGGGCCTGCCGGGGCCGATTGACCGGCTCCGCAGGCTTGGCTGGCGCTATGGCAACGGGCTTGGCTGCGGCCGGTGCTGCTGCCACTGCCGGCTTGGGCTCGATCTCGCGTGCAACGCTCTGTTCAGGCTGCGGTACCGGGCGCATTCCGGACTGCTGACGGATCAGGGCAGCCGCTTCATCGGGCAGGACGACAACAATTTCCTCACGACCGGGAATGCGCAACACAGCGCCGCTCTTGAGGCGGTTAACGTTTTCATCGATGAACGCGCCGGGATTGGCCCGTTGCAAGGCCAGCATCATCTGGTTGACGGTAATGGAATTGTCTTGCCGAAGTCGATCAGCAACTGACCATAGCGTTTGTCCATCCTTGACCGGACCGTATTGATCGTTGCCCGGTTGAGACGCTGCAGGTGCAGGTGCAGGTGTCGCCATGGGCGCTGGTGCTGGCGGCGCAGAAGCCTGCGCAGGCGGAACAGGCACGGGCGTTGGCGCAGGCTTTGCGGCGGGCGCAACTTGCGGCGGCGGTGCAGGAGCTTGCTGGATCGCTGCAGGTTCCGGCTCAGGCGTCAGTTCAGGCAGCGGCTGAGAAAACGGGCTGGACTCAAACTCCGCTATGGACTCGGGTACCACAGCAACCGACGCGGGCGGAGGTGAATACGGCATCGGCGGCGGCGCGGGCGCAGCGATGATGGCTGGCACTGGCTCGGGCAAAGGTACGGGGGTGGCCGGCTCCACGCGCTGAACCACTGTGACCGGATTGTATTTGGGTGCCGCGCTCAAGGGCACAGTCGGTATTGTTGGAGCGGGTGCGATGGCCACAGTAGGCGCCTGCAGCGGACGGATCACCGCTGGCGCGATGTAAGGCGGATCCACAAGTGCGGTGAATTCACGCACCAAGCTGCCGCGGCCCCAGTCCGCTTCCACCAAGAAGCTCAGGAACGGCTCGTTGAAACGCCCAGGCGTTGTTACCCGAATGACCGGAAGCCCACGAGCATCGCGCACCACGGTCATCTGCAGGTTGGCGCTCAGCGAGAGCGGCCTTTCGAGCCCGACACGGGCAAAGGCATCGGCCGAGGCCAGCCGTACATCAAGGTTGTCGAGTTCTGCCTGCGTGGCGGACAGTACCGGGATTTCCGCGACCAACGGCTGTCCCAGTCCGGACTTGACCTGAAGCTGGCCCAGTCCCAACGCCTGCGCATGCGACGCGGTCAGCAGCAAAGCCAGCGCCAGCGGTAGTTTTAAATGACAGATCGTCACGCGGCTCTCCCCATTCGCGACGCCCGGGCCGGCCTGGCCCGGTGCATCACGGCAGAACATCTACTGATGAAATAACCGTTTACGGGCGACATTTCAACACAAGCTCAGCCAGCTGGACGGCATTGAGGGCCGCACCCTTGCGAATATTGTCGGAAACCACCCACAGGTCCAGCCCGTTGGGATGGGAAATATCCTCGCGGATGCGGCCCACGAACACCGGATCCTTGCCCGAGGCGTGGGTCACTGGCGTCGGATAGCCACCGGGCTCGCGCTCGTCCACGACCACCACACCAGGCGCGCGCTCCAGCAGCGCCCTGGCCTCGACCGCGCTGATCTTGGCCCGGGTCTCGATGTGCAGGGCTTCGGAATGGCCGTAAAAAACCGGCACGCGCACGGCGGTCGGGTTGACCTGGATGCTGTCGTCGCCAAGGATCTTGCGCGTCTCCCAGACCAGCTTCATCTCTTCCTTGGTGTAGCCGTTGTCGAGGAATTCATCGATGTGCGGAATCAGGTTGAAGGCGATCTGCACCGGGAAGCGCTGCGGGTCGGCATCCTGGAATCCGAGGATGGCGGCGGTCTGTCGGCCCAGTTCCTCCAGCGCCGAGCGGCCACCACCGGATACCGACTGGTAGGTCGCGACATTGATGCGGGTGATGCCGACTGCGCGGTGGATGGGCGCCAGCGCCACGAGCATCTGCATGGTCGAGCAGTTGGGATTGGCGACGATCCCGCGAGGGATGTTTTCCAGAGCCTCCGGATTGACCTCGGACACCACCAGGGGCACGTCGTCGTCGTAGCGGAAGGCCGAGCTGTTGTCGATAACGATGGCGCCTGCCGCGGCGAATTTTGGCGCGTATTCCTTCGAGATCGAACTGCCGGCCGAGAACAGAGCGATATCCACGCCCATGGGATCGAAAGAGGCCAGGTCGCGGACGACGATCTTGTGGTTGCCGAAATCGATTTTTCCGCCTGCCGAGCGTTCGCTGGCCAGCGGGATCAACTCCTTGATCGGGAATTTTCGCTCATGGAGGATGGAAAGCATCACTTCGCCGACGGCGCCTGTAGCGCCTACGACGGCAACGGTATAGGTCTGGGTCATGGTGTCTTCAATTCTTGGAGGGATGGCCGGCGCAGGCGCACGGTGTTCGACTAGTGGCTCCAGATTCCGTGGGCCCGGTTGTGGCGGGCCTTCAGCTCCGACTTGATGGTGTCGTCCTGCTTTCAGGCCAGGCGCCGTCAGGCCAGCAGCCGCTCCCCCGAGGGGCCCGGCATTTTCGCTTGCTCATTGACTGCCTCCCGGGATGTGCGGCGAGACAACACCGACGTCACCGCACTGAGCGCGATGGCGAAGGGCTTGATCCATCAGCACAAGAGCCATCATGGCTTCGCAGATGGGCGTGGCGCGCAGGCCGACACAGGGGTCGTGACGGCCGGTGGTAATGACCTCGATCTCGTTGCCGTGCACGTCGACCGTCTGGCCGGGCAGGCGCAGGCTGGAAGTAGGCTTGAAAGCCACCGAGCAGGTGATCGCCTGGCCAGTGGCGATGCCGCCTAGGATGCCGCCGGCGTGATTGCTGAGGAAACCCTGCGGCGTCATCAAGTCGCGGTGTTCGCTGCCCTTTTGGCTGACGCTGGCGAAACCGGCGCCGATCTCCACGCCCTTCACCGCGTTGATCGACATCATCGCCGCGGCAAGTTCACCATCGAGCTTGCCGTAGATCGGCTCGCCCAAACCCGGCGGCACGTTTTCGGCCACGACATTGATGCGAGCGCCGACCGAATCTCCGGACTTGCGCAACGCATCCATGAACATCTCCAACTCCGGCACCTGCGCCGCTACCGGCCAGAAGAACGGGCTGGCCTCCACGGCCTCCCAGTCGATGCTAGTGCTGATCGGATGCGGCGTGATATCGGCGATTTGCGCCACATAGCCGCGAACGCGAATCGCGAATTTTTCTGCCAGCCACTTCTTGGCAATCACGCCAGCAGCAACGCGCATGGTGGTCTCTCGCGCCGAGCTTCGACCGCCGCCGCGCGGGTCGCGGATGCCGTATTTCTGCCAATACGTGTAATCGGCGTGACCGGGGCGGAACTGCTCGGCGATCGCCTTGTAATCCTTGCTGCGGGCATCGGTGTTGCGGATCAGCAAGGCGATCGGCGCACCAGTGCTCCAGCCCTCGAACACGCCGCTGAGGATTTCCACCTCGTCGGCCTCGTGCCGCTGCGAGGTGTGCCGCGAGGTGCCGGTGGCGCGGCGCGCCAGATCATGCACGAAATCTTCGGCCGCAATGGCGATGCCGGGCGGGCAGCCGTCGATGACGCAGCCGATGGCCGGGCCGTGGCTTTCGCCAAAGGTGGTGACGCTGAGCAGCTTTCCGAAGGTATTGCTCGACACTTTGGTATTCCCGTGATCCCGTTGATGCCAAGGATTAAGTCTAATTCTCGTCCGACGGATACCGAGCAAGCACTCGATATGACTGACTTGGAGGATCAGCGGCGCGCATCTGCCAGCATCTTGATCTTGCCATGATGGGCAAGAATGTCCTCACGCTCGATCACGAAGATGCCCATCTGGCCGACCTTGAACTCGACCCAGGCGAACTGCAGCTCCGGCAGCAGCGCGACCAAGGCGCGCTCGCTCTCACCGACTTCGCAGACCAGCAGGCCGTGTTCGCTGAGGTGCTCCGGCGCATCACGCAGGATTTCCAGAGCCAGGTCGAGGCCATCGTCACCGGCGCGCAGGCCCAATTCGGGCTCATGCGAATATTCCTTCGGCAGGGCATCGGTTTCGGCGTGGGTGACATAAGGCGGGTTGGTGACGATCAGGTCGTAGACCTCGCCACCCAGATCGCGAAACAGGTCGGAGTGCAGCAGGCGCACATTGCCCGTTTCCAACCGCTCGACGTTCTCTCTTGCCAGAGCGAGGGCATCTTCGGAAATATCCACCGCATCGACCTGCCAGTCCGGCTGATAGTGTGCGGCGGCAATGGCGATGCAGCCCGAGCCCGTGCACAGATCGAGCACGCGTTGCACTTCGCGTTCGCCCAGCCAGGGCTGGAAGCCGGATTCGATCAACTCTGCGATCGGCGAGCGCGGCACCAGGGCGCGACGGTCGGCCCTGAAACTGAGGCCAGCGAACCATGCCTCGCCCGTCAAGTAGCAGGCCGGAATACGCTCGTCGATGCGGCGCTGGAACAGCGCCAAAACCTGCGCCTTCTCCTCGGTCACCAGCTTGGCCTGGCCGTAGGCCGGGCCGAGGTCGTGCGGCAGGTGCAGCGCATGCAGCACCAGTTGCGTGGCCTCGTCCAGTGCGTTGTCGTAACTGTGGCCAAAACTCAGGCCGGCCTCGCTGAAACGGCTGGCACCGTAGCGGATGAAATCGATGATCGTGAAAAGTTCTGCGCTCATGCCGACACCGTTGCAAATCCAGGCGTCGAGTATAGCGGCCAGACGCTATAATTCGGCCATGCAAAGACCAACGCAACGCGGTTTCATGAGCCGCAGCATCCTGTATGTACTCATCGCCGCCGTTGCCGCCGGGCTTGGCCTGATGCTGGGCCAACGGCACTTCCAGCCGCTGTCGATAGCCATCGAAGCACCGCCGGCACTCAAACTGCTGACGGTGAGATTGATTGAACCTGCGCGGCCTTTGCCCGATTTCAAGCTCAGCAGCGCCAGCGGCAACCCGCTGACGCTGGACCGCCTGAAAGGCCGCTGGACCGTTGTTTTCCTCGGCTTCAGCCATTGCCCGGACGTCTGCCCGACCACGCTGACCGATCTTGCCCGCGCGCAAAAGCAATGGCAGTCGCTGCCGGAAAACATCCGCCCGCGTGTTCTTTTCGTCTCCGTTGACCCGGCGCGAGACACGCCCAAACTGACCGCCGAATACGCCGCCTACTTCCATCCGGAAACACTGGGCGCTACCGCCGATGAGCCCGCGCTGGGCGACTTCGCAAAATCACTTGGCCTTGTCTATATGAAGATGCCGGCTGAAGGCGAAATCTATTCCATGGATCATTCCGCTACCTTGGTCCTGATTGATCCACAGGGCCGCCTTGCCGGCCTGATACGACCACCGCTGGATGCCAACGCCATTGCCGACGACCTGCGCATGCTTGCCGAGACCCGACCATGAGCCCTGCTGTTTTTTTCCAGTACGTCCTGCCGCACCGATTCCTGTCGCGCCTGGCGCTGTGGGCGGCGCGCTGTGAAAACCGCCTGTTCAAGGACTGGCTGATCAAATTGGTGATCGGCAAGTTCAAGGTCGACATGGCCGAGGCCGCCAATCCGGACCCGACCAGCTACGCGAGTTTCAACGCTTTCTTCACCCGTGCGCTCAAGCCGGGCGCGCGCGTTCCCGATGCCGACGGCAGGGTCCTGGTGATGCCCGCCGACGGCAAGATCAGCCAGATCGGCCGCATCGAAGCTGGAAACATTTTCCAAGCCAAGGGCCAGAGTTTCACCACCGCCGAACTGCTGGGGGATACCGATGCCGCAGCGCCGTTCGCGGACGGCTGGTTCGCCAACATCTACCTTTCGCCGCGCGACTACCATCGCGTGCACATGCCTTGGGCGGGCACGCTCACTGAAACCCTGCACGTGCCGGGCAGGTTGTTCACGGTGGCGCCCTGGGGCGTGCGCGATATAGCGCGACTATTCGCCCGCAACGAACGACTGGTCTGTCATTTCGATACTGACCTCGGCCCCATGTGCATGGTGATGGTCGGCGCACTGCTGGTCTCGGGCGTGGAAACGGTGTGGAATGGCGTCAACATCCCTGCCTACGCCTCGCGTCCCTGGCGATTGGATTTCCGTGGCCAGAACATTCGCCTTGAACGCTTCGCCGAGATGGCCCGTTTCAACTACGGCTCGACCGTGATCGTGCTGCTGCCGAAGGATGCCGTGACGCTTGATGCGCTAGCTACGGAAACGCCGACGCGGCTGGGACAACGCATGGGCCTGCGTTCGGCGTAGGGCGGGCTCAAGCAGTACACTCGCGCCATGGGCAATACCCACAACATCCGGATTTTCCACACCGCCGAGCACCCCTGCGGCTACTGGCCGGAGCGGGTGGCCCGCGACATCATCCTTGATCCATCCGACCCCACCCTACCCCTGCTTTATGGGCATGCGCTGGGCCTCGGCTTCCGCCGCTCCGGCGGCCATGTCTACCGACCCAATTGCGCTGGCTGCCAGGCCTGCGTTGCGGTCAGGATCCCGGTCAACGAGTTCGTGCCCAGCCGCAGCCAGAAGCGCTGCCTGGCGCGTAACGCCGACCTGTCCATGACCGTGCTGCCGGCGCGGCGCAGCCCGGAAATATTTTCCCTCTATCGCCGTTATCTGGACTCCCGCCATACCGGCGGCGGCATGGATGGCCCCAAGCCCGAGGATTTCGACGCTTTTCTCGCGTGCGCCTGGAGTCCCACCGAATTTCTCGCCATTCGCCAGGGTGACGAACTGGTCGCCGTGGCCGTGACCGACGTGCATCCGCTCTCGTTGTCGGCGGTCTACACCTTTTTCTCTCCGAAGCACCACGAGCGCAGCCTGGGTACGTTTGCCATCCTGAGTCAGATCGAGCTGGCAAAAAAACTTGGGCGTGAACACCTCTACCTGGGTTTCTGGCTCGATGCCCATCCCAAGATGAGCTACAAGCAAAATTTCCAGCCGCTGGAATACCTCGATGGCCGCGAGTGGAAGCGCTTCAACACGCTGCGGAACACACCGCTGCCGTGAACATGCCAACGGTTCCATTACTGGCAACGAAGACAAGGCCCCAGCCCTCCATGCGCAAGACATTGCTTCTTACCCTCTTGTTGCTGGCCGGATGCCGTTCCACCGCGCCTGCCGCCACCGCCGAATTCAACACGCCCATGCGCATCGCAACGTTCAATACTTCGCTCAATTCCGACAACAGCGGCGGCCTGATCGTGCAACTACAGTCGGGCAGCAACAACGCCCGCAAGATCGCCGCCGTCATCCAGCACCAACGGCCCGACTTGCTGCTGCTCAACGAGTTCGACCATGACGAAGCCGGCAAGGCCGCCGACCTGTTCCAGCAGCGATATCTCGAAGTGGGGCAGCTTGGACAGCAGGCCATCCACTACCCCTACCGCTACTTCGCACCGGTGAACACCGGTGTGCCCAGCGGCCTGGATATCGACCGCAACGGCAAGGTCGGCGGCGAGGGTCGGACCAGCGGCGACGACGCATGGGGCTACGGACTGCATCCTGGGCAATACGGGATGCTGGTGCTGTCGATGTATCCGATCGATGCTGGATCGGCCCGGACCTTCCAGCATTTCCTGTGGAAGGATTTCCCAAATGCCAGCGCGCCGATGGATCCGAAAACAGGCAAGGCCTGGTATCCGCCGGACATCTGGTCAAAGCTGCGCCTGTCCTCGAAATCGCACTGGGACCTGCCCATCGATACGCCGCGAGGGCGCATCCATTTCCTGGTCTCGCACCCGACGCCGCCGGTATTCGATGGCCCGGAAGACCGCAACGGCGCCCGCAATTACGACGAAGTGAAGTTCTGGTCGGAATACATCGGCACGGGCAAAAAAACCTGGCTGTGCGACGACCAGGGCGCTTGCGGCGGACTGGCCGCCGACGCGCAATTCGTGATTGCCGGCGACCTCAATACCGACCCGCTGGATGGCGACAGCCGACAAGCGGCAATCATTGAACTCCTGCAAAATTCCCGGGTGCTCAAGCATGCCGCGCCGCGCAGCGAAGCCGGCGCACTGGAGCTGCAGAAGGGCGCAAACCTGCGCGGTGCCCCCGCCGAACACACGTCTTCGTTCCGCCTGCGCGTGGACTACGTGCTGCCCTCGTCAGGTCTTCCGATCAGCGACAACGGCATTTTCCGACCCCTGTCCGGGAAAACCGGCGCCGACTGGCTGGATGCCAGCGATCATCAAATGGTGTGGGTGGATCTGGCGCAGTGAACGCCTGCGGCCGATCACTCCCGCCGATCACGAAAGCACGTTGAGCGCTGCGTCTTTCGGATTTCAATCTCCGGGCGGCTGCCAGTCGATCACGGCGGCGGTCTTTCCGTCGCTGCAAACCCAGGCGACCGCGCGCATGCTGTCGATCAGCAAGCCGGTGGATTGTTCGATACGTTTCCAATCCTGAGCGGTAAACGGCTGGCCACGCAGCAGGTAGTGCGTCGACGCATCGGACTGGTCGGAGTGCTCGATGGTGAGTGCTTCGACGGTGCCGTCATCAGTGCTGATTTTCAGCCATGTGCTGGCTGCGCTGCGACGGTAGCCGCTGACAACGCCGGACCAGGATGTCAGCTGATTGCGGTCGCAGGTGATCGCGGAAGGAGGCATCAGCCTGCCCGCGTTGCGCGTTGCGGGCTCGCGCGCACTGCTCGCCGAGCAGCCCGCCAGCCCGATCACGACGCCAAGAACGAAGAAGGGGCGCAATGCGCCCCTTCCCGTTTGCGGCTGGATTTCAGTCACTATTACTTGCCGGAGCGATAGGCCGTCCACATGTCCTGCATGCGGGTCGCTTGGCCACCGGTGAACGCGTTCATGCACGAATCATCGGTGTAATCCATGAAGTTGGAGATCGGATCAACTTCGCCGCCCCTGCAGGTGTCCCGGCCAACCGGGCAACCATAGGCCGCCGAACGCTCCGACGCCGTGTCGGCGACATAATCACCGGTCTTGGCGCAACCGCCCTGGAAGGTGTGGTACAGGCCGAGCCAATGGCCGACTTCGTGGGTGCCGGTATCGCCGAGGTTGTAAGGCGTGGCGGTACCGCCCGGAAGCGAAGCCGTGAGAACGACAACGCCATCCTTCAGCGGGCTGGAAGCGTAGCTGGACGGGAACGTGGCCCAGCCCAGCAGGCCGCCGCCAATGTTGGCCGAATAGATGTTCAGGTCATCTGCGCTGCCCTGACGCAGGGCCGCTTTCATCTGCGTCTCGGCCGTGCTGCCTGCGCCTACGGTGTACCAGGTGGAGTTGTTGGTGTAGTCGGTAGCCATCAGGTTGAAGCTGAAACCCTTGCCCGAGTACGCCGCGTTTAGGACGGACATCTGGGCGTTGATCATCGTAGCGGTTGGGCCGCCGTTGCCGGCGTTGTCGCGGATCACGTGGAAATACACGTTGATCGTGAGCGGCGCGAACGCAATGGCAAGGAGATCGTTGCCGGTCGAGCGGGCACGAACGGGTTTCATGTTGAGGAAGTGTTCCTCGCGCAACATCGATTCGTACTCGCTCGGGCTCTCGGTGCCGCAACGCAGGAAGCTGGCGTTGCCGTTGGCATGGTCATAACCCGATTGACTCTGTGCCAGGGTCACGCCGGGCATTGCCACGGCAAGGCCGAGGGCAAGTGTAAGGAGCTTGGTCCGCATGCTGTTTACCTTCTGGATTCGATTGAACAAAGATTTGGCAGACGGACGAAATCCCCTTCGCCATTGCCCCTTGGGCAAGATGCCCTGACACGCGGGCGAGGATAGCTGCTTGTTGGGCGGCTTGGAAGTGCCTGGAATCGCCGGGATGGGGCTGGCGCAGCCTCACCCATCACGGGTCCCGACCGTCTTTGCCGTGTGGTTTGCTGGGCAAGCCTTATTTCAGTTCCACCAATAGTGCCTCGGCCGCGCGCCGGGCCTTGGCTCGGGCTTGCTCGATATTCTCGGCTCGAGCCAGCGTCACCGCGACCCGGCGATGGCCCTCTACTCGCGGCTTGCCGAACAGGCGCAGCGACGTGTCTGGCTCAGCCAACGCCATCTCGACGTTGGAAAACACCGGCACGCCGTGGCCATGCGCCAGCACAGCGCACGAAGCAGCGTGACCCCAGGTGCGCAGGCTGGGAACAGGCAAGCCGAGAATGGCGCGGGCATGCAGGGCGAACTGGCTCAACTCCTGTGAGACCAGCGTCACCAGGCCGGTGTCATGCGGCCGCGGCGAGACTTCGGAAAACCAGACCTGATCCCCCTTGACGAACAGTTCGACGCCAAACACGCCCCAGCCGCCGAGGTCATCAGTGACGGTGCGGGCAATGCGCTGTGCTTCCGCCAGTGCCGCCGATGACATCGGTTGCGGCGTCCAGCTTTCGCGGTAGTCACCATCGACCTGAAGGTGGCCGATCGGATCGCAAAAAGAGGTCCCGCCATGGTGGCGCACGGTCAGCAGGGTGATCTCGTATTCGAAGGCGATGAAACCTTCGACGATGCAGCGGCCCTGCCCGGCCCGGCCGCCGGTTTGCGCGTAATCCCAAGCCCGGTCGATGTCTGCCTCGCTGCGGACAGTGCTCTGGCCTTTGCCTGACGACGACATGACCGGCTTGACCACACAGGGCAGGCCGATGACGACGATGGCAGCACGGTATTCCTCGCGGGTATCGACAAAGCGATAAGGCGAGGTCGCCAAGCCCAGCGTCTCCGCTGCAAGCCGGCGAATGCCTTCGCGATCCATGGTCAAGCGCGCGGCGCGCGCGGTCGGCACCACGCGAAGACCTTCATCACGCTCCAATTCGACCAAGGTCTGCGTATGTATCGCTTCGATTTCCGGCACCACCAGATGCGGTTTTTCGTCGGCGATGAGATCGCGCAGCGCCGCCGGATCAAGCATGTTCAGGGTATGGCAACGGTGCGCGACCTGCATGGCCGGGGCATTGTCGTAGCGGTCGGCGGCAATCACTTCCACGCCCAGTCGCTGCAGTTCGATCACCACTTCCTTGCCCAGTTCGCCCGAGCCGAGCATGAGGACGCGCCTGGCATGGGCTGACAGCGGTGTGCCGAGGCTGACGGAAGCGGGATGGATGGGCATGGTTATGTCCTGCTTGAAGGGATCCGGCATTTTAGCCGGCGACAGACCAAACCCGGCGGTTTCTGGCATGCTTTGCCACTCACACCCGAGCGGTTCCGAACTTGCGACCTTCCTTGCTGCTGCTCGCACTCGCTGCCGCCAGCCTAGCCGGCGCCGCGCACTGGAGCCCACCCGAACTCAGCGGCCTGCTGACCGATCCAGAACTCGGCGAACTGTCGGGTCTGGCGGCATCGCGCGTACGCCGCGACGTGCTCTGGGGCCTCAATGACGGCGGCAACGCAGCCGACCTGGTCGCGATCACGCCCGAGGCCAAGCACCTTGCGACCGTGCATATCAAGGGCGTGGGCAATATCGACTGGGAAGACCTCGACGCTTTCACCTTCGAGGGCAAGCATTACCTGATGATCGCCGACACCGGCGATAATGGCGGCGTCCGTGAGGTGCTGAACCTGCACTTCATCGAGGAGCCCGCAGTCATCCGCGATGGCATGACTCTGGAGCCGGCCTGGAGCATCCGTTTCCGCTGGCCCGATGGCGCCCGCGATTGCGAGGCCACCGCCGTGGACGCTGGCCGCGGCGAAGTGCTGCTGGTGTCGAAGAAGCGGGTACCGCCGGAATTGTTCCGCCTGCCTCTGAAGCCGGGCAACACGGATGTCCAAACTGCCGAACTGGTGGGACTGCTCCAGGGCATCCCCCAGCCCAGCGCTGAGCAACTGGAAAAAAACCCCGTATATGGCCGCTACCGTTCACAGATCAGCGGTGCCGACTTGAGTCCGAATGGCAGGGTACTGGCGGTGCTCAACTATCACGCCATCTATTTCTACGTTCGTGACGCAGCCCAGGATTGGCAACTCGCCCTGAAGCAGCCACCGCAGGAACTGGCCTTCCCTTGGCTGCCTCAAGCTGAGGCCATTGCCTTCAGCCGCGATAGCTCCACGCTGTATATCGGCAGCGAAAAAATCCCCGTGCCCTTGCTCAAATTTCGCCTTGTCAAATAGTCAGTAAAGCTAAACTTTTGATTACAAAGGCCGGAGCGAGCTCCGGTTTTTTTGCACTGCTTCTTGTATTTTTGATATCAATTAGATATCTTTACTTCATGTCCTGAGGCCCCAAGGAGCCCGCCATGAAAGAAAACAACCTCTCGTCATTGCCAGGCATACCGCTTTTGCTAACCATGCTGGCTGGGCTCGCTGTGAGTTGCTGGGGACTGATCCACGGTATCGATTCGCACAACACCGGCTTGGCCGTACTCATGGTGGTTGCCCTGGTCGTGCTGGCGGTGATGCTGTGTGGCCTGTTCATGATCGAACCCAACCAAGCGGCCGTCCTCAACCTGTTCGGCAAGTACGTAGGCACGATCAAGGAACAGGGCCTGCGCTGGGCCAATCCCTTCTATTCAGCCAAGAAAATCTCACTGCGTACCCGCAACTTCGAATCGAGCAAGCTCAAGGTCAACGATCTGGACGGCAGCCCGATCGAGATCGCCTCCGTGGTGGTTTGGCAGGTGGTGGACTCGGCCGAGGCGGTCTACAACGTCGACGACTACGAGAGCTTCGTGCACATCCAGTCGGAAGCCGCGCTGCGGGCCATGGCCACCAGCTATCCCTATGACCAGCACGAGGAAGGCAAGATCTCGTTACGCAGTCATGCGGCCGATATTTCCAAGCACCTGACCGAGGAAATCCAGGAGCGATTGGCCCAAGCCGGTGTCATGGTGATGGAAGCGCGCATCAGCCACCTCGCCTACGCGCCGGAAATCGCCCAGGCCATGCTGCAGCGCCAGCAGGCCAGCGCGATCATCGCCGCTCGCACCCGAATCGTAGAAGGCGCAGTCAGCATGGTCGAGATGGCGCTGTCGGAATTGTCCAAGCGCAACGTGGTTGACCTCGACCCCGAGCGCCGCGCCGCCATGGTCAGCAACCTGCTGGTGGTGCTGTGCGGCGAGCGCGGCACCCAACCGATCGTCAACACCGGCTCCATCTACTGAGGAATGACCATGACCGCCTTGTTCATCATCATCTTCGTCGCTGCAGCCGGCACGCTGGCGATGCGCCGGCGCAGGAAAAACTGACTCCCGCGAAATGAGCGAGAAAAAAGCCTACCCGCTGCGCATCAACGCCCAGGTGCTGGACGCCATCCAGCACTGGGCCGACGACGAGTTGCGCTCACTCAATGCCCAGATCGAATACGTGCTGCGCGACGCCCTGCGCAAGTCGGGTCGCATCAAATCGGTCGATGACCGCGAAAACAAATCGGCCGCGTGAGTGCCGTGTTCACCCCACGCCCCGCAGGAGAAATGAAATGACCCCTATCGTCCACATGATTCAGAGCAGCCTCGATGGCAGGCCGGCCAACCGTGCCGTATTGCCATTAATTGCAGCTTCTTTGGCGCTACTGCTCTCCGGCATTTTCCTGCTGTCGATCTAAGCGACCACCACCCCGGGAAACCCTTGAAAATGGCCAACGAACGCTGGACCTACCAAGTCATCGACATCAAGCTGCGACTGTTTGGCAATACCACCGAATTGGTCCAGGCCGAACTCAATCGCGTAGGGTTGCAAGGCTGGGAACTGGTTTCGGTGACCCAACCCAATAACGTGCAACCGATTCGGCTTTTCCTGAAGAAACCGCTTTGATGCAGCAGACCCATGATGGCCGTTGCGCTATCTAATTCCGAAGATCCGCCCCTGTCGGCCTGTCAGGTAATGATCATGGAAATCACCCGAAAAACATACCAGGGAGGCGCACGCCCTTGGCGCGAAGATTTTCGCCTGGCGGCCCTGCTGGGCGTTGCCGGTGCCATTGCGGTGGCCGCACTGTTTCCCTACCTGCTGGAACTGATGCCGCAATTACGGTCGAAGATCCACATATCACTGCCGATGCTGATTTTGATCCAGTCACTTCAGGCCGCCATCGTGTTCACATTGCTGGCACTGATCGGCTTACGCCTCGGCCAACCTGGGGCACTGGATGCGCCGTGGCTGCGGGCATGGCTCTCGGGCGATACCGTGCCGGACTTTCCATTCAGGCTTGCCATTTCGGCAGGCATCAGCACGGGCGCTGTCGTGATCGTGCTGTCACTGCTTCTTGACCCGTTGCTTCCAGCGACTTTGGGAACCACAGGAATACCAACGGGCTCGGCACTCAATGGCCTCCTGGCCTCGTTCTACGGCGCCATCGGCGAGGAACTGCAGCTGCGCCTGTTCCTGATGAGCCTGCTCGTCTGGCTGTCGCTCGTTGTCTTCAAGCAGGCGCCGCGCAACCGCGTCTACTGGTTTGCGATAGTCATTGCGGCCCTGCTTTTCGGCGCTGGCCATCTTCCTGCCGCAGCGGAAATCTGGCCGCTGACCGGCCTGGTGGTTTTCCGCACCGTGATCCTCAACGCCGTCGCCGGCGTGGTGTTTGGCTGGTTGTTCTGGCGACGCGGGCTGGAGGTGGCGATGCTTGCGCATTTTTGCGCAGACCTTGTCCTGCATGTCATTTCGCCTCTGCTCGCCGGGATTGCAGCATAGGGCTGCTGAAATTCGCGGCAGACAGCAGCGGCACGAGGACGTTAATCTTGGCCCATGCACCCACGCGACTGGCAATTGATCAACAGTGAACTGCTTGAGGCGATTCCCGCCTGTCTCGCCCGTGCCCGCGGCAATGCAACGGCACGCGCCCTGTCGCGCAGCGATTGGCTGATCCGGCGCAAGATCGACGGCCATTTCCTCGCCCTGCGCCGCGCCGACACGGTGACTGAACTGCGACGCGGCGCACTGAAGCCGGCCTTGCTTGCCGATTTGTCGACACTGAGCGATGCCGCAAGTGCAGGAGAAATGCCGCGCCCGCTTAGTGGCCTGATCGAACGACTTCAGGTGCTGGGGCTGGACGCCGACGAATACGCTGTTATCAGCGGCCTGCAGTTGGTAGCTGAACCTTCGACGCTGGGTTATGCCGGCCGTGACTGCTACCAGCGCCCGCTATGGCTGACCCGGTCTGCCGGCCGTGCATGGCTGCGGATGCGGACGGCCGCATGGCATGAAGGCGTCACGCTTCAGGCCATTTCTGGCTATCGCAGCCACGATTACCAGCTGGGCATTTTCAGGCGCAAGTTTGCGCGCGGACTGGGCATCGCCGACATCCTCGCGGTGAACGCCGCGCCGGGTTACTCCGAGCACCACAGCGGTCGCGCGCTTGATATCGGCACGACCGACTCGCCACCTGCCGAAGAAAGTTTCGAAACCACACGAGCATTTTCCTGGCTGGTGCAACACGCCGGAAACTTCGGCTTCCAGCTCAGCTATCCACGCGGCAATCGCCACGGCATCGTTTATGAGCCCTGGCACTGGTGCTGGCATCACGCCGACGAACAGCCAGACTGAGCGATTGGCAATCTCAAACCCTGACCCTGCTTTCATCAGCGAAAGCCAACAGGCATCATCCGCACATGCCCGAGCGTTTCGAAGTCCATCCCGTCAATCCGCATGAGCGCCTGATCCAGAAATCCGCCGAGATACTCAAGGCGGGAGGGCTCGTCCTGTGCCCCACCGATGCCGGCTACACGATGGTCTGGTCCCTCAACGGCGCCGAAGCCGAAGGCCGGGTGCAGCGCCTGCGGCAACTGGACAGCAAGCACCCTTTCACCTTACTCTGTCGCACATTGAGTGAGGCTGGCCGTTTGGCCCGGCTCGACGATCAGGCCTTCCGGCTACTGCGATCGCTGACCCCCGGTCCCTGCACCTTCATCCTTCCGGCCTCACCGGAATTACCCAAACGCCTGAAGCACAGCGGCCGCAGCAAGCGCCGCGACATCGGTATACGCCTGCCCGACCATGTGGTCGTGAAGGCACTGCTGGAGGCCATGGGAGAACCACTGTTATCCACCAGCCTGGTGCTGCCCGACGAGGATGACCTCGCCAGTCACGACGCCGAATCGGTGGCCGAACACTGGCTGCGTTGGTCCGATGCGATGCTGGACGCAGGGGATTGCGAACCAGGCCCGACCAGCGTGATCGACTGCACCGGCGATGACATCGCCGTGCTGCGCCAAGGCTTCCACCCGGTGGTGCTGTAGCACCGGAATCCGATACCACCGGCCTGAACAGCCTGCTCGCAAGAGCCATCACCGCAACCGAACGAGCTTGATGAATTCCGAACCCGCGCACGATGTGGCGCCAGAGCCAGCATTACCGGCGCCACCGCACATGGACAGCCATGGGCGGCCGCAGCAGCAGGAAATGCCGCTGGCGCTGGTCATGGGCCAACCGGTGCTGCAGATGCCGCAGGACCTTTACATCCCGCCGGACGCGCTGGAAGTCATCCTGGAAGCATTCGAGGGCCCGCTCGACCTGCTGCTGTACCTGATCCGCCGACAGAACCTCGACATCCTCGACATCCCGGTCGCCGAGATCACCCGGCAGTACGTTGAATACATCGGCGTGATGCAGGACCTGCGCTTCGAACTGGCGGCCGAGTACCTGGTGATGGCCGCGATCTTGGCCGAGATCAAGTCACGCATGCTGCTGCCGCGCCCGCCTTTGCAGGAGAACCTCGAGGCCGATCCACGTGCCGAACTGGTGCGCCGCCTGCAGGAATACGAACGTTTCAAGAAAGCCGCCGAGGATATCGACGGACTCGACCGACTCGACCGCGACACCACGCCGGCGCATGCCCACGTTCCCGACCGCGCCTCGGTGCGCGTGCCGCCGCCGGTGGAGCTGCGCGAAATGTTGCTGGCCCTGCGCGACGTGCTCCGGCGCGCCGACCTGTTCACCCACCATGCCATTCGCCGCGAGGCGCTTAGCGTCCGCCAGCGAATGGGCGAAGTGCTGGGCCGGCTGGCCGACGGCAGTTTCCAGAGCTTCGAGAGCCTGTTCAATCCCGAAGAAGGCCGCATCGGCGTGGTGGTGACCTTCCTGTCCGTCCTCGAACTGGCGAAGGAACAGCTGCTGGAAATCGTGCAGGAGGGCGCGCTGGCGCCGATCTACGTCAAGTCGCTGGCAGCCAGTGACCGCTTTGCCGCGAACGAGCCCGAGCTACCGATGCCCACATCAGATGGCAGCAACGAAGTAGCTGCTTGATACCCCCGAAACGATAAACCCCAAGAAACCCACCAAGAGCTTCCATGGAACAAGCCCCCGAACAACATCAGCTACAGCGCATCGTCGAGGCCGCCCTGATGGCCGCGCCGCAGCCGCTGAGCGCGGCGCAGGTCTATGCGCTGTTCCCCGAGGATGAACCTCTCGCCACCGGCAGCGTCGAGCAGGCCATTGCCGCACTGCAGGAAGACTGCGCCACGCGCGGCGTCGAGCTTGTGGAAGTCGCCTCCGGCTACCGTTACCAGGTCAAGCCTGAGGTGCATCCGCACGTTTCCCGACTTTGGGCCGAACGCCAGACCAAATACACCCGCGCAACGCTGGAAACTCTGGCACTGATCGCTTACCGGCAGCCGATCACTCGCGGCGAGATCGAACAGATCCGCGGCGTTGGCGTCAATGCCAACATGATTAAATCGCTTGAAGAGCGCGAGTGGATCCGCGTGGTCGGCCACCGCGACGTGCCCGGCCGACCGGAACTGTTCGGCACCACCCGGACCTTCCTCGATTATTTCGGGCTCAAAAGCCTGGATGAACTGCCGCCGCTGGCCGAACTCAAGGAAATTCCCGAACTGGAGCCGCAGCTGCCATTCGATATGCGTCCACCCATGGTGGTGGCTGCTGCAATGGACACCGATGTGTCATACGCCGTACCTGAAGGCAATGGCGTCACCCAGGACAACGCAACCGACAACCGCGCCGTCGAGACGACGATCGCTGACGCACATGGACGTGCGAATGCTGCAGGCGCAGGAAGCGCAAGAGCAGCCCCATCCACTGAAGAGGCCGGCACCGACGCCGCGCCGGAGCAAAACCCATGAGCGAGAACACTCGCAAGAAAACACTGTCCCTGAAAGACAAGGACAGCGACAGCAGCCCTAAGATCGAAGAACGGCTGCACAAGGTGCTGGCCCAGGCCGGCCTAGGCTCGCGCCGCGCGTTGGAAGAGCGCATCGCCCAAGGTCTGGTCAAGGTGAACGGTGAAGTCGCCCAAACCGGCCAGTCGGTCTCCAGCGGCGACCGCATCGAGCTCGACGGCAAGACCTTCGTCGCCAGCGCCCTGACCGAGCCAGCCAGCGTGTTGATCTACAACAAGCCCGAAGGTGAAGTCACCACCCGCGAAGACCCCGAGGGTCGCCCGACCATCTTTGACGCGCTGCCACGCATCAAGGGCGCGCGCTGGATCGCCGTCGGCCGCCTCGACATCAACACCACCGGCCTGCTGCTGCTTACCACCGACGGCGAACTGGCCAATGCCCTGATGCATCCGTCCAACGCCATCGAACGCGAATATGTTTGCCGCATACATGGTGAAGTGCCCGACAACATCGTCGACCGCCTTGCCCGCGGCGTGGCGTTGGACGATGGTCCGGCCAAGTTCGACAAGATCGAGCGCATTGGCTCCAGTGATTCGCACGCCTGGTTCCAGGTGGTGGTAGCCGAAGGCCGCAACCGCGAAGTGCGCCGGCTCTGGGAATCGCAGGGCTATCAGGTCAGCCGCCTCAAGCGCGTGCGCTACGGCGACATCACCCTGCCCCGCCTGCTCAAGCGCGGCCACGCCGCTGAACTGGATCAGGAAAAGGTGGTGAAACTGCGCCAGCATTTCCAGCTTGAAAACAATCCACCGGTGCTGACCCTGCAGCCGGTGATCGGCCAGCGCAAGTCGCGACCGATGGAGATACGCGTCGGCAAGGACCGCGCGCAGTCCGGCTACGTCAACAGCCACGTCAACGAAGAAGCGCGTGAGTTGCGCCGTTTCGACCACGTCCGCGACGACAAGCCTCGTGGTCGCGGCCGTCCGGGCGCGGGTGCAGGCCCTGGCCGCGGCAAGCCCGGCGGCTACAAGGGCAAACCCGGCGGCAAGCCGTTCTCTGGCCCGATGGGGACCGATACGCCGCTAGGCGTGCGTGGCCCGCGCGCCGACAAGCCCGGTTTCAAAGGCAAAAAATCTTTCGTCACCAGCCCGCGCGACGACAACTTCGGCAATCGCGCCGATACAGCTCCTCTCGCGGCCAAGCCCTATGGCGACCGCCCGCCGCGTCCGCAGGGCGATCACCCGTTCAACGACCGCGGCCCGCGTCCAGCCAGCCCCGGTGGTTTCAAGGGCAAGCCGCATGCCGGCAATCCTTCGAGTGGGCACGACAGCAATCCGGCCGCCTTTCGTAGCTGGTATGTACCCGAGGGCGTAGAGACGGGCTCCAAGGTTGCGCCGCCCGCGCGTGGTCCGCACGGGCCAAAACCCTATGCAGCCCGTGGCCCTCGTCCGCAGGGTGATGCGCCCTACGCGCCGCGCGGTCCAAGGCCGCAAGGCGATAGCCCCTATGCTGCGCGGGCCCCAAAACCGCAGGGTGATCGCGGCCCACGTCCGCAAGGCGAACGTCCGTTCAACGACCGTGGACCACGACCACCACGGCCACAGGGTGACCGTCCCTTCAACGACCGCGGTCCGCCGCGACCGCCAGGTGATAGCCCCTACCAGGCGCGTGGCCCGAAAGGCCCACGACCGCAGGGTGACGCGCCTTACACGCCACGCGGCCCCAAGCCGCCGTTCCGCAAGCGTCCGGATGGCCTGCCCTCGGATGATTGATTGATCCAGCCGACGCTGCCGCATTCACCCGCGGCCTGAGCCGGCCATGACCCAAGCCCCGACATGACCCTAGCCGTGAGCCAGACCATGACCGACGCTGAAAGCCGATGCCTCGACAAGTCATGGTTCTATCCCTTCGTCCTGCCTTCGGGCAGGACGGTATCCAGCGACCATGGCGGCGAACTCGATGGCATCCACCACACCCGCTGGCAGATGGCGCACGCGGCAATTCAGGCTAACTTCGGCGAAACCTTGCCGGCAGGACTCTCGGCCCTGGATCTTGCCAGCCACCAGGGCTGGTTCTCGATGCAGCTGGCGCAGTGCGGCTTTCAGCATGTGATGGGCTACGATGCCCGCGCCAGACATGTGGCCGATGCCAGCCTGATGGCGAGGACGCTAGGACAGGCCAACGTGGACTTCCGGCAATCGGATGTGCATTCGCTTACACCCGATACCGCCGGCATGCATGATCTCGTCCTGTGCCTGGGCCTGATCTACCACTTGGAAAACCCGATAGGTGCCCTGCGGGTGGCGCACTCGCTGTGCCGTAACCTCTGCCTAATCGAAACTCAGGTGGCGCCCGGCCAGAATGGCTGGATGGATTTCGGCAGCCATCGTTACGTGCGGCCGATCGAGGGTAGTTTCGCCATCATCGACGAAACCGAAGAAACCCACGGCCCAGAAACGTCCACACTCGGCATCTGCCTGGTTCCCAGTCTGGACGCGCTGCTGTGGATAGCGCGCAAGATAGGCTTCAGCCGCGTTGAAGTGCTCACGCCACCGACCGGCGCCTATGAACAGCTGGCCCACCACAAACGAGTGATGGTGGCCGCCTACGTCTGATCAGGATCGATGATTCAGCATTCCCGGTCTTGCAATTGGAGGGCAAATGCCTTGAGCCCATGCTCTAGGTCTATCTGGGAAGGTGCAGGCGTCCCCCAACGGAAGGCCGACCATGAAAATCTCCGCTAACCTGATCCTGCTTGTCAGCCTTGCCAGCCTCGGCGCCTGCTCGCGCGGCACTGAAGTCGATGTTGCCAGCAACGACAGCAAGGGCCTGATCGAGGCCATCCGCAACGCCAACGCCAGCCCCGGCCCAGACACCATCCGGCTCGCCCGCAATGGCCTTTACATACTCAATGACGAGGCGGAAACCGGTCTGCTGCTGCCCAGCCTGCGCGGCGACCTTGCCATCGAGGGCAATCGCTCGGAGATCCGCGGCTACAGCAGCAAGCCAGCCGCCATCGTCCAGATCGAGGAAGGCGCCAAGGTTCGTCTCGAGAACCTGGTCCTGGCGGAAGGCACTGATGGCGCCATCCGCAATTTCGGCGACCTTCGCCTGGAGCAGGTCGGCATCGTCGACAGTTCGATCAGCAAGGCATCCGCGATCGTGCTCAACCATGGCCACATCAAGGCGCTGGACAGTGAAATCGCCTACAACTTGCTGCTCGGCAACCGCCGCGATGCCGGCACCGTGCTCAACTACGGTGATATCGAGCTCGACCGCACGCGCATCCATGACAACCGCGCCATCGGTCGCTATCCGACCGTCGCCGTGGCCGGTGGCATCCTGAACTTCGGCAGCGTGAAGGCCAATGGCCTGCAGCTGGAAAACAACGAACTCTCGGATGAACTGCCCAGCCTGAGCTTCGGCGGCATCCTCAACATAGGCAACGGCCGGTTCAGCGGCAGCACTTCATCAGGCAGCGTCCGCGATGCCCGGCAGACAGCGATGCTGGTCGGAAATTTCTAAGCACGACGTGTACGCAGTACCGAGTTACATTCGCGGGAAGCCCGCAAAAAACTGATGCTCCCCGCGAAAACCGGGACTGATCGAATCAAGCACCTCGGGTGCCCAGCTCCCTTGTGAAAATACACTGCCAACTTCGGCGGGATGCCGATTTCAAGATACCCGCAGATTGCCAGAGCTCCAGTACCACAGCCCGTCAATCGATCAGGCTGAACGCATCGGCATCGAACTGGGCCGGAAACCTGCTCCGGTAAGCCGCCAGTTCGCTGGCCGAAAACACCACGTTGACCACCTGCGCTTGCTGCCCGCACTCGACCAGCGGCTCACCGATGAAATCAAGCGCCACGCTGTCGCCTGCGTAGTCAATGCCATTGCCATCGAGGCCCACCCGATTGACACCGACCACGTTGCACAGGTTTTCCATCGCGCGCGCGCGCAGCAGCGTGCGCCAGGCATTGCGCCGGGCCGCCGGCCAGTTGGCGACGAACAGCAGCAGATCGTAATCGAACCGGCCCTCCACTTCCACGTTGAAACGGTTGCGGATAAACACCGGGAAACGCAGGTCGTAGCAGACCAGCGGGCAGATTCGCCAGCCTTTCAGTTCAACCGTCAGGCGTTCGCGGCCAGCGGCGTAGCGTTCGTGCTCCTTCGCCATGCGGAACAGGTGACGTTTGTCGTAGTGAAGGAGTCCGCCGTCGGGCGTCGCCCACAGCAGGCGGTTATAGACGCCGGCGCCGGAGCGCAGTTGCGCGCTGCCAGTGACCACAGCACCCAGAGCACGCGCCTGGTCTTGCATCCAGACCACCGTCGCACCGTCCATGCCTTCAGCAGAGGCCAGCGCATCGTTGCTGAAACCCGATGTGAACGTTTCCGGCAGCACGATCAGGTCGCAGCAACCCGCCAGCGGCGCCATCATTTCGGAATACATCCGGCGATTGCCGGCCGGGTCGTGCCAGAGGGTATCGGCCTGCACCAGTGAAACGCGCAAATCCTGCATGACTTGGGATTCCTGTCGGGACATCGGTTCTGCGGACGTGGTCACGAATGCTCGCGGCGTTAATGTTCCTAGACCAGTCGAAGGCGTTCTATAGCCGCGTCGAGAGTGGCTTCAAGCTTGGCGAAACACAAACGCGCCAAGCGTTGACCTGCAGGCGGCGTTTCATAGAACGGCGACAACGGTATCGCCGCAACACCCTTTTCCATGGTCAGCCAGCGGCAGAATTCGCCATCAGGCAAATCGCTGATCGCAGAATAATCCACCAGTTGGAAATAACCGCCTGGCACCGGCAGCGTTGTCAGCCGCGTGTCCTGCAGTTGCGCGGCAAAATGGTCGCGCTTTTCCTGATAGAAAGCGCCGAGACCTTCGTAATGCCCGGGCTGTTGCTCGATCATCGCCGCAAACGCCCATTGCGCGGGGGCGAAACTGCAGAAGGTGTTGTACTGGTGCACCTTGCGAAACTCAGCGCCCATCGCTGCCGGCGCGATGCAGTAACCAATCTTCCACCCTGTGCAATGGTAGGTCTTGCCGAAGCTGGAGATGACGAAGCTGCGCTCTGCCAACTCCGGATAGCGCAGCACGCTCTCGTGTCGACGGCCATCGAAGATGATGTGCTCGTAGACTTCATCGGACAGCAGGAAAATATCGGTATCGCGAAGTATGTCGGCCAGCGCGCGCATATCCTGTTCCGCAAGCATTGCGCCCGACGGGTTGTGCGGCGTGTTGATCATCAGCATGCGCGTGCGCGGCGTGATGGCATCACGCACTTTCTGCCAGTCCACCGAAAAATCCACCGCTTCGAGTGCCACGTGTACGGCGCGCGCGCCGGCAAGGTCGATGGCCGGTTCGTAGCAGTCGTAGCAGGGATCGAGGACGATCACTTCCTCGCCTGGTCGCACGACGGCCAGCACGGCGTTGAAGATCGCCTCGCTCGCGCCGCTGGTAACGGTGATTTCGCTATCGACATCCACTACGCGGCCATAACAGCGCAAGGTTTTGGCGGCTATGGCCAGGCGAAGGGCCAGAATGCCGGTCATCGGCGCGTATTGGTTCCTGCCGTCGCGCATGGCCCTTGCCAACTCGTCCACCAGCAAGTCCGGCACCGGAAAATCAGGGAATCCCTGACCCAAGTTCACTGCCTTGTGCTCCATCGCCAGTTGCGACATTACCGTGAAGATGGTGGTGCCGATTCTTGGCAATTTGGTCTGTGGTAGCGGTGTCGAAAAAGCCATGGGTCTGTGATCGAGTTGTAAGTCTGGCTGCAAGTATGCATTGCGCAGACCGGCGCACAAAAGAAAGGGCGCGACCACGTGGATCGCGCCCTTGGTACGGCTACTGCTGGATCAGGGCGTGCAGCCCTGCGGGCTACCGAGGATGTCGACCGTGGTCGAGCGGTTCCAGGTTCCCGGTACGCCGTTGACAAAGGTGGCGTTGACGCCAACGTCGAGCAGGTCGTTGGTGGCGTAGTTGCGGGTCAATGTGCCAACGGTGGTGAAGGTCGGCGACACCAGGGTGCAAAGCGGGCAGAAACCCTGGACCTGCGACAAGGGAATCGACGTGTTGGCGGCGTTGAACGGCTGGGCTTCGCGCTCAGCCAGCAGGAAGCGCGGCGTACCCATGCTGTCGTAGACGAAGGTAGCAATGAATTCGTAGTTCGGATTCACCTGCACGCTGTAACCAAAGCCAGGGCTGGCAGGGCTGTACCACGCGGCGCTGACATCCAGTGGCGCTGCGTTGAGAGTTGGACAGCCGGTTACGAAAGCAGACATCGTCTCCGATCCGGTTTCACCATCCAGGTTGTAATTGAAGCTGAAGGTGTTGGCCGAGGTCATCGAGAGATTGGCTGTTCCCACCGGAACCTCGAGTGCCGCCGTAGCCGTCGGGTTGTAGGAGACACGATTGATCGGCGACGTCCAGACCATGCTGGTACCCGTGGGCGCTGGTGCTTCCATCGTGTACCAGGTTGGGCTGCCATCCTGATTGTAGGTGTACCAGAGCCCGAACCAGACAGTGCCAATCTGATAGATGAACAGGCCATGTCCTGGACGTGCAGGATTGAAGTAGGAGCCGGGTTTGAACGCCGCAGTGGCCGCGAAGGTGTTCACTGTGGCGGTAACGTTGACAGCCGTCGTCGCGCCTCCATTATTGGTGGGCTTGAGGTACCAGCGGCCCGGCAGCAGGCTGCCACCGGTCAGAGTGATGCTCTGGTTGGCGCCAGCCACGTTGGAGGTGGCGTTGTTGGTGCCAGGCGCAGACTGGATGGCAGGTGCCGTCGGGCTGGCCAGATGACTGGCATCAAGACGTACGGTGCCGGTGCCCGCGGTCGTGAAGGTGACCGAAGTGGCATTCGGTGGCACGTCAAAATAAAGCTTGTCGTGAGTGCTGCCGGTCGGAAGCGTGACGCTGCGTGGAACGGCATTGCTCAGCGCGTAAGGTGAAAAGCCAGCCGCGGTGCGGGTGATCGTCACCGGCACTTCAAATGCCGTCAGCCCTGCAGTGCCCTGCACGAAGATGTAGCCGAAGCGGCGCTGGCCATTGAGCATGGTCGGATCGTCATAGACAAGACGAATTTTGAAGTTTGCAAGGCTTGGCGTGTTGCCTGGCCCAGTTGCCACCAATGTCTTGGCAGCACCTGCTGCAAGCGGAACTGCAACGGATTCAATGGTAACGCTGTTACCCGATCCTTCCCAGTTCTGCGCCACTATCCAATACGTCTGGGCTGTAGATGTTGTGGTGACGGACAATTCGCAAATTTCATCGGACGCTGGCGATCCTGAGACGCAAAGCTGCTCATCCTGTGCAGGCAATCCGTTGCTGTTGGCATCAAAACCAACATACAGATCGATGTCGGGCTGCGCAGCGGCGGTGGTCACCTTGATCTTGTAGGTCACCGGCCCACCCACAGGGCTTGCCGGAATAACAAGGGTGTCACGATAAGTGCCTGTCGCATTGTCGTAGGGCGTTGTGTTGGTCGGATCCAAGGCAATGTTTTGCACGACTGTCTTGGGTGTAACCAGTTCGGTCGCGACAAACCTGGCGTCAGGCAACGGTGCGAGATTGCCCAGCGTGACATCAAAGAATCCACGCTCCGTGGTGGTCGAATGAGTAATGGGGGCAGGAGAAGTGCCGGGCAGGAACGGGCTTGAATATATCGCTACCGGCAGGCGCAGGGTGGCAGCGCCAATGCCAGCTGTCTTCACCAACCGCACTTCGCCATAAATCCAGGTGCCCAGTGCAGAACTGACGTTGAAGTCAAAGCTGACAGCTTGAGTGGCACCGGAACCTACCGTGAATGAGGCAACACTGGGAGTCATGGTGACGCCACTTGGCAACGTCGATTGCACTGAGTAGGTACCGCCGCCTGCCATGTCAGTGAACGTGCGGGTCAGCGCACAACTCTGGAAGCACTGATCATTGCCCAAGCTCGGAAGATTCAGGGTTTGCGCAGTAAGCGCAGTTGCAGCCTTGAACTGTGAATCCGTGACGTTGAGGAACAAACCTGCCTGTACCGCCTGCTGCAGGTCTGCTGTGCCCGAGCCTTGATCATGCGGGGTGACCAAAACGCCATTTTCTAAATTGGACGGACGCGCAGTCAGCATCAATGCGGACTGTATCTGACTTGGCGTCCACGTCGGTTTGGCGGATTTAAGCAGCGCAGCAGCACCGGCAATATGCGGGGATGCCATTGAAGTGCCCGTCAGGACTTTCGATCCAAGTCCAGTGACTGCAGCCGCGAGGATGGAAACGCCGGGTGCCGTGATGTCAGGCTTGACCACGCCGAACGGGATAACCGGGCCGCGTCCACTGAAATCCCCAAGCTTGTCACCGTAAGTAGAAACGTTCTGCACCGCGACTCCGGTCATCAATCCAGCATGAGCGGTCCCGCTCGACATCCAGGCCAGCAGTGCCTGCCCATCGATGTACGAAAGATGTGTGGAGGGCAGGTCGTAGTTGAGCGCGACGACGCTATCACCTTCCTCAAGCTGATTGACAAGGATCATGCCCACGCCACCCGCGTTCTTGACGTTGTTGGCCTTGGCAACGCGCGCGTAAAATCCTCGTTCACAAATAACGATTTTGCCCGTGTAAGTGCCGGCATTCCATACCGCGGGCTTGCTCACGCCCGTGGCTGGATCAGTTTCCGGATCAGTGCCTTCGGCGCATTTAATGGGATCGGCCACAACGATCGGAAAACTGCTCAGCGAACTCGTACCCGAATTTCCCGCGCCAAACAGACCTTCACTACCGCCAGGCGGGGAACCCGCACCAGTTGCCGTCAAACTCTTCAGGTTGTTTGCGGCTGCACGATCATGGCTGTTGGCAGCGACACCCAATACCCAAGGTGAATTCGCTGGATTGCCGTGGCTTCCCGGGGTAGGCCCGTCATTGCCAGCGGCGGCAGCGACCACGATGCCGGCAGCACGTGCGGCGAGAAATGCTTCTGCGTCGTCGTCAAGGCCGCCACCGGTGCCAATCGTGGCAAATGGATCGGAGGGGGCACCGCCGATGGAATAGTTGATGACGTTGACTTGATCCGCGACAGCCTGGTTGATGGCCGCCAAGGTCCATGCTCCTCGGCAAGCGGCAGTTTTTTCGCAAGCCTTGTAGCTGATTATGTTGGCATGCGGGGCAACGCCCGACATGGTGCCGGCATATGCCGTGCCAAAAGAAGTAGTGTTGAAAATGACAAAGTTGCCGCCCGCGGTGCTCGCTGTATGCGTTCCGTGACCTGAGCCCGTGGCATTGTCGGCACCGTTGTCAGATTCACCACCGCCGCTGGTCAGGTCGTACACGCCGATCAATTTGTTATTGCAAACCGCCCGCGTCACCGCTGGCTCACTGGCCAGGCACTTGCCGAGGACAGCCCCCTTGGGATTGATGTGTACATAACCATCCACCGGGCCAGTGGCGGAAAACGACGGGTGGCTCTGGCCACTGGACGCATTGTGGTTGATGCCGGTATCGATGACGCCGATTATGGTGCCCTCGCCTTTCTTCAACACGCCGCTGTTGGCCGTGCCATCCCAGATGGTATTGGCCTTGATCCAAGTCGGCCCCCGGTCACCCATCGGATAGCGCATGAATTCGGGACGCACACGACGTACGCCGGGCACCTTGGCAAAAGCGCTGGCTTCGGCTTCGGTCAGGTCGATAGCAATGCCGTTGTTGGCCACGTCATACACAAACGTGGGCTTGAGTTGACGCCCGATACGCGAAGATGCCTCATTGAGGCGGATATTGCGCAAATCCTTGAGATAATTACGATATTCCACAGATGCGCGCGCCTTGACGTCCAGGCTGCGGGCCCCGGTAACGGCAGGACTGGTTGCTGCGAGCGCCGGGCGATTCCTGTCAGAAGCAAAACCCTTGAACAGGGCCAAGGGCTCCTCGTCGAAGGAAATGATATAGGTGCGCATGGACTGTGCTTGGGCATTGCCGGCATTTGAAGCTGCCTGGGCAATGTCATTGGCCGGAAGGGCAAGGGCGAGGGTAATCGCCAACATCAGGGGGGTCGCGCGCATGAGTTCAGGTTCCGGGACGTGTCAACGGCTCGATTCTACTACTGCTGGTGACCCCATGCTCAAGTCCACAGGACAACCCCAGGTCAGCTTGCTGAATGGCCCAGCCTTGATCCAATCAGTGCCCTGCGCGGTAATTCGTTGATTCGCATGGAGTGAAAATGTGATCCCTGTCGGCATAATGCCCAACCTGCCGAACGTGCCGAACCTGCCGGAATTGCACACCCTTGAATCAGCGAGACCTATATCCCGGCTCTATCGCCACTGGCCAAAATGAAACCCTACCCCTCTGACTCCATGCCTCTGCTACAAGTCCGTGGCCTGACGTTCGCCCGCAACCAGGAACCGGTATTCGGCCCATTGGACTTTCACCTCGATCCGGGCGAGGCATTGCTGGTGAAAGGGAGCAACGGCAGCGGCAAGACCACGCTTCTACGGGTTCTGGCCGGCCTACTGGACGCAGCTGAAGGCGAGGTGCGTATCAACGACCGTGCGGTCAACCTGGGCCATCTGGCCCGTCGCTGCAGCTATCTAGGGCACCTGCATGGCCACAAGGCGGAACTGTCGGCCCTGCAGAATCTACGATTCACGGCGGGATTGTCGGGGGTGACCGACGTCGTGGCATGTGCACAAGTCTTGGCCAAAGTCGGCTTGGCAGGCTACGAGGACAGCGAGGCCCGGCGTTTGTCTGCGGGCCAGAACAAGCGGCTCGCACTGGCCCGTCTGCGGATTCAGTCAGCGCCGCTTTGGCTGTTGGACGAGCCCTACGCGAACCTTGATCTGGACGGCATTGACCTGGTCAACCGCTTGATTCTTGATCACACTGAATCGGGCGGTGCTGTCCTGCTAACCACCCACGGAGCCTATGCCGCCCCGCCGGTGCCGGTGCGCACCTTGTCGCTCGACGCTGCCGCGGTGTCGGCATGAACGCCAGTGCCCCGCTTGCCACGGCCCTTGAAGCGCAGTTGCGCCGCGACCTCGGCCTGATCTGGCGCCGCCGTGGCGATGCCGTGCAGCCAATACTGTTCGCCCTGATGGTGATCGCCCTGTTTCCGCTGGCGCTCGGCAGCGAGCCTGCACGACTGGCTGCGATGGCGCCGGCCGTGATCTGGGTCGCCACGCTGCTGGCCGGACTGCTGACGCTGGATTCGCTCTACCGCAGCGATGTGGAGGACGGCAGCATGGAGCAACTGCTGCTGGCGCCGGCGCCACTGTCGGCTTTGATCGCAGTGCGTGTATTAGTGCATTGGGCAACCACTTCCCTGCCCCTGCTGCTGGTCACACCCCTGCTGGCACAACTGCTGTTCCTGCCCGCCGACCTGCTGCCGGTGCTGATGCTGTCACTGCTGCTGGGGACGCCCTTGCTCAGCCTGATTGGCGCAGTCATTGCAGCGCTCACGGTTGGCATTCGGCGCTCTGGTATGCTGCTAGCCCTACTGGCGCTGCCCATGTATGTGCCTGTGCTTGTCTTCGGTGCCGGCAGCGTAGCTGCCGCCGCCCAAGGCTTGCCTTGGCATGGTGCGCTGCTGCTGCTGGCCGCCGGTCTGGTGCTGGCGCTGGTGCTCGCACCATTGGCGGCGGCCGCCGCGATCCGCATCGCTTTGAATTGAAACAGACTCCCCACCGTGAATCCCGTCCTGCGCTGGTTCCATCAAACAGGCTCGCCGCCCGCATTCGACCGCTACGCGGCGCGCTGGGCGCCTTGGGCCCATGGCGTGGCCGCCATCGCCTTCGCCATTGGCCTTTACGGCGCACTGGCGTCCGTCCCGGCCGACTACAAGCAGGGCGACAGTTTCCGCATCCTCTACATCCACGTGCCCAGCGCCTGGATGAGCCTGTTCATCTTCGTAGTCATGGCGGTGCAGGGCTTCATTGCCCTGGTCTGGCGGATCAAGCTCTGTGAAATCCTGGCCATGGCCTGTGCGCCGATTGGCGCGGCGTTCACCGTGATCACGCTGGCCAGTGGTGCCATCTGGGGCAAGCCGACCTGGGGTACCTGGTGGACCTGGGACCCGCGCCTGACGTCCGAACTCGTGCTGTTGTTCCTCTATCTCGGCGTGATTGGTCTGTACGCTGCCATCGAGGATCGTCGCGCCGCCGCCCGCGCTGCTTGCTTCCTGGCCCTGATTGGCGTCATCAACGTGCCGATCGTTCATTTTGCCGTGGAATGGTGGAACACCCTGCACCAGGGCGAGACCATCCGCCTGATCGGTCCATCCAAGATGGACGCCAGCATGATGTGGCCGCTGATTGCGATGACTGTGGCGACCAATGCTTGGTTCATCGGCTCGCTGCTGGTGCGCGCGCGTGCCATGAACCTTGAACAGGAATCGGGCAAGAACTGGGCGCGCGACGCGGCGGGAGACTCGCCGTGAGCCATGCCGAGTACGTCGCCCTCGCCTATGCCGTATTTGCCGTCGTGCTGGCTTGGGATTTTTTCATGCCGATGCTTCGACTCAGACAGGTCCGACGCGATATCACGCTGCGTGCGCTCCGCCAATCCCAACGGAAAAATCCATGAACCCGATCCGCAAACGCCGCCTGTGGCTGGTCGTGCTGGTGCTCGCCGCTGGCGCCATCGCCGCGACCCTGATCGCGCTGGCGCTGCAGGAAAACTTGACCTACCTGCACACGCCCAGCGAAGTGACGCAGGGCAAGGCGCCTGAATTGGCGCGGTTCCGCCTGGGCGGCGTCGTTTGCGAAGGCAGCGTGCAGCGCACGCCGGGCACGCTCGACGTGGGCTTCACGATCACCGACCGTGTGCGGCAAGTGCCAGTCCACCACACCGGCATCCTGCCCGACATGTTCAAGGAAGGCACCAGCATCATCGCCACAGGACGCATGGAGAAGGGACGCTTCGTCGCCAGCGAAGTGCTGGCCAAACACGATGAAAACTACATGCCCAAGGAAGTAGCCGACGCGATGGCCAAGGGCCAGGCCCTGCACACGAAAAGCTGCGGGGCGCGCTGAATGCTGCCCGAACTCGGACAGGTCAGCCTGCTGATCGCTTTGGTGCTGGCGGGACTGCTTTCGTTACTGCCAATGATAGGCGCGCATCGTGGTGACGCCGCCTGGATGGCCACGGCACGACCGCTGGCGCATGCCCAGCTGTTGTTCCTTGCTCTGGCTTTTGGCCTGCTGACCCACGCCTTCGTGGTGCACGATTTTTCCGTCGCGTACGTCGCCAGCAATTCGAACTCGTTGCTGCCAGTGATGTACCAGTTCTCCGCCGTTTGGGGCGCGCATGAAGGCTCGCTGCTGCTGTGGGTGCTGATTCTGGCGCTGTGGACTTCAGCCGTTGCCTTGTTTTCGAAATCACTGCCGGCGCCGGTCGTGGCCCGCGTGCTGTCGGTCATGGGCGTGGTCGCGTTCGGTTTCCTTGCCTTCACCGTGGAGACCTCGAATCCGTTCGCGCGCCTGCTGCCCATTCCGGTCGAAGGCCGCGATCTCAACCCGCTGCTGCAGGACCCAGGCCTGATCTTCCATCCACCGCTGCTGTACGCCGGCTACGTCGGATTTGCCGTGGCCTTCGCCTTTGCCATTGCGGCCTTGATCGACGGCAAGGTCGACAGCCGCTGGGTGCGCTGGGCGAGGCCTTGGACCAATGCCGCCTGGGCCTTCCTGACGCTAGGCATTGCGCTGGGCAGCTTCTGGGCTTATTACGAACTGGGCTGGGGCGGCTGGTGGTTCTGGGACCCGGTCGAAAACGCCAGCTTCATGCCCTGGCTGGTCGGCACCGCGCTGCTGCATTCGCAGGCGGTGACCGAGAAACGCGGATCGTTCCGCGGGTGGACGCTGCTGCTGGCGATCGCGGCATTCTCACTCTCGCTGCTGGGCACCTTCCTGGTGCGTTCGGGCGTGCTGACCTCGGTACATGCCTTCGCCTCCGATCCTGAGCGCGGCTTGTTCATCCTGATCTTCCTCGTTCTCGTCGTCGGCGGCTCGCTGCTGCTGTATGCCTTGCGTGCACCCAGCGATGACAGCGGCCAGGATTTCTCCACCAACTCGCGGGAAACCCTGCTGCTGGCCAACAACCTGCTGCTGACCTCAGCGGCGGCCATGATCCTGCTTGGCACGCTGTATCCATTGCTGTTGGATGCGCTCAACCTCGGCAAGATTTCCGTGGGCGCGCCCTACTTCGGCCTGATGTTCACGCTGCTGATGGCGCCGCTGCTGCTGCTGCTGCCGTTTGGGCCGCTGACCCGCTGGCAGAAGCAGGATCCCGCACAGCCGATACGCTGGTTATTGCCTTGGGCGATGCTGGCGCTGGTCGCTGGCGTGGTTGCTTTTTTCAGCTGGCCACAGGGCAAGCTGAAGACCGCCTTCGGTCTGGTGGCCGCGCTCTGGGTGCTCGGCGGCACGCTGCGCTTCGTCTACCAGCGTTACTTGCTCAAGGGCCAGAAATTCACTGCCGAAATGCTCGGCATGACCCTGGCGCATGCCGGCGTCGCGGTGTTCGTGTTCGGCGTGATGGTCACCGAAAGCACCAGCATCGAGAAAGATGTCGCCGCCGCACCCAATCAGAGCTTCATGCTTCGCGGCTACCAGTTCCAGTTCGAGGGCGTCGAGCGCATCGAAGGTCCGAATTACCTCGCTGATCGTGGCACCGTCACGATCCGCCGCGGCGGCAGTGAAATCGCCACCCTGCATCCAGAAAAACGCCGCTACGCCAGCGGCGGCAACGTGCTCACGGAAGCAGCGATGGATGCCGCGATCAGCCGCGATCTCTACGTTGCATTGGGCGAGCCGCTGGACGACAGAGGAAGTTGGGGCCTGCGGCTTTACGTGAAACCATTCATACGCCTGATCTGGCTGGGCGCGCTGCTGATGGCCATCGGTGGCTTCGTTGTCACGTTTGATCGTCGCTTCCGGCAACGGGAAGAACGCGCATGATTCGCCGCCTGTGGCCACTGGCGGCATTCCTCGCGTTGGCAACACTGCTGTTCGTCGGCGTGCGCATGAATGCCGGCAAGGACACCAGCGTCATTCCCTCGCCCCTGATCGGCAAGCCGGCGCCGGCGTTCTCGCTGCCCATACTCAATGGTGCGGGCGGCAATGGTGCGGGCGGCAATGGTGCGGGCAGCAATGGTGCGGGCCTCAATGATACGGACCTCGATACCTCCGGCAAGCGCGTTTCAAATATCGACCTGCTTGGCAAACCCTACTTGCTCAACGTCTGGGGCAGCTGGTGTCCGGCCTGCCGTATCGAACATCCTGTTATCACCGGGATCGGCAAGAGTGGCCTTGTGCGCGTGATTGGTTACAACTACAAGGATGCGCCTGAAGATGCGCAGCGCTGGCTGCAGGAATTCGGTAATCCCTACGATCTCATCCTCGCCGATGAAGACGGTCGCGCGGCACTGGATTGGGGCATCTACGGCGCACCGGAGACCTTCCTGGTCGATGCCCGCGGCATCGTGCGCTGGAAATTCGTCGGACCGGTCAGCGCAGAAATTGTCGAGACGCAATTGAAACCGGCCTTGGGGGCATCACGATGAAACGCTGGTGGCTGCTGCTGGCAATGCTGGCGACGCTGGCCGTGCAGGCGATGGAGCCGATCGAGTTCCGCAGCGTCGAGGAAGAAACCCGCTTCCGTGCGCTGGCCGCCGAGTTACGCTGTGTGATGTGCCAGAACCAGTCACTGGCCGACTCCGAAGCGCCGATCGCACACGACCTGCGCCTGGAAGTATTGGAACTGATGCGCGAAGGTCGCGACGATGCCCGGATCAAGCAATACCTGGTCGAGCGCTATACCGACTTCGTGCTTTACCAGCCGCCCGTAAGGCCAAGCACTTGGCTGCTTTGGTTTGGGCCGTTGGCCTTGCTGGTCGGCGGCGGCGTGCTGGTGGCGCTGATCGTGCGGCGACGAGGGCGATCCGCCGCCAGCGACACGACCCAAGTACCCGATCAGGAATGGTGACTCCATGTTGATTTTTTTGGGTATCGCCGCGCTGCTGGTGCTGGTGGCTTTGGCCATCGCCATCTGGCCACTGCTGCGCGCCGCGCCCCGCACCGCACTGGCACTGTTGGTGCTGATGCCAACGCTGGTGGCCGCACTGTACTGGTACAAGGGCAATCCCGAGGCCGTCAGCGTGCAGCCGCTGAGCAAGGCCAATCAGATCCAGCAGGCGCAAACCGAACTTGCGCAGATCACGGCGAAGGATCCCGACAATTTCGAGGCATGGGTATTGCTTGGTCGAACCCGCATGGGCCTGCAGCAATATCCGCAAGCCGCCGAAGCCTTTGGCCGAGCGTTGGCGCTGGCCCCCGACGAACCCAACGTGATGGTGGAGTCCGCTGAAGCGCAAATGCGCAGCAGCGCCGATCGCCGCTTCCCGCCGAATGCTGTCGCCCTGCTGGAGCGCGCCATCGTCGGCAATCCGCAAAACCAACGTGCGCTGTTTTTCCTGGGCCTGCACCAACTCCAGCAAAACGATCCAGCTGCCGCCTCGCGCTCCTGGGAAAGGCTGCTGGGGCTGGTGGATGCCAACACCGCCGCCGCGCTCCTGCCGCAAATCAACGAAGCCCGCGCACAGGCCAAGCTCGCACCACTGGAGTTGCCGGCGCCTGTCGCCAGCGGGCCCGTGCTCAAGGTCCGTGTCGCCATCGATCCAGCCGTTCAGGCCACACTGCCCAAGGGCGCCGTACTGTTTGTGTTCGCGCGCAGCGAAAATGGCGCCGGACCGCCCGTCGCCGCACGACGCACCGAAGCAGCCACTTTCCCGCTTGAACTCACGCTGGGCGATGCCGACAGCATCATGCCGACGCAGAAGCTCTCCGCGCATGCGCGAGTGATACTCGCCGCCAGATTGTCAGCGTCCGGCTCGGCCACGCCCGGCAAAGGCGACATCGAATCTGCACAGGTGCTGGTCGAGGTCAAGGATGGCGCCAGCGCCACTCTCACGCTGTCGAACCGCCGGCCATGACCGAATTCATTGCGCCGGGCACGCACCATATCGACCTGCCTTCGCCGTTCCCGATGAAGCGCGGCGGTGAACTGCACGGCGCGCGCATCGCCTTCGAGACCTGGGGCCAGCTCAATGAGGCCCGCGACAACGCCGTGCTGATCGTCACTGGGTTGTCGCCCAACGCGCATGCCGCAGTGAATGAAGGCAATCCCGAACCCGGCTGGTGGGAAGCGATGCTCGGCCCTGGCAAGCCGATCGACAGCAACCGCTGGTACATCATCTGCGTCAATTCACTCGGCAGCTGCAAGGGCTCGACCGGGCCGGCCTCGATCAATCCCGATACCGGCAGCGAGTACCGGCTTGCCTTCCCCGAACTTTCCGTTGAAGACGGTGCTCGCGCCGCACACGAAGTGGTGCGTGCACTCGGCGTAAAACAACTGGCCTGCGTGATCGGCAACTCCATGGGCGGCATGACAGCGCTGGCGTATCTGCTGCTGCATCCGCACGCCGCACGCGCCCATATCAACGTCTCCGGCAGTGCCCGGGCACTGCCGTTTTCCATCGCTATCCGCTCCCTGCAGCGCGAGGCGATCCGTCTTGATCCGAACTGGAACCACGGCGACTACGACGGTGTGCACTACCCGGAAAACGGCATGAGCATGGCGCGCAAACTCGGCGTAGTCACCTATCGTTCGGCCATGGAATGGGACGGCCGTTTTGGCCGCGTGCGCTTCGACAGCGAATGTCGCGAGGATGATCCATTCGGCCAGGAATTCGAGGTCGAGCGCTACCTGGAAGGCCACGCCCGCCGCTTCGTGCACCAGTTCGACCCCAACTGCTACCTGTACCTGTCGCGCTCCATGGACTGGTTCGATCTGGCCGAATACGGCGATGGCGATGTCATGGTCGCACTGGCGAAAATCCGCATCGAAAAAGCGCTCGCCATCGGCGTACGCACCGACATCCTGTTCCCGCTGCAGCAGCAGGAGCAGGTCGCTGACGGGCTGCGTGCCAGCGGCGCCGAATCGGAATTCCTGCCGCTGGATTCACCGCAGGGCCACGACGCCTTCCTGGTCGATTTTGACCGTTTCGGCCCGGCCATCGCCGGCTTCCTGCAGAAGCTCTAGACTGGCGCCATGACTTTCCCCACTTTCACCGGTCGCGACGCCCTGCTCGATGTCATCGAGACCGCCTGCCAGCAGGCCGACGACAGAGCATTGACGCACTCGCTGCGCGACGGTCTCTGCCGATTGATCCGAGACAAGGCCGTGTTCCTGCCTGACTGTGTGTTCGAGCCGGTCGAAGGCCACTACGCCCGACGTGAACTCCATGCATGCCCGGAACGCGGCATCACCGTGGTGGCCATGACTTGGGCCCCCGGCCAGGGCACGCCCATTCACGACCACTGCGGCCTCTGGTGCGTGGAAGGCGTCTGGCAGGGCCAGCTGGAAATCACCCGTTACGAGTTGGAAGAAACCGACGGGGAACGCTACCGTTTCACCCGCTATGAAACCCTAACCGCCGGCACCGGCACCGCCGGCAGCCTGCTTCCACCGCACGAATACCACACCATCACCAACCCCAATTCGCAGCAGATCGCCATCTCCCTGCATATCTACCAGAAGGCCATGGGCGAATGCGCCACCTTCCAGCCGCTCGAAGGCGACTGGTACCAACGCAGCAAAAAGCTCCTGTGCCTGGATCAAGTCGACTGCGAGTAAGCCCCATCCCTTTTCCGGAAAAGCGGGAGCAAGTCCGCGCAGGGCCGATGCGGGGCATTTCCAGTAACTCTGCCAACTACTCACAACCGTGGCTGCCTGCGATATAATCGCGGCGCACGCATTGCCGGCGTGGCGGAATGGTAGACGCGGTGGACTCAAAATCCACTTGTGGTGACACAGTGGAGGTTCGAGTCCTCTCGCCGGTACCATAATGTTCGATCAATGTTCCACCAAAAGCCCGCTGATGCGGGCTTTTTCATTCCTGCCATTTGGTCAGGCCATCCAATGTCAGATGGCCTTCAGGCGCGATTTTGAACTGTCGGGCTTGCGGGCCCTCCCACAAATCGTCTGCCTATTCCGATGGTGCTGAGGCCCGGCCATTTCCACCCGCCGGGCAAGCCGCTAGACTCCAGCCAAAGGCATGAACGGAGCGCATCGCCCGATCCTGGCGGTGCGGTTTGCTACACCACGCGGCAATGCGGAGGGCGTCAGTGCAACCGACCGATATTCGTGATCCCGATTATTTCCACAAGGTTGTCGATTGCCAGTGGGCCTGCCCGGCCCACACCCCGGTTCCCGACTACATCCGCCTGATTGCCGCCGGTCGTTTTGACGATGCCTACCTGGTCAACTGGGAATCCAACGTTTTCCCCGGCATTCTCGGCCGCACCTGCGACCGCCCGTGTGAACCTGCCTGCCGGCGCGGCCGCGTCGAGGAAAACAACGGCGAGAAACCTGAACCTGTTGCGATCTGCCGGCTCAAACGTGTCACCGCCGATTTCAAGAGCGATATCCGCCCTCGCCTGCCCAAGGCCGGTGCCCCCAACGGCAGGCGCATCGCCTGCATCGGTGCTGGCCCGGCTTCGCTGACCGTTGCCCGCGACCTGGCGCCGCTGGGTTATCACATCACTGTCTTCGACAGCGATCCCAAGGCCGGCGGCTTCATGCGCACGCAGGTGCCGCGCTTTCGCCTGCCCGAGGCGGTTATTGACGAGGAGACCGGCTACATCCTCGATCTGGGCGTGGATTTCCGCGGCGGCCAGCGCATTGATTCGCTGAAAGGATTATTGGCGCAGGGTTTCGACGCCGTGTTCGTCGGCTGCGGCGCGCCGCGCGGGCGCGACCTCGACCTGCCCGGCCGCTGGGATGCAAAAGAAAATATCCATATCGGCATCGACTGGCTGTCGTCGGTGTCGTTTGGTCACGTCACGAAAATAGGCCGGCGCGTGATCGTGCTCGGTGGCGGCAACACGGCGATGGATTGCTGCCGTTCCTCGCGCCGTCTGGGCGGCGAGGAAGTGAAGGTGATCGTGCGCTCGGGCTTCGACGAGATGAAGGCCTCGCCTTGGGAAAAGGAGGACACCATCCATGAAGGCATCCCCATCCTCAACTACAGGGTGCCCAAGTCCTTCGAGCATCGCGATGGCCGACTGGTCGGCATGAATTTCGAGAAAGTGGAGGCGCGCCACGATGAGCGCGGCCGCCGCCAGCTGGTGCCGACCGGCGAACCGGATATGTTTGTCGAATGCGACGACGTGCTGATCGCCGTCGGCCAGGAAAACTACTACCCGTGGATCGAGCGCGACCTTGGCCTGGCCTTCGACGAGCACGGGATGCCGGCAGTGGACAAATTGACGCTGCAGTCGAGCCTGCCGAAAGTGTTTTTCGGCGGTGATGCGGCATTCGGCCCGAAGAACATCATATGGGCGGTCGCGCACGGCCACGATGCCGCGATCTCCATCGACAAGTTCCTCAGTGGCGAAGACGTGCGCCAGCGCCCGCCGCCGTTGCTCAACCTCATCTCGCAGAAGATGGGCATCCACGAATGGAGCTACGACAACGACGTCTCGGATGACGAGCGCTTCAAGGTACCGTGGGAAAAGGCCGAGAAGACGCTCAAAAGCATCTCGGTGGAAGTCGAGCTGGGCTTCGATCCGGTCGTGGCCTTCAAGGAAGCGCAGCGCTGCCTGAATTGCGACGTGCAAACCGTGTTCAGCAAGGACGCCTGCATCGAATGCGACGCCTGCGTTGACATCTGTCCGATGGACTGCATCACCTTCACCCATGCCGATGAAGAACCCGAGCTACGACAGCACCTGAGCGCGCCGGCGCTCAATACCACGCAGGATCTGTACGTTTCGGCTCCGCTCAAAACCGGGCGGATCATGGTGAAGGACGAGGATGTCTGCCTGCACTGCAGCCTGTGCGCCGAGCGCTGCCCGACCGGCGCCTGGGACATGCAGAAATCGCTGCTGGAGCTGGCCCGAGCCGGCACCGGTACTCCATGCAAGAACAAATTGCCGCAAAGGAGTGCCGCGTGAAGGCTACCGTCCCGCCACTGCAGGCCTGCAATGATTTCGTGGTGAAGTTCGCCAACGTCAACGGCTCCGGTTCGGCATCGGCAAACGAAATGTTCGCCAAGTCCATCCTGCGCATGGGCGTGCCGGTCAGCCCGCGCAACATCTTCCCGTCCAACATCCAGGGCCTGCCGACCTGGTACGAAGTGCGCGTCACTGAAAAAAGCCATCTCGGCCGACGCGGTGGCGTCGACCTGATGGTAGCGATGAACCCGCAGACCTGGGCCGCCGACCTCAAGGAAATCGAGCCCGGCGGTTACCTTTTTTACGACAGCAGCAAGCCGCTGCCGGCCTCGCGCTTCCGCGACGATGTGCACGTGATCGGCGTGCCGCTGACCGAACTGTGCAACGCCGCCTACAGCGACCCGCGCCAACGCCAGCTGTTCAAGAACATCGTTTATGTCGGCGCTCTTTCGGCGCTGCTGGATATCGACGGCGAGGTGATCGAAAAACTCATCGCCGAGCAGTACAAGAGCAAGCCGAAACTGCTGGATTCGAACATCCAGGCGCTGAACATGGGTCGCGCTTACGTGCACGAGCACTTGCCGCATCCGATTGGCCTGCGTGTGCAGCGTGCCGATGCTGTCGGTGACCGCATCTTCGCCGAGGGCAACAGCGCAGCAGCGCTGGGCTGCGTTTACGGTGGTGCCACCGTTTGCGCCTGGTATCCGATCACGCCATCCTCTTCCTGTGCAGAGGCTTTCCAAAGTTACTGCCAAAAATTCCGGGTCGAGCCGGAAACCGGCCGCAACCTTTATGCCATCGTGCAGGCCGAGGATGAAATCGCCTCCATCGGCATGGTGGTCGGCGCCGGCTGGAACGGCGCGCGCGCCTTCACCACCACGTCGGGCCCCGGCATCTCGCTGATGACCGAGTTCATCGGCCTGGCCTACATGGCCGAGATTCCAGTCACCATCATCAACGTGCAGCGCGGCGGCCCGTCCACCGGCATGCCCACGCGCACGCAGCAGGCCGACATCCTGTCCTGTGCCTACGCTTCCCACGGCGATACCAAGCACGTGCTGCTGTTTCCGGAAGACCCGCACGAGTGCTTCACTTTCTCGGCGGCGGCGCTCGACCTCGCCGACCGCCTGCAGACGCCGATCTTCGTGATGAGCGACCTCGACATCGGCATGAACCAACGCCTGTGCAAGCCGTTTATCTGGGATGACAGCAAGTCGCAGGACCGCGGCAAGGTGATGAGCGCCGAGGATCTTGATGCAGGCAAGCAGTTTGGCCGTTACCTCGATGCCGATGGCGATGGCATTCCTTGGCGCACCTACCCCGCCACGCACCCGGACAAGGGCAGTTTCTTCACCCGAGGCACCACCAAGGATGCCTTCGCACGCTATTCCGAGGCCGGCCCGGACTATCTTTACAACGTGCATCGTCTGCTGAAGAAATTCGACACTGCGAAATTACTGGTGCCGCAGCCGGTGCTTGGCAAAGCCGAACAGCCGAGCCGATCGGGCGTGATTTTCTTCGGCTCCACCAGTCCAGCCATGGCCGAGGCCATCGAGGTGATGCAGGCCGACAGCATCCACCTCGACACACTGCGTATCCGCGCCTTCCCATTCCCCGATTCGGTCGCGGATTTCATCACCGCGCACGAAAAGGTTTTCGTGGTCGAACAGAACCGCGATGCCCAGCTACGCAGCCTGCTGGTGAACGAATTCGGCATCGATCCTGCCAAGCTGGTGCCGGTGCTGCACTACGACGGCACGCCGATCACTGCGCGCTTCATCGCCAAGGCCATCAGTGACAAGGCCAGCGACATGAAGGTGGTCCAGTTGCACCCGAACAAGGCCACCTCGCCATGACTTACGTTGCCAAACCAAAACTGCATCACCCCTCTCTGACCGAGAACAAGGTCTGCTACACGCGCCGCGACTACGAGGGCAAGATTTCGACGCTTTGCGCCGGCTGCGGCCATGACTCGATCTCGGCGGCGATCATCCAGGCCTGCTGGGAAATGGACGTAGAGCCGCACAAGGTCGCCAAGCTGTCCGGCATCGGCTGCAGTTCGAAGACACCGGATTATTTCCTGGGCAATTCGCACGGCTTCAACACCGTACACGGGCGCATGCCCTCGGTGCTGACCGGCGCCAATCTGGCCAATCGCGAACTGTTGTACCTGGGCGTTTCCGGTGACGGTGATTCCGCATCGATTGGCATCGGCCAGTTCGTGCATGTGATGCGTCGCGGCGTGAACATGGTTTACATCGTCGAGAACAACGGCGTCTACGGCCTGACCAAAGGCCAGTTTTCGGCGACGGCGGATCAAGGTTCGACGTCGAAGAAGGGCGTGGTCAACGCTGACAGCCCGATCGACATGGTCAGCCTGGCCCTGCAGTTGGGCGCGACCTATGTGGCACGCAGTTTTTCCGGCGACAAGCGTCAGTTGGTGCCGCTGATCAAGGCTGCCATCGCCCACCGGGGTGCCGCCTTCATCGACGTGGTCAGCCCCTGCGTGGCCTTCAACAACCATCCCGGCAGCACCAAGAGCTACGACTACGTGCGCGAGCACAACGAAGCGGTCAACCGCATCGACGTGATCGAAAAGCGCCAGGAGATCGTCGTCGATTTCGCCGAGGGCGAAGTGGTCGATGTCCAGCAGCACGACGGCAGCGTGCTGCGCCTGCGCAAGCTGCACAGCGACTACGACGCCACCAACCGCATCGCCGCCATGAACTACATCCAGGAGCACCAGGCTCAAGGCGAAGTGGTCACCGGCCTGCTCTACGTCGACCCGGAAGCAGACGACCTGCACGAGCACCTCAAGACCACGCAGACACCGTTCAACCAGTTGACCGGAAAACAGCTTTGCCCAGGTGCGGGCGTGCTGGAGAAATTGAATGCGTCGATGCGTTGATCGGCCGAAAGCGCGGAAAAATATCGAATGAAAGCGTAGACCGGTGCATTTCCCGCCGTGGTCAAAGCCATCGTCAACGCCGTCATTGCCACGGTCATGTCGCTGCTGACAGCCGCGCTGGTCGGCTGCTACTGGCTGCTGCTGGTCTTGCTCACCACACTACGGTTTTTGCTGCTGCCCTTGCGCGCGGTGAAGCAGCGGTTCGCGAAACGTGATGCATGACTGTCATGTGCAGTCGGGCCAATCTGCACACAAAAGTGCGGCCACGGCGGCGTGAAATGTTTATGGACACAAAAAAAGCGGGCCGAAGCCCGCTTTTTTTTAGCTGTCCAGCATAAACCGGATCAGGCGGACTCGCCTTCCTCGACCGCCTTCATGGACAGGCGGATACGACCCTGCTTGTCCACTTCCAGCACCTTGACCTTGACGATGTCGCCTTCCTTGAGCTTGTCGGAAACCTTCTCGACGCGCTCGTTGGAGATCTGCGACACGTGTACCAGGCCGTCCTTGCCCGGGGCGATGGTGACGAACGCACCGAAGTCCATGATCTTGGCGACCTTGCCCTCGTAGATGCGGCCCGGCTCGACGTCGGAGGTGATCGACTCGATACGTGCCTTGGCGGCTTCTGCAGCGGCCTGGTTGACCGAGGCGATAGTGATGGTGCCGTCGTCCTGGATGTCGATCTGGGTGCCAGTTTCCTTGGTGATCGCCTGGATCACCGAACCACCCTTGCCGATCACTTCGCGGATCTTGTCCGGATGGATCTTCATGGTCAGCAGGCGCGGCGCGTACTCGGACATTTCTGCCCTTGGTGCACTCAATGCCTTGGCCATTTCGCCGAGGATGTGCAGGCGGCCCTGCTTGGCCTGGGCCAGCGCGACCTTCATGATCTCCTCGGTGATGCCGTCGATCTTGATGTCCATCTGCAGGGCGGAAATGCCGCCCTCGGAACCGGCGACCTTGAAGTCCATGTCACCGAGGTGGTCTTCGTCACCCAGGATGTCGGAGAGCACGGCAAAATCATCGCCTTCCTTGATCAGGCCCATGGCGATGCCGGCGACCGGCGCCTTGATCGGGATACCCGCGTCCATCAGCGCCAGCGAGGAACCGCAGACCGAGGCCATCGACGAGGAACCGTTCGACTCGGTGATCTCCGAGACGATGCGGATCGTGTACGGAAACTCTTCCATGGTCGGCATCACCGCGAGCACGCCGCGCTTGGCCAAGCGGCCGTGGCCGATCTCGCGACGCTTCGGGCCCATCATGCGGCCGGCTTCGCCCACCGAGAACGGGGGAAAGTTGTAGTGGAACAGGAAGTGTTCCTTGTACTCGCCGCTGACTGCGTCGATGATCTGGCCGTCACGCGTGGTGCCGAGCGTGGCGATGACGATCGCCTGCGTCTCGCCCCGGGTAAACAGCGAGGAACCATGGGTGCGAGGCAGTACGCCGGTGCGCGCGCTGATCGGACGCACGGTAACCAGATCGCGACCGTCGATGCGGGTACGGGTTTTGAGTACGGAAGCGCGCATCGAGTTGTACTCGAGCTCGCTGAACTCCTTGCCGAGGTCGGCCGGGTTCCAGCCCTCGTCGGCGCAGCGCGGCTTGAGAGACTCGACGACGGACTTCTTCAACTTCGAGATCGCGTCGCGACGTTCGATCTTGTCCTGGACCGCATAGGCGGCCGACAGGCGATCGCCGACGGCAGCGGCGACGGCAGCGATAAGGCTGTCGTTCTTGGCCGGAGCCGACCAGTCCCAATGCTTGACGCCCACTTCGGCGACCAACTCGTTGATGGCATTGATCGCCGCCTGCAGCTCGCGGTGGCCGAACATGACCGCGCCCAGCATCACGTCCTCGGACAGCAGCGCCGCTTCGGATTCAACCATCAGCACGGCCTTCGAGGTACCGGCGACGACGAGCTCGAGCTGCGAGGTCTTCAGTTCGGTGGCGGTCGGGTTGAGGATGTATTTTCCGTCGGCGTAACCGATCTTGGCGGCACCAATCGGGCCGGCGAACGGCAGGCCAGACAGCGAAAGCGCGGCGGAGGCGCCGATCAGCGCCGGGATATCGGCGTCTATCTCCGGGTTCATCGACATCACCGTGGCGATGACCTGGACTTCATTGTTGAAGCCTTCCGGGAACAGCGGGCGGCAGGGGCGATCGATCAGGCGGGAGATCAGCGTCTCCTTCTCGGTCTGGCGGCCTTCGCGCTTGAAGAAGCCACCCGGGATGCGGCCGCCGGCGTAGAACTTCTCGATGTAGTCGACGGTCAGCGGGAAGAAGTCCTGGCCTTCCTTCGCGGTCTTGTTGCCCACCGCGGTGACAAGGACGACGGTATCGCCCATGCGCACGATCACGGAGCTGGCCTGGCGAGCGATCTCGCCGGTTTCCAGAGTGACCTGGTGCTGGCCGTACTGGAAGGTCTTGGTTACTTTTGCCACGGTGTGTATTCCTTCTTCGGTTTCAACGGCGGGGACACCCTGTCCCCGTCGAGTCGCCCCGTATCGAGGGGCTAAAAACAACGCGGCGCATTTCTGCGCCGCGTCGGGTGGGATGGATTAACGGCGCAGGCCGAGGCGCTCGATCAAGGTCTGGTAGCGCGTGGAGTCTTTCGACTTCAAATAGCCCAGCAGGCTGCGGCGCTGGTTGACCATCTTGAGCAGGCCGCGGCGGGAGTGATTGTCCTGCTTGTGCGCCTTGAAGTGCTCGCTGAGTTGTTCGATGCGGGCCGAGAGCAGGGCGACCTGGACTTCCGGGGAGCCGGTGTCGTTGGCGCCGCGCTTGAATTCTTCAATGACTTTGCTGGTGTCGATGGACATGGTTTTCTACTCGTGTGATGCGAGGTCGGCAGGAACGGCTGTTTGCGCCGCACCGCTTGACCCGCCGGTTGGGAGGAAAGCACTGGATAAAGCCGGTCGATTATAGCTGGCACCGGCGTTTCCGGACAAGGCGTTTGCAGCCCCGAAACGTGATCCGGGCTCAGGTTTTGGCGGCCCAGCGAAACAGGCGGGTGCTGCGCAACAGGCCGTCGGCAGCCATTTCGGCCAAGCCCAAGGCGCGACCAGTGCTATCGATGGCCAGCAGCGGGCCAGGCTCAATCAGTTCGTCCAGTTGCACTGGTTGGCCTTGGCCCAGGCGTCGAGCCTGTGCTTCATTCAGCGGAAAGCGGCGCCAGCCCTGCAGCCCCTCCTCGATGGGCAACAGGCAGGCTTCCAGCGCGGCATCGCCCTGCCCTGCCAGGGATTCCAGTTGTCCCAGCGTGTACATCCGAGGCACCCGGAAGGGATCGACCCAGAGCCGGCGCAGGGTCTTCACGTGGGCGCCGCAGCCCAGCGTTTCGCCGAGGTCACGGACGAGGCTGCGGACATAGGTGCCGGAACCGCATGTTATGTGCAGCCGCAGCGTATCTGCAGCCATCCCAAGACATTCGATGGCTTCGACCTCCACCTCGCGCTCGGGTACGTCGATGACCTCACCACGCCGCGCCTTGGCATACAGCGGTTCGCCGCCTTGCTTGAGCGCTGAATAGATCGGAGGTCGTTGTCGGATGCGGCCGACCAGTGGCAGCAGGGCTTGTTCGATCTGCGAACGTGTCAGCTGCGAAACCGGACGCTCAATCAGCACGACGCCGTCGGCATCGTCGGTATCGGTGGTCGCACCCAGTTGCGCCAGGGTTTCATAGGCCTTGCCGTTGCCGAGCAGGTGACCGGCAATCTTGGTCGCTTCGCCGAAACATACAGGCAACAGGCCCGTGGCAAGCGGATCGAGGCTGCCGGTGTGGCCGGCTTTTTCGGCACGAAACAGGTGACGCACGCGCTGCAGCGCCTGGTTGGAACTCAGTCCGGGCGGCTTGTCGAGCAGCAGGATGCCGTCGAGCGGACGAAATAAAGTGCGTGGGCGTTTGCTCATGGCAGCACCGTAGGAGCGATGGCAATCGCGACCGGAATTATCGAACAGCGCATGGCCGCGATTGCTGTCGCGAAGGCCATCGCTCATGCCCCGCAGTCAGGACTCGTCGGACGCGTCAGGCGACGGGCTCGCGCGCAGCAGGGCGTCGATGCGCTCGCCCTTGTCCACTGAGTCGTCGTAGTGAAAATGCAGTTCCGGCGTATGCCGCATCCGGATGGTCTGGGACAGGCGATGGCGCAGTTCGGGTGTCAGCTCTTTCAGCGCCTTAACCGTTTCCCGGGATTTTTCCGGAATCAACGCGGTGACGAAAACCTTGGCATGGGCCATGTCGCGGGTGACTTCCACGTCGGACACGCTGACCGAGGACAGCCCGTGTTCACGCACGATCTCGTGCACCAACTGGCCCAGGTCACGACGGATCTGGGCGGAGACGCGGTCGGTGCGGTGGAAGGACTTTTTCATGTTCCGGAGGAATCAGGAGTCGGAAATCGGGAATGGCAAATGCCGGAAATCGGACAGTGAGCAGGGTACGCTGCTGCGCTTCCCGGCTCACCATTGTCGATTGCCTGCATCAAAGCGTCCGCGCCACTTCGATACGCTCGAAGCACTCGATCTGATCGCCCGGCTGCACGTCGTTGTAGGCCTTGACCGCGATGCCGCATTCGGTGCCGCTGCGAACTTCCTCGACCAGGTCCTTGAAACGACGCAGCGATTCCAACTCGCCTTCGAAGACGACCACGCTGTTGCGCAGCACCCGGATCGGCTTGCTCTTGCGCACCGAACCTTCCAGCACCAGCGAACCGGCGACCGCGCCGAATTTCGAGCTGCGGAATACTTCGCGCACTTCGGCGATGCCGATGATCTCTTCGCGGATTTCCACGCCCAACATGCCGGAGGCCACCTGTTTCACCTGGTCGATCACGTCGTAGATGATCGAGAAGTAGCGCAGGTCGATGCCGTTGCTCTCGATGATGCGGCGAGCCGAGGCATCGGCGCGGACGTTGAAGCCGATGACCACGGCCTTGGAGGCCGCCGCCAACGTGGCGTCGGATTCGGTGATGCCGCCAACGCCGGAGGAAATGACGTTGATGCGGATCATGTCGTTGGACAGCGCGGTCAGCGACTCGCGCAGCGCCTCGACCGAACCCTGCACGTCGGCCTTGACCATGAGGTTGAGGGTCTGCTGGTCCTTGTTCGCACCCATCTGCGCAATGACGTCTTCCATGCGCGAACCGGGCTGCTTGACCAGACGCGATTCACGGCGCTTGGCATCACGCTGCTGGGCAACGTCCTTGGCCAGGCGCTCGTCGGCGACGACGACGAAATCATCGCCGGCATCGGGCACACCGGACAGGCCGAGCACCTGCACGGGGATGGACGGACCGGCTTCCGCAACCTGTTTGCCGTTCTCGTCGAACAACGCACGCACGCGGCCGTACTGCACGCCGCACACCAGGTAATCGCCCTTCTTGAGCGTGCCCTGCTGCACCAGCACCGTGGCAACCGGGCCGCGGCCCTTGTCGAGCGAGGACTCGATCACCACGCCGGTGGCACGGGCGTCAATAACAGCCTTGAGTTCCATCACCTCGGCCTGCACCAGGATGGCGTCCAGCAAAGCATCCACGCCCATCCCGGTCTTGGCCGACACCGGCACGAACTGCACGTCGCCGCCCCACTCTTCCGGCACCACTTCGAGTTTCACCAGACCTTGCTTGATGTTGTCGGGATTGGCTTCGGGCTTGTCCATCTTGTTCATCGCCACCAGCAGCGGCACCTTGGCGGCGCGTGCATGCTTGACCGCTTCTTCGGTCTGCGGCATCACGCCGTCATCGGCCGCAACCACGAGGATGACGATATCGGTGAGCTTGGCACCGCGGGCGCGCATCGATGTGAATGCGGCGTGGCCGGGGGTATCGAGGAAGCTGATCACGCCCTTGGCCGTTTCCACATGGTAAGCGCCGATATGCTGGGTGATGCCGCCGGCTTCGCCGGTGGCCACCTTGGTGCGACGAATGTAGTCGAGCAGCGAGGTCTTGCCGTGGTCGACGTGGCCCATGATGGTGACCACCGGCGGACGCGTGACCTGGTTGCCCTGGACTTCGTCGACATGCGCTTCCAATGCGCTCTCGGCATCGTCATCGCTGGCCTTGGTGGCCTTGTGGCCCAGTTCTTCGGCCACCAGCACCGCAGTGTCGTGGTCAATGACCTGGTTGATGGTAACCATCATGCCCATCTTGAACAGGGTGCGGACCACTTCGCTGCCCTTGAGCGCGAGCTTGACCGCGAGGTCGGAGACCATGATGGATTCGCCAACGAAGACCTCGCGCACGATCGGAGCGGTCGGCTTGGAGAAACCGTGCTGGCCACTGGCCGTGCGCGATTGCTCCAGCGGCTTGGACTTGGCTTTCTTCTTGTTGCCGGCCGAACTGCGGCGTGCGCGTTCGTCGGCGGTCAGGTGCAGCTGGCCAGCGGCGAAGCGGCTTGCCGCTTCGTCGTCGCCCTCGTTGTCGACCATCGCGTGCGAGCCGCGGGCCTTGTGCTTGCTGGCCGGCTTGTTGGCCGGTGCCGCAGCCTTGGCGGCCGGTTTCGGCGCCGGCTTCGGGGCATCGGGGCGATGCGGTTTGTGGCCGTGTTTTTCGTCCCTGATCCGGCGCGTTTCTGCTTCGTCAACGACCACCGCAGGCACCACGGCAACGCTGGCGAGCGCGGCCGCAGCTTCGGCGTCGACCCTGGCCTGTTTGGCATCGACTTCGGCCTTGCGCGCCAACTCTCCCTCACGTTGTTTGCGGTCGGTCTCGCTCAGCGCGGCCAGTTCAGCCTGGTTGCGGGTCTTGGACTCTTCCAGCTTGCGCAGCGCATCCTCGCGCTCGTCGCTTTGCGGCGTGCCCATCTGGTCGCGGTTGACGTAAGTGCGCTTCTGGCGCACTTCCACGGCGACCGTGGTCCTGGCCTTGCCGGCACTGACCGTGAGCTCCTCGACCTTGCGGCGCTTGAGCGTGATCTGCTTGGGCGCGGCGGTTTCAGCGACCTTTTCGTCCTTGCCGTGGGTACGGCGCAAGAAGCCCAGCAGCTTCATCTTTTCCGTGCTGCTGACCGCCTGATCCGGCCCGCTGAACACCATGCCGGCGCCGGCCAGCTGCACCAGCAGCTTGTCGACGGGCATGCCCAGCACTTTGGCCAGCGAACCTACCGTGACTTCAGACATTTGCTTGCAGTTCCTTGCATTGGGCGCCTGTGGCGCCCGGTTCTACCACTTCCTGCCGCGCACCATGCGTGCTGCAGCATCGTTTGCAACCGTTACTCGATGTAGCTCAGGCACCGCTTTCCAGACGAGCGATCTCCGCCGCGCGGGCAGCGAGGATCAGCGCAGCGGCACGCTCGGCGTCAATGCCCTCGATGTCGCTGATTTCATCGGCGGCCAGCTCGGCGAGGTCATCGCGCGTGCTGATGCCGCGCGCCGCCAGCGCATAGGCCGTGGCTTCGTCCATGCCTTCGAGCGAGAGCAGGTCGTCGGCCGGCTTGTGCTCCTCGATCTCCTCCTCGACGGCCAGCGCATCGTTGAGCAGGGCGTCGCGGGCGCGGGCGCGCAGTTCTTCGACGATGTCCTCGTCGAAGCCTTCGACGGCCAGCAGCTCGGCGGCCGGCACGTAGGCGATTTCTTCGACTGTGCTGAAACCTTCGCTGACCAGGATGCCGGCAATCTCTTCATCGACTTCCAGCTTGTCCATGAACAGCTGGCGTGCACCGGCCTGCTCGGATTCGGACTTGGCGGTGACCTGGTCCTGGGTCATCACGTTGAGCTGCCAGCCGGTCAGGCGGCTGGCGAGGCGCACGTTCTGGCCGCCCTTGCCGATCGCCTGCGCCAGCTTGTCCTCGGCCACGGCCAAGTCCATTGAATGCTTTTCTTCATCGACGATGATCGACTGCACTTCCGCAGGCGCCATGGCGTTGATCACGAACTGCGCCGGATTGTCCGACCACAGGATGATGTCGACGCGCTCGCCGTTGAGTTCGTTGGTCACCGCCTGCACGCGCGAACCGCGCATGCCGATGCACGCGCCAATCGGATCGGTGCGATGGTCATGGGCAAGTACGGCGATCTTGGCGCGGTCGCCCGGGTCGCGGGCAGCAGCCTTGATCTCAACCAGACCCTGGCCCACTTCCGGCACTTCCAGCTTGAACAGTTCGATCATGAATTCCGGCGCGGTGCGCGAAATGAACAGCTGCGGCCCGCGCGTTTCCGCGCGCACTTCCAGCAGGTAGCCACGCACGCGGTCCCCGGGGCGAAGCACGTCGCGTGGTATGGCCTTGTCCTTGGGGATGATGGCTTCGGCGTTGCCGCCGAGGTCGACGTACACGCTGCCGCGTTCGACGCGCTTGACCACGCCGTTGATCAGCTCGCCGACGCGATCCTTCCAGGCGTCCAGCACCTGCGCACGTTCGGCGTCGCGCACGCGCTGCACGATTACCTGCTTGGCAGCCTGGGCGGCGATGCGGCCGAACTCCGGGTTCTCGATCGACTCCTCGATGAAATCGCCGATCTGTGCGTCTTCCTTGACGTCGACCGCGTCCATCATGCGCATCATGCGCTCGGGCGATTCCATGACGATGTCATCGGCAATCACTTCCCAGCGACGGAAAGTTTCGTAGCCACCGTCCTTGGGGTCGATGGCCACGCGCACCGACACGTCCTGGTCGTGGTAGCGTTTCTTGGCAGCCGAAGCCAGCGCGGCCTCCATCGCCTCGATGATCACGTTGCGCGGCACGCCCTTTTCGTTGGCGACCGCTTCCATTACCAGCAATAGTTCCTTGCTCACAGTTCCAGCTCCGTCACGGTCGGCAGGCCGACCTGGTTTATTCGGGGTCTTAATTCAGGATCTTTGTTCGGAATCTTTTTCGGTCGATGCAGGCGCCGGCTTGGCGCGCTTGCCGCGCGGCGTCTTGGGTTCGGGCAACAGGCCAAGTGCAGCGAGATCGGGCACCAGCCGGGCTTTCTCGATGTTTTCGTGGGCGACCACGAATTCACGCTTTTCCACTTCCAGCAACACCGACGCGCCATCCGCCGAGACGATGCGACCCTGCAGGCGGCGGCGACCTTCTTGCGGAAGCCGCAAGCTGACCTTTGCCTGTTCGCCGAGAAAACGGGCGAACTGCGCAACCGTGAACAGCGGGCGGTCGATGCCGGGCGACGACACTTCCAGCGTGTACTGCGAGGCGATCGGGTCGTTGACGTCGAGCGTGGCCGACACTTCCCGGCTCACCGCTTCGCAATCCTCGATGCCGACATGGCGACCTTCGACGTCGATGTACAGGCGCAACAGAGCGCTGCCCGAAGTCGGCGCGAACTCGATGCCAAGCAACTCCAGTCCCAACGACGCAACGATGGGCGAGAGCAGTTCGATAAGTTCTTCGGTCTTGCCTGTCATTGCGTGGTCTTGGCCTGCCTTGCAGAGTCAATACAAATGTTTCGATCGCTTTCGGCGTGCATGCCTTTCGCGACATTCGCGCATCCATGTGCATCAAAAACAGAAAAGGGCCTAAAGGCCCTTTTCCGGTACATCCAGGATCCGGCGTCCATCACCGGGCGAACCCGGTTGCGAACTAGCCCTGCAACCATTATCCCGAGGGATGATGTGTTGCACGAAACTGGTAGCGGGGGCAGGATTTGAACCTGCGACCTTCGGGTTATGAGCCCGACGAGCTGCCAGACTGCTCCACCCCGCAGCAGTGGAGCGCGATTATAGACGGCGCACGGAAGTCCGCGCAAGCCCGAGATGCAAAAAACTCAGGCAGGGAAGGCCTGCTGGCACCACTGCAAGATAGGCTCGGCGAACAGGCCCAGCGCAAGCAGGGCCAGCGCGTTGACGGTGAACACCATGCGCAGATGGCTGTCCTCGTTGATCTGCGGGCCCTCGCCTTCTGGCTGTTCGAAGAACATCGCGCGAATCACCTTGAGGTAATAGAAAGCGCCGATCACCGCGCAGACCACGCCCAGTATCGCCAGCCACTGCATGCCGGCATTGAGCGCCGCCACGATTACCTGCAGCTTGGCAAAGAAACCAATGAAAGGCGGGATGCCGGCCAGCGACGCCATAACGAACAAGACCATGAAGGCATGCAGCGGGCTGCGCTGCCAGAGGCCGCGGAAATCGGATATCTGTTCGGCCTCGAAACCGCGGCGCGAAAGCAGGATGATCGCGGCGAAAGCAGCAGCAGCCATAATTGAATAGCTGATCGCATAGAACATCGCCGCCGCATAACCTTCCGGCGTGGCATTGGCCAGACCCATGAACAGGAAGCCGACGTGGGAGATGGTCGAATACGCGAGCATGCGCTTGAAATTGACCTGCACCAGGGCGATCAGGTTACCCAGCACCAGCGACAGCGCCGCCAGCATGGCAATCATTTCCCGCCACTGGGCATCGAGCGGACCGGCGCCGGATTCCAGCAATCGGTAGGCCATCGCGAAAGCCGCCAGCTTGGGCGCCGAACCGATGAACAGCGTCACCGCCGTCGGTGCGCCCTGGTAGACGTCGGGCAGCCACATGTGGAAAGGCGCAGCACCGAACTTGAAGGCGATGCCGGCGAGCATGAACACCACACCGAACATCAGCAGGGTCGCATTCTGCCCGGACGCCGCCACGGCGTGGATCTCGTCCAGACGCAGGCTGCCGGACGCTCCGTAAACCATCGACATGCCGTACAGCAGCAGGCCCGAGGCCAGCGCGCCGAGCACGAAATATTTCATGGCCGCTTCCGAGGCAACTCGATTGTCACGATCCATCGCCACCAGTCCGCAGGAGCTCAGCGCAAGCAGCTCCAGTCCCAAGTACAGCGTAGTCAGGCTGGCGGCGGAAATCATCAGCATCATGCCGAGCACGCCGAACAGGCACAGCACGTAGAACTCGCCCTTGAACAGGTCGCGCTCCTGCAGGTAGGGCTTGGCATAGATGAAGGACAGCGCGGTCACCGCGTACAGGGTGATCTTCAGCACGTCGGCGGCGATGTCACGCACGAACATGTGGCTGAACGCGAAGGTCTCGACTGTCGCCATGTCACGCACGGTGAGCAAGGCCGCAGCCAACAGCACCACCAAGGCCAGAAAGTGGGTCAGGCCGCGCCGCTGCGGTGACAGGAACAAGTCAACCATCAGCAGGGCGAACGTCGCGCCGCAGACGAAGATTTCCGGGACCAGTGCGTGCAGGTCGGCGGCGGTGACGAACGAAGGCAGCATCAGGTTCCCCTTACAGCTTGGACTGGGCGAGCTGCTGGACCAGCAGCGTGATCGGCGCATCCATCAAGTCGGTCAACGGCTTGGGATACAGGCCCACGAACAGCACGCCGGCGGCAAACAGGCCCAGCACCAGCGCTTCGCGCGCATTCATGTCGGTCAACTCGGCGACGTGGTGGTTGGCCACTGCGCCGAACACCACGCGCTTGACCATCCACAGCGTATAGGCGGCCCCCAGAATCAGGGTAAAGCTGGCGGCGAAGGCGATCAGCGGCTTGCTCTGGAAACTGGCCAGGATCACCATGAACTCACCTACGAAGCCGCTGGTGCCCGGCAGGCCGGCGTTGGCCATGGCGAAGAACACGAACAGCGTGGCGAACCACGGCATGGTGTTCACGACGCCGCCATAATCCTTGATCATGCGGCTGTGCATGCGGTCGTAGAGCACGCCGACGCAGGAGAACATGGCGCCGGAAATGAAACCGTGCGAGATCATCTGCACCATCGCACCCTGCAGGCCGAGGCGTGCACCATCGATATTGCCGTGCTCGCGCACCAGAGCGAAGGCGATGAAGATGCCGAGGGTGACGAAACCCATGTGCGCAATCGACGAATAGGCGATCAGTTTCTTCATGTCTTCCTGAACCAAGGCGACCAGGCCGATATAGACCACTGCCAGCAGCGACAGCGCGATCACCAGCCAGGCCCATTCCTGCGAGGCATCCGGCACGATCGGCAGGGTGAAACGCAGGAAACCATAGCCGCCGATCTTGAGCATGATCGCCGCCAGTATCACCGAGCCGCCGGTCGGCGCCTCGACGTGTGCATCCGGCAGCCAGGTGTGCACCGGCACCATCGGCACCTTCACGGAGAACGCGGCCAGGAAGGCGAAGAACAGCCACATCTGCTCGCCTGCATCCAACTGCAGCGCATACCAGTCGGCCAACTGGAAGCTGCCGGATTTCAGGTACAGGTAGACCAGCCCGATCAGCATGAACACCGAGCCGAGGAAGGTGTACAGAAAGAACTTCACGCTGGCGTAAACGCGACGCGGACCACCCCATACGCCGATGATGATGAACATCGGGATCAGCATGCCTTCGAAGAAGACATAGAACAGGATGGCGTCCATCGCGCAGAACACGCCGATCATCAGGCCTTCGAGGATCAGCATGGCGGCGAAATACTGGTGCACGCGCCTATCTATCGCCGTCCAGGCACCCAGCAGCACCAGCACGCTGGTGAATGTGGTCAGGCCGATCAGGGCCACCGAAATGCCGTCGACGCCAAGGTTGTAGAAAATGTGGAAACTGGGCATCCAGTCGCGTTTTTCGACAAACTGCATCACGCCGGAGGACTGGTCGAGGCCGAGGAACAGCGGAACGCTCAGTGCCAGTGTGGCAACGGCCACGAGCAGGCCAAACACGCGCGCCTGGGCGCTGCGCTGGTCGCCGAACAGCAGCGTCAACACGCCGCCGATGATTGGCAGCCAGACCAGGAGACTCAGCAGGGGCACGTTCGAAAGCATCGATGGATCCTTGGGTATTGCCGGTTAGCCAAACACGCGACCGAGCATCGCCAGCAGCACGATGAGGCCGAGAATCATGGCAAATGCGTAGTTGTAGAGGCGACCGGTCTGGATCTGCCGGACCAGGCCGGACGCACGATCCACCACCCAGGCCGAGCCGTTGACCATCACGCCGTCGATCAGCCCGGCATCAATGTACTTCCACGCCGCCTTGCCAAGCGCAATACCGCCACCAGCGAAGCCCTTGATCCACAGGTCGTCGAAACCGTACTTGTTTTCCAGCACGCGGATCGGCAGTGCGAACCATTGGCGGCAACGGACGGCGAGCGACGGGTTGAACAGATAGATCCAAGTGGCCAGCGCGAAGCCGGCAAAGGCCAGCCAGAAGGGCATTGCGGTGAAACCATGCAGCGCCATGGCGAGGGCGCCGTGGAATTCTTCAGCCAGTGCCGACATCGGTTTGAGATGGCCCAGGCTTTCGTTGACCTGGATGGCGCCATCGAAGAAACCGCCGAACAGCATCGGCCCGACGGTGGGAAAGCCGATCAGCAGCGAGGGAATCGCCAGCAAGATCAGCGGCACCGTGACCACCCAGGGCGACTCGCGCGGTTCGACCGGGCCATGGTGGCCGTGACCGTCGTCGTGACCGTCGTCGTGACCATCGTCGTGATCCGAGCCATGCGCATCGGCGTGGATCGGATCTCCATGATGGCCGTCGGCAGGCGCAGCACCATGGTTATCGGCGTGGTTTACTTCGTCGTCGCCATGACCATGCGCCGCATCGGCATCGCGAAAGCGTTCTTCGCCATGGAAGGTCAGGTACAGCAGGCGGAAGCTGTAGAAACTGGTGACGAACACGCCCAGCAGCACCGCCCAGTAGCCATAGGTTGCGATCCAGTGATGCGATTCATGGGCGTGGTGCGCCGCCGCCTCGATGATCGTGTCCTTGGAATAGAAACCCGACAGGAACGGCATGCCGGTCAACGCCAGTGTGCCGATCCACATGGTGGCGAACGTGATCGGCATGTATTTGCGCAGGCCGCCCATGCGGCGCATGTCCTGCTCATGGTGCATGGCGATGATCACCGAGCCGGCGCCGAGAAACAGCAGCGCCTTGAAGAAAGCGTGCGTCATGAGGTGGTAGACGGCCGCCGAATACGCGGAGACGCCGAGGGCAACCGTCATGTAGCCGAGTTGTGAGAGCGTGGAATAGGCAACCACGCGCTTGATGTCGTTCTGCACGATGCCGATCAGGCCGGTGAACAAAGCCGTGGTGGCACCGATGAACAGCACGAAGTTCAGCGCGGTTTCGCTGAGTTCGAACAACGGCGACATCCGCGCGACCATGAAGATGCCGGCGGTGACCATGGTAGCGGCATGGATCAGGGCCGAGATCGGCGTCGGACCTTCCATGGAATCGGGCAGCCAGACATGCAGTGGCACCTGCGCCGACTTGCCCATGGCGCCGATGAACAAACAGATGCAGATAAAGGTGACCACATCGACTTCCCAGCCGCCGAAGCCATAACCGAGGACATCGAATGCCGGGATGATCGGCGTCAGAACGCCGGCCATGCTGTTGGCGTTCGAGAACACCGTGCTGTAATCGAGGCTTCCATACCAGAACACAATCGCGGCAATACCGAGCAGGAAGCCGAAGTCACCGACGCGGTTGACCAGGAAAGCTTTCAGGTTGGCGAAGATGGCGGTGGGCCGGGTGAACCAGAAACCGATCAACAGGTAGGACACCAGACCGACCGCCTCCCAGCCGAAGAACAGCTGCAGGAAGTTGTTGCTCATCACCAGCATGAGCATGGAGAAGGTGAATAGCGATATGTAGCTGAAAAAGCGCTGGTAACCGGGGTCTTGCGCCATGTAGCCGATGGTATAGACGTGCACCAGAAGTGAAACGAAGGTCACCACTACCATCATCATCGCGGTCAAGCTGTCAATCATGAAACCGACATGGGCGCTATAGCGGCCCACCTCGAAGAAAGTGTAGACGTTCTGGTTGAACGGATCCGCCTGCCCCGTGACCAGTTGGTACAACACCTGCGCCGAGAGCAGGAAGCTGATCGCGACACCGATGATGGTCACGGAGTGCGCGCCAGTGCGGCCGATCTGGCGGCCGAACAGGCCGGCCACGATGGCGCCAATCAGGGGCGCCAGCGCGATGGTCAACAAGGTGGACATCGAGAGCATTCGCGATCAACCCTTCAAGGAATCCATCTCGGCGACGTTGATCGTCCGGAGGTTGCGAAACAGCGTGACCAGGATGGCCAAGCCAATGGCGGCCTCGGCAGCGGCCACGGTCAGGATGAAGAACACGAACACCTGACCGTCGACATTGCCGAGAAAACGTGAAAAAGCCACGAAATTGATATTGACTGCCAGCAACATCAACTCGATGCACATCAGCAGAACAATCATGTTCTTGCGGTTGATGATGATGCCGGCGATGCTCAGGCTGAACATGGCGGCGCCCAGCACCAGGTAATGGTCGAGGGTGATCACGATTTGTTCTCCCTGGCGCCACTGCCGGCTGGCAATTCCGGTTTCATCTTGACCAGACGCACCCGGTCTCCGCGGCGCACAAGCACCTGGCGCGACGGGTCCTGGGTCTTGGTGCCGGCGCGCTTGCGATGGGTCAGCAGCACGGCCACGATGATGGCCACGGTCAGGATCACCGCTGCGACCTCGAACGGAAGCACGAATCGGGTGAAAAGCGCCTGCCCAACCCACTCGATATTGCTCAAGCCCACCGCCGCAGCCGGATCAGCGGCCGGCAAGGCCATAGCCGGCTCGCCGCTGGTCACGCCCAGCAGCATCAGTATCTCGGCGAACATCAAACCGGCAACGACCAGCGCCACCGGCAGGTAGCGGGCGAAGCCCTCGCGCACCGGCACCATGTTGATGTCCAGCATCATTACCACGAACAGGAACAGGATCATCACCGCGCCAACATAGACCAACACCAGCACGATGCCGAGGAACTCGGCCTGCAGCAGCAGCCACAGGCAGGCGGTGGAGAAAAAGGTGAGCACCAGGCACAGGGCTGCGTGCACGGGGTTCTTGAACGTGATGACGCCCGTGGCGGCAAGCACTGCAATGGCTGCGAAGGCGTAAAAGGCGATCAATTCGAATGACATGTCCTGTCCTGCCCTCAGCGATATGCAGCGTCGGCCGCACGGCGCGCGGCAATCTCGTCTTCAAATCGGTCGCCAATGGCCAGCAGTTGCGCCTTGTCGACGATGTTCTCGCCGCGTTTCTCGAAGTGGTACTCGTGGATGTGCGTCTCGACGATGGCATCGACCGGGCAGCTTTCCTCGCAGAAACCGCAATAGATGCACTTGAACAGGTCAATCTCATAGAGCGTGGTGCGGCGCTGGCCGTCCTCGCGCGGCTCCGAGTCGATGGTGATGGCCAGCGCCGGGCACACCGCCTCGCACAGCTTGCAGGCAATGCAGCGCTCTTCACCGTTGGGATAGCGGCGCAACGCGTGCAGGCCGCGGAAGCGCGGCGACTGCGGGAACTTCTCGAACGGATAGTTCACCGTGTACTTGGGCTTGAACATGTACTTTAAGGTCAGCCACAGGCCCTGGAGGAATTCCAGCAGCATGAGGCTCTTGAGATAGCTGACGATGCGAGTCATCTGCTTAAGCCCCGATGATGAACCAGTTGTTGTAAGCGGCCACCGCCGTCACGAATATCCAGACGATGGTGATGGGAATGAAGACCTTCCAGCCCAGGCGCATGATCTGGTCATAGCGATAGCGCGGGAAGCTGGCGCGGAACCACACGAAGGCGAACGCGAAGAACAGCGCCTTGGCAAAGAGCCACCACCAGCCGGAGACACCAAGCACCGGCACCGTCGCCGGAAACGGCGACAGCCAGCCACCCAGGAACAGCAGCGCGGCCAGGAAGCTGACCAGAATCATGTTGGCGTATTCGGCCAGGAAGAAGATGGCGAAGGCAGAACCGGAATATTCGACGTGGAAGCCAGCCACAATCTCCGACTCGCCTTCGGCGACGTCAAAGGGCGCGCGATTGGTCTCGGCCACGCCGGAGATGAAATAGATCAGGAACAGCGGGAACAGCGGCCAAACGAACCACTCGCCGATGCCGAGGTCGCCGGCCTGCGCCAGCACGATCTCGGTCAAATTCATGCTGCCCGCCGCCACCAGCACGCCAACCAGGGCGAAGCCCATCGCTATTTCATAGCTGATCACCTGCGCCGCCGAGCGCAGTGCGCCGAGAATCGCGTATTTGGAGTTGGAGGCCCAACCGGCAAGGATGATGCCGTAAACGCCCATTGAGGTAAGCGCCAGCAGCGCCAGAATGCCGGCGTTGACGTTGGCCAGCACCAGCGGTCCGCTGTCATTGGCATCGAATGGAATCAGTGCCCAAGCCGCGAATGCCGGCGCAAGAGCCAGCAGCGGCGCCAAGCGGTAAAGAAACGGACTGGCGTTGGTCGGGACGATCAACTCCTTGAACAACATCTTGAACACGTCGGCAAAAGCCTGAACCACGCCGATGCCCATGAATCCACCAATGAACTGCGGCCCCTGGCGCACATGCATCCAGCCGATAACCTTGCGCTCGAACAGCGTGAAAAAGGCCACCGAGAGGATCAGCGGCAAGGTGATCGCCACCACCTTGAGCAAGGTCCACGCGAGAAAGCCCAGCGTGCCGAAATCAAGCAGGAAGCTGCGCAACAAGTCGATCACGGGATGGTCCTCACCAGTGCCAAGCCGGCGGTCGGCGACAGCGGCGCCGTCGCCTCATGGCCAGATTCGATCCAGACCGCACCACGCGGTACGCGCAGGCTGATCACCACCGGCAAGGCAGCGCTGCCCAGACCATCACCCACTTTCACTATTGAGCCCTCATGGACGCCGTACGCAAGCGCTTCTTCGGGATGCAGGACAGCGCGCGGGCCGTGATTCAACGGGTGGGCATTCAGTGCCATTGCGCGGCGCAACACCGCATCACCGCGATAAATCGGTGTGCCGACGATGCGTTCCAGCCCGGCATCGGGAACCACGCCAGGCGCGAGTCCTTCGCCGCAAGCGACATCGACTGCTTTGAGGTGGGCGCGCAAACCGTCGAGATTGGTGAAATCGAAACCAACCAGACCCAGTTGCGCGGCCAACGCACGCAATACGCGCCAGCCACTGCGCGCTTCGCCCGGCAGTTTTGCACCTGCATGGGCAGCCTGGTCCAAGCCATCCAGATTGGTCAGCGTGGCTTCGATCTCCGGCAACAGACCGATCGGCAGAATCACGTCTGCGACCTTCTTGATCTCATCCGAAGCATAGGCGCTGAGCGCCACCACCTTGGCAGCATGCAGGGCCTTGAGCGCCTGCGTACCGTCGGCGAAATCGAACTGCGGCTCGATGCCGTGAAGGATGAAGGTCTTGATCGAGCCATCGAGCATCGCTGCAACAGTCTTGCCCTGCGCGGCCGGCAGGACACCCTGGCGGGACAGGCCCAGCGCATTCGCACCTTGCGGAATGCGATTGAGGCGGGCGCCGGTAGCTTGAGCGAGCGCGCGGGCGGCGAAGCGGATATGTGAAGCCTGAACGTGAGTTTCCGCATGCTCGCCAAGGATGATCACGGCATTGCCGGCAGCACACGTCAGCGCATCGGCGTAGGCTCGCGAACTGCCGTCGGCATCAATTTCCAGCAACGAAGGAAGACTGCAGCCTGCTGCCAGCGCGACGGCGGCCAGGGCATCGGGCAGGATCGACGGCAGCACGGTGCGCTTGCCGGCCAGTGCGAAGCTGAAATCGAAATCGACAGGATTTATGGCGAAAATCTTCGCGCCGCGCTTGCTCGCCTGATGCAGTCGCTGGTGCAGCAGCGGCACTTCGTGGCGGAGATTGCAGCCGACCAGCAGCACAACCGACGCCTTGTCAAGCTCGGCAGCTGGCATGGCGGAGACTTCGGCAACAGCAGCATCAGCAAAATCGACCTGCTTGAGGCGGTGATCGAGATTGCCCGTGCCCAGGGCAGACGCCATCGTCGCGAGCAAGGCGCCTTCTTCATTTGACGTCGCCGGGTGTGCCAGCAAGGCGAGCGCTTGCTCCGATGTTTCCTTGATCAGGTCGGCGGCGAATGCCAGCGCTTCATCCCAACCGGTTGCGCGCCACACATCGCCCTCGCGGATCATCGGTGCAGTGGCACGATCAGGCGCAATCAGGCCCTGGTGCGAATAGCGGTCGCGGTCCGACAGCCAGCATTCGTTGACCGCCTCGTTGTCGCGCGGCACCGTGCGCACGACTTGGCCGCGATGCTGGTGCAGGAACAGGTTGGAGCCCAGCGCATCGTGGTAGCCGATCGACTCGCGCGCGGTCAACTCCCAGGCGCGGGCCTTGTAGCGGAACACCTTGTTGGTCAACGCGCCGACCGGGCAGACGTCGATGACGTTGCCGGACAATTCGGTCAACAGCGGCTTGCCATCGTAGGTGCCGATCTGCAGGTTTTCCCCGCGATTCATTGCGCCGAGTTCATAGGTGCCGGAGATATCGGCGGTGAAGCGGACACAGCGCGTGCACTGGATGCAGCGGGTCATGTCCGATGCCACCAGCGGACCGAAATCCTCGTCGGCAACCACGCGTTTGCGATCCACGTAACGCGAGACAGAGCGGCCATAGCCCATAGACACGTCCTGCAGCTCGCACTCGCCGCCCTGGTCGCAGATCGGGCAGTCGAGCGGGTGGTTGATCAGCAGGAATTCCATCACATTCCGCTGTGCGTCGAGCGCGCGCTTGGTCTGGGTGGTGACCTTCATGCCTTCCATTACCGGCGTGGCGCAGGCCGGGGCGGGCTTGGGCATCTTTTCGACGTCAACCAGGCACATGCGGCAGTTGGCCGCAATTGGCAGCTTCACGTGGTAGCAGAAACGCGGGATCGGAATGCCAGCTTTGTCGGAGGCATGGATGATCATCGAGCCCTTCGGCGCCTGCATGCGGACACCGTCGATTTCGATGTTCACCATGTCGGTTGCAGTGGCGGTCGGCGCGGCGCTCATGCGGCCTGCTCCATGGTGGTTCCGGCCTTGGCCTGGTCATCGACCATGAAGCGCTTGTTGACGATGGCGTACTCGAATTCAGCCCAGAAATGACGCAGCATGCCCTGCACCGGCCAAGCGGCGGCCTCACCGAAAGCGCAGATGGTATGGCCTTCGATCTGGCCGGCGGCACCCTTGAGCATGTGCAGGTCGTCGATTGTTGCGTGGCCCTCGACAATTCGGGTCAGCACGCGGTACATCCAGCCGGTGCCTTCGCGGCAGGGCGTGCACTGGCCGCAACTTTCCGCGTAATAGAAGCGGGCAATGCGCTGGCAGGCACGGACCATGCAGGTGGTTTCGTCCATCACGATCACGGCGCCCGAACCGAGGCCGGAACCGGCCTTCTGGATCGAGTCGTAGTCCATGGTACAGGCCATCATGGTTTCGGCAGGCAAAACCGGCATCGAGGAGCCTCCCGGAATCACCGCCTTCAGTTTGCGACCACCCTTGACGCCGCCGGCGAGGGCCAACAGGTCAGCGAATGATGTACCCAGGCGCACTTCAAAGTTGCCGGGATTATTGACGTGACCTGACACGGAAAAAATCTTCGGGCCGCCGTTGTTGGGCTTGCCGAGGTTCAGGAACCACTCGGCGCCATTGCGGATGATCGCTGGCACCGAAGCATAGGTCTCTGTGTTGTTGATCGTGGTCGGCCGCCCGTACAGTCCGTAGTTGGCCGGGAACGGCGGCTTGAAGCGCGGCTGGCCTTTTTTTCCTTCCAGCGACTCCATCATCGCGGTCTCTTCGCCGCAGATGTAGGCGCCAGCGCCGAGCGCGGAGAACATGTCGATGTCGACGCCTGAGCCGAGCACGTCCTTGCCCAGCCAGCCGTTGGCGTAGGCATCCTTCAACGCTTCTTCAAAATGTTCAAACGGCTCGTGGTGGAACTCGCCGCGCATGTAGTTGTAGGCAACCGTGCAGCCGGTGGCGTAGCAGGCGATGGCCATGCCCTCGATCACCGCATGCGGGTTGTAGCGCAGGATGTCGCGGTCCTTGCAGGTGCCCGGCTCGGATTCGTCGGAATTGCAAAGAATGTATTTCTGGCCCGGTGCCGACCGCGGCATGAAGCTCCACTTCAGGCCGGTCGGGAAGCCTGCACCGCCACGACCGCGAAGGCCGGACTGCTTGACCATGTCGATGACCTGCTCCTGCGGGATTTTCTCCGCAAGAATCTTCCTCAGTGCGGCATAACCGCCGGTCTTGAGATAGCTGTCATAGGACCAGGGCTGGTCGAAATGCAGCGTGGTGTAGACCACGCTGTGCTCCTGCGGGGAGGGACCCACCGGGCCGTGCGTCTGATGGTGTGCCATGCCGTTTACTCCAGCCCGTCCAGAAGCGCGTCCACTTTCGCAGGCGTGAGCTTCTCGTGGTAATGACCGTCGATCACCATCATCGGCGCGCCGGCGCAGGCGGCCAGGCATTCTTCCTCGATCTTGAGGAATACGCGGCCATCCGGGGTGCTTTCGCCGTGTCGGATGCCCAGCTTGCGCTCGCAATGGCGGACGATGTCCTCGCCGCCGTTCAGCCAGCAGCTGATGTTGGTGCAGATGGCGACCTTGTGCCGGCCTACCGGCGCCAGGTCGAACATCGAATAGAAAGTGGCTACTTCGTAGGCCCAAACCGGCGGAATGCCCAGGTATTTCGCCGTCGCGGCGATGATCTCGTCACTCAACCAGCCATGGTTCTGCTCCTGCGCCGCCATCAGGCCCTGGATCACCGCCGAACGCTTGCGATCAGGCGGAAACCTGGCTATCCACTGGTCGATGTTTTCACGGGTATGGGCGGTGAGCGCGACCATCGGGTCGACGTGCTGGCAGGCTTCAAAATTGCCGGTGGCTTTCATGCGTTCAATTCTCTTGGCGAACGGCCGACGGATTGGACCAAGCCCACGGAGTGACGGAACGGCCGAGTCGGCCTGATATCGGCTTCGCTCATCGGTCGATCTCCCCGAACACGATGTCGTAGGTGCCGATCATCGCCACCACGTCGGGCAGCATGTGGCCGCGCACGATGGTGTCCATCGACGACAGGTGGGCGAAACCAGGCGCGCGCAGCTTGAGGCGGAACGGCTTGTTGGCACCATCGGAGATCATGTACACGCCAAACTCGCCCTTGGGCGCCTCGACCGCCGAATACACCTCGCCAGCCGGCACCGAATAGCCCTCGGTGAACAGCTTGAAGTGGTGGATCAGCGCTTCCATGTCGTCCTTCATCTCGGCGCGCGAGGGCGGCGAAACCTTGAAATTGCTGCTCATCACCGGACCGGGATGGCGCTTGAGCCACTCCACGCACTGTTTGATGATCCGCGTCGACTGGCGCATTTCCTCGACGCGCACCAGGTAGCGGTCGTAGCAGTCGCCCTGCACGCCCACCGGGATGTCGAAATCGACCTTGCCGTAGGCGGCATACGGCTGCTTCTTGCGCAGGTCCCAGGCGATGCCGGAGCCACGCAGCATCGGCCCGCTCATGCCCCAGGCGAGCGCCATTTCCGGCGGCACCACGCCGATCCCGACGGTGCGCTGCTTCCAGATGCGGTTGTCGGTGAGCAGGGTTTCGTATTCGTCGACCTTGTGCGGAAAGTCGTCGCAGAAGGCCTCGATGAAGTCGAGCATCGAGCCTTCGCGCCACGCGTTCTGGCGCTTGAGCTCCTCGCCCTTGCGCCACGGTGATTCGCGGTATTTCGGCATCGTGTCGGGCAGGTCGCGATAGACGCCGCCGGGGCGGTAGTAGGTCGCGTGCAGGCGGGCGCCGGAGACCGCCTCATAGCAATCCATCAACTCTTCGCGCTCGCGGAAGGCGTACAGGAACACTGCCATCGCGCCGAGGTCAAGGCCGTTGGAGCCGATCCACATCAGGTGATTCAGGATGCGGGTGATCTCGTCGAACATGGTGCGGATGTATTGGGCGCGCTCTGGCACCTCCAAACCCATCAGCTTCTCGATGGCGCTCACGTAAGCGTGCTCGTTGCACATCATCGAGACGTAGTCGAGGCGGTCCATATAGCCGATCGACTGGTTGTACGGCTTGGATTCAGCCAACTTCTCGGTGCCGCGATGCAGCAGACCGATGTGCGGGTCGGCGCGCTGCACCACTTCGCCATCCATTTCCAGGATCAGGCGCAGCACCCCGTGCGCAGCCGGGTGCTGCGGACCGAAATTCAGGGTGTAGTTGCGGATCTCGGCGGTTTTCATCGCGTCGGCGTTCATTTTTTCACCTGCGCCTGTTCGGCCTGCGCCTGCTGCCAGCGTGAGTCCTCGCGAATCACGCGCGGCACGCCGACCCGCGGTTCGATGCTGACCGGTTCGTAGACCACGCGTTTTTTTTCCGCGTCGTAGCGCACTTCAACGTTGCCGATCAGCGGGAAGTCCTTGCGGAAGGGATGGCCGACGAAACCGTAGTCGGTGAGGATGCGGCGCAGGTCGGGATGGCCATCGAACACGATGCCCATCAGGTCGAAGGCCTCGCGCTCGAACCAGTTCGCCACCGGGTACAACTCGACCAGCGAGGGCACGATCGGCAGGCTGTTGTCCTCGGCAAAGCAGCGCACACGCAGTCGGGCGTTGTACTGCACCGAAAGCAGGTGGCTGACGGCAGCGAAGCGGCGTGCAGGACCGGCACCCGTCGGACGGTTTTCCCAACGGAAACGCCCGGCCCCCTCGCCTTCCACACCGCGTGAAAAACCCTCGGAAGATATATCCGTAGTATCCCACTCGTCGTCGCCATAACTGAGGTAATCGACGCCGCAGACATCCATCAGTTGCTCAAAGTGGAAGTCCGGCTCGTCGCGCAGCGCCCGGTGCACGTTGGCCCAGGCAACGGCAGGCACTTCCAACGTGGTTTCGCCGCAAGCATCAATAACGGTGGATTCCAGTTCGGAAAACCGGGCCTTGAGCCGCTCGGCGAGAGTGAGGATGGGTTCTGGCATGGCGTTGCGCGTGCCTCAGCGGGCGATCGTATTGGTGCGGCGGATTTTCTTCATCAGCTGCAGGATGCCGTAGACCAGCGCCTCGGCGGTCGGCGGGCAACCAGGCACGTAAATATCGACCGGCACGATGCGGTCGCAGCCCCGCACCACGGAATAGGAATAGTGGTAATAGCCGCCGCCGTTGGCGCAACTGCCCATCGAGATCACCCACTTGGGGTCGGGCATCTGGTCGTAGACCTTGCGCAAGGCCGGGGCCATCTTGTTGACCAGGGTGCCGGCGACGATCATCACGTCGGATTGCCGCGGCGACGGCCGGAACACCACGCCATAGCGGTCCAAATCCAGGCGCGAGGCGCCGGCGTGCATCATCTCGACCGCGCAGCAGGCCAGCCCGAAGGTCATCGGCCACATCGAGCCGGTGCGCGCCCAGTTGATCAGGGTGTCGAGGCTGGTGGTGACGAAACCGCGCTCGATCAGCGGGTTATCGCCGTCCGGGCGCAAGATGTCGTCGACCGAGGCAATCGGCACCGGGTTGTGCATCACCCGCGAAACAGTCTGGATTACTCCCATTCCAACGCTCCCTTCTTCCAGACGTAGACAAAGCCCAGCACCAGCAGTCCAAGGAAGATGCCCATCTCGTACAGGCCGGTTGGACCGAGGCTGCGGAAGATCACCGCCCACGGAAACACGAAGGCGATTTCCAGATCGAAAGCGATGAACAGGATGGCAATCAGGTAATAGCGCACGTCGAACTGCATGCGCGCGTCCTCGAAGGCCTCGAAACCACATTCGTAGGGAGAGAGTTTTTCGCTTTCGGGACGCTGCGGGCCGAGCAGGTTGCCCAGAACCAGCAGCGCTATGCCAATGATGGAAGAAACCATCAGGAACAGCAGGATCGGCAGATATTCGCCCAGCACGCGCGACTCCTTTGCCTGGCGCCGGGGGCGCCGTCCGATCGCCAAGCGGCGGCGATCAATTCAATTTGGTGCCGTGGGGGACTCGAAAAATCCGCTTAAGGCATTGTTTCTAATGGTCACAAACAATAGAGCTTTGGGATTATTCCCCCAAATATGCCCCAGACTGCGTCCGCTAGGCCCGCACCCGCCCCAAGAGCGAGCGCATAGCCGTGCAAGTTTACGGGGCCTCGCCAGATCGCGCCACCCTCCCTCGGACTTGTTTGCCAAGAAAGCGGTCAACCCTTTTACGGCGGTACGAAAGTCTCATCCCTGCACGCCCTCACATTCGGGTAGCCGGCCCTGATAGGAAATCTGCACTTGGCTCGCTTGGGTCGCCTTGGCGCCGGTGCCGGCTTCAATCACTCGGTACTGCACACCGCTGGGCAGAACTTTCACGCCTGATTTGACCTTGGTTCTGCGCCAGGAAGACGTCGCCTTTGGTCTTGTTTTCGGCAGCCATCTTGGCAAACACGGACGGCGCCTTCGCGGCCAGCCGCTTCTGCATGTTTTCGACTGATTGGGTGAGTTGCTCAACTTGCAGCGCCGGATCTTTCGTGGCCAGGGCGTCTTGAAGCCCTTTGATCATGGCAGCGACGTCCACTTCCTCGCCACCCGCTTGCAAGCGGACGATGTCAATACCGTTGCGTTAGCCCAGCGCATAGCTCAATTTCCCTTTCTCGCTGGCAGCGTCTCGGGCGGCGACGGTGCCGACGCCAAGGGCGAGCGCGGCAAAGGTGACAGCGGCAAACATGAGGGTTTTCATTCAGGTTTTCGTCTAGAGAACGCAAGACGTTGGCAAAATTTGGCGGACGCTACTGCCATCAGACATACCAGCAGAAACGTCCTAGCGCCATCAAACAACTTGAAAGGTTTCCCTCGCGGCGCAGCCGCGTCGAGCGCTTCTTTGGTCAACTGCCCGGCAAGGAGAGGGGCATACATTTTTTTTTGGCAAAATTCGAGCCGAAAAAAGTTTCCCCAAATATGCGCCCGATTCAGCTGCCTGCAAGCGGATGTCATCGGTCACCCTTGGACGCCGGACAACAAAAAACCCGCCATTCAAGCGGGTTTCGTGGGGTTTTCAAGACTGCATCGGACGGCCTGAAATCGTCGTTTGGTGCCCAAAGGGGGACTCGAACCCCCACGACCTAAGTCGCTACCACCTCAAGGTAGTGCGTCTACCAATTCCGCCATCTGGGCAATCTTTTTTGGCTTCGTACCGTTGCCGGACGAAGCGCCGAATTATAGCAGCGGATCAACCGCCTTTGCTGCCCTCTGCAGGTGCTGCAGCAGGCGCGGCTTCCGGTGCCAGCACTGGCACAGTAACTGGCGCGGGAACCGCTGGCACGACGCTGGCCGGTGCGGTCGTAGTCGCCGGAGTTGCCTTGCTGTCCGGCGTCGCCGGCAGGCTGCTCATCACGCCGGCATCCGTGGCTTCCTCCACCGGTGCCGCCACGTGCACGGCCTTCCAGGCCATGAACAGGCTCAGTACGAAGAACACCACCGCCAGCCATTTGGTCGAACTGGACAGGAAGTTGGCCGAGCCGCGGGCACCGAAGACGGTGGCCGAGGCACCGCCGCCAAAACCGGAACCGGCCTGGGCGCCTGCGCCACGCTGCATGAGGATCATGGCGATCATGGCGATCGCGACAAGGACGAAAACAACAGTAAGGATGGTATCGATCATGTTTGAACCAGTCACCGCGCCGCGGCGGCGACGATAGCGAGAAAATCGTTGGCCACGAGGGAAGCACCCCCGATCAGGCCGCCATCGATATCGGGCTGGGCAAACAGCTCGACGGCATTGGCGGGTTTCACGCTGCCGCCATACAGGATGGCCAGCGAGCCGGCAATTCTAGCATCCCGGGCGCGCACTTCGCCACGCAGGTAGGCATGGACCTCCTGGGCCTGCGCCGGCGCTGCAGTCCGGCCGGTGCCTATGGCCCAGATTGGCTCGTACGCCAGCACGGCGCGTTCAAATGCAAACGGGCCGGCAGCGGCGAATACCGGCCCCAGCTGACGCTGCAGGGCCCATTCGGTTTGCCCGGCCTCGCGCTGGTGCAGGGTTTCACCCACGCAGAGTATGGGGATCAGGCCGGCCTTGCGTGCGGCGACGAATTTCTGGGCGACGAAATCGCTGGTCTCGTCCTGGTACTCACGACGCTCGGAATGGCCTACCAGCACGTATTTGCAGCCGATATCCCGCAGTGTCCGGCCAGACACTTCGCCGGTATAGGCGCCCTGCTCGTTGATGCCGACATCCTGCGCACCAAAACTCAGTCCCTGTCCGGCATAGCGTTCAACCAGACCCTCGATATAGGGCAAAGGTGGCAACACGGCTATTTCAACGGATTCCGGCCGTTGGGCAGCAACAATGGCATCGAGCAAGCCGCGGGCGAAAGCACGGTCGCCATGCAGCTTCCAGTTGCCGGCCACGATTTTCTGGCGCATAGGTTGATCCCTTGCCTGGCGAGCCGACAGGATAACGCCAGCAGGCTGGTTTGTGCCTGCTGGCGACGCGCGTTCAAGCAATCAGCGCGCCTGCGCTGCAATCGCGCGCCCAACCCGCCAGAGCCCCGCCCGACAGCAGCCGACTGAGGAAACAGTCCTGCGCCATGTCACAACCGAGCTTGTGCCACAGGGACAGCCATGGAGATGTTCGGCAGACTGTCGAGCAGCACGCAGTTCGCGAAAACAAGACCGGATGCAGCCAGAAAATCATGGTTGCGCGGTTTCAACTGGAGTCATCCGGTAACCACTTCCCTATGGTGGAGTGGCGGTCGTGGCGGCACAATCGGCAAGACTTGCGAGGAAATTCAATGCCCAACCCGATGCAGCAAGGCCATGCTTTGATCACCGGCGCCTCCAGCGGCATCGGTGCCGCCATCGCCCGCGAATACTCCCGGCGCGGCAAGCCGCTGATAATCACCGCCCGTCGTACGGAACGACTCGAGTCGTTGGCGCACGAACTCGGCGCGAATGCGCCCTGCCATTTGTTTACGGCGGATCTCGCCCAGCCGAACGCAGCGCGCCGGCTGTTTGCTGAAACGCAGGCACGCGGATGGTTCGTCGACACCCTGGTGAACAATGCCGGTTACGGCGTGCCGGGCCGTTACCTGTCGAAGGACTGGCAGACCCATGCCGACTTTCTGCAGGTGATGATCACCTCCGTCGGCGAACTGACCCACCTCTATCTGCCGGCCATGGAAGCCGCCGGCCACGGCCGCATCCTCAACATTGCATCACTGGCAGGACTGGTACCCGCCTCGGCCGGGCATACGATGTACGGCG